>ERZ857951.3669-NODE-3669-length-11160-cov-2.903467_pt1 | contig 11160 bp, 10 predicted proteins | sample MGYA00519759_ERZ857951 | MGnify/ENA primary metagenome ERZ857951 (study PRJEB31778, sample SAMEA3449377) | human gut metagenome | biome: human gut; feature: human-associated habitat; material: faeces | place: United Kingdom | collected 2010/2012 ... | reverse complement strand
CCCCTCGGTTATGGAAACGCGAGAGGTTGTGGCTTTATGTCGGTTGTGTCGTTTTCTTAAAAAATGGAATAAACGGCGTTGCCGTTTATTCTGTGGGTAATGGAACCTCATTGTGTCGTTTCCGTTTACGCCGGGGTCCGGGGGGAGGCTCTCCCCCCGGCGGAGTCTGAGGCGGAGCCTCAGCGGGTGCAGGGCGGCGCCCTGCGCTTACTTCTTCCCGAAGCCGGGAATGGCGAACTTGCGTTCGAGCTTCTGGAGGAACCACGTGGCGAAGGAGACGAGGACAAGATAGTAGATGCCCGCCACAATGTAGACTTCCGTGGGCCGGAACGAACGCGAAACAAGTACCTTGGCCTCGCCGGTAAGCTCGATGCAGGTGATGATGTAGGCGAGGGAGGAATATTTGATCAGATAAATGATTTCGTTGCCGCAGCCGGGCAGGGCGCGCCGGGCGGCCTGCGGGATGACCACCCAGAGGATGGTCTGCAGCTTGGTGAACCCGAGGGCATAGGCCGCCTTGATCTGCCCCTGCCGGATGGAGAGCAGCGCGCCGCGGACGTATTCCGACTGGTACGCGCCCGTGCAGAGGATGAAGCCGAGCACGGAGGCGGGATAGGGCTCGAGGTAAATGCCGAGGTTGGGCAGGCCGAAATAGAGGATCATGAGCTGCACCACGAGCGGCACGCCGCGGAAGATGGTGGTGAAGCCGTTCCCGAGGCTGCGGAGCCACTTGGGGCCGAAGACGCGGGCCACGCCGGTGAGGACGCCGAGCACGAACCCGATGGTCGCGGAGGGCACGATCAGGGCGATGGACATGACGAGCCCCCGGTTGAGCGCGGGGAGGACCGTCTGGAAGATGAAGTCGGGATCAAGCCACTGCATCGTCTAGTCCTTTTTCGGGGCGTCGGGGATCATGGACGATTCGCTGCCGTCGTCGGTGATGTCGTGGGACAGGTCGCCGGTGAGGAGTTCGCTGACCGTGGGCTCGTCGGATTTTTCGGTGCCGCGCAGGTCGAACAGCTTGCCGATCCGTTCGGCGATCTCCCCTTCGCTGATCGCGAGGTGGTTCGTGCCGTAGGTGTCGACATAGATGCTGAGCGGCTGTGCAATGCCGATCGCATACGAAAGCTGGACGAGGATCTCGTCGGCAACGCCTGCGGCGACGAGGTTTTTGGCAATGTGGCGTGCTGCATAGGCGGCGCTGCGGTCCACTTTCGAACTGTCCTTGCCCGAGAAGGCCCCGCCTCCGTGTGCCCCTCGGCCGCCGTACGAATCGACGATGATCTTGCGGCCCGTTACGCCCGTGTCGCCATGGGGACCGCCGATCACGAATTTTCCGGTAGGGTTCACGTGCAGGATATAATCTTCGCCGATCAGTTTACTGAGGCAGTCGCCGGCCCGTTCCAAACGTGCTTTCGTGCGCGGAATTAGGATCGTGCGGACATCTTCTCGGATTTTCGCGCACATGGCCAGTTCCGCCTCTTTCTCGCTGCGGGTGCCGTCGGGCCGGATGAATTCGTCGTGCTGCGTCGAAACGACGATCGTGTGGACCCGTTTGGGCTGTTTGTCGTCGCCGTACTCGATCGTCACCTGGCTTTTCGAGTCGGGACGCAGATAGGTCATCTCTTTGCCTTCGCGCCGGATGACGGCCAGTTCTTTTAGGATGACCTGTGCGAGGATCAGCGAGGCGGGCATGAACTCTTTGGTTTCGGAGCAGGCATAACCGAACATGATACCCTGGTCTCCCGCTCCCTGCTCCTCTTCGGTCTCGCGCACAACGCCCTGGTTGATGTCGGGCGACTGTTCGTGGATCGCCGAGAGGATGCCGCATGAATTCGCGTCGAACATGTAGTCGCTTTTGGTGTAGCCGATCCGCTGGATGACGCGGCGCGCTACGGCTTGTACATCGACATAGGCTTCCGAGCGCACTTCACCGGCCACGACGACCAAACCCGTCGTGCAAAGCGTTTCGCAGGCCACTTTCGATTGGTTGTCGTGGCGCAGGAATTCGTCGAGAATGGCGTCGGAAATCTGGTCCGACACCTTGTCGGGGTGTCCTTCGGACACCGCTTCAGAAGTAAATAAATATCCCATTTTTATAAATTTTTACTGCCTGCGGCCGGCCGACTAACGTCCTGCAAGGCGTGCCGGAAACTATATTTTCGGCAGGAAGCATACGGTACCGGCGGCCATGCCGGCAAAATCAATAAAACGGGAAAAACTTAGCTGTTGGGGAAAACCAAATACTAGAATTACAATTTTAGCATTTTTTCGAGTGGTTGCAAGCGGCCAAATCTTTCCACACTGTCTTAAACGTTCCGTTGCGGGAAATCGTTTGTACAAAGGTACGAAAAAATCGGCATATTTTGAAAAATATTCAAATCCGGAGTGGAAAACTCCATGCTCCATGCCGTTGCCGGGGAAATGAAACAGGGAGGTTCTCCTTTTCCTCCCTGCCTCATTTAATATGTTAGACTTTCAGTTATTTCGGTTGCTGTTTCCGCCCGACGATGAAAGTGCTTTTGACCGCCGGAAGCGTCAGGTCGAACCGGGTATAATCCTTGCCGTCGCGTGAGACGGTTTCTGCGGGAACAGCCGCTACCTTTCCGGTATAGGGGTTCCAGGCTTCGAGAGTCAGGCATCCCTCCAGTTCGACCGGGGTGGTTAAGTTGTCGTCGGTCGAGTTCGAGAAGAAGTAGATATCCTTGCCGTCGCGTTGTTTGTGGATGTAGTTGAATACGCCATTCCCGCTGCGACGGAATGTCGTGTCGACAATGTTTACATCCGGGGCGATACCCAGCCTGTCCAAAGCGTTTGCGAGGGTGCCCGCATCGGGATCGGGGACAAAAAGGGCCATCCCGCCGCGCGCATTGGTTCGCAGCTGTCCGTTGTCCTGCTGCTTTTTCGGTCCGAAAATTTCCGCGATCAGGTTGTTTATTTCGGCGTCACGGCCAAATTCGGCCGATTTGGTGGGGAGCGCCGTCGTGGCGAGGATCTTTCCGCCTCCGTCGTAGTAGGCTTTGATCTTTTTCAGCGTTTCGGCCGAAAGAACTTTCCCGCCCGGAATGATCAGCAGGTCGTACTCCTGGTGGTTGACCCTGTTGTGCAATACCAGATTTCCGTCGTTTCCGGTAATCCGTCCGTCCACCAGCGATTCGGGATGGATGAAGGTGAAATCGCGGTGCAGGCGGTTCGTCAGCAGCGAGCCTACCGCCTGGAAGTCAGCTTCGGCCGGGACGTATTCGCCCCAGGGACGATAAACGGCAATGTCGAATTTGTGGTGTCCCTGCAATGAGGTGATCGGGTAGAGCAGTGCGATCTTCGATACGCGGCGGCCGCCTTGCAGCATGTAGCAGCTGCGGGCCACGAAATCGCTGTATTGGGGCAGCGTTGCAGCGAGAGCCGGGTTGTAGGACGAGATTACGGGCGGAATGTAGACCTTTTCGGGACGATTGTCGTACCACATACCGTGCGGAATCAGGAAGTTGATTCCCCGCGAGAACATGTCCATCGCCACCCGGTAGAGCATCAGCGAATCCATGTCGGCCTTGAACGCACCGTTCACCTCGGCGCCTACCATCGGACGGTCGTAGAGGTCGGCGGCCGAGCTGATCTGCTTGTGCCCGTCCCGGCCGTAACCGTAGTAGAAGATGTAATCGGCCAGCGGAATTTGTGAATGACGGTAGAATTTGAGGATGTCGCCGTGCAGCTCGGTCGTGTTTTTCGTGTAATTTCCGGGCGGGTGGCCGATGCTGCTTACATTATGATCGGCGCACCAATCGGCCACCAGGCGCGGATAGCCCTCGGCCATCAGTTCCGAACGGATCGTATGGAACGCCACGCGTGCCGCTTCGGTTTCCGGGCCGATGTCGTAAAAGAGCGCGGGGTAATACAGCGCCGCATTCTTGCCATAGCTCTTCTCGAATATTTCGGTAATCGCGGGTGTCCAGGTCTTCTCCATGCCGTTGAACCCGATGTCGTCGTAAAAGACACGCTTGACGGTATTGCCCATGTATTTGCCGTAGCGTTTGCCGTATTCGTCGTAATTCATCCGGATGAACTTGCGGACGGCCGTCGTGTCCATGTAGTCGACCTGCGGGCGGACGTTGTACCGGCAGCAGAAAAACATGACCCGCCAGGCGCCGGGCGGCACCTCCCACGTTACTTTTCCGTCACGGATATGGTCCCTGAGATCGATCATCTCGTACGTGTTGATGTTCATCGCCGTGGTAGCCATCAGCAGTTTTTCCGTGCTGTCGGGCAGGATCTGCGTGAAGGTCGCGGGGCCGGTAATGACATATTCGTCCTTCTCGAGGAGCTTGCGCGTGTCGCGCGGATATTGGGCCTGCAGTCGTCCGCCGGCTGTACCGCTCGGGAAATCGATGTCGTCGTAAATGATCAATTCCATGCCGTTGCGGTGCATCGTTTCGATCATATCGTCGTATCGCTCGAAATAGGCGTCGGTCAGGTACTCGGGCCGTGTACCCGAGACCGGCAGCACGGCAATGCCTCCGAATCCGGCTTCGCGTTTGGCCCGGTTGATTTGCTTGACGATCGTGTCGCGCGTGAGCGTGCCGTTCAGGTGCCAGAACGGCATCGGCCGGTATTCGTTGGCCGGGCGGCGAAAGGCGGCCGCGTCTTTGTCAGTGGGTTTCGCTGCGGTCCCCAGCAGCAGGATCAGGGCGAAAAAAGGGAACAGACGTTTCATGGGAGAGGTTGAAGGTTCGATTAAAGATTTTATTAAAGCTGTTTAAGTCAATAAGGGAATGATTCAGTGTTGTTGCCATCGCCGGCCAGCGTTATTTGTCCGATTTTGTAGCGCTTGTGTCCGTCGCAGCCTTCGTAGGGCAGTTCGTAAAGCGGGGTCCCGTCGCGACGGCCCACCGATACATACAGGTCGTATGTGCCCGGCGCGCAGGCGCGGAAACAGTGGCCTCGTTCCGTAAACCGGGGGGCGATCGTGAAAGTCGAAGCCAGTGCCAGCGTTGAGGCCTGTTCGGGCTCTGCTACCGGCAGAGTGCCGACATCGAGCGAGTCGTCGACCAGCACTGAAACGATACCGCCCCGTGCGTCTTTCAGTGTGAAACAGGGGAAGCCCCCTTTGTAACACGGTGCTACGCCGGCGTTACTCCAGGCCGATTCTATTGTGAACGCTTCTCCGAGCGCCACTTTTTGCGGCCAGGAAGCATTGTCCATCCGGAGCCGGTAGCCGATGCGGCGGTTGATCCGGTCGATCGCCTCCCGGCATTCGGCCAACTCTTCGCGCGGCCACCAGTGGATCGACATGTAGGAGGCGTGGTAGGCTTCGACCGATTCGACGAGCAGTTCGGAATCCCAGTTGCCGCGCTTTTTCGACAGGCCGTAATGTTCGTGTTCGAGCACGACCGGCATCGCGGGCCAGAAAAGTTGTGCCATCTCGTCGTGGTACCACTGTTCCGGCGCTTTCGAGACGAGGATACTGTCGTCGCGCATCGTGACGCCCTTCGAAAAGGCGTAGTCCATGATCGGAAACCGTTTGCCGCGCAGGAACGGCCCGGCATAGTCGTCGGAGATGGCAAGCTGTGTTTTCGTGAAATGGCGGCAGTAGAGATCGATCATCTTTTTCTGCGTTTCGATGCTCCAGGAGTGTCCATGCTTGGGCGTCGTGGCGACCGAATGGCCTTCGCCCCACATCCCCATGTGCCCGATGTCTACGAATGCGACATTCGGATTGCCGTTGTAACGCTCGGCCATTGCACGCACGAAGTTTTCGACTTTTTCCAGGAAAACGGGATCGTCGTAATCGGGTTCGTAGGCCCAACCCGCGGCATCGTATCCTTTGGCCCCGGCATCGAACACCCATTGCGGGGTGGCTTTGTACATCCACGACTCGAGCGCCGAAATGCGGAACGACACCTGCATTCCCTTGTCGATCCATCGTTGTGCGGGCGTGTCGAGGGTTTCCCAGATGAAATGTCCCTCTTCGGGCTCGACGAAAGCCCACGGAATGCGCAGGTAAGCGCCGCCCAGGCCCGGGAAATCGTCGAGCGTATCGGACGGGGCCAGTTTGGAGCCGTAATTTTCGAGTTGGTTCGAATAGAAGTGCATCGTCCAGCCCATATTCGGATTGCAGAGCGCACGTCCATGGTCGCTCATCGCGGCGTACAGGCGTTCCCCCGAAGCTGTGACGGCGGCACTCGTGCTGTTCCCGGAATGGGTTGCGGGATCGGTTGAAGGTGTTTCCGAAAGGGGCGAAGCAGAAGTATTTGCCCGAAGGTATGGAGCTGAAACGAGCCCTGCGGTAATCCAGCCCAATTTACCGAGGAAAGATCGTCGGTTACATTTTTCCATGTGGGGTAGAGTTTAGGGATGAGGGCTAAGGTAATACTTTTTGCGGAAAAAGCCGCCCCCAAGGGCGGCTTTCCAATTAAATTAAACAGTATGTGGCCGGATACTATTTGCGCTTTTCCTTGAATTTTTCGATTTGCTTTTTGATAGCGTCGATGCATAGGTCTACCGACTCTTCAAAACTCTTGCTGCGCCGATCGGCTACCAACTCGCCGCCGGCTACGTTCAATTTGACGATAGCCACCTTGTTGCCCGCCTCGTCGTCCTTATCTATTTTCAGCGTCACGTCAGCAGAGAGGATGTTGTCGGCGAACCGCCCGATCTTCGAGAGTTTGAGTTGGATGAAATCGACAAGTTTCTGGTCGGCGTCGAACTTTACGGATTGGATTTTCACGTTCATAGTTTGTCCTCCTTATTTTTTATGTTTCCGGCCCTGGGATGGGCCTTGTTATACACTTGTTTAAGTTGTTCTATACTGTTGTGTGTGTATATTTGCGTTGCTCCCAACGACGAGTGCCCCAGCAGTTCCTGGATCGTCCGGATGTCGGCCCCGCTGTTGAGCAGGTGCGTGGCGAAAGTGTGCCTCAGGACGTGCGGGCTGCTTTTGCCTTGTACCCCCGCTTCGCGCAGCAGCGTGTGGACGATCCGGTACACTTCGCTGCGGCTTATGGGGTTTCCTTGTTGAGATAAAAATAGGTAATTTATCCCGCTTTCACAAATGTTTTCGGTCCGTAAGAGTTCCAAATAGTGGACAATTTTGGCCGAAACAGCTTCGATGACCGGCACGACCCGTTCCTTGTCCCCTTTGCCCCGCACTTTCAGCAGCGAATAACGGTCCGAGAAATCTTCCAGCTTTATGTTAATCAATTCTGCAAGACGTATGCCAGTCGCATAAAAAAGCAGCACGATCAGAGCATCGCGTTCGGTGAGAAAATCATCCGTCGGGGCGACGATCGATTGCAGGATGCCTTGCATGCGGCTCTCCTCGACGAACGAAGGAAGCCTTTGCGGGGTTTTCAGGGCACTGATCCGGACGAAAGGGTCACCCGCGACAATTCCTTTTTTGCGCAGGTAGCGGTACAAAGATTTGACCGAAGAGATTTTGCGGTTTACGCTCCGGGCGCTGAGATTTTTGGTCCCGGTCAGGTGCATGATCCAGCTGCGCAGGTCATTGCCCTCGGAGAGCGTGGGGTCGAACGAGCGGAGGATGTCCGCCTCCTCTTCGGGAGTAGGGGGGGCGGTTACCCCACAGCAAAAAAGAACGAACTGACGGATGTCGTCGCCATAGGCGCGTACCGTCAGTTCGGAATATCGTTTCTCTGAGCGCAGATATGTCAGGAATCCCTCGATCATAACTCAAAGATAGCCTTTTATTTTAAAGAGAACCTCTCTTAAGGCCGGTGTCGTGACCCGCAAAGCGGGGCTTTGGAACCTTGCAGTTAGAAGGGAGGCTACTCTTCTTCGCGCTGCAGCTGCTCGACGTAAATCGCGTGCAGCTTGTTGACACGGTTTACGACAGAGGGTTTGGTGAAGTACTGGCGGCGGCGCAGTTCCTTCAGGACACCGGTTTTCTCGTATTTGCGTTTGAATTTTTTGAGGGCTCTTTCGATGTTTTCACCCTCTTTGATCGGCATGATAATCATGGTCTGTAAATTTTTTGCCTAAGGCAGTTTAAAATTCGGTTTTCTATGGATCGTTCGGGGCTAATGCGTCCCGAAGCAGAGATACGGTTCCAGCCGTTCGGCCTCTTCCGCTGATAAAATATGTTGCTCTATCAAATCTCCGGTGTCGCTCCAACCTCCTTTCAATTGCCTGAACTTCAGGATTCTGTTTAATGCCTTGGGCGGTAAATAAGGGTGACCCTGCATCCGCTTCGGGGACGCAAAGTTAATATCAATTTTTTGAATTTTGCTACAATCGACGAAAATTTGTTGCAAAATCATCTGGTAGTTCCGGTCGGTCATACCCGTAACCTCCTGTAACTGGCTGACCGAGGCGAATCCGCCCAGTGCGTTTCGGTAGCGGATGATGCGTCCGGCCGTGAGTGGACCGATGCCGCGGATGGAGACCAGAGCGGCGGAATCGGCGCTGTTCAGTTCTATCGGGCCTGCGTGCCGGGATTGTTCGTCTCGCTTGTCCCGGAGAGGCGTTGGTGAAGCATCTGGATTACTGCCTGCCGGTATCGGTACGGGAGCGGTGTCCGGCCGGGGCGAAGACCGGTTCGTATCGGGTGCGGTGTCTGTTTCCGGTTTGTTTTCCTGCCTGTTGCCGGCGCGAACCGTATGCGGATTCTGCTCGACGGCAGAGTAGGTCTGATCGATGCGTATGTACGGGGCCAGTTCTGCGAATTTCTCGGTGGAGACGGTGTAGCAGCGCGCGAAATCCTCTTTGTGGCGGAAAACAGCGCCGGCATCGCGGTAATTCAGAATTACCCGGGCCTGTTTTGGCGAGAAGCCGAGCCGGATGAGCTGTTCCAGGGTTGCCGTGTTGGGATCGAAAGTGAAAAGCGAGTCGCGCCGGGGTTCCCGGCTTTTGCCGGATTGGGGCGATTTGCCGGATGAAAAAACCTTTTCGGCGAAATTATCTGAAATTCCTGTATGTATGTTTGCCTGCACCGAATCGAGTACGCGGTCGCTGTAGAGCGTGAAACTCTTTTCGAAGCGGGGCTTTCCCAGGCGAGCGAACAACAGGCAAAGTGCCACGAGCAGGGGTAATAACAACAAAACCCGCTTTCGTTCCCTGCGCGAAAACGAGAACAGGGAACGAAGCAGGTCTTGGATGCGTGAGCGTAACACGGGTTTGCAGCTCTATGGTATAAAGAACAGTGCATCTGACCCAGTTCCACATTCAATACGATTTTACTCATATCAAATCATGCAGTCATTACAACAGTGCATTTGGGGGACGCACTGCTCAGGTAAAGACATGGCAATTTTGTCACCACAATGAAGCGGTGAAAGATTTGATATGGGATTTATGTCGTAAAGAATGTGGATTACAAATATAAGTAAATAAATAGCGAAACCGCGACTGATTCCCTTTCGCGGATCGAATTTTTATAGGAGGGCGGTACGGTACGTTGGGTTGCAGGGATTACTCCTCTTCGTCCGAATAGGAGAGATCGCCCATCAGCGCATCGATCTCCCGCCGTTCACGTTTGGTGGGACGCCCCATACCACGGTCGCGCTGGACGAAGATGGTTTCACGCGGCACGTTCAGTTTATTTAGCTCTTCCGGAGGCGTGATGTCCTCCATGTATTCCGGGACGTTTTTGGCACCTTGGCGGCTCGATACGAGGGCAAGGACGCGAAACGAGTAGGTGACGAGTGTTTTGCGGACGGTCACGGTGTCTCCGGGCTTGATCTCGCGCGAAGGCTTGGTGTAGCTGCCGTTCAGCGTCACGCGGTTGGTACGGCAGGCCTCGGCCGCGTCGCTGCGCGTCTTAAAGATGCGCACGGCCCAAAGCCATTTGTCTATCCTGACCGAATTGTCCATAACGGTATCAAGTTTTGGGGTGGAAGAAACCAGAACTGTTGTTTAGTCTGTTAATTGAGGTTGGTTAATGTGTTAAGATGTATTAACGTGCCGTTGTTTGAGGATTTAGCGGGGCGGAGAAATTCAGCTATTATTGAACTGATTCATAGTTCGTTCAAGCCCGATCGTGCCGAATGCTTTGATCGCCTCGGCAGCCACTTTGGTGCGCTCGGGCAGTGCTGCGGCCTCCTCTTTTGTCCATTCGCCCAGTACGTAGTCGATCTGCATTCCTTTCGGAAAATCGCCCCCGATGCCGAACCGCAGCCGGGCATATGCATTCGTGCCGAGCAGTTCGGCTATATTTTTAAGCCCGTTATGTCCCCCGTCGCTTCCTTTGGCCCGGATGCGGATCGTACCGAACGGCAGCGCGATGTCGTCGACGATGACGAAAACGTTTTCCAACGGAATTTTCTCGGCCTGCATCCAGTAACTGACGGCTTTCCCGCTCAGGTTCATGTAGGTCGACGGCTTGAGCAGGATGAATGTCCGTCCTTTGTGTTTCAGTTCCGCTACCGAGCCGTAGCGCTGGGAGCTAAAAACAGTATTGGACGCTTCTGCTAAAGCGTCCAATACCTTGAAACCTATATTGTGACGGGTCGCAGCGTATTCGGCTCCGATATTTCCCAGTCCAACAATCAGATATTTCATTGCATAGGGTTATTGATTTTCCCGCTTCACGTTTCGACGTATGTCCGAAGGCTCACGGGTGGTTACAACCTGTTGCGGATTATTCGGCGGCGGCAGCGGCGGCACCCCTTGCGGCACGGGTCATCTTGACTGCGCAAACAGCGGTAGAGGCTGGTGTCAGCAACGTGATGTTGTCATACTGGAGGTCTCCTACGAAGATGCTCTTGCCCAGGCCGAGGGTCGTTACGTCAACGACGATCTCGTCGGGAAGGTTCTCCATCGTGGCGCTGATGCGTACTTTACGTTTGCTGAGGATCAGTTTACCACCCTGCTTTACACCTTCCGAGTTGCCGGTTAGGCGCACCGGAACGTCGATCGAGATCGGTTTGCCGGGAACTACGTGGTAGAAGTCGATGTGCAGTACGTTATCTTTGACGGGATGGTACTGCACTTCGCGCATTACGCCTACCTCTTTCTGGCCTTCGATGTCGAACTCCACCAGGTAGGACTGCGGCGTATAGATCAGCGGTTTTACCGCTTTGGCGTCCACCGAGAAGTGAACGGTCTCGCCGTTGCCGTAGATCACGCAGGGAACCTGCCCCTGCTTGCGAATGCTCTTGCTCTCTTTTTTGCCGAACGCTTCACGCTTTACGCCGGCGATTTTGATCGTTT
>ERZ857951.3665-NODE-3665-length-11168-cov-18.701881_pt1 | contig 11168 bp, 8 predicted proteins | sample MGYA00519759_ERZ857951 | MGnify/ENA primary metagenome ERZ857951 (study PRJEB31778, sample SAMEA3449377) | human gut metagenome | biome: human gut; feature: human-associated habitat; material: faeces | place: United Kingdom | collected 2010/2012 ... | reverse complement strand
CCTCAGAAATTATCATATTGTATTATCTGACAATTCCTTTTGGGATAGGTTCTAAGAATAAATCATAAATTTCATTGTTTGATTTTCTTATATAACCGTTCAACATTGCTGATCATTTCCGATGACTTGAATTTTTCAATATAATTTAAATGGCAATTCTCGTTCATCGAATTCCAATCTTCTTTTGTTTTAATATTCAGAAGGTCTAGAGCTTTCTGAATATTATCTAAGTCAAATAAGTATCCTGTAGCGCCATCTACGACAACTTCTGGTAACGAACTTGAATTCGATGCGATAACAGGTGTTCCATAACTATTGGATTCTGCAGCTACTAAACCGAACGATTCCCACCGACTCGGCATGATTGTCACATCAGCATATTTATAATACTTCGCCAACTGCTTAGAGTTTAACCATCCTGTATATGTGACAGAAGCTAAGTCGGGGCGATTAAAACTGTCATGGACAGTATCACCAACTAACGTGAAATGATACTTAGTCCCTGCTGCATTGATAATATCAAATAATATATCGATCCCTTTCTGGTAATCGAAGCGGCCTACATACAATATATTTATTTTATTCGAATCGAATGGATTCATATCATCAGTAATATTTAGTGAAGGCTCTTGTATTCCATTGTAAACCACAAATAACTTATCTTTGTTTAAACCATATCGAATCGCCATATTCCTTTCATAATTGCTAGTACAAATAATCGCATCTGTATTTAGGCTTAATAAGCGTTCTATAAAAGAGTAGATGGATTTCTTAAAAGAACTTACATTCATCAAAAATGAAAAAGCATGAGGGCAATAGACTACTTTTATTTTTTTATCTAATGGCATGAAGAATAATAAAAACCGACAAATAACTCCAGCGAAGCTACTATGCAAATGAATTATATCAGGCTTAAATTCCTTCAGCGTAACTCTAAAAATATTGGCAAGTGCCAACAAGCTTTTTATATTGCGGCCACTGCGTTGAAATTCTTTTAACAATATCTTTTTTTTATTAAAAATCTCATCTGCCTGACTATCTGGCAAAATACAACAAATTTCAATTTCATTTTGCGTAGAAATCAGCTGATTCAAAACACTTGCCACTCCACCTTTTATTGTTTCTGCGACATGTAATACTTTCATATTCATAAAACATACTCTATGTTATTTTTCAAATTTTGACGATATCGAAGCGTTAAAAAAGACAACATAAACGGAGTCATATAGCTGCCGATGTAAGCGATAAAAAAGAGATTAGAAAGAACTACAAAAAGTAATAAAATAAAAGATGCGCGATCATTATTACTTAAAAAATAACCTGACAATCTCTTTATATAAAATATGAAAGGAATAATGAATAATAATCCGAAAAACATAATGCAATCGATAATCATTGACTTTGTCCCGACTGCTTTATATTCTCCAATAATTGTATATGTCTGAACCTCACTAAAATTTAGAATGGGAAAGATAGAACCTATACGTGAAATCACGTCAGGAGTAAATGCATAAATAGATGGTATATATCCGTAATACCCTACTCCTAACGGATTATATAAGAATACTGTCAAACCACTCACAAACATTGTTAATCGCGTTGCTACAGAATTATAACTTTCAATATCATTAGTTAAGGATGGTAAAATATACAGCTTAAAAATAATAAAAGAAACCAATGCTGATAGTATTGATAAGAATATCCTGAAGATCAAATTCCCTCTAGTTGCGTAGTAACAACAAACGCATATTAAGAAAGATAACGCGGCTCCCTTTGAGGTTGTAATAATTGCAAATATCAAAGTTGCTATTACAAGTATGGGTAATTTAATATTGTATATAATTCCTATCAATACTGCGGCGCAAACAATCTGGAAACCAAACAAGCTTGCTTCAACGCTGAACCCTCTTAATCGTAATGTGCTGGGAAATGCGTTTGCTTGAATAATACTAGGATTATTGATAATCGATGGAAAAAGAAAATTAACTACAACTGACAAAAAAACAATGAAGATAATTATTTTGGCACCTGCCACCATATCCTCATATTTTTGCATCATGCAATACACTATACTTAATAAATAAAACATGTAAAGCAAGAAAAATTTATTCCCACGTTCAAATATAAACCCTAAACTTAAACCTTTAAAATAATTAGCCCAATAAAAAAAGTATAAGAAAGAAATCAGCAACGTAAGCAAATAAATAAAAGTTATTTTCTTATTAAATACTACATTGCCTTTTGCCATGAATGAAATAAACAAACCAGGCAATAGTATCAATGCAGATGGCGATGCTGTCATTATACCACCGAAATTTGATAAAGGTGTATTATCAAAAGGTATAAATAAGCAAAACAGAAAAAATAATGGTTTCTCCAATAATAACTTAAGAGAACTTTTCATAGAATTCCCGCTATAGTATCTTTTTTAGAATTGACTTAATATCAAAATTATTTTTTATAAGATTGTAAGCATTATGTGCAATAACCTCTGAATTTTCACTTTTCAGTCCAAAGATGATAGCATCTCTAAAGTCTTCAGGGTTATCAGCTACGACTGAAGTCTTTTTATTTTCCACACCAGTTCCTTCAGCACCAACAGAAGTTGTAACCACATAAAATGAGTTACGCATTGCATCTAAATTTTTTAACTTGACTCCTGCTCCATTGAGCATTGGGTTAATAAAAATACAATGATTGTCATATATCTTTTTCAATTCAGAATCAGTTGGACTTTTAATTAACTCGATAGCATCTTTTGGATATATATTTATCGCTTCCTGTAATTCGGAGCTAATTCCGTTTTTAGCATTACCAGCAATTGTTAATTTTATTTTCTTATCATAACCCAGCAGATCAGAGTGAACATTTTTAAGATACCAGATGATACCACCGACATTATTTGGCATAAACAAATTGCCAACAAATAAAATACGGTTATTGAAAGCGCCAAACTTATGTTTATTAAAAGATGCTTCGATTGGCATATACGGAGGAAGCCAGATTGAATTATATTTATTTTTTGTTTTTTCAAATTCATCGCTGGAGATATGAAGTAAGATATCGTACTCTTTTTTTATAGTTTGGTTATTAATCTTAAATAAAAATGATTCAAAGTAATAATACAATTTTTTCCCAACATTTAATTCATCTTTCCCCAGTCCCTTAAAATAGATACTTTCATCGTTATGTATTCTTAACAACTTTTGCGACGCGGATAATGATTTATTTTTTAAAATGTAATGCACATGTTCTGACTCACATATTAATGTATCGTATTCCCCCTGTAATTCAGTATTTTTTAAAGCATGCCTTGATGTTAATTGAAGAGGTTCAAACTTCAAAAGGCTCTTAATAAAAGCTTTAGGTAAAGACGTGCGCTGAATATAATACACATTTTCACATATTGATTCTAAATATTCTTTACTTTCATCAGTTATAGATTCTTTGTGAGTGACAATTAAATCAACTCTTTCGCCTAACTCTATTAATGATTTAAGTCTTTGAAGAATGTCTAATCTTCCTCCATGGTTAGCTGGATAAGGACAATCGTTACATACTAGCAGTATTTTACCCATTTAATAATCCTTCAAAAATTTTTTCATATTCACGTGTTATAGATTCTGAATTGAATTTATCAAATACTTGGTTGGGTATTTGTTTATACTGCGGCACATCATTCAAATCTTGAATATCTTCTAAAAAATAGACATTAGGTAGCATCGAAGCGAGCTCAGTTATCCCCCCCACCTTATTCGTCAGTATTATTTTACCTGAGAAAACAGACTCTAAAACAACGCGACCAAAAGGCTCTTGCCATTTAATAGGAAGGACAATTAAATCTACCATTTTCATGAACTCTGTTACAGGGCAATGCCCTAACAGTTTAATGTTATTTTTCGATGCTAATTCTTTTAGTTCTTCTGCATCTTTATTATACTCAAATTCACCAGCTGCGATAAAATTTTGATTATTATACTTTTCGGCCATACGACAAAAGATATCGAACCCTTTTTCTTTTGTTAAACGCCCGATAAACCCAACATTTCTGGCACCCTTACTTGTCGTGCTATTATATGATATATCCCTATTATCGACTGCATTATATATTGTTATAGCTTTATCTTTATCAAAAAAACCCGCATCTATATGTTTATTTTTAATATAATCACTAATACCAACATAAAAATCCACTTTTTTACTCTTAATCTTTTTAAAGAATGACCAGAGCTTAACTGACGATTCATCCCCCGTCATATTACAGTTATTTTTATACATTTTGCAGTTTGGATGTAATAGATAATAATCTCGTGATGTATGTACAACTTTACATCCATTTTTCTCTGCTATATCCCAAACAGCAACCGAAATCCCACTCAGATTATTTGTATGTACTATATCAGGATTTATTTTCTTTATTATTTTTTTAATTCTTTTCTTCAAGAATGGGTTGTAATTATCTAATAAGTGCCAAAAAAGGCGTTTAACAGCATTGTGGTTCGAATTTGAAAACTGCCAGTACAAATTAACAAATGGAATATAATATACTGTAACACCATTTATCGTATCTAGTTTTAAATCTTTGCCCTCATGAATAGATAATACTGTCACAATATGCCCAGATTTTACAAGCCCCTCGGCAAGCAATCTTACTGATACTTCTGCTCCGCCTACCTTGTATGGGAAATATAATGTATTAATTAAAAGTATATTCATAGAGCCTTCATTTAAATCCTAATTAACAACACAATATTACTATTGCGTCACTCTCTAGAACTTCCGCCATTTTTCAAAACTATTTTTCATATGGGTTTTATCAAACCGCCAAGTGAAAGACTTAGCGGTTTATTTTAATAATTAAAAGTACAACTATTTTGTGTCGTCTTTATATGAATATCCATATGAAGAATAACCATAGCCGTAATAATTGCTAGCTTTCTTAACTACACCATTCAATATGCAACCCTTAACTTGTACACCACTTTGTTCGAATTTCTTGATACTTACGTCAATTTCTTTAGCCGTATTTGCCTCAAATCTGGCTACAATTAATGTTGTCCCGACGTAACGACCCAATATAGCAGCATCAGTTACAGCAAGAATTGGAGGCGTGTCAATTACAATAAGGTCATATTCTTTAGATGCCCAATCGAGAAATTCGCCACATCGTTTACTCATTAATAGTTCCGCAGGGTTGGGCGGTATCTGCCCACGCGGTATGAAATGGAATCCTTCAGGTTCTAAATGTTTCACTGCGCTACTGAAGTGATTTTTCCCAGATAATATATCCGACATTCCAATATCATTGGAAACATTAAAAACCTTATGTAAATATCCTTTTCGCATATCACAGTCGATGAAAAGAACACGCTTTCCACCTTGAACGACTACGGCAGACAGGTTGCTACTAACAAAACTTTTACCTGCGGAGGGACTTGCACTAGATATCATAAGGATGTTATTCCTTGCTTCCAGCATTGCAAAATGTAGGCTAGTTCTTAAACTCCTAATAGCTTCTATTGCTAGATCTGCTGGGTTATCTAAAGCTAAAAAACTATATTTTTGATTATTTTTATTCTTATTTTTATTTTCGTTAATATTAACCTTGGCCATCCATTCTGAAATTGGAATGCTAGCATAAACATTAATCCCAAGTTCTTCCAGTTGCTCAGGTGATTCAATACCTCGTCTCAAAAATATACGCAAAATAACAATAGCAGAAGAGAAAACCAACCCTATTACAAAGCCAATCACAACCACTAGTATAGAACCAGGTCTCACTGGTTTAGGATCAGTTACTGCCTGGTCAATAATTCTGACATTACCAATTGCACTTGATTTAGCTATATTTAATTCTTGCTGACGATTAAGAAGCATCATATAGACAGCCCGACCAGACTCAACATCACGACTTAAACGTAAAACCTCTTGTTGAGTAGTAGGCATGCTAGAAACACGTTTATTCAATCGATTTTTTTCTTGAGTGAGAGTTTCTCGTTTTTCTATCAACGCCTTATAGGTTGGATGAGCTTTAGTATATAACTGTGAAATCTCGGCCTCTCTGAAAGTAAGTTCATTTAATTGACTATCGACATTGACTATTTGATCTAAGACAGATTTAGCTTCCATCGACAAGTCAACAGTATCTTTTGTTCTGCGATACTCATTTAATTTATTTTCTGCTAAATCTAGGTCAGAGCGAACCTTAGGAAGCTGAACATTAAGAAACTCTAAACTTTTAGCATCTTGTGCAGCTTGCCTATCAATATTTTGAGTTAAATAGTTATTGCTTATACTATCTAATATCTTAGCAATATCTTCTGGATCGTCACCTGTCAAGGTTAGGTTTAGTATCCCTGTGTCTCGTCCTTGATCAGCGACAGAGAAATTTTTCAGTAGATTATTTATCGCCTTTAATTTTGATAAATATGTTATTTGAAATTTTGTGTCAGGCTCTGCATCAATCGAATCAATTAATAATGTAACACCATTACTATCAATCAACTCTCCAGTTTTTGCTTTTATTTGAAAGTCATCACCTGAAATTAAATAGTTTTTATTATCTATTACTTTAATTTCAATTTCTGGAGCTTCATTGTTATTTTTCTTTGTTAAATAAATATGGGAGATTACAATTTTTCCGGGCTTATTGCCCATCAAGCGAGCCCATCCCTTCCCAAATATCGGGAAGTACTCTTGCTCAATATCTGCCTGTAAATTGAGATCATCTACAGTCTTACCTAAAATCATCCTTGATTGTAATAACGCTATTTCTGGCGCTGATTGTGGCTGTGTATTAGGCAATACTTGACTTAAACTATCTAGTAGCGCATTACCTTGTTTTTGTTCAATTTGAAGAAGCGAATTGGCTTGATATATCGGCGTAGCAAATAACGCATAGACTATGGCTAACATAGTACATATTGAAGTTACACTTAATATCAGTTTTCTATGATCTATAAACTCCCCGACGATCCTAGCTAAATCGATATCTTCCGACTCTGTAACATTCGTTTTTTTGGATATAACTGAAGTCATTATTTAATTTCCTGCTGAATTATCCACTAAGTTTATCCGCCCAACTCTGACATGCTTTATCAATTAATATAAAAACAGAGTCAAAAGCTTCTTCACTTTTTTTATAAGGGTCAGGAATTTCTCTTTTATTATCCCAATGACCAAGAAGCATAGTTTTTCCTCTTGCTTCTGGCGCTATAGAGCTAACTTGCTCAAGATGGATTTTTTCCATAACAAGTATGAGGTCGTATTTTCTAGCTAGAGAGGCATTGAATTGAACACCTTTATGGTTTTCAAGTGATAATCCATGTTTGTCCGCAACATTGATAGCTGACTTATCAGCAGGATTGTCAACTAATGCACCTACACCAGCTGAATCTATTTTCTTATTCGGCAACTTCTTTCTTAATAACCTTTCAGCTAGTGGCGAACGACAAATATTACCTGTACAGACAACTAAAATTGAGTTAAACATTTTATGGCCAAGTCCTAATATATCTTACAGTTTCTGTCATATCATGAACTCCCGTAATAGTCGGTACAAGTTGCGAAATTACGCGATTCCAACGTACTAAAGGAGCAGATGTTACATAAACTATATCATACGGTTGCAATTCAAACTCAGTACCTAGTACCATCGCGGAAGCATCCTGCGCGTTCAACTGATATATATTAGCAATTTTACCGTGTTTATCACCTTTCAACTGACGAATAACGAAAACTCCCGTAGCGTCGCTGTAAGCCTGAGACATACCTTCAGCATTGCCGATTGCTTCAGCTAATGTCATCCCACTTCGATCCATCTTCAATGTGCTCTGTTTGCCAACCTCGCCCATAACAAACACTTTCAGATCGTCGTTCCGAGGAACAAAGAGAATATCTCCTGGATATAACATATGATTTTGTGTCAAATCACCTTTTTGCATTAATGCATAAAGGGATATTTTTGTATCTTTACCATTATGAGTGAGTACAACATTTCGCCAGTCTGCGTCAGGTGCAAGCCCACCAGCAGCATTGATTGCATCCATTACCGTTAAAGGAATATTGGTGATAGGCTGCTGGCCTGATTTTGTCACTTCACCTGTCACGTAAACCTTTTGAGAACGAAACGCAGCAACGCTTACATCCACCTGCGGGCTTTCAATATAAGTTGTCAAACGGCTGGCTATATCCTGGCGTACTTGGCTCAATGTTTTACCTGCCACCTGCACCTTACCGATATAAGGATAGAAAATGGTGCCGTCGGAGTTAACCCAGTTGCCGGTGTCGCTGGCACTACGGTACTGGCCCGCAGGTGTTGTCAATTCTGGATGATCCCAAACAGTGACCATAAGTACATCGCCAACACCGATGCGATATTCATAGCTTCGGAGCAAATTATCTAATTGTGGGTTAGGTCTCGCCAGAACGGTCTCCGGACGGAGCTGATCAATAAGCCCCGGAGTCATCGGGTATACATTAACCAACTTATCCAGATCGTAGTCGCTGTCCGGGAGTTCAACTACATTTTTACGCAGACTATTTAACCCTTGGCCTGGTATAACCGTACAACCCGATAAAAAACCAATTGTCAACGCTAATGCCGAAAATCTAACAATTTTTTTCTTCATAATGTCACATCATCAGTAAATCAAAATTTGCCAATTCCTGAGCAGCTGTGTTAGCCGTTGCTTCCCTGCCGGCTAATGGAGAGATAAAAGCCGACTGCATCCTGCAGCGCTACCACCCTCTCTCCCCTAATTTCAGCATTCAGCCTTATAAACTAAATGGTATTTCTATCCCTGCGCTGGCACCAACGTCATCGCTGTCGCTGTTATTAGCGTTGGTATACCACAAGGACGTATTCAATCGAACCGACTGATAAACATCCCCGCTCCAGCCAACTTGCACCCCCTTAAGCGTGTCAGCTTGTGGAAATGCTTTGTTAATTGATTGATTTTTTGGATTAACCTTAGCATATACCAAGCGTGTGCTCCAACGCTGGTTATCCTCAGTGATCAGCTCAACCTTACCGGCGTATAACTGACCATCACCTCCCATCGCATCACCTAACGGATAACCCTGCTGGTAATACCCATCCTTATAAATATGATGCGTATAGCTGTAATTAATCCGGCTCATATTGGTACGGGTATCATGCGTTTCCAGATACCAGTTCACCGCATCCTTACCCCAGCCGTGATGGCCTTCTATCCCTCCAAGATACATATTAGCCGATGGAAGGAAACCAGCCTCATCTTCGCCGATCATCTGTGCGTAAAAGCTTATTGGCAAGCCCAAAGTTGGTTCTAGTTTGAACTTAAAGTCAAAACCAGCCAGTTGGTTACCAGGTTCATTATCAGTCCCGGTATTGTCATGGCCAGTGAAGCCATCCCAGAAGCTACTAAATGACTCAGGCCGCCCTTCCCCACCCCACTGCATAATGCGCGACGCGCCTAATTCCAGTGACTGGAAAGGTAAGAAAGTGAAACGACCGCCGATAATTTTGGCATGGGGCACTGCGGTATATTGATTCATCTGGCTGGCAGAGATCTGATACTGCCATGGCCCCACCCAGCGTAACCACCAGGTTTCCGGTGCCGCCTGCTCTGCCCGCTGCATCAGGAAGCCGGTCATCGTCCGCATCGCATCCCCGCGGATCAAACTACCTTCATATCCAGGGCCCCACCACTGCGGTACCTGGCCAAAGGAGAGCCACTGATTCCAGAACTTCACCGCGCCGTAGGCACCGTTGGCGTTGAAGCGCGAGCCGTTGCTGATCCGCTCTCCCCCTTCGACGTTGCCCTGGAGATGGACATCCCACCACTCGCCGCTGTTGTTGAACGCCAGGCCTAACGAATTATCTGCCGGCTGCGTCTGGCCAAACCCCTGCGGAGTGCCCGGCTGGTCGGTTGAGGTGTAGCCGGTAATCCGGAAATCGGCTTTTAAAGCAGACAGTCGCTGGTTAATACGGGCCAGCACCACTTGCTCAGAAGAATAGGAAGGTTTGGCCTTTTTTAGCGCCCGGGCGATCTCTTCCTGGCTCAGCGGCCAGGTCGACAGGCTCAGATGGATGACCCCGCGATCGGAAAGCCAGGCAAGATCGTTTCGCAGATCGTTATCATTTACGACTAACCCGGCCGCGTAAGCCTGGGCTCCCAGTGAGGAAAGCAAGCCCAGCGTCACGGCAATGCGCGCAATTTTTATCATTGTACAAGATCCATTTTCAGCCCCGCAGTCGTATATCAATGAGAATGAGGGGAATACCAAGATAGAAAGCGCTCGCGGCACCAGCTGACTTCACTGTGCAACACCGGCGAGGCAAGTACATTTACCCTAAGCTGCTTGTTAGCCTTATAACATCCACTCAGCTCACAATGTAGGCGAATTTTACCCTACAGGCTATCGATGAGACAGGAAAGTTAATGTCCAGGCGATATCAGCAGCCGCTCCTGGCCAACTTCTGAGGATATCCGTTTAAAATTGATAGATATCTATTGAGGGCGATCATCCTGACCGGGACGATTTTTCAGCCGTTGAAGAGAACCTCTGTGCAGCAGCAAGCGGCTTTAGCGACGCTACCGCCCCTGGCTTAACAGCTACCAGCGCACTGACTACCTGAACGACTTAATTTTTATCGACCTGTGGATGAATAATTGGTCAGGCCATTATTTTTAGCGGAGTTAAGTTTACGGGATTTCGGTCACAATTGGGAGTGTTGTTACCGAATATCTGCCAATTAATGCCTCTGTCGTTCTACTGACAAAAAATAAGCGGGTCACCAATTAAGATTATTCACTGATTTCCATGGTTAGAAATCTTGCCGGTACTGCCACATCATCACGCATGCAGCTAACTGACTGTAAAAAAACGTCTTTTTCCATAACCCATCATCATGCAAAAATCAGATGATGGCGTTATAGTAAACTACAATTTCTAATAGTTTCCAGTGTCTGGATATTCATTGAATGTGCATCAGCTAACGTCCCAGCTCATTTAAGAAACGTCTGATCAAAGCTATATCCAGGCAAATAAGCAATAACAATGTAGTAGCATTTCATTATTTCATAAATATGAATTATCAATTGCCGGGTATATAGTACATTATTTTCTTAGAGCCTATCCCAATAGGGTTTTGTTCCAGACAATGACACCACAGGCAAAATGCA
>ERZ857951.3661-NODE-3661-length-11182-cov-3.251460_pt1 | contig 11182 bp, 9 predicted proteins | sample MGYA00519759_ERZ857951 | MGnify/ENA primary metagenome ERZ857951 (study PRJEB31778, sample SAMEA3449377) | human gut metagenome | biome: human gut; feature: human-associated habitat; material: faeces | place: United Kingdom | collected 2010/2012 ... | reverse complement strand
TCGAAACGTAGATAGATGTCCGGCGCATCCCGAATCACCCCCTCGAAACGCAGATGCCGCTTTCGCGCCGAAGGATGAAGTTCCTGTTATCCGACCGAGTCACGCGAAGCCCAAACACGTGCGAATATGAGGGAACAACCCATGAAACCGTTGCAACGCCACGACAATCTGGCTGGCACATCACATCCAGCCGGCCAAATCGGCGATGGTCAGCCCGCGATAGTCAACGATTGCCTCATCGCACAGCCCACTGTCGCTCATATCCACACGAGCATGACCGGTGACCGCGACCACCGTCGCGCCCGACGCCCGAGCCGCCGTCAACCCGGGCTTGGAATCCTCGAAAACCAGACACTGACCAGCACCCGACGCATCGGCCGGCAGCCCGACCATCGACGCCGCACGCCAATACGGCGCCGGATCGGGCTTCGGCGTCACATCGTCGTTGCCGCACACATAGCCGACGAACGCGCCCTTAGGCGCCTGCGCCATCACATTCTCGACGATCTCGCGCGGGGAGCCGGTCACCAGCACGGCCGGAACGTGCGCCGCCGCCAGACCGGACAGCACATCGCGAACGCCCTCAATCCACGGCAGACGCTCCTTTTCCATGCGCAGCACCTCATCGGACAGGTGCCGCACGATTGCATCGCCATCCCAATCGACCCCCGCACCGCGCAGCAGACGCACGGTCTCGGGGAAGGCCGCCCCCTGCAGCGCATCGGCGAGCGTGTCGCTCCATTCCCCGCCACAGGAGCGCACCAAGGTCTCCTGAGAGCGCACCCAATACGGATCGGAATCGATCAGCGTCCCGTCCAAGTCGAAGAACACGGCCTTCATCATCGGCATCCTCCTTGATTTCACAAGCCATTTCACGAGCCACTAGCATCGTAGCCCATGAACCCAGCGGGGAAACGGTCCGCCCCGAGAACAGCAGAAAACAGCAATGCCCCGGCAATCCGGCAAACACATGTCCACCGGCGGGAGACATGCCATGGCGGCCCGATGCCGCGCCGTCACACCGACTCCTGCGCGAAGCCGCCCGTCGAGACATACCACGATCCCCCGCATACCGCTATACTGGAGAACGTTCGCGCGGTTGGTGGCAGCAGCCGTGCCAGACATCAGAGAAGTAAACGCATTGCAAGGCGATATGTGTCGCGCTGCGATGCGACGGGTCTGATTCATGTCGCGCGGGCTCCTCACCTTCCCGCCCGGCGTGTGTCAGCCGGCAGGCGCACGATGTGCGCAGAAGGCAAGGAGACAGAAGATGAAGACAGTCAAGGGCTTCAGCAAGATCGTGGCGATGGTTGGGGCCGTCGCGCTCGGCCTGACGCTCAGCGCCTGCGGAAACACCAATTCCGCGAGCAACACCGATTCCAAGAACTCCGGATCCACGCCGACCGTGTCGTTCATGCTCGACTGGACGCCGAACACGAACCACATCGGTCTGTACGTGGCTCAGAAACTCGGCTATTACAAGGATGCCGACGTCAACGTGAAGATCCTGCCGACCGCCCAGGCCGGAGCTGAAACCAGCGTCGAGAACGGCGTGGCCAACGTGGGCTTCACCACGCTGAGCAACGTCGCCGCGTTCAACTCGCAGGGCGCTGACCTGAAGTTCGTGTTCGACCTGACGCAGAAGCCGGTCGCCCGTTGGTGCGCGCTGGCGTCCCGCACCGACATCAAGACGCCCAAGGACCTTTCCGGCAAGACCTTCGTCAGCTTCGGCTCCGCCGAGCAGACCGCGGTCGTCCGCCAGATGATCAAGTACGCCGGCGGCACCGGCGACATCAAGACCGCGACGGCCGGCACCAACACCTTCGAGACGCTGACCAGCGGCAAGGGTGATTTCGGCGGCTTCTACGTGACCTGGGAAGGCGTGGAAAGCGAGCTGAACGGCCCGAAGCTCAACTGCTTCGTCGCCTCCGACTGGGGCGTGCCCGGCAACCCCGACCAGCTGGGATTCGCCGTCAAGGGCTCCTGGCTCAAGGACTCCGCCAACGCGGATGCGCTGAAGAAGTTCATCGCCGCCACCAAGAAGGGCTACGACTACGCGCTCGCCAACCCGGACAAGGCCGCCGACATCCTGGTCGAACAGGCCAAGGAGGCGCAGCTCGACTCCAAGCTGACCCGCACCTCGATGGAGGAGATCGCCAAGAACAACTACTGGACGACCGACGATCCGAAGTCGCTGCCCGGCACCACAAACTTCGATAACGCGCAGCCGTACCTGGAGTTCCAGTACAAGGCCGGCACCTACAAGGACCAGGACGGCAACGATCCCGCGTCCGCGCCGCAGGCCAAGGACCTCGCGACCAACGAGTACGTGGGCTGAGCCGGCTGCAGCCAGTCCGGCCGCAGCCAATCTAGCTACAGTTCAGCGAATCCGCGAGCACAGGTTCGTCACAGCCGGCCGGGCCAACCTCCACTCCCCTTCGGTCCGTCACGAGACGGGACGGAGGGGAGTTTTCCGACTCTCGTAACGATTCCGGGGCTCTTCTCCCTCCGCCAGCCCGTCAGCCCCCATCAATCCCATCCCTAAGGTTTCACATTGTCCGAAGATCACGCCATGCGCACACTGAAATCCCTGTTCGCACGCGTCGCGCCGCCGGCGTTCACGGTCGGCGGGCTGCTCATCGTATGGGAGATCGCCGTGGATGCGGGCCACATCTCCCAACGCGTGCTCGCCTCCCCCAGCCAGATCGCCGCATCGATCGTCAAGACTTGGCCCGACCTGTGGGAGGCGACCGCCATCACCACATACGAGGCAATCACCGGCTTTCTCATCGCAGCGGTGGCCGGGGTGCTCATCGGCATCGGCCTGTACGTGTCCAAAACCCTGTATCGCGGTATCTATCCGCTGCTCGCCGCCGCGCAGACCATCCCGCTCATCACCATCGCCCCGCTGTTCATGATCTGGTTCGGGTTCGAGCCGCTCGGCAAAATCGTGATCGTCGCCGTATTCGGCGTGTTCCCCGTCGCCGTGCAGACGTGCCGCGGCATGCTCGCCGTACCGCAGTTCTACGAGGACGTGGCGCTCACCTGCGGCGCCACCCGCGCATGGGCGCTGTGGCATGTGAAGCTGCGCGTCGCCGCCCGCCAGGTGTTCGGCGGCCTGCGTATCAGCGCCGCCTATGTGTTCGGCACCGCGGTGACGGCGGAATATCTGGGCGCGATGAACGGCCTGGGCATCTGGCTGCAGGCCGCTTTCAACTCGTTCCGCACCCCGCTGATCTTCTCCGCAACGATCATGGTGGTCGCACTGACCGCACTGCTGCTGACCATCATCAGTCTCGCGGAACGCCTGCTCCTCGGCCCGGACGACACCATCGCGTTCAACGACGACGGCGAATAGAGCCGGCGCCGCACCACAGCAGCCATATACGGCCGCGCCGGAGTACGGCGGCAACAGTCCTTACGCCGGCCCCTCTCAGTTCGGCACAGGCGAGCCACCGCTGGACAAACCCTACTACGGGTGCTCGTTCGGCAAGGCGTTCCTCAGGTTCTGGAAGAGGTACGCCACATTCAGCGGCCGCGCCGCAAGCAGGTCGGCACGATTCCGAGCAGTCAGCGGTGAATCGCATATATTTCAGGTCTCCGCCCCGTCCCATCAGACGTCAGGCGGCAGCCGTCACAGCTCCACGGGTGGCTTGGACGGGTCGTCGCCCACGTGCGCGAACTTGGCGGCGAGCGCCTCCTTGTTGCGGCGCTCGTCCTCCTCTTTCGCGAGCCGCTTCGCCTCGGCGGCATCCCACAGCACGTCGTCATGGTGACGTTTCCACTCACTCGCCGCGACCATAGTAAACAATTTCACCGTTTCGGCTAGGACGGCCTCGTCGTCGTTAGTCAGCGATCGGGCGGTCATCAGCGACGACAGCTGCTCGGCCTTGAAGCACAGCCGCGGCACCGACAGGCGCTCGCACAGTTCGTTGACATAGAACATCACCGGCACCGCGCGCGACGGCTTGCGCAGATCGATCAGGCGCAGCAACCCGTCGGCCGCCACCGTCACCGTGGCGAATCGCTGCGCGATGGCTTCGACATCGGCACTGGGCGCAGCATTCGCAGGCGCGGCGGCACCGGCGGCGGCACCACCGGCGGCACCGATGGCCTGTTCGATTGCCTCCAACGCTTCGGCGATGGCGTGCACGGTGTCATCATCCCAATCGACGCCCAACTGGCCGGCGCCTCTCATGATCAGCCTCGTGTCGCCGGTTTCGGAGTAGTCGCCCATCTCGTCGTAAGCGTCATTCGCGGCGAGCAACGCATCGACGATTCGCTGCGGACGACCGGGAATCTCGTCCGCACCCTCATACACGAACTCCGCATCGGGGACCGTCACGTCGTCGCCGGTCATGACCCGTGCGGCCATGCGGGTCATCCGCACCTGCAGGTTCTCACCGTATTTCGTGTCATTGTCCATCTGCTTGGCGTCGGTCAGCGGCCACAGTTCGATCAGTCCGGTGCCGACGGCCGCCGCATCGCGTACCGCGGGATTCATCGACACATGGGCGATCGCCGTCGCGTCAAGTTGGAATGCCATATCGCTCCTTCGCTTTCATTGTCCGCCGACGCGCGGAACCTTCCGCCGTGCCGGGTGCCAGGTGCCGGCACCGCGGGCCACCGCGTCACAGCACCGCCGGCCACTCGCCGTCTGCCGTTACGCGGCGTCGTCACAAGTGACCGCTACGCGGCCGCCGTCAGTCCCGGCCCGCGCCGCATGCGCACCTTTTCGCGGGCGAGCCCGCAGCCGTCCTCTCTGTGTATTGTACGGCCGGCGCACGCCGCACTCACTCGACTTGCGCCGCAGGGTCGGCATATGTGATGGACATCACCTTGCCCGTATCGCTGTCGTAGGTGATCGAGGTGATCGACGCGAGCGCGGTCTTGCGTAGGAACATCCAATGCTCGGGGTGGCCGGTCTCCAGCAGGTGCCGGTAGCTCCAGATCGGCGACTCGTGGCTGACGACGATGATCTGCCGTCCGGCATACTCGCGGATCTTCTCGTTCGCGAACGCGCCCACGCGTTCGGCGATGTGCCGGTACGGCTCGCCCCAGCTCGGCTTCCACAGGTTGAGCACGAGCTTCCAGTTGCCGTCGCGCCACAGCGCGCCCTTGCCATGTCCGATGCGCTTGCCGCGGAACTCGTTGCCCGCTTCGATCACACGCGGGTCGGTGATGAGTTCCAGCGGCTCCTCCCCACGCCCGGCGCGTACCGGGTTGAGCGCGTCGAGAATGGCGCCGGCGGTTTCGCGGGTGCGTTCCAGCGGGGACGAATACACCGCGGCGACCGTGTTGAGCTTGGGGTCGGCTGCGATGTATGCGCCCGTCGCCTGCGCCATGCGCATGCCGCGGTCGGACAGGTGGAATCCGGGCAGCCGCTCGTACAACAGATGGTCGGGATTGTATACCTTGCCATGGCGGACGAAATGTATGGTGGTTGTCGGCATATGCGGCCTTCCTGCGGGACTCGTGATGTCTGTCTTTCATTGTCCCACATTCACCGGCCGGCGATGCCGCGTCTGCGGCGGCGTTTGCCCGACGAACATCGCCCCGCCCCGGCACGGCCCAGCCCCACCCGATATCGTCCCGGCACCACCCGACTCCGGCTCGTCACCCCATCTGATACACCGATATATCACCGTCGTTTATGAACGTTATGAAAATTGATGCGTTCGTGATATCAACACCGCGTGTCGCGCCCCGACGCGCGATTAAAGTTGCCGTGACGCAAACATGCAAAGCATCCTTTGCGCGACCAACAGGACAACACATCAATACGATGAGGGCTCCGCCGGCAACGCCACGCCGACGGGGGACATCCAATCGGGAGCGGAAAGGAGATGCTGTCATGTCCAATAACGCCAATGTCGCGGCTGCAATCAAGGAAGTCGCCCATAAGGTATTCGGCGGATACGCGGAACTGCTGCGTATGCCGCACACCGCAAGGTTCTCCATCGGCTCGGTGATCGCCTGCATGCCGTTCCCCATGGTCGGCATGACCATCACCATCTCCGTACAGCATTACTACGGCAACTACTCGCTGGCCGGCGTGCTCACCGCCATCCAGGCGATCGCGCTGGCGGTCTCCAGCCCGCTGCTCGGCAAGCTGGTCGACAAGTTCGGCCAGCGGCAGGTGTCGATTCCGACGATCCTGGTCTGGATCGTCGCCGCCATCGCCCTGACCACCAGCATCACCAACCGCGCCCCGGTATGGGTGCTGTACTGCCTGACGCCGTTCCTCGCCGCGATTCCGCCGTGGGGCGCGATGAGCCGCGCCCGCTGGACGACCATGCTCAAGGGAGACCGGGAGCGCACCGACCGCGCGCTCTCGCTGTCCGGCGTGTTCGATGAATGCATGTGGATCATCGGCAATCCGCTGGCTTCTACGCTGGCGGTGATTTCTGGCCTGCTGGCGTTCTCGTTCACCGGCGTGTGCGTCGTCATCGGCGCGCTGATGTTCCTGACCGAGCTGACGACCGAGCCGAAATCACAGACCCAGCTGGCCCGAGAGGCCGGTCTGACCCGCGAGGAGTACCGCAAGCGCGAGGCCGCCAAGGCGCAGAGGATGCGCGAGAGGGACGCCGCCGACCGCGCCCGCCGAGAGGCCGAGGCCCGCGGCGACGACGAGCAGGCCGTGCAGGCCGCCGTCGACCGAGCCATCGCCGATTCCCGCGCCGGCAAGAAGGAGTCGATCTGGGGGCCGGGCCTGATCGCCGTATGCGTGACCTGGTTCAGTCTTGGCGCGTTCCAGTCGGCGTCGAACATCTCGATCATCGCGTTCGCCACCGAAGCGAACATGAAGCAATACACCGGTTTCGTGTTCGCATGCTTCTCGTTCAGCTCGCTATGCGGCGCACTGGTGTACGGCGCGAAGAACTGGACCATCCCGCTGTGGAAGCGCTTCTACTTCTGCCTCATCGTGGTGAATCTCGGCGTGGGCACGTTCATGTTCGCCAAGCATCTGTGGGTGATCATGATCATCTACCTGCTGATCGGCGTCTGCCAGGCACCCACGTGGATCAACGGCAATCAGCTGATGCTGCATCTGGTGCCTCCCACGCGATTCACCGAAGGCGTGGCGTGGATGGGCGCGATGAACTCGATCGGCTCGTCAGCCGGCTCAGCCATCGCGGGTGTCTTCATCGATCACATGGGCTCGCATGGAGGCTTCCTGATGGCGACCGTGCTGGCGATCACCTCGCTTGCCATCGCCTTCGTCGGCTTCCGGCAGATCAAATCCAGCACCGAAACCCCGACTCTGACCGAAGTCAGCGTGTGATACGCCGGATGCCGCTCTCAAAACTCGCAGATACAAGGCATTTTTGAAGGAAAACACACTCTATCCGCGAGTTTTGAGAGCGCATACCGCGCTACTTCGGCCAGCCCTCCGGCGTATGCGCGAGCGACCACAGGCCAAGCCGATGCGAGAAGCTGTTCTCCCACTTCGCTTCGAGCTCTTCCTGACTCAAACGGTTCTCGGACTTCCTCAAACGGTTCATCGCATTGGTATGCGTATCGTCAAGCAGCCACTTGCGGATCACGAAGTTCCAGATCATCACCACTACCGTGGCTACCAGCTTGCCGACATTCGTCCACAGCACGTACTTCGTGTGCATGGAATACATGGAATCATGCGGCATCCACGACGTGCTGGTCCACACGATCCCCTCGTTCATGAACCAGCCGATAAGCGCCGCCACGAAGAAAATCGCGATCTCCATCCAGCGCGCCATGTCCGGCCGGTGCTTGAACACGAATTTCATGCTCGCCAAGTAATTGAATATCAGCGAGACGAAGAACGAGATTGACGTGGCCAGCACGTTATGCATATGCGTCATCAGCAGAATGTTCATCAGACCCCAGTCGATGATGAACGCGACCACACCGACAATACCGAACTTCATCAGCTGTTCAATCAATTTCCTCACATTGATTGTCTAATACATATCGCTGACTTCACACCGCGGTTTTCCTGAACCGCCACTGATTTCACACATGGCCGCACAGACCGCGCCCGCCGCGGAACCGATTAGGATAGGGAACGAACCCAATCAAGGAGGAATCATGCCCGTTATCCACACTCACGTATCCGTCAAGACCACTCCCGAGCAGCGCGAAGCGCTGAAGGCCGCCTACGGCAAGGCGATCACGGCCGTCCCCGGCAAGTCCGAGGGCTGGCTGATGTGCCCATTCGAGGATGATATGCCGATCTACTTCGGCGGCAGCGACGATGCCCCGGCCGCATACGTCGAGGTCAATGTGTTCGGCCGTTCCGTGCCCGGTTCTGCGTGGGAGAAGCTGACCAAGTCGATCATGGCCGCGCTCAACAGCGAGCTCGGCATCCCCGAGGACCGCACCTACATCCGCTACACCGCCACCACCGACTGGGGCTGGAACGGCGGTAACTTCTGAGCTCAGGTGTGATGGTATCCGCCGCTATATTGTCGCGCATGGCGTCACTGTGCGCGACCACCGTCACGCTGCGAGCCCTCACACAGTGACGTAAATCGCAAAACCCTTATTTTGCAAGGGTTGCGGGGGTGCGTCACGGAGTGTGAGGACGCACACAGTGACGTAACCCTCACACAGTGACGCCTTTTCTGCGGCACACAGGTTGCCGATATATAAATGAAAGAGCCCCTTGCGGCCAGTCGGCCCGTATGATCGGCCGACAATCCGAAAGGGGTTGTGATGATGCAGTCACGGTGTGCGGTCAGCGCGAGTGCGGCATGATTCCGCATGCCACGCCGCCGCACACTCTCACAGCACGCGTACCCCGGCACCCCGGCGGCACGCCTCTGCCGCAATCAGACGATCTTGGGCATCGGGGTGGTCAGGGACGTGGTGAGGTTCACGTGAACCAGCCCGGCGCCTGCGTGCACTTCGACCTTCTTCAGGGTGACCGTACGCTCGTCTTCCGGAGCGCGGTCGTTGTCGGTCATCGTGGCCGGGGACTTGACGGCGACCAGCGCCAGATCGTCCAGCGACATGCCGGCGGCCTTGCACAGATCATCCGCAGCACCCAGGGAATCCAGGAAACCGTCCTTGAGCAGCACACGGCTGGCCGGCACGCCGTAGGCGTTCTCGGCCACCCACTTCACGTTCTCCAGCAGGGCCATGCCCTTGTGGCTGTCGTGCTTGGACGGCATCGACGCGTTGGACAGCACATCGACGAATGCGTCGATCTGGTCGCTCAGGCCCTCGCCGCCGTCGCGATACAGGTTGCCGATGATGGGGTCGCGCAGCTCCAGACGGGCCGCGGTCTCGCGCAGTTCGGGAATCTGATCGTCCTCGCCGTCCCACAGGTTCACCAGCGGGAACGCCGGAATGTCGAGCTTCTCCAAGCGATCCACGTGGAACGGGTAGCGCCACGCCAGCTCCGGGTCATCACGCCACGTCGAGGCGCGGGTCACGACGACCGCCGCGGACGGCCACTGCGCGCCATACTCGCGGCAGGCGATGTCGAGCCACTTCTGCGCTCCGGCGTCGGTGCCGTAACCGGCCTCGACGATGACCACATCGTGCAGGGCGCACGCCAGCTCCACGGAGACCAGCGTCGGGATGCCGATCGACACGTTGGCGAACGGGCCGCCATGCACATACACCGGCGAGCCGTTCACCGTCTCGGTGAGCGCCGGCTTGACCGCATCGGCGAGCATATCGGTGATACGCCACAGGTCGATGAAGTCGCCGAACTTGACTGGTTCGCCGTCCTTCGTGCCGGCGATCATCGCGGCCACGCGCTCGCCGATCTCATCCATCGAACGGGACAGCACGACGATCTGCATCAGCTCGGACGTCGGGGTGAGCACGACCTTCTCGGCGACGTTGTTCTTGCCCGCGTCCACGGTGATGGAACGCAGCGAGCGGGACGGCACTTCGGAGACGCGCGGCACGAGGATCGTGTCGATACGCCCCTCGTCCACAGCCTTCTCGGCGAAGGAGACGAGCAGGTTCTGCGCGGCGGCGATGGCGGCCATCTCACCGCACAGGCCCCAGTCGATGAGCTCGGGGTGGGTCAGCGAAGCCTTGCCGCCACCCGAGGCACCGCCTTTGGAGCCGGCGGCGGTGATGCCCATGCTCGGCTGGCGCAGCACGGCGGTCGCGTCGATGCCGCGAGCCCGCAGCGCATCGATCAGCGCGATCGTCGTCGTGGTCTTGCCCTCGCCGCGCGACGCCTTGAGCGGCGTATCGGCGGTGACGAGCACGACCTTGCCATGCTTGCGCGGCGCGTCGGGATTGTCGTGCAGGTACTTCATAAACCCGAAGGCGTCGATCTTCTTGACCAGCCCGTACTGGCTGGTGAACTCCTCGATAGTAGTCATCAGTAGGTGAACCTTTCTGTAGATGTATGACGCTTGCTTACCGTCGAAGCGGCCGGCGGCCGAAAACGCTTGGCCGGAAGCCTCTCGGCGCATCAGTTGTCGGAGCGGTTGAAGCCGTTCTTCATCTTCATGCTCACGGTGTAGAGCACGGTGTCGAGCAGCTGGTCGGTCTCGGTCTTGAGCTGGTCGGCCATGGTCTGGTTGGCGGCAGCGAGGATGTCGCGCACCTCGTCGTTACGGGTCGCGTCGATGATGTCCTCGGGATCCATCGGCTCGACGTCGCCGTCCGCGTTCGCCGCCTCCAACTCCGCGTCGGCCAAGGCGGCCGCGGCCTCGTCGGCACCGCCCAGACGCGCGACCTGCTCGTCGGTGGCGGCGATCAAACGGTGGCCCATCGCGCCGGTCTTCTCCTGATAGCGCTCGATGGCGTTGGAGGTCTCCGCGAACGCCGCGTCGCACAGCGCGGCGATGATGCGGTTCTCCCAGTAGAAGTTCTCGGAAGTCACGCGCGTGGTCGTGTCTTCCAGATACTTCGGCGTTTCGTTGACGTTCGGGTAGAACGGCACCAGCGTGTTGAACGGGTTGGAGCCGTAGGCGATCCACTGGATCGCGCGGTCCGACTGCGGACGGTACGGGCGAATCTGCATGACGGCCAGCTGGCTCTGGCGGTTGATGCCGATCGGGCGGTACATGTGGCGTGTGTGCTCATCGCCGAGGTGGCCGTACGGGTCGAACGGCGTGCCCTGATAGTGCGAGCTGAGCACGTACTTTACGTCCTCGATCGTCACCTTGCGCTCGGGCTGACGGGCCCACGGGATGTCGTCGCTGTCCGGGCGGTGGTCGGCCTCGGG
>ERZ857951.3649-NODE-3649-length-11227-cov-19.133727_pt1 | contig 11227 bp, 9 predicted proteins | sample MGYA00519759_ERZ857951 | MGnify/ENA primary metagenome ERZ857951 (study PRJEB31778, sample SAMEA3449377) | human gut metagenome | biome: human gut; feature: human-associated habitat; material: faeces | place: United Kingdom | collected 2010/2012 ... | reverse complement strand
ACATGACCTACGAAAGCGCCGTCAATCTGGCCTTTTCCGAAGTGCTGCAGAACATGTGGGGTCAGATCGGCGTCAACGTCACGGTTCAGTTCCTGGATCTGGCTACCTTCACTCAGATGAACAACGCCGGTGAAATTACCATGGCTCTGATGACCAACACCGCCTCCATTCCCGACCCCGCCGCCGCCCTGATTGCATGGCCCACCTCCCGCACCATTTCCCTGCGTCACGGTGACAGCCACATCGACGAGCTGCTGCAGAAGGGTCAGCAGACCTATGCTGAGGACGAGCGTATCGCGATCTACCAGGAGCTGCAGGATTACCTGTGGGATCGCACCTACACCATTCCCATCGCCTTCCCCAAGGGTGCCTACGGCGCTCGGGCCGATGTAACCAATCTGCCTTTCTACCCCGATTTGATGCCCGACCTGACCCGCGTGCAGTTCGTAGGCTGATCACGGCAGGTAACGCCGCCCAGCGGCGTCAGTAACATATAATGTCCCGCATTGTTTTGCGATAGACCGGAAAACTTGCGGGACATTTTTCTAAGGAGAACAAACTTATGCTGCGATATGTCATCAAGCGTATTCTTGTCACCATTCCGGTGTTGATTGGTGTTACGCTGATTATTTTCACTCTGATGTATTTCACCAAGGGCGACCCTGCACGGATGATTCTGGGTGACATGGCAACAGAGGAAGAAGTCCAGGAGCTTCGGGATGAAATGGGACTGAACGACCCATTTCTGGTGCGGTATGCCAACTATTTGGTTGGCCTGTGCCATGGGGATCTGGGTACAAGCTATGTGACAGGATTGCCCGTTACCGAAGAAATCATGGCACGGCTGCCAGTGACAGCCCGTATTGCCGCCCTGAGCTGTATTTTCAGCGTACTTATCGGTATTCCCGTCGGTATTTTGTCGGCAGTCAAGCAGTATTCCATTGCAGATAACATCGTCACAGTGCTGGCGCTGCTGGGCATTACCATTCCCAGCTTCTGGCTGGCCATGATGCTGATCCTGCTGTTTTCCGTCAACCTGAACTGGCTTCCCGCCTCCGGTCTGTACGGTTGGAAATATTATATTTTACCTGTTATCAGCGTTAGTGCGGTGTCCGTTGCCACCATCACCCGAATGACCCGCTCCAGCATGCTGGAGGTTATCCGGCAGGACTACATCCGCACTGCCCGGGCTAAGGGGCAGACGGAGGGCAAAATCATCACCCATCACGCGCTGAAGAATGCGCTGATCCCCATCATCACCATCATCGGCATCCAGTTCGCCAGCGGTCTGGCGGGCGCGGTGGTCAATGAGCAGGTGTTCGCGATCCCCGGCATCGGAAAAATGATGGTGGATGCCATTAAAGCCCGGAACTATCCTGTGGTGCAGGGCGGCGTTCTGGTAATTGCGGTGCTGTGCAGCCTGCTGAATCTGATCGTTGATCTGCTGTACGCCTTCGTGGATCCCCGGATCGCGACCCAGTACGCCCGTAAGAAAGAAAAGCACCCCGCAAAGCAAAGCAGTCAGGAGGGAGCTTAAGCATGAAACCGAAAACGAAGAAAAACAGCCAATGGCGTGACGTATGGAGACGTCTTCGGAAAAACCGCATGGCAATGTTCGGCCTGTGTGTCCTCATCCTGCTGGTTTTTCTGGCAATTTTTGCCGATGTTGTGGCGCCCTATGGCTATGATGATCAGAACTACTCTCAGATGCTGGAGCTGCCCTCCTGGCAGCACATTATGGGTACCGAACGCTGCCAGCGGTTCCGGCGGCAACGTCATGCGCAGCACGGTTTCCTGGTTTGCTGCGGTTTCCAGCCGCCAGCCCAAATTTTGGGCGCAGCGGTATACCAACAGCAAACCGGTGCACCCGTTGGCAAGGGCTTCCGGTGTCTGAACACCAGCCAACTGGGCGCAGGCGGCCTCCGGCCAGATCCTGCCGTCATGGTATTCCAGCGTGCGTCCGGTGAAGCTTATCGTAATTTTTGCCGCCGGGTTTGCCCGCAGAGAATTGGAAAACAGGTTGGCAAACATCGTTTGGACGATGGCCAAATCAATCTGCGCCCAAACCGGCTGGTTCTGCGGCATGGGCTGCAAATGCACCCGGCCGGTAACGGCGCATTCCTCCAGCTCATGGTTTGCGGCATCACACAGCTGAGCCAGGTACACCGTCATTTCCTGCACAGTCCAGTTCAGCTGCCGGGGCGGCTGGCTTTGCGCCACAAGATCCGCCGCATTATCCGCCAAGCGTTCCAGGCGGAAAATGCGCTGTTTCATCTCTTCCAGCAGCGGTGCTGCCATATCCTGTACATCAGGGGTGGCAGCGTGCACAAGATAATTCTGCAAGGCATCCACAGTGCTTTGCAGCAGGCAGAAATCCGCAAAAAAGCGGCCTTTCAGCCCCCCGCGCAGCTGCAGTTCATCCGCTGCATCTTCCTGCTGCGGGTGCAGGGCATCGGGCAGTGTATGTTCCGGCATAGGAAGCTTCTCCTTTTATAGCGCTGGATATGCCCGTTTATCTGCTGCTGTCAGCAGCGCAGGTCATGGTGCGTGCGTGCGATCACCGCTTCCAGCAGTTCACTTACCGTCAGGCGATCCTGCGGGGTCTTGCCGTTGCGCTCGCACAGCATCTGGTAAGCCGGCGTATTGCTTTTGTACAGCCGCGCATTCAGGCGTTCCAGAGCCGAGCGCACCGCCGGGCCATTTACGCCAAACGGCTCCCCTGCTTTGGTGCACAACTCCCCCAGGGAACACGCCTGGCGGTCGCAGACCGCAATATACACGGCTTCCTGCAGGTAATTGATACCATAGGCCAGGTTTTTGTAGCAACCAAGGGTGCGCAGCTGAGCCGTAACGCTCTCATGCACCAGGTAACGGTTCAGCCGCGGGCCGCTTGCTGCTGTTTGATACACCGTATCAAATAATTCGGGCAAACTATATGGTTTGAATATAGTACACTCGGCCCCCAATGTCAATATTTTTTCAATTTGGGGCGCTGCACTGGGCATCAGGGTTACAATAATATGCGGTTCGTACTCAATCTGCTGTTGGCGTATGCTGCGCAGCAGTGGAAAAATTGTGGTATCACTCAAAACCGAATCTAGCACCAGAACTTCCGGCCGCAGGCCGCCTTGCAGCATATGCAATACTTCTGCGCCGGAATCAATGATTGCGCTTGCCTCAATGGCATCATTGGTTTCTGCATACAGGCGGATCATCTTGCGCTGGGCTGCATCACTGTCTGCAAACAGTGCGGTCACACGTTCGACCAGCTTTTCTTCCGTCATTCTTGTTTCTCCTACCGGGGCAAGGCATCACATACGGTCCCCCCTGCATTTTAACATTCTTTCGCAGCTTTTTGCTGCGCATTTGGTTCAGGTACTCAGCAGCCTGCGTTCAGCACTTCAACCTGCCCCACTGTGCAGCAATCAGCCAGCACATCTGCGGCCTGGCTGGGCATTACGGTGTTTTCGTATAAGTATTGCAACAGGTTCCGGGCGCGGCACTCCATATCTGCGGGAAAGGTACAACGCACAGCGGGGCCCGCCTCCCCGCTCACCAAAATACGCAGCTCCGGGCCGCATTGCCACAGGGTATAATACACACGCGTTTCCGCCTGTAATCCTTCAATGTAACTGAACAATCGGGTTTGCTTTGCCAGCAGTCTGTTTACCTTGCTTCTGCCTGCTTTTCCACAATGATCCTCCACGGTTTTAGGGCCTCCTTTTCCCTGCCGGTACGCTAATCCACCACGCCGCAGCATAAGCAGACTGTTACCATGTGTAACCTTTTATAATTGCTCTCTCATTGTATTGCGCCTGCTCCCCAGGCTGTTACCCCTCTGCTTTTGGCAGGTCCAGGCTGCAAGCCTTGCCCGCCGCATGGTTAATATTGTATTAAGGTTACTATATACAGCCGCACAGCAAAAAGTCAAGGCTTTTGGGGTATACGGTTTTGTACGGTTAGTGCAATTTTAGAACCATATATTTTATTTTATCATATACGCGTTATTATTAGAAGCAAATATTATTCGTCTGTCGATATATGCCGATTTTTGCAGACCGCAAGCCATGAATTGCCGTTGTTTTATTGTTGTGCTCTTGTTGTAAAAGGAACGCCGCACAGATGGCAGGCGACGTTGGGGATCGTGGGTATTCTGTTTTCTAAGGCAATACCGCATAATTCTAAGTGCCGATACGGCGAGCGAGGTGCGGCAGATGCCAAGCCAAAAGCGCAGATAATACTGGATGCTGCAAAGGTGAGCGCCGCCAGTGGCGGAAACAGCGAACCGAAGCAGGGGCAGCGGTCGCAGAGTGCGAGGGGCTTTTGCCCCCGAAGCACGATGCGGGTACCGCAACCCGACATTATCGAGCATTTTGGCAACGCAGATGCCGTGCCGCAGCTGTCGGAGCGGTGCTTAAGCCGCAAGGCGGGAATTGTGCGGTGTTGCCCTAAATTGTTTTATGCCCGCAAATGCCGCAGCATGTTTTCATACCTCTGCTTTGCATCCGGCACAATATTCTTGACCGGGTAAGCATGATAAAGGCCTTTGCCTACTTCCGGGATCACGTTTTCCCGGCGTTCTCCTGCCGCTTTTTCAGGCTGAACAACATCTGCGTACTTTTTTCAAAACCAGCTTGACAATTTTCCCCTGCTGCGGTATAGTAGTTAAGTCAACAACATGGGCTCGTAGCTCAGCTGGGAGAGCGTTCGGTTCGCATCCGAGAGGTCGAGGGTTCGATCCCCTTCGAGTCCACCAATTTGCCGCATCGTTTTGTACGATGCGGCGTTTTTTATTAAGGACTTGAGTGAAGAAAAACCACCAGCTAAGCTGGTGGAATAAAAACGGCTTTAGCCCTAGACAAAGAGAAACCTCCCCGTAGAATAGAGTGTGGGTTTGCCAACCACATTCTAGGAACAGAGAGGTTTCTCTTTGAAATGAAAAATAACAAAGACATAGATAGTTTAAGCCATACGACATGGAGATGTCAATACCATGTAGTGTTTGCACCGAAATATCGGAGAATGGTGATTTATGGCCAAATCAAAAAAGATATTGGTCAGATACTTCGCAAACTATGCGAGCAAAAGGATATTGAAATAATTGAAGCAGAGGCCTGCCCGGACCATATCCATATGCTGATAAGTTTTTCACCGAAGTACAGCATTTCTTACGTTATGGGATATCTCAAGGGAAAGAGCAGCCTCATGATTTTCGACAGACATGCGAATTTAAAGTACAAGTATGGAAATCGGCATTTCTGGGCCAGGGGATACTTCGTGGATACGGTAGGAAAGAACAAAAAGAAAATCCATGAGTACATTAAAAATCAACTGCAACAGGACCAGATTGCCGATCAGTTGAGCCTTAAGGAGTTCGTGGACCCGTTTACGGGTAGCAAGGGAACCAAGGCGTAAATAAAAGGCCCCTTGAGGGGCCAGCCACGAGACAGGAATGCAGTTGGCAGACCCATTCGTGACCCCTTAAGGGGCTTTGCTAGTATTATGCCCTTCTAGGGCTTACTCAAGCCACCGGCTCAGCCGGTGGTTTTGACTCACAGGCGCAGACGGCGCTGCTTTTGCCAGATTCATCCCCGGGCGTCCTGCCGGGTGGTGTGGAAGTACTCCTTGGGGGTCATGCCGTACTCCTTTTTAAAGGCGCGGAAAAAGTGGTTGTAACCGCCAAAGCCGCTGGTCTTGTACACCTCGGTGATGGGCAGCCCCTGCTCGATGAGGGTGCAGCAGCGGTCTAACCGCGCCTTTACGATATAGCGGTGCACCGTCTGCCCGGTCTGGCGTTTGAATTCCCGGGCAATATGTTCCCGGGAGACGAAAAACTCCTTTTCCAGCCGCTCCAGCGTCAGTTCCTCGGTAAGGTGCGCCTGAATAAACAAAAACACCTCGTCCAGCATCAGGTAGTGGCGGCTGACCGATGCGGTGTGGAACTCCGCATGGATGCAGGCACGCAGCGCCAGCACCACAAACATTTGCAAAATACCGTGCTCGAACACCGCTGCACCGAACTGGGTGCGCTCCTGCGGGAGCATCAGCAGCTTCCGGGCAAGGTTTTTCAGCAGCATATAGATCTGGCTGTCCGGGCGCACAGCCACCTGCCGGGAGGGCACCACGTTGAAGCTTTTTTCAAGGTCGGTATCTGCGTCCGAAAGCTGCGCCAGCGTCTGGGGGGACAGCTGCACCCGAATAAGTTCCAGCGGGCCGTAAGCACCGGCGTATTCCAGTCTGCCGCCCTGACCGGGCTTGAAGATGATGAGATTCTGCTGCTGTGCGGGCAGCACCACCTCGCTGCACCGGAACACACCGCTGCCCCGCATGACCAGAAACAAATCATAATACGCGCCGGAATAAAATTCCCGGACGGCGCTCTGCTCAAAAAGATAACCCTTGGCTGTATAATTCACCAAAAAGTCCTCCATGAAACTGTCATATATAACAAATTGTTGTACACAACAGAAAATACAACTATTATAATTGCATAATACATCAATTTGCGATAGTTTTCAATCATTTTTTGGATATGTATTGATGAAAAATTAACGTATAATGCAAACGTAGAAAAGAGACTTGTGCGAAAAGTCTCGTGGTTTCACTGTTTTTAAGGAGGATAAAACACAATGGACCAGAAAAAGACCATCCGACCCTTCTCCATGAAGGACAAGATCGGCTATACGCTGGGCGATCTGGGCTGCTGCTTCACCGAGCAGTACCGCGCCATGTATCTGTCGATCTTCTACACCCTGATCCTGCAGGTCAACCCCTTCCACGTGGGTATCCTGCTGCTGATCACCAAGATCTGGGACGCCGTGAATGACCCCATCATCGGTGCCTTGGTGGACTCCCGCAAGGCCACCAAGGGCGGCAAGTTCATCCCGTGGATCCGCGCCTTCTCCTTCCCCATGGCAGTGCTGTGCATACTTGGCTTTGTCAATGTAGGCAATATCAACTACGGCCTGCGTCTGGCCTACATGTTCGTCACCTACGTTCTGTACGAGGCGCTGTACACCTGCGTCAACGTGCCCTTCGGTACTCTGTCCAGCGTGATGACCGATGATGTCAGCCAGCGCACCGCACTGTCCCGCTACCGCAGCCTTGGCGGCACCATCTTCATGACCGTTATGGTCATGGTCGGCCCCCTGTTCCTGTATGTGGACAACCAGCCCGTGGCTGGCCGCTTCCTGATGCTGGCCTGCATCTGCGCTATGCTGGGTCTGCTGTGCCTGCAGATCACCTGCGTATGGTGCAAGGAGCGCGTGGAAGTGCCCGAGCGTCCGCAGGGCGAAAAGCTGAACTACCTGCATGTGCTCAAGGAGATCTCTCACAATAAGGCTCTGCTGGGCGTTATGTTCTTCAGCCTGACCGGCATGATCGGTGCTTCCGTGGTCAACGGTCTGAACACCTACCTGTATAAGGACTTCTTCGGCAACGTTAAAATTCAGGCTGTCTCCGGTATGCTGAGCGTGCTGTACGCTGTGCTGTCCTTTGCCATCACCCAGCCTCTGGCCAACAAGTTCGGCAAGAAGGAGTGGTGCTGCATGGGCGCTGGCTTTGCCGCCATCGTGTTCGGCATCCTGTTCTTCTTCCCCGTCCACAACCCTGTGGCCTTCATCGTCATCAACGGTATCTGCTATCTGGGCGCTTCCGGCATGCAGGTGCTGATCTGGGCTATGGTCAACGACGCCATCGACTACCACGAGCTGCAGACCGGCGAGCGCAACGAGGGCATCGTTTACTCCACCTACTCCTTCTTCCGCAAGCTTGCAAGCGCCATTTCCGGCAGCCTGTCCAGCTTTGTGCTGGGTGCCATCGGCTATAACGTTACCGCTGGCGCTGTGCAGACCGCAGGCGTTGTAAACGCTATCTGGAAGAGTTACACCGGCGTCTACTTCCTGGGCTACGGCATTGCAGTTGCCATCCTGTTCTTCGTCTACCCCCTGACCAAGCAGAAGACTGCTGAGATGCTGACCGAGCTGAAGGCTCGCCGCGCCGCAAAGGAGAGCAAGTAAACCATGAAGATCTTACAGGTTCAGTTTAAAAACCGCAATGGCCACACCCTGCGCGGCATCGTGACCCTGCCCGACACCGAGGGCAAGGTACCCTTTGTGGTGCATCTGCACGGCTTTGCCGGCAGCTGCAGCGGCTACAAGTCCATGTACACCCATCTGTCCCGCGCTCTGGCAGCGCAGGGCATCGGCAGCGCCCGGTTCGATTTCTACGGCAACGGCGAGAGCGACGGCGAGTTCGAGGATATGAGCTTTGACGGCTTGCACACCGATGCACAGGATATCTTTGCATGGGCCGCTGAACAGCCCTATGTGGACAGCGAAAAGCTGTTCCTCTCCGGCCAGAGCATGGGCGGCTACATTGCCGCCTCCTGCGCACCGGTCATCCAGCCCCACGGCCTGATTTTGCTGTGCCCGGGCGCCGGGATGTGGTTCGGCTGTGCCCAGCGCGCCGACGGCATTATGCAGACCGGCAAGGACTACGCCGACATGGAGGGTCTGTGCTACAAGATGGCCTTTAACTACGAGATGGCAAAGCACCCCGACCCCTTTACCGAGGCCAAGGGCTACAACGGCCCGGTGCTGCTGCTGCGCGCCGACGATGACCGTCTGGTGGACGAGGGCACCTGCAACCGTTACGCACAGGTGTACACCGCACCCGATGTGGACACCATTGCAGGCGGCGGCCACAACTTTGCCACGCTGGCAGCCCGTGCCGCCGTGGAGGAAAAGACCGCAGCATTCATCAAAGCAAATCTGTAAAGCAAAGCGTATCTGCAAGGAGGCTTTTGTATGGAAAACGTAATTCTGCAGCCCATCGAGGTGGGCGGACAGACCTTTAAAAACCGCATCATGTTCCCCCCGCTGACCACCGGCTACGAGAAAAACGGCATGATCAGCGAGCAGGACATGGGCTTCTACACCCGTCTGGCAAAGGGCGGCGTGGGCTACATCGTTATGGGCGATGTTGCGCCCATCAACAGCTTTTCTCCCACCCCCAAGCTGTTTGACGACAGCCAGATCCCTGCCTTCAAGGCACTGGCCGACAGCGTACACGCCTACGGCACCAAGCTGGGCGTCCAGCTCTTCCACCCGGAGTACGACGTAGACGCCATCAACAGTCTGTTTATGCAGAAAAAGTTTGATGAGATGCGTCAGCGCCTGCATCACGACATGATGTTCTTCACCGATGAGGTCAGCGAGGAGATGCTGATGGCCATCATCGATAAGATGTGCGCCTGCGCAGTGCGCGCCCAGAAGGCCGGTGTGGACGTCATCCAGATCCACGGCGACCGCCTGAACGGCTGCCTGTGCTCCACCCGCATGAACCACCGCACCGATAAGTTCGGCGGCAGTCTGGAGAACCGCGTCCGCTTTGCCCGCATGCTGACCCGCGCCATCCGCAAGGCTGTGCCGGATATGGTCATCGACTACAAGCTGTCCATCGTCACCCCGCAGCGCGGCAAGGGCGGTATTGACGAAGCCGACGCCGTGCAGTTTGCCCAGTGGCTGGTAGAGGACGGCGTGGATATGTTCCACGTTGCGCAGGCCAACCACACCGGCAACATGGCCGACACCATTCCTCCCATGGGCGTACAGCCCTACGGCTTCTTCGTCAAAATCGCCGGGGACATCAAAAAGGCCGTCAATGTGCCGGTCAGCGCCGTGGGTCGTATCGTGGATGCCGAAATGGCTGCGCGTGTCATCGAGAGCGGCATGGCCGACATGGTTGCCATGGGTCGCCCGCTGCTGGCAGACCCCGACTGGGGCACCAAGATCGCTGCCGGGAAGGCCTGCGATATCCGCCGCTGCATCAGCTGCAACAAGGGCTGCACCGATGCCATCCAGAACCGTCAGTTCCTCTCCTGCGTGCTGAACGCGGAGAACGGCTACGAGAACACCCGCAGCATCCAGCCCGCAGCGCAGAAAAAGAAGATTGCCGTCCTCGGCGGCGGCCCTGCCGGTCTGGAAGCAGCCCGTGTGGCAGCGCTGCGCGGCCATGACGTGACCCTGTTTGAAAAGACCACCACTCTGGGCGGCCAGCTGAACATTGCCTGCGTACCTCCCCGCAAGGAGGAGATGCGCCGCGCCGCACAGGACCTGATCCACGCGGTCTGCAACGCCGGTGTGCACCTGTGCATGGGTCAGACCCGCACCGCAGAGCAGCTGAAGGATGCCGGTTTCGAGGCCGTCATCAACGCTGTGGGCGCACACAGCGCCGCACCCCGCATCCCCGGCATCGACAGCGTGAACGTGGCCGATGCATGGAAGGTCCTGGCCGGTGAGCAGCAGGTGTACGGCACGGTTGCCGTCATCGGCGGCGGCATGGTGGGCTGCGAGACCGCAGAGTATCTGGCTGCCCGCGGCTGCAAGGTGTCCGTTATCGAGATGATGGACAAGATCGCCGCAGGCGAGAGCACCACCATTCTGCCCACCCTGCTGGAAAACTACAAGACCTACGGCGTGGAGCAGTACCCCAGCCACAAGGTCAAGGAGTTCCGCATGGACGCCGTCGTCTGCGAGAACAAGGACGGCGCAGAGGTGACCATCCCCTGCGATTACATTGTGCTGGCTATGGGCGCACGCTCCAACGAATTTGACGCTGCTGCGCTGGAAGCTGCCAGCATCCCGGTGTATTCCATTGGCGATGCCGCCGGCAAGGCTGCGGATATCTCCAACGCCATCCGCACCGGCTACGATACCGCCTGCCAGCTGTAAAACAAAAATATCGTTCTATTTGTGGGTCAGAAACGCCTGTGGGCGCTTCTGACCCACTTTTTTACCCTCTCAGGCAAAGCCGTCAGGGTTTTGCCTCGCCCTCTCAGGCGCTCCCGCGCCAGCTCTCCCAAGGGGAGAGCGGACACGCCCGGAAACTTTACGGGTTAGCCGGGAACTGTACCGCCCCGCTTAAGCCTTCACCCACCAGGGGAAGGTGGCGCGTAGCGCCGGATGAGGGGCAGCACCAGCTCCCCCGAAGGGGTAGCCAAGGTTTAAAGCCCATTGCTAAAGTATTAGGCATCATGAGGAGACTTTCGGCAGTGCTCTTGGCTCTCCCTTTGAGGAAAGACTTCCACCCGCTCCGGGGGAAGATGTCGCGGAGCGCATTCAAAATCATCCCACATAAAAAGGCTGCTGCACAAAACCCTGTGCAGCAGCCTTAAGGCAACACCGCACAATTCCCGCCTTACGGCTTAAGCACCGCTCCGGCGGCT
>ERZ857951.3642-NODE-3642-length-11246-cov-3.011706_pt1 | contig 11246 bp, 8 predicted proteins | sample MGYA00519759_ERZ857951 | MGnify/ENA primary metagenome ERZ857951 (study PRJEB31778, sample SAMEA3449377) | human gut metagenome | biome: human gut; feature: human-associated habitat; material: faeces | place: United Kingdom | collected 2010/2012 ... | reverse complement strand
CAGACAATGAGCGGACTTTCTAGTGTCCCTAATGGCACCGCTTCACAGACAATATAAAACCGCGCGAACCGAAACTTGTTGGCATCTGCTATTGAAAATAGGGCAGATGCCAATTCAGACATCGGCTTCGCGCGGTTATGTTTTGTTCGACATAAAGATGGCATAAATGCCATCTGTTGTCTGGCGCCGCAAGGGACACACAAAAGTCCTAAAATTGTCTGTTGGCTTGCGGACACAGTCCGTAGAGTGCTCCAAACTTGGAAAGACACGGATCATCGCAGATGCAGTCACCGGCTGGTTAGAAATACCGCATTTTTTGAACAGAATGTTCCGTAGGTATTCCAACCGAAATCGTAGTGGCATACTTCTCATAATATCACTTATCGCTGAAAGCCAACGATTCCTCTAATGCGACAGCCGCATTTTTGCAGAATTCTATTTCACGTAAACGGGAAAAGTGCTTTCACAGCCGGATACAGCTTCCGGAATTCCTGATAGCGCGCCTCATACTTCTCCACCAACACCGGATCCGGCTCAACGGTGTCAACAACATGCACCAGCTTCTCACATGCCGCCTGTACACTCTCATATTCCCCGCAGCCCACTGCCGCAAGGATCGCTCCGCCATATCCCGGTCCCTCCTCGCTCTCTATGAGATCAAGCTTAAGGTTTAAAACAGCCGCAAGGATCTTCTTCCACAGCGGGCTCTTTGCACCGCCGCCGCAGATCTTGGAGCGTTCGATCCGGATGCCCAGACTGCGCGCCACCTCGAGGGAATCCCTGAGACCGAACGCTACGCCTTCTAACACCGCCTGCGTCATATCTTCCCGTGTGGTGTCCATCGACATTCCAAGGAACATGGCTCTCGCATCCGGGTCGTTGTGCGGAGAGCGCTCCCCCATCAGATAAGGCAGGAAAAATACCCGGTTTTCTCCCAGATTTTTAATCTTTTCCTGCTCCCGCGCATACTCCGTCGTCTTTAAAATCTCATCCATCCACCACTTGTTGCAGGATGCCGCCGAGAGCATACACCCCATCAGATGATAACCGCCATCCGCGTGATCAAAGGAATGCAGGGCATTGTGTGCGTCCACACCAAACTTTTCACTGGAGATAAAGAGCGTGCCGCTCGTTCCAAGCGACAGGTTGCATCTCCCCTCACCGACCGTCCCGGTGCCGACGGCTGCCGCCGCATTATCGCCCGCTCCCGCAATGATCTTTACTTCAGGAGAAAGTCCCAGTTCTTCCGCGATCTCTGGCTTTAAGGTTCCCACCACCTCATAGCTCTCATAAAGCTTCGGAAGCTGCTCTCTTTCCACATGGCAGATCTCAAGCATCTGCTCCGACCATGCCCGGTGCTCCACATCAAGGAGCAGCATACCGGAGGCGTCCGAATAATCGGTGCAGAACGTTCCGGACAGGCGGTATGCGAGATAATCTTTCGGTAGCATGATCTTTTTCACCCGTTTCCACAGATCTGGCTCATGCTTTTGCATCCAGAGAATCTTTGGCGCCGTAAATCCGGCGAAGGCAATATTCGCGGTATATCCCGACAGTGTTTCCTTTCCGATCACCTGATTTAAGTAATCGGTCTCTTCTGCCGTGCGCCCGTCGTTCCAGAGGATCGCCGGACGAATCACTTCATCCCGCTCATCCAATGTCACCAGACCATGCATCTGCCCCCCGAAGCTGATCCCCGCCACCCGGCTTTTATCACATTCCGCCAGAAGTTCTTTTAAGCCGTCGATCGACTGTTCATACCAGTCTGCCGGATTCTGTTCCGACCAGCCCGGATGTGGAAATGAAAGATCGTAGGTGCGCGATGCAATTTTTTTTATTTTACCATCGGCATCCATCAGCAGCAATTTTACTGCTGATGTGCCAAGATCAATTCCTATATATAACATACTCTCCCCTTTTCTTATCATTGCAAGACTTCGCTATGCACTGCAAGACTTCGCTATGCACTGCAAGACTTCGCTATGCATTGCAAGACTTTTCTATGCAAACGGATTCTCCGTCGGATAGCGCACGCCTGCCGGCTGGTTATAACCGATCTCCTCCACCGGCACACCGATATACTTAAATACTTCGTACAGCGCCTTGCCGTAATGTCCGAATGCCACCGCGCCGTGGTGCGGGAAATTCTTCTCAATCAGCACATGGCGGTAAAATCTTCCCATCTCAGGGATGGCGAAAACACCGATCGATCCAAAAGATCTTGTCGCCACCGGAAGTACCTCCCCATGTGCGATATAAGCGCGGAGCTCGCAGTCTGCGGTGCTCTGCAGACGGAAAAACGTAATGTCCCCCGGCATGATGTCCCCCTCAAGGGTTCCGTTTGTCACCTCGACCGGAAGGCTTCTCGCCATGATCTTCTGATTGCGCATCTCACAGAACGCAAGCTTTCCGGAAGTGGTATTTCCACAGTGGAATCCCATAAAGGTGTCCTTTAACGTATATGGATATTTTCCCTCGATCTCTTCCTCATACATATCTGCCGGCACCGAGTTATTGATATCAAGCAGTGTCACGGCATCTTCGCTCACCACGGTGCCGATGAACTCGCTTAAACAGCCGTAAATATCCACCTCGCAGGACACCGGAATTCCCTGTCCGGTCAGACGGCTGTTGACGTAACACGGGACAAAACCGAACTGTGTCTGGAATGCCGGCCAGCACTTGCCCGCAATCGCCACATACTTGCGGTAGCCCTTGTGATCGCGCACCCAGTCTTTTAAGGTCAGTTCATACTGCGCCAGCTTTGCAAGCACTTCCGGCTTTTTATTCCCGGCTCCAAGCTCCGCCTCCATCTCTGCCACAACCGCCGGGATTCTCTCATCCCCGTCATGTTTATGGAACGCCTCGAATAAATCAAGCTCTGAATTTTCCTCAATCTCCACACCCAGATTGTAAAGCTGCTTTATCGGTGCGTTGCAGGCAAGGAAATTTAACGGTCTTGGTCCGAAGCTTATGATCTTTAAATTGGAAAGCGCAACTACCGCGCGGGCGATCGGCTCAAATTCATGAATCATGTCCGCACATTCCTCTGCCGTTCCAACCGGATACTCCGGAATGTATGCCCTGATATTGCGAAGCTTTAAGTTATAGCTGGCATTTAACATTCCACAGTAAGCATCCCCTCTGCCATCCAGCAGACTGTCCCCGGATTCTTCCGCCGCAGCAATAAACATTTTCGGTCCGTCAAAATGCTTTGCCAGCAGTGTCTCGGCGATCTCCGGTCCAAAATTGCCGAGGTATACGACAAGTGCATCACACCCGGCCGCCTTCACATCCTCCAGCGCCTGCACCATATGTATTTCACTCTCCACGATACAGATCGGACATTCATAGATGTGATCCTTTCCGTACTTTTTCGTGTAAGCGTCCATTAACGCCTTTCTCCGGTTCACCGACAGGCTCTCCGGGAAGCAGTCTCTGCTGACTGCCACAACTCCGATCTTAATCTCCGGCATATTTTCTTTGTTCATAAAAATCTCCTTTCCGTTTCAAAAATAGAAACCTTCCTGTTCCGTTTTTCCTGTATCTTTCTTACACCTCAATATTGACCCCCATTAGTCCGTTAAAAGCACCACGGATTCCTGCTTCCTCATGTGCGATCAGCCACTTGTTCTTCGCAGTCATAAGCGCATCCTCTCCGCTTTTGGGCAAGGCAAAATCAATCTCTGTATTCGTTCCTTTCGGAAGAATCACAATACATTTAAATCCTTCCTCCCCGTCATTGCACGGCGCATAGTGAAGTGTCGTTCCATACATCTCAACAACCGTTCCCGCCGGGACAAAAAATGCTTCCACCTTGGATGTGTCATAAGTAAACGCATCGGTCACATCCGGCAGCCATCCTAACAGCAGCACCATATTGGTCACCGCAATATTGATCTCCGAATTGCGGTGATACTCCAACGCATTTAATCTGTGATTGCTGCCGTTACAATAACCGATCTGAATCGGAAGTCCGCCGTAGATCCGTCTGGCAAACTCTCCCGCCTCCGGCAGCACCTCCAGTTCCTCCATGGATGGCACATAAATGACATCCTCCGGCAGCGGCGTGTGTTCCATCTCGCGGATCAGTCTCGTGCAGTCAAAGCCGCTCCAGACTTTCCCATACCTGCGGAACTTTTCGTCTTTAATTGAATAAATCTCCATGATTCCCCCCTGTTTGTGCTCCTTTCCATAAGTGTACCTTATGAGCAGAGTATAACAGGAGACAGTCATGGAGACTACCTGTTTCTTGTCTTTCCAATGTCACTTTTTTGTCTTTTTATCTAATTTATTTATCAGTGAAATAATTCTTCCCGCACAGAGACGGATTTCCTTTTCCGACAGCCTTCCGTCTGCATACGCCTGCCGGATATCCGCATCATCTTTCTCACTTCCCGGCATAATCAGATCATTTCCGGCTTCGATACACTTCCATGGAATACTGCCGTCTTCCGGCGCTGTTGTACTCCAGTCCGACATGAGTACACCGTCAAATCCCCACTCTTCTCTGGCAATTACAGTGCATAGCGCTCTGCTGTTTGCCGCGTGAACTCCATTGACCCGGTTGTAGGATGTCATGATTGCAACCGGTGCGCTTTCTTTGACTGCAATCTCAAATCCCCTAAGATAGATCTCCCTTAGGGCTCTCTCTGAAATATGCACATCGACCCCCATACGGTTGTCTTCCTGATTGTTGCATGCAAAATGCTTGATCACAGCTCCACAGGTTCCCTCCTCCTGTACACCTCGGACAACCGCAGCAGCCATCTTGCCTGAGAGAAATGGATCTTCCGAATAGTATTCAAAATTCCGCCCGCACAGCGGATTTCTCTGGATATTCATTCCCGGTGCCAGCCACAGATCAATATGGAATTCTTTCATTTCATGTGATACCGCTCTTCCGAAAGACTGCAGCAGTTCCTCATTCCAGGTCTGCGCCATTGCCGTTCCGACCGGAAACGCCGTACAGAACTGATAGTAGGTCTTGGCATTCTCATGCTTTTGCATCGGCTCCAGATAGCCATTTTCCAGTGCTCCCAGTACACTTTTTCCATAGACTTTCCCCGAATCTGCGTCTACCTCATACGACTGATGCAGCCGGATTCCTGCCGGTCCGTCCGCCATGATTAACGCCCTTATTCCATAGGGCTGTTCCAGCGCATGTGTTGTCTCTCCCGCCGATCCCGGGACACGGATTCCCGCCGCGCCGAGTGTACTGCTGTTTTGTTCCACATGGCCATATAAGAGCGGAATCAGTTCCTCTGCCGGTATTTTTCCGGTCAGATGCACTTTTTGCTCTGCAGCGGCAGAAAGCTTTCCTGCATCACTCTCTGCTGCCTCCAGCCGGCATGTGTGCTCTGTGATCGTCCGTTCGTACACATCAAATTCCCATGCCTGTTCTAACTTTTGTGAATCGGCACCGATCCATATGCCATACGTTCCGGCTTCCAGATACCAGGCACTCTGTTCTTCCGAAAAACTTGCAAGCATGTTTTTTGGTATTTTAATCTCCAGCTGCTGTATTTCCCCCGGCAGCAGACATTTTGTTTTGGCGAATCCCACCAGCCGCTTTTTTTCTTTTTCCATTCCGGTCTGCGGGAATGTCGCATAGACCTGCACTGTCTCCTTCCCGGCATAGGTTCCACCCGTATTCTGCACAGACACTGCAAGTTCCAGGGAATTCGTTTCCTCGCGTACAGACCGCTGGCGGATTAGGAATGATGTGTAGGAAAGTCCGTACCCGAACGGAAATAATACCGGCAGATTTTCCCGGTCAAAATGACGGTATCCAACGAAAATTTCCTCCCGGTATTCTTCCTTTTCCAGATCTCCGTTCCTGTATCCATAAGTATCCGCTGACGGATAATCCCCGTAATGTCTCGCCCATGTTGCCGTAAGTTTTCCGCTTGGAACCGCCTTTCCAAACAGGATGTCCGCCACCGCATAACCACCTGCCTGTCCCGGCTGGGAAATATTTAACACAGCCCGTATATTTTTTGCCTGCTCTAAAATATCTGTCAGTTCTACCGGACCACCGGTATTCAGCAGGAGCACTACCGGAATCTTTTTCTCATTCAAAAATAACAGGTCTTCCTGTTCCCTGCGGCTTAATTCATAGTCGCCGCGCTCTTTTCTGCGGTCACTTCCCTCACCTGAAATGCGGCTCAGCACATAAACTGCCACCCCTGCCCCGGCAATGTCCTGTTCTGTAACCGCTCTTCCCTCCGGGAAACAGAACGGATGATTGGAATATGCGTCAAACGGATTCTCAACCCGTTTTGTTTCTTCGAGAACCAGTTTTTTCCATTCCTCTCTCGCCTGCTCATACCGCTTTTCATAGTCGCACAGCCACGCTTCACTTGTGATCATTGCGCCCGCTTCCAGCAGTCCCTGATAGACAGAAATTGTCTTCCGGTTGTTGACATCCCCGGAGCCGATTCCACCTTTTACCGTCTTTTTTGCCCCGCTTCCAAACAGCGCCATAGGAACATCCAAAGGCAGCGGCAGAAGCGATTCATTTTTTAATAAAACCATTGCCTCTTCTGCCACTTTTCTTGCCAGAACATCATGCACCTGCTCCCGGATGGACGTTCTTTCCTCTATGGTTCCACTATATCTCCATTCTCTTTTTTCCATATTCTCTGCTTTTCCCTTCAAAATGACAGAAAGAACCATACAGAATTTTCTTCCATATGATTCTCTGTCCAGATCGTGTTTACTCTTTCACTCCACCAAGTGTCACACCGGCGATAATATATTTTGATAATAAAAGATATACTACAATGATCGGCACAATCGCCACCGTAATCATCATGTAAACTTTTCCCATGTCAAAGTTCATATAGTCTGCTCCACGCAATGTCGCAATTAAGATCGGCACTGTCATTTTGCTCTTGGTCTGAAGAATCAGTGCCGGAACAAAGTAGTTATTCCAGGAACCGACAAAAGTGAAAATCGCCTGTACCGCGAGCGCCGGCTTCATAATCGGCAGCACAATACAGTTAAACGTCCTGAATTCGCCTGAGCCGTCGATTCTTGCCGCCTCCACTAAGGACAGGGGCAGTGATGACTGCAGGTAGCTGTACATAAAATAGAATACCGCAGGCGACGCGATGCTTGGAATAATGAGCGGATACCAGGTATCATACAACCCCATTTTCGTGATCAGCCGCAAAAATCCCATTGCCGTTACCTGAGTCGGCATGACCAAAATTGCCATGATAAAGGTAAATGCTATCTTTCTGGTCTTAAATTCATAAGCATACAGACCATATGCCGTCAACGCGGAAAAGTAAGTACACAAACCCGCACAGGCAGTCGAGATACAGATACTGTTTATAATTCCGCGGAACATCGGGAAGCTTCCGTCATTTGCCACATTCTTTAAATTTTCCAGCAGATGGGTGCCCGGCAATGCCGAAAACCCCTTTTGCAGCTCCGCATGAGAACGGGTTGCATTGATAATCAGAATATAGAAGAAGAACAGACACATAAATGACAGTACAATCAACACAATATGCGCCAGAACACTCCGCAAACTGTTTCCTGATTTTGATTTCATGTTTTATCTCCTCCTTCTTCTTTCTTCTCTGGCAGCTTTTTTCGCCGCTGCCTTCGATCCGTCCGGATCATTATCATTTGTCATCTTATACACGATAAAACATAAGATCGCACTGATGATGAACAGATAAACAGATAATGCCCCTGCCATACCATAGTTCTTGCTCTTTAAATGATTATTTAAGAACATGATCAGTGTCATGGATGTCCGGTCCGGATTTCCCTGACCGTTCGTTAAGATCTGTGGCACATCAAACATCTGCAATCCGCCGATAATCGAGGTAATCAGTGTATATGCAAGAATCGGCCGGATCATCGGAAGCGTAATATAGAAAAATCTCTGCAGACTGTTGCACCCATCGATCTCGCAGGCCTCAAATACCTCCACACTGATTCCCATGATTGCTGCCATCAGCATAATCGTCGTATTGCCAAACCACATCAGGAAATTCATAAGTCCAATCAGGGAACGCGTGCCAAAAACAGATCCCATAAAATCAATCGGGCTATTGATCCATCCCAGAGACATCAGAATGGAATTGACCGGTCCACTCGTGGAAAACAGTGTAAAAAATAAAAGTGCAAATGCAGATGCCATGATCAGATTGGGCAGATAAATGACAACCTTAAAAAATTGTTTGTGATGTATCTTTAATCTGGCATCCGTAAACCAGCTCGCAAGAACAAGTGCGATCACAATCTGCGGGATAAAACCGATCAGCCACAGAATCAGCGTGTTTTTTCCATATGCCAGCATATCGGATTTCAGCAGACTGATATAATTTGCCATTCCAACGAAATTAGGTCCGACCTCCTTAATTCCGGAACGGTAATATTCATAAAAACTGTATCTGACGGTATCTGCCAACGGAATCAGCGAAAAAATAAAATAGATAATAAAAAACGGAAGAATAAATATCTGTCCCCATTTTCCATAGCTGATACTTTTTTTCTTTTTTTTCATTCCTTTGCCCTCTCTGCCATAATAGTTCTGCGGAGCAAAATTGCTCCGCAGTCATGGTCTTATTCCGGCCACTGAACTTCTGTGATATCCGGATAACGCTCTTTGATTGCTGTCTCAAAGTTTGCCTTTGCCTTATCAAAATCTACATTTCCCTGCAGATAATCGCTGAACGAATTCTGAATCAGTTCCACGCATCCCTGATCGTATGCAGATAACGGAGCAATCTTGATATTCTCAGCTACCGGTGCAAAGTAGACAAACGGATTCTGTCCGCCAAGGAATTCTGACGAGAAGTCTGCATCATCCTTTGCTGCCTCTGCCATTCCGGACTTCGTATTCGTGAAATCAGAGTAATCCTGTGAAATCTTTAACAGGTTGTCCTGATTGCTTGTCATTGCAAGAATAATATCCTTCGCATATTTTACATTATCTGTTCCTGTTGCCGCATGGATGTAGGAACCACCCCAGTTATATTCCTGTGGCGGGTTCGTAACTGCCCAGTTGCCGGCCTCTCCATCCCAGTTCGGATTCAGCACAAAGTCAATGCCCCATGCCGGAAGCAGGAATGCAAAAACCTTGGACTGGGAGCCCATGGACTTATTCCAGTCATCATTCCACTGACCCTTGATGTTGCTGTCCAGATAACCGGCATCCAGCCATTCCTTAGAATCATTCACCCAGTTAATGATTTTCTGATCTACTTTGACGGTAGTATCTCCCGGCTGAACCCAGGATTCATCAATACTGTTGCCGTACAGACGGAACGTATCCGCATAGGATGCAAAGGTATAATATCCTTTTGCCTTTAACTCTGCCGCGGTGTCCTTGATGGTTGCCCAGTCCTTCACCTTCTCGCCGACTGCCTCAGGATCATCTGTTCCGAATACATCCTTTGCAATATCGCGGCGGTATACTAAAAGTCCCGGACAGCACTGCCAGGTAGATCCTCTCTGCACACCGTCAGAATCAGAAGCCGTAGTTCTCGTAAAATCATACTGATCCGCCAGATCCGTCTCAGGATCAATTCCAAGATCTGTCAGAGGCATGGCAACATCCGCATCCTTATCGGTATATTTAAATCCATAATCCGTCTCGGACAGGAAGATATCTACCTTGTCATCTGCCGCAGCATCTGCCTGATTCATAAGCGCTTCATCCAGCTTCTGCTGATATACACCATCCTGATTCGGATTGATCACCCAGTGAATCTCTGTTCCATCCTTCAGCGTTGTTACCGTTCCGTCTGAGGAAGTAGATTCCACCTCCGGATATACTGCCTCAAGACGTGTACGGAACTCATCGTTCCAGGAATAGATGTTAATTACCTTTCCCTCACCACTGAAATCTTTCTCGTCCGACTCTGTGCCTGCAGCCGCTGCACTCTCCTTGCCGCTGTCTGCTCCGGCATTGGCACTGTCTGTGGCACTGCTTCCACATCCTGCAAGTAAAGTAGCCCCCATAGCCACTGTCAGCATTAAGCTGATAACCCGCTGTTTCATACTTCAATTCCTCCCTGTATTTTAGTTTTTCAACGTCAGACCCTTTCCCTATAATGTCTGCCGTCTTCTTGATTACAGATAGAATTGTACTGAATTTTATGACTGGAATATACTAAATCAATTGTAAAAATATCAGATTCATGTCATAATAACCATATTCTTATTTTACGGAGGAAACAGCCAATGGCCTTTTCAGAAGAATGGTACGAGACCGAATTAAAAAGCAGTGAACTTGAGACCCTTCACCGACCGCCAACCGTGGAATATTCCTTTTATACGGCAGTCAAAACAGGCGATATGGAAACTGTTGTCGCCAACTGCAAAGAGGATGCATTTATCCATCTGGAGGGAACCGGTGTGCTCTCGCGCAATGCGCTTACCAACATAAAATATCATTTTGTAGTCACTGCCGCCATGCTTACACGCTACTGCATTGACGGCGGTTTGGAGCCGGAACAGGCCTATCGTCTGAGCGACTTTTACATTCTGAAAATGGACACCTGCACAACCGTCCGGCAGATTGCGGATCTTCACCATGAAATGGCTAAAGACTTTACCGGCAAGATGGTTCTTCAGAAAAAAAGTTCCATCTTATCCAAGCCGGTCGTACAGTGTGTGGATTATATTTACAGTCATATCAAAGAACGCATTACCGTCGCCATGCTGGCAGAATATACCGGATTATCCGAGAGCTATCTCTCCCGGGTATTCAAGCAGAACCTCGGCATTTCCATCAGTGACTATATCCGCGAGAAAAAAATAGAAAAGGCAACGCATCTCCTGCGCTACTCTGACAAGTCCATCATAGACATTGCCAATTACCTTTCCTTTTCTTCGCAGAGCCACTTTATCCAGACGTTCGAGAACTTTACCGGTATGACTCCCAAAAAATACCGCAATAAATATTACAAATCCATGTGGTAACTCCCCGCGAAGAAGCCGCCGGAGGAGACAGGCACGGTTCCCCTTTGGCGGTAAGCAATATTGCAGAGAGTATATGTCCTGCGATTCCCGGAGAAAGACAGCTGGAGCATTCGGTACAAAAAATACGGTATTTCTAACCAGCCGTGATTTGCAGCTGCGATGATCCGTGTCTTTCCAAGTTTGGAGCACTCCGGCGGGGCATGTCCGCACTCCGCGAGACAATTTGTAGGACTTTTGTGCAGCACTTACCTGTGCTCCCGAAAAAAACATAACCGCGCGAAGCCGATGTCTGAGCT
>ERZ857951.3641-NODE-3641-length-11254-cov-4.669435_pt1 | contig 11254 bp, 9 predicted proteins | sample MGYA00519759_ERZ857951 | MGnify/ENA primary metagenome ERZ857951 (study PRJEB31778, sample SAMEA3449377) | human gut metagenome | biome: human gut; feature: human-associated habitat; material: faeces | place: United Kingdom | collected 2010/2012 ... | reverse complement strand
ATTTTGATTTGAACCGACTTGACAAATCAAAAACCACCATTTTTTCTAAATACCCGTAAAAACAAAGCGGACTGCCTTTGAGGACGGCAGAATGACAGGCTGCCCTCTTGCTATCCGAAGCCGGGTATGATAAAATATTTTATCAAATTTTTAGAATCCGGCGGGAGGACTGTCTATGGAGCGTATCAGCAAGGAAAACTATTATCTGGATATTGCCGAGACCGTCTTGGAGCGGGCCACCTGTCTGCGGCGGATCTACGGCGCCATCATCGTGAAAAATGACGAGATCATTTCTACGGGCTACAACGGCGCCCCCCGGGGCCGGGCCAACTGCGTGGACATGGGCTATTGCTCCCGGGAAGCCATGAAGGTACCCCGCGGCGAGCGGTACGAGCTGTGCCGCAGTGTCCACGCCGAGGCCAACGCCATCATCTCTGCCTCCCGGCGGGACATGGCGGGCGGCACTATCTATCTGGTGGGCCGCAACGCTGCCACCGGGGAGCTGCTGAATGACGCTACCTCCTGCCTTATGTGCCGTCGCATGATCATCAATGCGGGTCTGGACCGGGTGGTGATCCGCCGGACGGAAACGGAATTCGAAGTGGTCCCCGTGGAGGCGTGGATCGCGGAGGATGATCTGCTGACCCCGGAAAATGTGGTCATGGACCTGAAATGAGCAGGAGATCTGCGGAAAGGAAGTCGTTTCGTTGAAGGCGGGACTTGTTACCTTCTATCATATCCACCATTACGGCGCGTTGCTTCAGGCGGCGGCCACGGAGCGGGCTGTGGAGCGCTTTGGCTGGGACTGCGAGATCATTGACTACTTCGTCAATCAGGACAACGCCCTGTTCAAGCGGCCCACCGGCTTGGGTTCCGCTGCCCATGACGCTCACACGGCTTTGCACTATCAGGCGTTGTCAGAGCGTTACCGGCGGTTTGAGAAGTTCAGCCGGGATCATCTGCGGATTTCAGATCGCCGCTATGGGCGTTTTGACGAGCTGGCCGGGGGGACGCTGCCCTATGATCTGATCCTCTCCGGCAGCGACCAGATCTGGAACCCCAAGATCTTCCCGGACGGCCGGTTCGACCCGGTGTTTTTCGGTACGTTTTCCCAGAAGCGCCGCATTGCCTACGCACCGTCCTTCGGTGTTCCCACCATCCCGGAGGGGATGCGGGACGAATTGAAGAGCTATCTGGACGGCTTTTCCCACCTCTCCGCAAGGGAGACCCAAGGAAGTGCCATCATCCGGGATATCGCCGGGAAGGACGCCCCGGTGGTGCTGGACCCCACCCTGCTGCTGACGGCGGACCAGTGGGACTCCATGGCCGATCATCCGGCCAATTACCCCAAGGGCGGCTATATTCTCTGCTATTGCATCAGCCGCCCCGGCGCACTGACACCCTATCTGGAACGGCTCCATCAGGAGACGGGGTTGCCTGTGGTGCAGCTTTGCGGCATCCGCCAGAAGGTCCATCCCAAGGCAAAGCAGATCATGGATGCCGGCCCGGCGGAATTTTTGGGCCTGTTCCAGAATGCCGCTTATGTTGTCACCAATTCCTTCCATGGCACGGTGTTCTCCGTTCAGTTCCACCGCCCCTTTTTCACCACGGTCTCCCCGGCGGAGCTGTCCGCCCCGGAGCGGTCCCGGACGGTGAGCATCCTGAGCCGGTTGGGGCTTGTCAACCGGGTCATCGGCAAGGGGGATACGGCGGAGCTGCTGGACCCCGTTGACTGGGAAGCTGTCGAAGCGGCTTTGGCCGCTGCCCGGAAGGATTCCCTGAATTATTTGCAGGCAGCGCTGGAAGATCGGCCCTTTGTGCCGGAATCACCGCTTTCTCCCCGGAGCTTTGCCCCCAAATTGGCAGAGCAAAGCCGCTGCACCGGCTGTACTGCCTGTGCCGCAGGCTGTCCCCATGATGCTATTACGATGGTCCGGGACAAAACTGGCTTTGATTTCCCGGAAGTGGATCTGGAAAAATGCGTCCATTGCGGACGCTGTACCCGGCTGTGCCCGGTTTTGCAGGGGCGCGGCCCGGCGGCTCATCTGCCCGCTGCCTTCGCCGCCTGGAACCGGGATGACGCCGTCCGGAAGGACTCTACCTCTGGCGGCGCGTTCACTGCCATTGCGGAATATGTGCTGGAGGGCGGCGGCGTGGTATACGGCGCTGCCATGGACGGCCATCAGCACCTGCGGCACGTTCCCTGTTTCCGAAAAGAGGACCTGTGGCGGTTGCGGGGAGCCAAGTACGTTCAGAGCGATCTGGACGGCGTGTTCCGGGAGATCCGGGAGGTGCTAAAGACCCGCCCGGTGCTGTTTTCCGGGACGCCTTGCCAAGTAGATGGCCTGTACCGCTTTTTAGGTTGCCGTCCGGAGAATCTCACCACCTGCGACCTGGTGTGCCACGGCGTACCCTCTCCCGGTGTGTGGGAGGACGAGGCCCGGTTTATCGAAGGAAATAAAAGGCGGCGGCTGGCAAATGTCCGCTTCCGCAATAAGGTAGAGGGGTGGAAAAACAGCCACTTTACCGCTGTATATGACGATGGCACCGCGGATTCCGCACCACTGTTTGCCACAGGCTTTGGCCGGGCCTTTGGCCGGGCGCTGTTCCTGCGCCAGAGCTGCCATGACTGCCAGTATACAAATCTGAACCGTCCTGGTGATTTTACGCTTGGGGACCTGTGGGGCCTGCGGCCGGATGAGTTTCCGGAGCAGCAGCACGCGGGCGTCAGCCTGCTGCTGGTGAACACACCCCACGGCAGCTATCTGTTTGACCAGCTCAAGCTGAACTGCCAGCCCTTCCCGGTGGAGCGGGCCGTGGCGGGGAATCCCCGGCTGGCACGGCCCATCGGTCCGGCGGCGGACCGGGCATCCTTCTTCGCCAGCTATGCGGTGGAGCCCTTTGAAGAGGTCCGCAGACAGTTTTTCCGGCTTCCCAGTCTGCCGGTGCGGGCGGCGGGAAAGCTGCTGTCCCCGGAGGCCAAGGCGAAGCTGAAGGCCAAGCTGCACAGATAAACTTAAAAGAAGCACGTTCTCTTTCAAAAAAGAGAACGTGTTTTTTTCAGGCCAGCGCCGCAATGAGCCAAGCAAGACCGATGGTCCCGGCGCCGATCAGGGTGTATACGATGGGATTCAGGGTCCGCCATCGACTGGAAAAGCGGTTGGCCCCGCTGGATGCGTAATTGTGGGCCACCCGTCGGGCTTCCTCCACCAGCTCCCGGGAGGTGATCCCCTCTCCTGCCGCGTCGTTGCGGACGATGAAGATGGCCTGTTCAAAAAAACGATGCTCCGGCGCGTCTACCACCACGACCCGCCGGGAAATGCCTTTTACCATGAGCCTTGTCCTCCTCAGTTGATCTGTTTCCATTTTCCCGCAAAGGAGGGAAGTCTATACCAACCAGCGGCGGCTTTTTGAAAATTTTCCTCATACCGGCTGCTCCGGCTCCGGCAAGCGGTAGAGCACCTGCACGGCGCAGTCATCCTGCAGCCGTTCCCGGCGGATACTTTCAGAGAGGATCAGATTGGCCAGCGTCTGAGGATCGTCCCCACCCCAGCCCGCCAGCAGGTCTTGGAGCCATTCGTCCCGGCTGGGGTCTGCCACGCCGTCGCTGATCATCACGGCGAAGCTGCCGGGCTCCAGCGTCACGGTGGTTATATCCGGTGCGGCAGGAGTGCCCCGCAGTCCCACCGGCAGGCTGCTGCCGGTGATCCGGCGGACGGCACCGTTCTTTTTCAGATAGCTGGGGGCGGCGCCGAACTTGTAGAAGGTGGCCTCCGAGCCTTTCAAAACGCATAGATCCACCGTGGTAAAGCTGCCGGTCTCCGCACCCCGGAGGGCCATAGCGGAATTCAGGGTGGTGAGGGCAGCCTCCGGCTGGATATCCGCCTCCAAAAACTGCCGCAGCAGCCGGCAGGTGAGGGAGGACTCCCGCCGGGCGGCGTCCCCGCTGCCCATACCGTCCGCCAGCAGCAGGCACCAGAGGCCGCTGTCCGTGCGGAAGGCCTCCATAGTGTCGCCGCAGACCATTTCCCCCTCCTTGGGCCGCAAAGCCGCGCCGATAACGCAGGCGGGGATCTCTCCAAAGGCGGGGGCCGCCCCGCTGAGACCGGTGGCCGCCGCCGTCAGCAGGTCCGACATCTGGGCGTATTGCCCCTTGGCGCTGCGGCGCGTTTCTTCCAGTTGGCGACGGTACTGCTTCCGCAGCAGAAAGGCCGACAGCTCTCCATTGATGGCCTGCAACAATTCTGACAGATGGATGCAGCGGTCGGCGAAGTGAACGGGGAAGTCCTTGGCCTTGGCCTTTCCGCGCTCGAGGAGGTAGGGAGTAGCGTCATTGAGGGCGTTGAAGGTGGCGGTGTATTCCTTTTGCCAGCACAGTTCGCACAACGCGCACCCACGGCATACCTTTTCCGCCGCCCGGTCGAAGATGACGGCGGGGTTTTCCTCCTGAGGCGGCGGGGTGCGGCTCATGCTGTCATATAGCTCCCGGAGCGCCTCCGCTGCCCGGTTGAGATGGGTTTTCAGGGCCGTGCGCTGGGCGATGTCCGGGGCCGCTTCCCGCAGAAGCCGCTTTCCGCCGAAGATCCGCCGGGGCAGGGCTAAAAACAGCAGGGAACCGGCCACCGTTTCCAGAAGAAGCGTCTGGGCCAACTCCTCCCGGGAGGTCAGCATGGCCGCTGCTGCTCCGGAAAAGAAGGCAAGCGCAGCCATGCTTCGCCGTCTGCATTTCGCGGCGCACAGTCCCGCCACGCCGTAGGCGGCGGTGAACAGCCCGCTGGTTCCGGCAGAGAGATCCGTGATGAGTCCCAGTCCCAGCCCCGCCGTCACGCCGGTCATGGGACCTTGATCATAGGCAGTGTAGGCCAGCAGGGCGCACAGCAGGACCCGGCCCACGGAGACATTCAAGATGGTCAGGTCTCCTAAAGCCAGCGTCAGGGCCGCCCCTAAAAACAGCAGCCCCTCCGGGGCCAGCCGGTCCTCCTCCGGCTGGAACAGCCGGGTGAAGAAGTGGGCGGAAACGCCTGTCAGGGCCGACGCCGCGGCACAGGGGGCGGCGTGGCTCAGCGGGTCTAAGGATTGCAGCACATAAATACCGTCTACCGCCAGCACCATCCCGGCCGCCAGCACCGGCAGCACCCAGGGCTTTTGCAGAAAGGCAGTGTCTCGGAACGCCGTGGCGGCAGTCAGGATCAAAATGCCTACGGCGGCCAAAGCCAGGACCTGCTGAAAGTCCAGAAACAGCAGCGCTCCCGTCACGCCGCCCAGCAGCGCCGCTGCCCCGTCTGCCCCCGGTCCGGCTGCCGCTATGCAGCCCAAGGCAAAGGGGGCATAGCCGCCGGCGGTCTGGCTGGCGGTGAGGGCCGCCGTCAGGAAAAAGCGGATGCCCCAGTTCAGCCATCGGCCGGACTGGAGTCGTTGGATGCTCATAGAACCGTACTCCATGAAGGATTCCTCCTTTTGTGTAAAGCTGATGATATAGTCCCAGTTTACAGCCTGTCCGGGAAGAAAAGCGTCGCAAACAGGATCGGGGGACGCAATTTCTGTTATCCTTGCATTTTTGCCGAAAATCCGCTAAACTATTGAAATCAATGTGCTGCGGAAAGGGGTGTGCATCATGCGCATCGGAACTGTGGAGATCTCTTCAAAAGTAGCGCTGGCTCCTATGGCAGGGGTGACGGATGCCGCTTTCCGGCAGATCTGTTCCGAGCTGGGAGCGGGCTACACTATTACGGAGTTGATCTCCTCCAAGGCTCTGTGCTACCATGACAAAAAGACCTTTTCCCTGCTGACCCAGTTTCCCGGAGAGCATCCCGCCGCTGTGCAGATCTTCGGCAGCGACCCCGTCTGTATGGCGGAGGCCGCCCAGATCGCCATGGAACACACCGGGGCGGATATTTTAGATATCAACATGGGCTGTCCCATGGGTAAGATCGTCAACAACGGTGACGGCGCGGCACTGATGAAGGACCCGGAGCTGGCGGGACGCATCGTGGAGGCGGTGGTGAAGGCCCTGCCCGGCGTGCCGGTCACGGCCAAGTTTCGCCGGGGCTGGGATCTGGGTCACTGCAACTGTGTGGAGTTTGCTCAGACTCTGGAGCAGGCGGGAGCCGCCGCCGTAGCGGTCCATGGCCGCACCCGGGCGCAGGTCTACGGCGGCACCGCCGACTGGAACTGCATCCGGGCGGTGAAGGAGGCTGTGTCCATCCCCGTCATCGCCAACGGTGACATCTGGAAGCCGGAGGACGCGGAGCGGATTCTGCTCCACACCGGAGCGGACATGGCCATGATCGGCCGGGGCTGCTTCGGAAATCCCTGGATCTTCCAGCAGGCCAAAGCCGTGCTGGAGGGACAGCCGGTGCCCCCGCTGCCGCCGCTGGCAGAGCGGTGCGAGACCGCTGTGCGGCAGATCCGCATGGCCGCAAGCTACAAGGGCGAGCGGGTGGCGGTGCTGGAGGCCCGGAAGCAGTATTGCTGGTATCTCAAGGGGATCCCCCATGCCAATTACTATAAGGAACAGATCGTACAGATGAATACCCTGGAGGATGTTGACCGCATTACAAAAGGCATCCAACGGGATCTGCGGGATTAGGAGGGGCCATGAACGAGGAATACAACTTGATACAAGCGGCCCGGAACGGCGATCAGGCGGCCTTCGGAGAGCTGGTGCGGCAGTACCAGAAGCGGGTGTTCGCCCTTGCGGTGCGGATGTGTCCCACGCCAGAGCTGGCAGAGGAGGCGGCGCAGGAGGCATTCCTCGCCGCGTGGCAGGGCCTGCCCTTTTTCCGGGGAGATTCCGCCTTTGCCACATGGCTTTACCGGCTGACCTCCAACGCCTGCGTGGATCTTCTGCGGAAGGAAAACCGCCATCAGGGACCGTCCCTGGACGATGAGAGCGTCAGCGCCGAGGTGCCGGACCCCACCCCCACGCCGGAGAAGGCGGTGGAGCAGCAGGAGCTGCGCCGGCAGATCGAGGCGGGACTGCAAACGCTGTCCCCGGAGCACCGGGAGGTGCTGATCCTGCGGGAGATCCAGCAGCTAAGCTACGATGAGATCGCCGACGTCTTATCGCTGGACCTGGGGACGGTAAAATCCCGAATCAACAGGGGACGGCGGCAATTACGGGAATTTTTGCTGAAACAGGGGAACTTTTTATCGTCCGCTGCGTCTAACAAAACAGAAAGGGGGCTGTGAAATGAATATCCATGAAAACACCGCCCTGCTGGACGCCTTTGTGGACGGCGAGCTGACCAGTGAAGAAATGATTTCCGTCCAGTCCCATCTGGACGAGTGCCCGGAGTGCCGGGCCTATGTGGATGACGTGCTGGTGATCCGGGCGTCCTTCCCCACGGAGGACAATGCGGAGCTGCCGGCAGATTTTGCGGAAACGGTGATGAAGGCTGTGGCGGAAACGCCTCAGTCCCGGCCTAAGAAGCGGCAGCCCTGGGGCAAGCTGGCGGCGGCTGCCGCGTGTCTGGCGGTGATCGTACTGATGCAGCACGGTACATTGGGCAGCATCAGCGGCAGCAGCAATACCTCCGCTGCCTGTGATACGGCCCCGATGGAGGCCGCCGCAGCAGAAAGTGCTCCCGAGGAACGGTGCCTGACCACCGCCGGCGGGGACAATGACTCGGACAGCTTTGCCGATACGAACACAGAAAGCAAAAAGACAGATGTGTATTATGCCTGCGTTCTGCCGCCGGATCAGACCACTATGGAGAATGACAGCACGGCAGCTATGACCGACGGTTCCTCCGCTCAGGATGACCTCCCCACGGTGACGGTCAGCAAATCGGATCTGGGCGAGCTGCTGGATGACCGGGAACCCACCGAGGTAAAGCCGGGCGTGTGCCGGTATCTGCTGACCCGGCAGGAGTTTGAGGACTTGGCGGCGAAGCTGGCCGACCGGGGTGTGACACTGAAAACAGAGGACACCGACAGCGACCAGATCTGGCTGGAAATGCTCGACGAATAAACCGCGTAAACGGAAATGCAGAAAAAGCAATGCCTTTTGGCATTGCTTTTTTGTTTGAATTATGCTATACTGCCTTTTCGACAGGTGCCATCTCCCTGTCCAAGCGCCTTTGACCGGGCGTTCGTTCGGCAAGCCAACATAGGCCCGCCGTTCTCTAAACAAAAAAATGGAGGTTTTTTTATGTCCAAATGGTCTACCCGGCAGATCGCTACTGCTGCCATCATCGCCGCACTTTACACGGTGATGTCCCTGCTGTCCTCAATTTTCGGCCTGACCTATGGCCCCATCCAGTGCCGCTTTTCTGAAGCACTGACGGTGCTGCCCTTTTTCCTACCGGAGGCGGTCCCCGGCCTGTTTGTGGGGTGTCTGGTGACAAATTTGATGAGTACCGTGGGTCCGCTGGATATCATTTTCGGCTCCATGGCTACGCTGCTGGCAGCGCTGTGGACGGCGAAAATGCCCAACAAATTTTTGGCGACCCTGCCGCCGGTGATCTGCAACGCCGTCATCATCGGCGCAATGATCGCGTGGTATGAGGGCGGCTTCTCCACCCAGTTCCCCGCCCTGTTCGCCTACAATGCCCTGACGGTGGGCATCGGCGAGGCCATCGCCTGCTGTGTGCTGGGACTGCTCCTGCTGGAGGTCATGCCCCGGATCCCTGCCCTGCGGGGACGGCTGGCAGTCCGGTAAAGCCTGCATGCAAAAAGAATCCGCTTTGACATGATGTCAAAGCGGATTCTTTTTGTATGTGCTGCTGAAATGATAAGCAAATCAAGCTTTGCTTGCGAAATAGGCCCGGGCGTCATCAGCGTTCCGCTGGATCTCCGCCTTCAAAGCGTCCAGGGAATCGAAACGGATCTCGTCCCGGAGCCGCTTGTAGAATTCCACCCGGATGGACTGGCCGTAGAGATCCCCGTCAAAATCCAGCATCCAGGATTCCACTGTCAGGTCGCTGCCGTTGTTGACGGTGGGGCGGGTACCCACATTGGTAACGGCGGCATAGCTGCTGCCGTCCATAAGGCAGACACGGGCGATATAAACGCCGTCTCCCGGCACCAGTACATGAGGGGGCGGCACCAGATTCACCGTGGGGATGCCGATGGTGTGGCCGATGCGGCGGCCGTGCCGCACCGTCTGGGTCAGGATATGGGGATGGCCCAGATACTCCATGGCCCGCTCCACCTGTCCAAGGCTTACCAGACGGCGGATGTAGGTGGAGCTGACGGTGATGCCGCCCACCGTGACCTCCGGGATAATGTCGCAGCCAAGACCCAGCTCGGCGCACTTGCTTTTCAGCAGTTCCGGAGTGCCTTGGTTCTTGTGGCCGAAGCGGTGGTCATGACCGGCCACCAGATGGACGGCGTGATACCGCTTGATGAGAATTTCCGTTACGAAATCCTCCCAGGAGGTAGTCATCATCTCCTTGTTAAAGGGGACCATGATGACATCGTCGATGTCGTAGAGACTTTTGGCCAGCCAGGCCCGGTCCTCCGGGGAGTTGATGAGGGGCACCGGTACGCCGGTGACTACCTCCTTCGGCGGCTGCGCCCAGGTGAACACCGCAGAGCGGACGCCCCGGCGCTTGGCTTCCTCCACGGTACGGCGCAGCAAGGCGCCGTGGCCCAGATGGACCCCGTCGAAAAAGCCCAGAGCAATGACTTTTGGTTGAATGGACATGGTTTTATGCTCCAAAAAAGTTCTTGATAGATGTCAGCGTGCCGCTTTCGGCACGGGAAAGACAGAGAAATTCTCCGTTTTTGCCATGGACCCGATAGGTACCGTCCGCCAGCTCCGGCACCGTAATGGGGTTGCCGTTGCGGACCCGGGCTTCCTTGCCGGGAGAGGGCAGGGTATAAAGAGGATAGGCCGTGAACATGGATTCCACAGGCCGCAGCAGAGCTTCTCCTTGGGCCTGTACATCCTCAAGGGAGACTGCCTCCGCCAGTGTGTACCCGGCGGCCATGGTGCGGCGGAGACTGAACATAGTGCCGCCGCAGCCCAGCGCTTGTCCGATGTCATGGCACAGCGTCCGCAGATATGTTCCCTTGGAGCAGCGGCAGCGGAGCAGATAGTCCGTCTCGCTGACCTGTTCCAATAGCTCTAACTCAAAAATGGTGATATTGCGGGGCTTCCGCTCTACCTCCTTGCCCTTTCGGGCCAGATCATAGAGCTTTTGGCCGTTGATCTTGATGGCGGAATACATGGGCGGGATCTGCGCGATAGGGCCGGTGAAGCGGGGGAGGACGGCTTCCAACGCCGCCCGGTCCACAGTGACGGGATGGGTCTCCAGCGTTTCCCCGGACGTATCCTGGGTGTTGGTGACCAGCCCCAGCCGCAGACCGGCGATATACTCTTTTTCGCCGTTTTCCGCGAATTCTACGGCACGGGTAGCCTGTCCCACAAACACCGGCAGAACGCCGGTGGCCATAGGATCCAGCGTGCCGCCATGGCCTACCCGCTTTTCCTTCAGAATTCCCCGGATCTTGGCACAGACATCCATGCTGGTCCATCCGGAGAGTTTATCGATTATTACAATGCCGCTGGCCATAGGCGGTTCCTCATTTCTTGAAATCCGGGACGATCCGGGCGATGGCGTTCAGCATTTTTTCTTCTGCCTCCGCCTGGGTAACGTCCTCCAGCGTGGCTCCGGCGGCGCGGGCATGGCCGCCGCCGCCCAACAGACGGCAGACCTCCGTGGCGTTGACCCGCTCGCCAGTGCGGAGAGAGAACTTCCAAACGCCGTCTCCCAGCTCCCGCATGGTCACGGCGCAGTCCACCCCCTGGATCTGGGGGCCTAAAGCGGAAAGCTCCTCCGCATCGCTCTCCGTGGCGTGAAATTTTTTCAGCAGCGACCGGGGGACGGACAGCACCGCCGTCCGGTTGCTGTCGTAAAATTTTGCCTCTGCCAGCATGGCGGCCTCCAACTGCATCCGCACACGGGATTTCGTCTGAAAGAACAGCTTGTTGACGGCGCGGTAGTCGATGCCGGTGTCCATCAGCTCCGCTGCGGCCCGGTGAGTGGCGGCGGTGACGTTGGAGTAGATGAAGCCGCCGGTGTCCGTGGAGATGGCCACATACAGCGGCAAAGCGATCTCCGGCGTCAGGGGCGTCAGCTCCCGGACAATGTCCAAGATCAGCTCGCCGCAGGCGGCGGCCTCCGGACGGACGATGTTGGCCTTGCCGAAGCCCTCAAAGGAGGGGTGGTGGTCGATTGCCAGATCCACCTTATCCGCGTAAGACTTGGCATTGTCGGGGAACAGTCCCACCGTGGCGATGTCCGTA
>ERZ857951.3616-NODE-3616-length-11328-cov-2.772110_pt1 | contig 11328 bp, 8 predicted proteins | sample MGYA00519759_ERZ857951 | MGnify/ENA primary metagenome ERZ857951 (study PRJEB31778, sample SAMEA3449377) | human gut metagenome | biome: human gut; feature: human-associated habitat; material: faeces | place: United Kingdom | collected 2010/2012 ... | reverse complement strand
GCTGCATATCATCGAACAGCCAGCTGTCCAGACACTGGATTCCGTAGAGCAGTCCCTTCGGAAACTGTCCGAAATCCGCCTCCCGGAAACGGAACTCCGAGCTGTTGATTCCGGCCAACAATGCGTTTTGATCAATTCCGTCTGCCACCTGTGCCTGCAGCGTCTCACGGATCACCTGCAAAAACTGCTCCTTCTGCTCCTGATTCGCATTTTTTGCAATCACAGAAAATACCGGCTGCAGCGTGCTGTTATCATAGCCGCCGCCGATGTCCATACCGATTCCCGCATCGATCAGCGCTTGCTTAAGCGGCGCTCCCGGCGCAGAAAGCAGCGCATAGTCCAAAACGTCAAACGCCTGGTATAACTTTTTGTCCAGAACGGTTCCGACCACCACATTGTAAGACAGGTAGCTGTTGTCCGTAAGCGGCTCCCCCGATGCCACCGGATAAGGCTTTACGATCTCCACCGGCGCGGCGAACGGCTTCTGCATCCGGATTGCGGAATCCAGCTCAATCTGCTCGTATTTTCCGAGGTATTCCTCATCCATCCAGCGCAGCTTTTCTGCAACGTCCATATCCCCGTACAGATAGATATAGGAATTGCACGGATGATAATACTTTCTGTGGAAGTTCAGATACTGCTCATAGGTAAGCTCCGGAATATGCTCCGGGTCGCCGCCGGATTCGTTTGCGTAAGAGGTATCCGGGAACAGTGAATTTAAAATCAGGCGCTCCAACACATCATCCGGGGACGAGAATGCGCCCTTCATCTCGTTGTATACCACACCGTTGATCGTTACCGGCGCATCTTCATCCTCCAGCTCATAATGCCAGCCTTCCTGCTCAAAGATCTCTCTGTGCTTGTAGATGTTCGGATGAAATACCGCATCCATATAGACACTCATCAGGTTCTGAAAATCCGCATTGTTGCAGCTCGCCACCGGATAGATGGTCTTCTCCGGGTACGTGATCGCATTTAAAAATGTGTTGAGCGATCCCTTGACCAGTTCCACGAACGGATCCTTGACCGGATATTTGTCCGATCCGCAGAGCACTGTGTGCTCAATGATGTGCGGCACACCGGTCGAATCCTCCGGCGGTGTGCGGAAGCCGATGTAAAACACCTTGTTCTCATCGTCGTTGGAGATCACGGTGATTCTCGCCCCGCTCTTTTTATGGCGCAGAATATATCCCATCGAATGGATATCCTTTAACTCCTGCTCACCAAGCAGCTCATATGCCGTCAATTCTGAAAGCTTCATAAATCCATAATTCCTTTCCTGCCCGGTCATCCTGTATGTCCGGTATTTACACTGTGTTCTATTATAACAGCTTTTCCCATTCTGCAAAAGAGTAAACTATCTATAGATTTTGTCTGAAACACTCTGCGAACGGTGCCGGCAAAGTACCACATGAAAGTTTCTGAAATTGTCCCTGATTTGCTGGGCACCTGCCAGATTGTCCAAACGCAAAAAAGAGGCTGCCTGAATGCGGCAGCATGTCTTCACAGATATATTCTACTGATAAGAACTCCCTATGCGATGCGTGTCACATTCGCTGCCTGCGGTCCCTTTGCACCCTCAGTCACCTCGAACTCGACCTTCTCGCCGTCCTTTAACTCCTTGAATCCATCCATATTCAGTGCGGAAAAATGTACGAATACATCGTTGCCCTCTGCATCTGAAATGAAGCCATAGCCCTTCTTGGCATTAAACCACTTTACAGTACCCTGCTGCATAATTCTAAAAACCCTCCTCAATACAGTTCTGACATTACAGACTATTCCTGTCTGTATAAACCAACAAATTGAAATTAGCACATTTTACCTTTTTTGTCAATCTTTTTCTATCATTATTGTTTAATTTGCACATCAATCTGCTGGTATGGAATGGAAATTCCTTTCGCATCCAGCGCATACTTGATATTTTCCGTCATACGCCAGCGCGCCGGCCAGTAATCCCCGGTCTTAACCCAGACCCTGAGTCCGATATCCACCGAAGACGCCGCCAGGTTGTCCACGTATACGACCGGCTTCTCCTCCGGGATTCTGGCTTCCTCCTTCTCCGCCACCGCATAGATCACATCTTTGGCAGTGCGGATATCCGCTTCATAGGCGATGCCCACCACGAGATCCACACGCCGTCTGTCTTTGTTTGTCACGTTGGAAAGCGTACCGTTCGGTATCACAATCAGCTTGTTGTCCACGGTAAGAAGTTTGGTATAAAAAATAGAGATCTCCGTGACCGTTCCCTCATTATTATGGGAATGTTCAATGATGTAATCTCCGACCTTGAACGGCTTTAACAGCAAAATCAGCACGCCGCCCGCAAAATTCGACAGGCTTCCCTGCAACGCCAGACCGACCGCCACACCCGCCGATCCAAGCACCGCCACCGCTGATGTCGTCGCAATTCCAAACAATCCCATAATGATAAAAATCAGCACTACATACAGCGAATACTTGATCACCGGTATCATGAACTGCTTGACGCCCTCATCGGTTCCCGCCCGGTCCATCGAGCGCCGCACCAGCTTTGTGATCCACTTGATGATCCTGCCTCCGATCACATACACAAGCAGTGCGATCAGAATCTGGAATGCGAAGTTTAACAGATCCGGCACCAGCCCTTCCAGCCATGTACGGATAATCCCCGGATTCTTTGCTACCTCCTCAATTCCCTCCTGTGCATGGTTCAATGCCTCCACGGTCTCCGTGGTCGACGGGAATGCATCTGTCTGTGCCGCCAGATACCTTCCCTGTTCCAAAAGTGCCGCTATCCCGTTCACTCTCTCGTCCTCCATCCAACTTTATAATCCTTCTTAAATTTCATGAATAAACAGACCGCTCCTTAGCTTCGGCTCGAACCAGGTCGATTTCGGCGGCATCAAAAGTCCCGCATCTGCCACCGCGAACAGTTCCGCGATGGACGTCGGATACATTGCAAACGCCACCGCGCAGTCCTGCTCACAGCGCCGCACCAGTTCGTCCATGCCCCGGATTCCGCCGGCAAAATCAATGCGTCCATCCGTCTTCGGATCTCTGATGCCGAGCACCGGTCCAAGAAGCTTATTCTGCAGTATGGAAACATCCAGATCTGCAACCGGATCTTCCGGCGTGCGGTCCTCCTGCCGGATATGGCAGGAAAACCAGTGTCCTTCCATATACATGCAAAAGGTTCCCCGCTCCTTAGGTCTGGTATCCTCTGCCCCGGTAATCTCCTCAACGTCAAACCGCTTCTCGACTTCACGGTACAATCCCTTAAAAGAATACCCGTTCAGATCGCGTATCACACGGTTGTAATCCATAATCATGAGTTCATCATCCGGAAACAATACCGAGAGAAAATAGTTAAACTCCTCCTCCCCGGTATAACCCGGATGTTCCTTCCGGCGCTTCTGCCCTACTTTTACCGCGGACGCTGCCCGGTGGTGTCCGTCTGCAATGTAGATGCTGTCAATGCCCGCAAACGCTTCGTGGATCGCAGCAATATCCGCATCCTCGCGGATGACAAACACCCGGTGTCTCACGCCGTCCCCCGATGTGAAATCATATTCCGGCTCTCCCTGCTTCGTCTTTTCCACGATACGCCGGATCCCGTCATTCGCGCGGTACGCCAAAAAGATCGGTCCGGTCTGTGCGTTACAGACATCCACATGGCGGATGCGGTCGACCTCCTTCTCCGCGCGGGTATTCTCGTGCTTTTTGATGATGCCATTCTCATAATCATCGATGGACGCGCAGGCTGCCACTCCCGTCTGCACTCTTCCGTTCATGGTAAGTTCGTAGAGGTAATAACACTTTTTATCCTCCGTCAGAAACGTGCCGTTCTCCACCCATTGCCAGAGTGTATCATGCGCACGCTCATACACCTTGTCGTCGTACATATCCACCGACAGCGGGAACTGTGTCTCCGCGCGGTCTATGCTAAGGAAAGACTGCGGATGCCGCTCCACTTCCTTCGTAGCTTCCTCTCTGTTATAAACATCATAAGGGAGGGCAGCAATCTCTGCTGCCTTCCCTCTCTGTGGTCTGATGCTTACAAATGGTCTGATTTCTGCCATTGTTCTCACACCTCGTTATTTTACTTTCCGTACTTTTAATACCCCATCCGTCTGCTCCAGCTTTGCGAGCACATCCTCCGGCACATTCGTATCCACATCGATCAGCGCATATGCATAGTCGCCCTTGGACTTGTTCGCCATGCCGTCGATATTGATTCCGGCATTGCCGAGAATTGTTGTAAAATGGCTCAGCATACCGCTCTCGTTCTTGTGCAGAATACCGATTCTTCCTGCCGTCATGCAAGCGCCCATGCTGCAGTCCGGGAAGTTGACGGAATGTACGATATTGCCGTTCTCAAGGTAATCGCGGATCTCGCGCACTGCCATGAGCGCACAGTTGTCCTCGGACTCTGCCGTGGATGCACCCAGATGTGGTGTCACGATGCAGCCCTTTGCGCCGACTGTCGTGGTGTTCGGGAAATCGGAGACATATTTTTTGATCTTGCCCGCTGCCAGTGCGTCCACCATCGCCTCCTCATCCACGAGAAGATCTCTCGCAAAGTTGAGCACGATCGCCGTCGGCTTCATCATTGCAATCGCATCCGCGCCAATCATCTTTCTGGTGGAATCCAAAAGCGGCACATGAATCGTGATATAGTCGCACTCGCGGTAAATATCCTCCACGTTGCTGATGTGCTTCACGCTCCGGGAAAGGCTCCACGCTGCACTGACGGAAATATACGGATCGTAGCCGTACACTTCCATTCCCATGTGGGTCGCCGCATTGGCAACCAGAACACCGATTGCACCAAGTCCGATGACACCTAACTTCTTGCCGGAAATCTCGGTTCCTGCAAAATTTTTCTTCTGCTTTTCAGCAGTTTTGGCGATATTCTCATCGTTCTGATTCGCCAGACACCAGTCGATGCCGCCCACGATATCACGGGACGCGTAGAGCATTCCCGCAAACACCAGCTCCTTGACACCGTTTGCATTGGCGCCCGGGGTGTTGAATACGACAATTCCCTTCTCCGCGCATTTATCCAGAGGAATGTTGTTCACGCCGGCACCGGCTCTCGCCACTGCCGCAAGTCCCTCCGGGAGTTCCAGGTCATGCATTGCGGCGCTTCTCACAAGCACTGCCTCCGCATCCTTTAAGTCTTCCACCTTCTGATAATCATCCGAAAACAGATCCAGACCGACCGCTGCGATCGGATTTAAGCAATGATACTTATGCATTTGCATTCTCCTCCTCGAACTTTTTCATAAACGCAACCAGCTTCTCCACGCCCTCTTTCGGCATTGCATTGTAAATGGAAGCGCGCATACCGCCCACGGTGCGGTGGCCTTTTAAGTTCACAAAGCCTGCGGCTGTCGCTTCTTTTACAAACTTCGCATCCAGCTCTTCGTTGCCGGTCACAAACGGCACATTCATGAGGGAGCGGTCCTCCGGAACAACGGTTCCGTGGAACAGTTTGCTCTGATCCAGGAAATCATAAAGGATCTTCGCCTTTTCCTCATTGCGCTCCTTCATCACGGAAAGACCGCCCATCTTCTTTAACCACTTGAATACCTTGCCGCAGATATAGATGCCGTAGCACGGCGGTGTGTTGTATAAAGAATCCGCATCGGCGTGTGTCTTGTATTTTAACATGGTTGGTGTTCCCGGAAGGGTATCTTCCGTGATCAGATCCTCGCGGATGATGACGATGACAACTCCCGCCGGTCCTACGTTCTTCTGCACGCCGCCGTAGATCACACCGTATTTTGTCACATCCACCGGCTCGGACAAAAAGCAGGAGGATACGTCCGCTACCAGCGTGTGTCCCTTGGTATTCGGAAGCTTCTTGTATTTTGTTCCGTAGATCGTATTATTCTCGCAGATGTACACATAATCCAGATCTTCCGGGATATCCAGGTCGGAACAATCCGGGATATAGGAAAACGTCTTATCCTCGGAGGATGCAAGCTTTACTGCCTCGCCGTAAATCTGTGCTTCCTGATAAGCTTTCTTCGCCCACTGGCCTGTGACGATATAGCCTGCCTTGCGGTTCTTCATCAGGTTCATCGGGATCATGGCGAACTGCTGGGATGCTCCGCCCTGTAAAAACAGAACTTTGTAATTGTCCGGAATGTTCATCAGATCTCTCAGATCCTGCTCTGCCTCTTTGATGATGTTGTCATACACCTTGGAGCGGTGGCTCATCTCCATCACAGACATTCCACTTCCTCTGTAATCCAGCATCTCATCTGCTGCTTCTTTTAAGACCTCTTCCGGCAGCACTGCCGGACCTGCTGAAAAATTGTACACTCTGCTCATTTTCTAATTCCTTTCCTTTCTCTTTTATTACGGCAGTTCCCTACGCTGCCGCCTCCATGCCCCCTGTAACAAAACATATACACATGTTATGACTGCGCTGCGGCTAAATCCTCCCCGGTAAATGCGGTACTGATGTCCGCCCCCGGAGCAACCATCGGCCACACCTTGTCATCGCAGCCGATCACACAATCGATCACAACCGGCGTCCTTGCAGCAAGCGCTGCTTTTAACGCCTCGTTAAATGCCTCGCGGGTTGTGACGCGGTACCCAGTCGCCCCCATCGCCTCCGCAAGCTTCACATAGTCGACGCCGTCGTCTAAAACCGTCGCCGAATAACGTTTTTCGTAAAACAGATCCTGCCACTGCCGCACCATGCCGAGCACATGATTGTTCACAATCACTTCGATCAACGGCAGCTTCTGCCGGACTGCGGTAGCAATCTCGTTCATATTCATGCGAAAACATCCGTCCCCCGCGATATTGATCACCTGTTTTCCCAGATTTGCAACCTGTGCGCCGATCGCGGCGCCCAGTCCGTATCCCATGGTGCCAAGTCCGCCGGATGATAAAAACGTGCGCGGATTTTTATATTTATAATACTGTGCAGCCCACATCTGGTGCTGTCCTACTTCTGTCACAATGATGGCGTCGCCGTCTGTCTGGCGGTAGATCTCCTCCACCAGATAAGGTCCGGTCAGTCCCGGCTCCTGGTATGTGAGCGGATATTTTACTTTATAGTCCAGAATATGCGCTATCCACGCTTCATGCCCCAGCTGCAGCAGTTCCGCATTGATCCGCTTTAAAATTTCTTTCAGGTCTCCGATCACAGCCGCATCGACACGGATATTTTTATTGATCTCCGCTGCATCCACATCAAACTGTAAGATCTTCGCCTGCTTTGCAAACTTCTTGGCATTGCCGAGCACACGGTCGGAAAAGCGCACGCCGACGGCGATCAGCAGATCACACTCGCTCACACCGAGGTTGGACGTCTTGGTTCCGTGCATGCCGAGCATCCCCGTGTAGAGATCGTTCGTCCCGTCAAAGGCTCCCTTTCCCATCAGGGAATCGCACACCGGTGCGTCCACTTTATGTACAAATTCTTTTAATTCCGCGCTCGCCCCGGAGATCACAGCACCACCGCCCACAAATATGTACGGTTTCTCTGCCGCTTTTATCATCGCAAGCGCCTTCGCAAGATCCTCTTCCCGTATCGTGTCCGTCACACGCGCGATCGGCTCTGCCTTGCAGAATTCATACTCCGTCTTTGCCGCCGTAATATCCTTCGGGATATCGACGAGCACCGGGCCCGGACGCCCCTTCTGTGCGATCCGGAATGCTCTGCGGATCGTGTCCGCAAGCTTTGTGACATCCTTTACGATAAAATTGTGCTTTGTGATCGGCGTCGTGATGCCTGCAATATCGATCTCCTGAAAACTGTCTTTGCCGAGAAGCGGCACATTGACGTTGCATGTGATCGCTACGATCGGTACGGAATCCATGTATGCCGTGGCAATTCCCGTCACAAGATTCGTCGCTCCCGGTCCGGACGTTGCGAAACAGACTCCTACTTTTCCGGTACTTCTCGCATAACCGTCCGCCGCATGGGAAGCTCCCTGCTCATGTGAAGTTAAAATATGCCGTATCTCCTGATGCTTATATAATTCATCGTATACATTCAGTATGGCTCCGCCCGGGTATCCGAATACGGTGTCCACACCCTGTTCTTTCAGACATTCGATGACAATCTGTGCTCCTGTCAGCTCCATGTCGTATACCTTCCTTTTCTATCCTACTGTTCTTCCGGGAGCGCCAGTATCGCTCCACGGTTGCCCGAAGTCACGAGCGATGCGTACCGCTTTAAGTATCCGGTCGTCACCTTCGGCTCTCTCGGCTGCCATTTTGCCTTTCTGGCCAAAAGCTCCTCGTCCGATACGGCGAGTTCCAGCTTTAACTCCGGAATATTGATCTTAATAAGATCTCCCTCTTCCACCAGTGCAATCGGTCCGCCGACCGCTGCCTCCGGCGATACATGGCCGATCGACGCGCCGCGGCTTGCACCGGAAAAACGTCCGTCTGTAATCAGTGCCACCGAAGATCCAAGCCCCATTCCCGCAATCGCGGAAGTCGGGTTTAACATCTCGCGCATACCTGGTCCGCCCTTCGGGCCTTCATAGCGGATCACAACGACATCCCCGGCAACAATCCTGCCTCCCTTGATCGCTGCGATCGCATCCTCCTCACAGTCGAAGACTCTCGCCGGTCCCTCGTGCACCATCATCTCATCGCAGACTGCCGAGCGCTTGACCACGCTGCCGTCCGGCGCAAGATTGCCCTTCAATACGGCAAGTCCGCCGGTCTTGCTGTACGGGTGATCCACCGGACGGATCACTTCCGGATTCTTATTCACTGCATCCGCAATATTCTCCCCGACGGTCTTTCCGGTCACGGTCATGCACTCCGTGTGCAGCAGTCCGATGTCCGCCAGTTCTTTCATTACCGCATAGACGCCGCCCGCCTCGTTGAGATCTTCCATATAAGTCGGTCCTGCCGGTGCCAGATGACACAGGTTCGGTGTCTTCTCACTGATTGGATTAGCAAATGCAATATCAAAATCAAATCCCACTTCATGGGCGATTGCCGGAAGATGGAGCATGCTGTTCGTCGAACAGCCGAGCGCCATATCCACGGTCAGCGCATTTAAGATGGCTTCCTTCGTCATAATATCGCGCGGGCGGATATTTTTGCGGTACATTTCCATTACCGCCATACCCGCATGCTTGGCGAGCTTGATGCGCTCCGAATAGACTGCCGGGATCGTGCCGTTTCCGCGAAGTCCCATTCCCAGCGCCTCGGTGAGACAGTTCATGGAGTTCGCCGTGTACATTCCGGAACAGGAGCCGCAGGTCGGACAAACCTTCTCCTCGTATTCCTTGACTTCCTCCTCCGTCATCGTGCCGGCTGCATAGGAACCTACCGCCTCAAACATGGAAGAGAGGCTGCGCTTTTTGCCCTGTACATGTCCGGCAAGCATTGGTCCGCCCGACACGAACACTGTGGGTACATTGATGCGCGCTGCTGCCATCAAAAGTCCCGGGACATTCTTATCGCAGTTCGGAACCATGACGAGCGCATCAAACTGGTGTGCAAGCGCCATACATTCCGTGGAATCGGCGATCAGATCACGCGTCACCAGCGAATATTTCATACCGATATGTCCCATCGCGATTCCGTCGCAGACCGCGATCGCCGGAAATACCACCGGTACGCCGCCTGCCTCCGCAACACCAAGCTTTACCGCATTGACAATCTTATCCAAATTCATGTGGCCGGGAACAATCTCGTTGTAGGAGCTCACAATGCCGACCATCGGCTTGTTCATCTCCTCCTCGGTAAATCCCAGCGCGTTAAACAAACTTCTATGAGGTGCCTGCTGCATCCCTTTTTTTACATTATCACTCTTCATCTATCTTAACTCCGTTTCTGTCATTCTATCTGATCCGCTCGCAGATCAAATCTCCCATCTGTGCCGTGCCGACCTGGGTTACCTTTTCCTGCTGCTTCTCCTGCGGCATGATGTCGATCGTCCGGTAGCCATCCTTTAATACCTGCTTCACCGCCTGCTCCACTGCATCCGCCTCCCGGTCCAGATCAAAGCTATAACGCAGCATCATGGCTGCACTTAAGATCGTCGCGATCGGATTGGCGATTCCTTTTCCGGCAATATCCGGCGCCGAACCGCCGCTCGGCTCGTAGAGTCCGAACTTTGTATCGTTTAAGCTGGCGCTCGAGAGCATACCAATCGAACCGGTTACCATGCTCGCCTCATCCGACAAAATATCGCCGAACATGTTCTCCGTCAGAATCACGTCGAACTGCTTCGGGTCTTTTACCAGCTGCATCGCACAGTTATCCACGAGCATATGCTCATAGGTCACTTCCGGATAATCCTGCGCCACCTCCTCGACGATCTTTCTCCACAGTCTCGAAGAATCCAGCACATTCGCCTTGTCCACACTCATCACCTTTTTGCGCCGCTTCATGGCAATGTCAAAACCGCGCTTAGCGATCCGTCTGATCTCGTTCTCATTGTAGGTCAACGTATCCGTCGCTGTCAGCACACCGTCCACTTCCTCGGTCTTGCGCGCTCCGAAATACAGTCCGCCGGTCAGCTCCCGCATAATCATCATGTCAAATCCGTCCCCGATGATGTCGTCCCGAAGCGGGCATGCGGCTTTTAATTCTTCATATAAATATGCCGGTCTTAAGTTGGCAAACAGGTTCAGCGCCTTGCGGAGCTTTAAAAGTCCCGCCTCCGGTCTCTTCTCCGGCGGCAGCTGATACCACGGCGAAGTCGATGTGTTGCCGCCGATCGATCCCATCAGCACCGCATCGGAAGCCTTCGCGGAAGCGATCGCCGCATCCGTGAGCGGCTCACCCGTCGCGTCAATGGAGCAGCCTCCCATCAGAATCTCTTCATAGCGGAACACATGTCCGTAGATCTTTCCAATCTGATCCAGAACTTTCTTTGCCTCTGTTACGATCTCCGGTCCGATCCCGTCGCCGGAAATCACGCCTACCTTATATTCCATCTCTCTAATCCCTCTTTTCTTCCTGCCATGCAGGAATCCGTCTTGTATTGACTTTAGTACATTACTAACAGACAGTATATAAATTCTATAATAATGTATCTCGGGAAACAATGCAACCTCTGAATCCATTTTTCTTTTTCATACTCCCTATAACCGGGTCTTATGAAAAAGGAGCAGCCTGCCTTTTGTGTCCGCTGCTCCCTTCTGCCGTCTCATTCCGTCTGCTCTAACACAACGCTGTTCAGTCCAAAATAGACGCGCATATATTCATTTCTCCAGTCGCTTTTCTCCTCTGTAATATCGTCGAGGAAAAGCATCCACGGCTTTGCAGTATACGCCTTTAACACCACGTCTTCCCCCGCAGAATCACACAAAACGGCGTAGCGCTCATCAGCCTCCGCCGAATATTCCTGTG
>ERZ857951.3613-NODE-3613-length-11343-cov-3.262225_pt1 | contig 11343 bp, 12 predicted proteins | sample MGYA00519759_ERZ857951 | MGnify/ENA primary metagenome ERZ857951 (study PRJEB31778, sample SAMEA3449377) | human gut metagenome | biome: human gut; feature: human-associated habitat; material: faeces | place: United Kingdom | collected 2010/2012 ... | reverse complement strand
CGAACACCACGACACGCTTGTCGAGGTCTACATTGGACTGCTTGCCGAAGATATCCAGAGAGCCGGTGGTATAGAGTTCAAGGGACAGCGCGATCTGCTTCGCTTCAGGCTCAGGCTGCTCCAGCAGCATATCGCGTAGGGTGCAGAGAGTAGGAATTTTATATGCTACCACAAAACTGTTAATCTTGCAATCCCCAAATTGAATCCTCGACATGATTGTGTCGCGGAATTGTGTCGCGGTTTCTTGCATTTTTTACACGATTCGGTTGTAATAAAGATGTTGTCTGATTCGGCTTAACACGTCTGTGTTCATTTCTGAAAGCGTGATCTGATGACAAAACAGAGCCGGATTCTCCTGATCCCGAAACATCTCATTGAAACAACTGACACTGAACATGACGTGTCATTAAATGTACAGCGCAGCCCATATTCCCTGCTGAAGCGCTTCCTCAAGCAGAGAGGTCACATCCAAATCCATCTCTCCCTTCTTTCTTCTTTTTTCTCTTTCTATTAAACCAACGGAATCATCTCCCCTCGTCTATATAACAAAGAGAGCACCGATTTCTCAGCGCTCTCTTGTTTCCATTCGTTTTCTGATTATAGTTTAACGCTCAGATTTGGGTTTATAAAGGTTCTTTTCGGTTCAATTTGGTTCATCCCTCTAAGATCGGAATAGCTATAACTACGCTTTATCCATGCCTTTCCACCGTAACATATTTTTGCGCAGGACTAGTCGGCTTATTAGGTATAGTCATACCAAGTGCGCCACTTTCAAGTAAAGGTTTAATATGCTTCTTCGCAAAGAATTTTGGGTCTTTTACGCCAAAATGCTCCGCAATTTCATTTCTTGTTCTAGCTGTCACGCAGAATGTAAGAATTTGCTCAGCTTGGGGAGTAGCTTGGGAAGTAGCTTGGGGAGTAGCCCACAAGTTACCATCCGTCTTTGTATTTCGAATCGTTGCACTCAACATAAAACTATGTCCGAGAAGATTGTACAACTGAACGAGGAAGTAATCAAGGGGCAGCTGAAAGAACTTGTGCGGGGAAGCGTCGAAGAAACGCTAAATGGCCTGCTGGAAGCAGAAGCGGAGAAGCTGACACAAGCTGGACGTTATGAACGCAGCAAACAACGGCAAGGTTATCGGAGCGGTCATTACAACCGCAATCTCATGACAACCGCCGGAGAGGTTAATTACAGTGCATTTGCTACTTTAGGAACACACCTGGGTGTCCATTTTATTCCGATATTTTCAGAGGGAATCTTTTTTGTTTTATATACAAAACCTACACTATACTTTGCTCTGGTAACTGCCACATAAAACTTTGAAAGACTTTCATCTTTCATATCCTTCGATTTCCCTGACAGCCAATTTAACATCGGCTGTGTCGGATATATCAAAACTCTGTCAAAAGTAAGTCCCTTTGATGAGCCAAAAGTCGTTACTTCAAATTTTGTATTTACCTTAGTTCTTTTATCATGTCTAAGCTGTATCGGATTATACGTTTCCATATAGCTATTAATATTTTCTTCGCTAATCCAAAATATACCCTCATGTCCCGTTTTTTCATTCATGGCAGAATTACATAGCTTCATATCAGGATACATCTGATTTGCAAGATTACATATAATCTGATTATTTCGATGAGATGTCGATAATGTTGTGGTATCAATATTCATTCCGGCAATATTATCCTGCACAAAAATCACTATTTTCCCACCTGCATATTTTTTATATTTTGCTTCGTAATGAGTTCGATACGTCGTCTGACGGGGATCTCCTACTAGAGTCATGTTGCAGCCAACCTCGTACAGTTTTTTTATAACTTCCAAATCATATCCGGCAAAATCTTGTATTTCATCTATAAAAACATAAGAAAAAATTTTTCGTATTCTGCGGAATACACAGCCATTCGATAATCCGTCCAAAATGCATGGCAATTTTGAAATCATATTTGAATATACATTACCGGAAGCCGTGACATATTTTTTCTCATTTGTATCCTTTAGTCTCAACAAATTTTTATCTGCCTTATTCACTAATAACACACCGGATACCCTATTATTTATAAGATAGCTTTGGTAAGGTCGTATACCATGCTTGATTAGCAGCAAAAACCACGGCATAATAGTTACATTAGATGGAATACAACCATTTATTTCGTAAAATTTGTCTCTAATGCTTTGTTCATTAGCATCGGTATAAGTTGTTATTAAAACATTTTCAGAAAGCTCCATCGCCTGCTTTACAAGAAATGTTGTTTTTCCTGCCCCTGCCGCCGCAATAATTAGACTACTCATTTTTTATCGCCCTCATTATATACTCAGGATATTTAATTTTCGTAGCCGATTCAAAAATTGCTATGGCACAATCCGTCTTATGAGCGTGCATATATTTGTGCATCTCATCATCCGTATCGTAGTTAGTTCCAAAAATATTGTTCATTGCTTCTCGTCCATTTTCTTTTAATATTTTCGGCTCTAAGGTATTATAATTAAAATCCTTATCTGACAGTTTCAAATCACCTGTATCCACTACCTCATCAACGCATATATGGATACATGGTGTTTTTTCATATTCTTTGTACTTTTTTTAACAGATTCAATATTTCCATCATTATCCGTGACAACAGCCGTTTCTTTGTTTAATGTCTGTGCAATTTCAAGATACCGCTTAAATGTCACCCCGCCTACGGTCATTATATCTATTCCATCTTGGATAGGAAGCCGCCCCTCATGAGTATCCATATATGCTCGTTGAACAACCAGCTCATCCGAATCGCCCTCTACTAAGATTGATTTTTTACAAAGAATCAATCGCAGTGTATCATAACCTGCCACTTTTTTGAAAAATTCAAAAGTTTCCTTTTTGAGCGATTGCATCGAGCAACAATTATCGCCTGAAAGCAAAATTAAATTTTCCAGTCCGAGTTTATTAGCGACAAAGCTACTATGCGTTGATGCTATAATTTGTCTACCAGATGCAGCCTTTTCAATAACTCCCATTAGTTCGCTTAATCGGGAAAAAGACAAATGACTTTCAGGTTCTTCAATCAAAATAATACTTGCTTTTTCTGCCTGTTTATGACTTAAAGCTAATTGTGTTTTTATGATACATTGTGCACCTTTTCCAGCATGAGCAAACGGGATTCCATCCACCTGCGTAACCAAACTTGACTCCCAAGAATTTTGAACTCCCTGATCGGCACTCAATGATAATTTTCCATTCATAACAGTAGACGCTGCACTAATTTTCTCATTGATTGACTGAATTGCTTCATTTTGTGCAAACTCATCTATCATATTTCTATGGGCTTGTGTTATTGCTGTTATGTCCTCTGGTTCAAGGAAATCCTTTACTACTCTGGAAATATATACATCAGACCCATTTTGGTATCTGTAATTTGACGAATCAATCATTACAGACTTTATTGGTATGAATCTGGGCATTTTTTCATCTCGGCTAAAAGAAAACCATTTAGCTTCATAAAATTCAATAGGCAAACTTGTAATTTTTTCTGTTTTCAGCAAACTTTCATATTCTGAATTAAATTTATCAGAAAAACTAATTGTGAATCTGATTCCCTCTATACCATCACTTTTTTCGGAATTACCATTTCCTTCATATTCAGGCAATGTTCCACTTTTGAAATATAACTCAATCATTATTTCTGGAGGTGCAATCGGCTGTCCATTTTCCACTGATGCCAGGTATTCCTCAACTGCTTCTCTATTAAATAAATATGTTGATAGCTGATTTCTAATATTTCGACCAGCATACATACCCGTTAAAGCCACATGAATGGCTTCAAGAATAGTAGATTTTCCAGATTCATTATCACCAACCAGAAGATTGATATTTTCATTAAATTTTACTTCAAACGGATTTTTAAACTTCTTAAAATTTTGAATGATTACCTTCTCAATAGCCATTCGTAGCCTCCTATCTTCGATTTTACTCTACCCCTAACGCCTTAAACACTGCATCTTCCGCACTCTGATACGGAATCAGCTGAAATGCACTCATCAGATCAGCCGGAACGCTTGCAAAATCAACAAATGAGGTACTTGGAATCAGCACCTTCTTTGCGCCGCTATCCAGACACACCTGAAGTGTATTGGCAAGTTCATCCACCTTTATCATTGTGCCACTAATTGTTATATCTCCCAACACTGCCAAGTTGCTGACAACAGGCTTTCCAAGAGCAATCGAACAAAGTGCTATCAATGTTGGAAGTGCCAATTTGTCTGTCATACCGATACCCTGCAAATCCTGATAATTGATGATGTAATCCTTGGTCGAGGTGCTGATAGAGCCACTGATCCGATTGCCGTTGGCTTTCAGATAATTAAATGCCGTGTTCACCGCTTCCTTGCATTTAGAATCACTGCCTAAGCCAGTCCGTTCAATTTTGCCATTGCCTGGAAGCATCTGACTTTCCAAACGGAATACACCAATCATGCCACTTTTTCCTCTGGATACGGTATAAACCTGTCCCGGATTACACATTCCATCCGGTATCAGCTTACCACCACCCTGTTCTGGTACGGAAACATAATGTTCTGACATATCTTCTAGATCTATATAAGAGAAGTTCACATCATAAAACTCCATACCACCCAGCTTCTTCAATTGCTCCTTGACACGGCGACGCATTTCCAATGCAATCTGAATAATTTCTTCCAGTTCTTCTTTGGTAAACTCACCATTTGGGTACATCAACTTCAGATAACCGTCTATCATACGACGAACCGCAATTGTATCACGCTGATTCAGATTTCTCCCCAGACGGAAGTAGTGATCAAGTGCATCTCCATACTGCTCCTTGCGAAGCTCTCGGATGAACTCTGCCAAATAGTCACTGATAAAACCGTAATCATCAGTAAAATGCTCCGGTCTGAACTTCGGTATCTCCCATCCTGGAAGATAACAGTGCATACGATCAAGAAATGCTGTATCTGTTCCCATTTCCTGCGGGAAAGGTGCAAACAGACTGGATGTTTTCAACAGCACGTCCACACTCTGATTGATATTTCCCACAAATACCATGGACGCAGTAGCAGCTTTTTCTTCTTTGCCACGGGCAAAAGAGCCGGATGCCATGTAATCCTTCATAATCTGAATGCCATCTTTATCTTTAAACTTGATACCTGCCACTTCATCAAAGGCTACACAGTCCCATAAGCCGACCAGTCCGACCGTTTTGCGTCCCATATTGTAAAACAGGTTTGCAACCGTCGTCTGTCCACCGGAAATCAAAATACTGTTTGGTGAAATCTCTTTGTAAAGATGAGATTTACCGGTGCTTCTCGGTCCAAGCTCACAAAGATTAAAGTTATTCTCAACTAATGGAATCATACGGGTCAAGAGCAACCATTTCTCACGGTATGTAAATTCATCCGGTTCCATTCCGATAGAACGAAGAAGGATATCCAACCATTCATCTTTCGTAAAAGCTTTTCGTCCCTGCTTCAGTTCATCAATATCAATGTGCGGCATCTGGATCGGTGTCAGCTTACGGATACTGATTGGTGAAATATCTTTCTGCTTTTTCTGTTTGGAACGAAGCGGATTTCCGTCAATATCCTCAATGCCAAAATTATTGTCGCCTTCAACCTCATAATCCAGCTGAACAATACACCAGATACCGCCACAGAGCAGGCGATCAAATTTTTCTGGATATTCATCGGCAATCGGTACATTACCAATGCCCAAATTAGAAAACTCTGCAAAAAAGCAATCCTTTTTCATATCCAGTCGAACAGTCACCATATCAATGATTGTGTAACTGCCTTTTTTACGCAGCTGAGACAGAATTTTCTGTGATTCATCCGGGCGTACAAAGTTGTCAGCAAGAATACGCTTCACATTCTGTACGCCTTTCTCTATAACCGTCTCATCATCTGAACTGCAATACTGTCCCAACAAGAACTCAAGAACATACACTGGGACATTCGCCCCTTCTTTAATTTTCTTTGTCAGGTCTTTCCGAACAATCTTACCGTCAAAGTTCTGACGGAGCTTGTTCTTTATTTCTTCACGGGTACTTTCACCCTCTGCAAATTGCTCCATCTTTCTCTCCTCCTGCGGCATTAACTAAAAAAATCAAACTCGTCCACCGCAAAGGCGATGTCAATCTGGAATGGCTCCCGCTGTGGCAGCTGTAATCCCTGTTCATCTGCAATTACCAGATAATAAGTAGCGGTATTGCTGTATTTTAAAGATTTTAGATTAAACTGACAACGGAAAGTTCTTTCTGCACCGTTATCGCTGGTCTTATCTGCAATAATCTTCTGAATATCACTAATCTGTTTGCCGTCCTCATCTGTAAAATAAACTTGATAGGTTGCTGCTTCACGATTTGTACTGACCGCATCTTTTTGATAGAAGTTCAACGAAAAAATCATATTGCTGATCTTACGGTTTGCGGACAGTAAATTAACCGTTACCGGCTTAGTATCATATTTCTGCTTATTTCGCTTATATTCCATAGAATCGTTGCGGAGATAATGATACTCAATCACTGGAACAACCATTTCCTGCAAACTGATACCACCATGCACAAAATTCATACCGCCGCCATTCATTTTGATACGAATACTTTCTCTCGGTGCAAATCCATCAAATTCCGTATTTCCGCCCAGGAATTTTACAGGCATCAAGTAATCTGGTTGCACACCCTTCTGCATAATTGCATATCTTCTGCCATATTCTACACATCGCTTGATACTTTCTTTTTTTGTAATGTCAGAGTTTGTTACATCCACATCAAAAAATCCTCTTTTATCTACTTTGTCCTCTTCCTTCAAAGGACTGTATGTATAAAGAAATCCATGATCTGCCGTAATTAAAATATTCGTTCCACCAAATTCATTTACGATAATACGCACAAGATTCTTCAATTCTGAAATCGCCTTGTCACAGGCAGCAAAAACAGCAGTATCCGAAGTGTGGCTGGCTTCATCTATGGTATCGTGGTAAATATAGACCACATCCATCCCTTTCACCAAAGCACTTCTTTCCGCTCGTTTCATAGCAATGATGTCATTATACTTTAAAGCCACGCTTGCCGAATCTTCTGTTTTCAGAACCTTATCCCTATAAGTACTTGCCGTAGACTGTCCATCTGCCAAAACCGTCAAAATATCGTTCCGAACCTCTACTGTCAGTTCTTTGTGCGGCAACAAAGCTGCCATACCAAACTTTGTAGTAGAAGGGAAGATGCTCTGCATACTGCTGATAGAAACCTTACTTTGCGTTTCTCGCTGAAGCTGATCTGCCATCGTAGCTGCCACTTCATAACGCATGGCATCTGAAATAATTACAAACACTTTCGTATCCGAGGTTTGGATACGGGAACGGTAAAAATCCTCCTGTTGCGGTACTTCCAGAACTTTACCGTAAGTTGCCAGTTCATCCGCACATACATCCGACCAGTTGTTGCCCAACTCACCTAAGAACCAGTGTGTATAAAGTCCTTCCACCTTATCGACAACATGCTTGAACAAATCATCCAGCAGAATATTGGAAGTCTCCAAACTCTTTTGAAAACTAAGATGGAACAAACGGTAATAAGTGTCCATCTGATAGTAGCTCTCAGTATATTCTTTCCAGATACTTTTCGCTTCTGCGGTATGGAATCCGGCAGAATGTTCCTTAAAGAAACTTTGCATATTCGCCACTTGTAAGATACCGTCATAAAAATTCTCAAATGGCTCATACCATACACAAGTTCTCCGTTTTTCAACGGTATTCGTAATGGTATCCACATCAATAATATGGTCACTGATCTCTGTCATTATCTTTGTCAGAATCACTTCATTAATACACGGAAAGCACTCTGTTCCTACCAAATCTTCTACTGTCAGCTTTTCAAAACGCTGATACAGACAAGCTTCATCCTCAACATAACGTGCCACATCATATAATTGCGGAATGTTGTCACTATGAAGCCATTCAGAAATAAAATCATAGCAATATGCCTGATGTGGTATGGAAATAAAACTGTCTAGTCCGGCAAGATATTCCTGCCGCATGGTACGGGTCGCCGCGGTTAAAAGTAGATGAATTGCTAACCGCTCAAGGTCTGGTTCCTCCTCCACAAATCCGCATCCCTGACGAACCATCGCCCAAAATGCTGCGTCTGCATGATATTTTACAAAATCCTGATAAACCGTATTATTATTCAAATCCAGTCCCGCCTGGAACACACTACGGAGAATCATATTAGGCTGTGCATCTTTCAATCCACAGATTGCCGCCATGACAGCCATGTGTAACTGTGCCGGTGTTTCCGGAACTTTATTCTGTGTGCTGACTTTCAAACGACGATCTTTCGCATTGAAATAAGCACGATAATTTTTAACCTGTTTCCTCATTGCCGGATTTGATATAAGTCCCATCTCATCCATCCAAATAGAAATCAGATCCGCCCGAAACTCTTCGCTGTAAAGCTCCACATCCAGAAGCCAGTTATCATCTGGGCGGTTATAGACACACGGACTGTAAACCAGATAATTTGTGGTCAAATCATCTACTGAAAGCAGTTTTTTTACAGAAAACGCATTATTTCCTGTCAGCGCAATCACCTTTGCATTTTCCAAAACCACTTCATCCAATTTATCCTCAAATTCCTTATCTTCATCGTACCAGAAAATGATACGACGCTGATAAAACTCAGGAAGAGGTGCAGCAAACCTGCGATTTAAATCTTGTATTATTTTGTCTGTATCCATGCTGCATTATCTCCCTTCCGTATTTTTTACATAAATAGTGCTTCGTGCCGCACCCTCTTTTCTCAAATAACCATCCTTAACCATATTCAGCAAGACAGCTCTGGCTCTACGATGTTTTACATCTAAAATCTCTACTGTTTCAGCAGTAGTAATAGAGCCATTTTCCAATACATATTTATAGATTTGTTGTTCCTGTTCACTATCCGGCATTTTCTTTGTCGTATCTGGCACTGTTTCTGTTTTATCCGGCACTTCATTGCCACTATCTGGCATTTTATCAATAGTATCCGGCACTTTAATGGCGTTATTGAGGTCATTGAGGTCAACAGTGCCGTCAACCTGACCTCGATAAATATTGATACGCAAATCAACTTCGCCACCAATAAACTCCGGCTCCTGCAGTCCGGCAGCTTTTACTTTGTCTATAATTCTCGGAATACCGCTTCCCCAATGCTCGATCAGATTCATGTAAGCAAACGCATGGGCAAGGGCTTCATTTCTGATTTTGGAATAACCTTCTTTCATACGCTCCATCGTTTGTCCCATTGGCAGCTTTCCTGGGGAAGTAATTTCTAATCGATTGTCATATACCGCCACCTGTATCGTACCATGATCCAGATAACTACGATGTACCATAGCATTAATAATCAACTCACGAATGGCATCCGGTGGAATCTCATAAACGTCCTAGCGATAAATTCCCACAATAGTAGCACCCAAATGAATATTTCTCAAAACAAACTGAAATGCTTCGTCTATCTGCTCCCAAAGCGGACCGGTATATTCTCTACGGTCAACAAATACCGCTTTCGTTGTACCTTTGAACACGCCACATTTTCACTTAATTGATGAAGATATTGCACTCAGTGCTTTGTTTAAAGCATCTTCATCAGCCTGCTTTCTTCTCTCACTTTCCCACATACCGAGTATCTGATAAATACATTCTTTCACAACAGGAAAATACTTTCGGCATTCTTCTTCGCTCAACTCATGAATACCTTTGCTCAAGATTCCGTAAATAGTTGTATTTTTTATGAGTATCTCAGGCAGATATCCCTGTAACATCTTAATTCGTTCAGCCACCCTTGCCTGTTCAAATTCCTCGTCATTAACTTGATCTCCCGCAGTTGCTTTTGCTTGATAAATAAGCCTTTCAAGAATTCGTCTCAAATAAACATATGAACCTGCACCAACACCACTTGCAAAAAGTCCTATTGCTGTTCCAAGTTCTTTACGGTCTTCCTTAGAAATCACATGCTTATAAGCATCTAATTCTGGAAATGTCATGTCTGCAACAATTGGATGGTATTGAATCAAAAATATTATGTCTCACTTTATTCTCTCCTTTACTACCGCATTTCAGGCACTTTCTCCTCATATTCCTGTTTCAATTCCTCTGCCAAATACGCATCGCTCATGCAGTGCATATCAGAAACACCATCACGGATCAGCTGATAGACCTGGGAATGATAAAAGAAATCCAATGCCGCATCCAGTGAAAGTCCCTGCTGTTTGGCAAAGCACTCAATGACACGACTATATTTTTTCTGAAGTAAAATCGGATTTGCTGTCATAGTGTTTCACTCCCTTCAAAATGCAACAGAGACAATGCTTTCTCTGTGCGGAAACATATTTGCAGGTTCGGCTTTTCATAACGCAGGCGATTGATAGCTTCCGCCTTATCAATCAGCCCATCAAAGAACAGCTCCACAGTATTGAACACCTTATCATTAGCAACACCACCCACAACAAGGTCATAATCTGTCGAATCTTTTCCGCTGCGGCAGTTCAGAATGAAATCCAGCCATTCTTCAGAATAAGAATCGAATTTCAGCGTTTTCAGCTCGTTTTCTTGGCTTTCATCGTATTCATACCGGGAGATAATGCCATCTTTCCCACGGCGTTTGAATTTACCGCACCACTTCGCAGCCTGTTCATACAGCGGCGTGACATAAAAGCCACGCCCAAAATCTACGTTAGGGCGGGAATGAGCCAAATCCGGCTTTACAATCTCTAAGAAAGAACCATGATAGAGAATCATACTTCCACACCCCTTTCTTTCATCAGATCAAGGAGGTCATCAACGATATATTCCCGGCTCTGGGTATGCAGCACTTCATATTCCGGCACAATGTAACCGTTCAGAATATCGCTTTGTTCGGTAAATGCCTGATAAACACGTTCTGCATCCACCCCCAGCTTTGCCGCTACATTTTCAATGCAAAATACAGCAAACTCTAGCTCACTGGAATTTTTGATTTTTTCATCCGTCATCATACGCAAGTCCTCCTTACTTTATTTTAGTCAAAACATCCTTGGAAATTGCATAATTCTTCTTGCCATCCAGTACCAAATGTTTCTGTCTTGCTAAAAATGCAAAATCCAATCCCATTTCCAGAATAAATTTTTCCAATTCCCTTCTATAACTTGAAATGCCAAATTGGCATTTCAAAACCACACTAACTGCTTACTGTTATATTACCCTATTTTTCTCATTATTCCTACTGCTATTTCATGTTCTCACATAATAATGAGGTTGCAATCCACGACCTTACCACCTTCATTTAAATATAAATCAATTCCTTGAGAATAATCTCTTCCGCAATCGC
>ERZ857951.3609-NODE-3609-length-11356-cov-2.650739_pt1 | contig 11356 bp, 9 predicted proteins | sample MGYA00519759_ERZ857951 | MGnify/ENA primary metagenome ERZ857951 (study PRJEB31778, sample SAMEA3449377) | human gut metagenome | biome: human gut; feature: human-associated habitat; material: faeces | place: United Kingdom | collected 2010/2012 ... | reverse complement strand
GGATTTATTTTCACAAGGCAAAGAAATTGTTATGGGGAGGAAATGTTGATGAAACAACTATTTTTACAAATGAAATGGGTACAAACAATTCTGCAATGGTGGATGAACAAAAAATGGCGCGAGGCAGTTCATTATATCAATGGACCGGAAACATTGCCTGCGCCGCTTTCTGCCGAAGAAGAAGCAAAAGTAATGGAAAATATACGAAATAATGTGGAAGGCGCCAGAGAACCTTTGATTACGCACAATTTACGTTTGGTTGTTTACATATCAAAAAAGTTTGAATCCAGTTTTGCCAGCGTAGAAGATTTGATTTCCATTGGCACCATAGGACTGATAAAAGCAGTTAATACATTCTGTCCGGAGAGAAATATTAAATTAGCAACGTATGCCTCCAGATGTATTGAAAATGAAATTTTGATGTATTTAAGAAGAAATAACAAGACAAAGATGGAAGTATCCATCGATGAGCCATTAAATGTAGACTGGGATGGGAATGAATTATTATTATCCGATATCCTTGGAACCGATGAAGATATCATTTACAAGGACTTAGAACATGAAGTAGATAAGAAACTTCTGACAAGAGCCATGACGATCCTTACGGACCGCGAGAAAATGATCATTGAATTAAGGTTTGGGATCAATCAAAAAGAAGGAAAAGAAAAAACACAGAAAGAAGTCGCTGATATGCTTGGAATTTCACAATCTTACATATCAAGACTGGAGAAAAAGATCATCAAACGCCTGAAAAGAGAAATGATCAAGATGGGATGTGTATAAATTTACAGAAAAATTAAGAAAATGTTCACTTTCTGCTGAAAAAAATATGATATAATAAATTGGAAGAAAAAATAAGGAAACGATCATACTTAGGAGGCAGAAATGAAAATGAAGAGAAGTGAAAAACTAGGAATGTTTACCGGATTGGTTGTTGGGGTACTCTTATTGCTGATCAGCGTGTTTATGATATTTCAGACAACATGTAAGGTCTGGGGTGCAGAGAAACCAGCCAATGCAACACAGCAGGGAATTGATGTAAGTTCGCATCAAGGCAAGATCGATTGGGAACAGGTAAAGAACAGTGCTTTGGCAGATTATGCGATCATCCGATGTGGATATGGTATAAATCAAACAGATAAAGATGATAAGTATTGGGACTACAATTCCAGTGAATGTGAGAGACTGGGGATCCCTTATGGAACTTACCTGTATTCTGGAGCTGATACAACAGCGAAAGCAAAAAGCGAAGCAGAACATGTCGTCAGACTTTTACAGGGAAAGAATTTAACATATCCGATTTATTATGATATGGAAGCAGATATGCTAAATCAATTAAGCAGCACGCAGATCGGAAATATTGCAAAGACATTTTTAAATACGATGGAATCTTATGGATATAAAAATGTCGCAGTTTACAGTAACAAATATTTATTTGAAACCAAACTGACAGCAACTGTGTTTTCTGATTACCCAAAATGGATTGCACAACATAGTAACAAATGTACATATCAGGGAAGTTATCATATGTGGCAGTATTCAACACAAGGTGTAATCCCTGGAATTTCAGAAAAAGTTGATTTGAATTATAAGATCGGAAACTGGACTTATGCAGGATACAGTCCAGCAAAGAAACCAGTTGTGGCGAAGCCAAAAGCAACAACGATCAAGAGCTTAAAGAAGAGCGGAAAGAAAGCGGTCAAGATTACATATAAGAAGGTTTCAGGAGTCAGCGGATACCAGATCTATATGTCCACAAAGAAGAAATCAGGATATAAAAAGATCGCAACACTTTCCTCTAAGAAATCATCTTATACCAAAGGAAAACTAAAAAAAGGAAAGAAATATTATTTTAAGGTCCGCACAATGAAAAAAGTATCCGGCAAGTACAGATACAGCAGTTTTTCCAAAGTAAGATCAATCAAACGATAAAAAATATCAATGCGGCATCGAAAGCATGAGAATAAGCTTTCGGTGCCGTATTTTTATGCAAAAATCAAACCGACCCCCTTTTCAATCTGTTCCATTTGTAGTAGCATAAAGGATATCAATGAATAGAAAAAAGGAGATTTTGTTAAAGGTTTATGAATAATAAATATACGATCATCAAACAAGAATCTATCGAAGAATTAAATGGAACAGGATACATTTTAAAGCATGATAAGACGGGAGCCAGAGTGGTTGTGATCTCCAATGAAGATGATAACAAGGTATTCCAGATCGGATTCCGTACACCACCAAAAGATGATACAGGAGTTCCTCATATCTTAGAGCATTCCGTACTTTGTGGCTCCAGAGAGTTCCCAATGAAGGATCCATTTGTGGAATTGGTCAAAGGATCACTGAATACATTTTTAAATGCAATGACTTACCCAGATAAGACTGTTTATCCGGTTGCAAGCCAGAATGATAAAGATTTCTTTAATCTGGTGCATGTTTATCTGGATGCTGTATTTTATCCAAATATCTATAAGAAGCCAGAGATCTTAAAGCAGGAAGGATGGCATTATGATCTGTTAAGCGAAGATGCTCCTCTGACATATAACGGAGTTGTGTTTAACGAGATGAAAGGAGTATTCTCATCTCCAGACCAGCAGCTTGCACGTATCATTCAGAAGTCTTTATTGGAAGACACACCATATGGGTTTGAATCAGGCGGAGATCCAAAGGCGATCCCAGATTTAACTTATGAGATGTTCCTTGATTTCCACAAGACTTATTATCATCCATCCAACAGCTATATTTATCTGTATGGGGATATGGATGTTGATGAATATCTGACATTTATTGATGAACATTATTTAAAAGATTTCGATGAGAAACAGATCGATTCATCATGGGAGAAACAAAAACCATTTACAGAAGTAAAACGAGTGGAAGAATATTATCCAGTCGGGGAAAATGACTCCGAAGAAGAAAAGACTTATTTATCCTACAATGCAGTGATCGGAGACAGCTTGGATGCAAAACTTTACTTAGGATTTGAAATCTTAAACAGAGTATTATTCGATGCACCTGGAGCACCAGTGAAGAAAGCTTTGATGGATGCACAGATTGGAAAAGATATTCAAAGTTCTTATGATAATGGGATCATGCAGCCAGTATTTTCTGTGATCGCACAGGAAGCAAGGGATGATCAGGAAGATGAATTTGTTAAGATCTTAGAAAAGAACTTAGCCAAGATTGCAAAAGAAGGAATTCCAAGAAGAAATCTTTTAGCAGCATTTAATTACTATGAATTCAAATACAGAGAAGCAAACTTTGGACGTTTTCCAAAGGGATTGATGTATGGACTTCAGATGTACGACAGCTGGTTATATGACGATGAGAAACCATTTATCCATATCAAGACAAATGAGGTCTTCAAACAGTTAAGAGAAGAGATCGAGAATGGCTATTTTGAGAATCTGATCAAAGAATATCTGATCGATAATAACCATAAAACGATCGTGGTGATGAAGCCAAAGAAAGGCTTACAGAAGATCAAAGATCAGGAAGAAGCAGATAAATTAAAGGCTTACAAAGATTCTTTATCCAAAGAAGAAGTAAAGAAATTAGTCGAAGAGACGAAACAGTTAAAAGCATCACAGGAAGAAGCATCCACAAAAGAAGAATTAGAGAAGATTCCAGTGATCGACATTGAAGATATCAGAAAAGATGTCAAACCATTATCCAATGTGGAATCTGAACTTGGTGGTGTGAAAGTATTATGGCATCAGTATTTTACAAACAAGATCGCTTACGTCAAGCTTGCATTTGATATGAGTCATGTGCCAATGGATCTCGTGCCATATGCATCATTTTTAGCAGAGATCTTAACGATCGTTGATACAACACACTATAGTTATCAGGAATTAGGAAACGAGATCAGCATTGAGACAGGTGGCATCAGCGCAACAATGGATGTTATGCCAACGGATGTGCATGAATTTCTTCCAATGTTTATCTTAAAGACAAAATGCTTCTACTCTAATATCGAAAAAGCATTTGATCTATTAAAAGAAGTGGCATTTGAAAGCAAATTAGATAATAAGAAACGACTAAAAGAGATCATCGGACAGATTTATACAAACCTTAAGATCACATTGACAGAGACAGGACACAAGAGTGTGGCAAACCGTGCAATGTCTTATTTCTCAGAATATGCAGCATACCGTGAAGCAATTCAGGGGATCACGATGTATGAGACTGTGAAGAAATGGTATGAAGATTTCGATGAAGAATATGACAATATCGTCAATGGTTTAAAAGAAGCTGCAAAAATGATCTTTGAAAAACAAAATATGACGATCAGTTATACAGGAAAAGAAGAAGCACCTGAGTTCATGAAGGCAGAAGTGGAAAGCTTTATCGAAGGATTATATGAAGACCAGAAACAAGGTGAGAAAGTCAAAGTTACATGCACAAAGAGCAATGAAGGATTTGCAACTGCAGGTGGTGTTCAGTATGTGGCATGCGCTGGAAACTTTAAGGATGCAGGACTTGAGTATACAGGAGCGTTAAAAGTGCTTCAGATGATCTTCTCCTATGAATATCTGTGGATTCAGATCCGTGTCAAAGGTGGTGCGTATGGATGCATGTGCAGTTTCTCAGATCAGGGAGATTCTATGTTTGTGACATACCGTGATCCAAACCTTTCTGAATCTTATAAAGTATACGACGAGGCAGCAGATTATGTGGCAGATTTTGATGCAGATGATCGTGATATGAAGAAATATATCATTGGAACGATCGGAAGTATGGATATGCCAATGGAAGCTGTTGATATGGGGGCAAGAAGTTTTCATGCATATTTCTTAGGCAAGACAGAAGCTGATCTTCAGAAGGTCAGAGATCAGGTATTATCCTGTACACAGGAAGATATCAGAGCGTTAGCACCGATCGTTAAAGCAGTAGTAGAAGCAGGAAACCGCTGCTGTATTGGAAATGAAGAGAAGATCGATCAGAATAAAGAATATTTTGATGAAGTAAAACATGTACTATAGAGAAAACAGGGAAAGGACAATTTATGGCAAATGAATTTAAATCCGGTTTTGTAACATTTATCGGACGACCAAACGTTGGAAAGTCAACATTAATGAACCGTCTGATCGGACAGAAGATCGCGATTACATCAAGCAAACCGCAGACAACAAGAAATCGTATCCAGACAGTGTACACCGATGAAAGAGGGCAGATCATCTTCCTTGATACACCAGGGATCAACAAGGCGAAAAATAAACTTGGAAACTATATGTTACAGGTTGCAGAACGCACATTAAATGAAGTCGATGTCGTACTTTGGTTAGTAGAACCAAGTACGTTCATCGGTGGTGGTGAAAAATATATCATTAAACAGTTATCTAAGATCAAAACACCGATCATTTTAGTCATCAACAAGATTGATACAGTAGAAGAAAAAGACATCTTAGAAGCAATCGATACATACAAAGATGTATGTGAATTTGCAGAGATCATCCCGGTATCTGCATTGAAAGGCAAGAATACGGATGATGTCATCGACAGTATTTACAAATATTTAGATGAAGGTCCAATGTACTTTGATGAAGATACGATCACAGATCAGCCAGAGAGACAGATCTGTGCGGAATTGATCCGTGAGAAAGCTCTTCGTCTGTTAAGTCAGGAGATCCCGCATGGGATCGCTGTTGTCATTGATGCGATGAAAATCAGACGTCATGGACATATCGTGGATATCGATGCAACGATCGTATGCGAGAGAGATTCTCATAAAGGGATCATTATCGGAAAACAGGGATCTATGCTTAAGAAGATCGGTACACAGGCAAGGATCGAGATGGAAAATCTTCTGGATATGAAAGTAAATCTTCAGTTATGGGTTAAAGTCAAGAAAGACTGGAGAGACAGCGATATGCTGCTTAAGAACTATGGATATGATAAGAAAGAAGTATAAAGATGTCACAAGAGATCAAAGTGACGGGAATGGTCTTACAGGCTGGCAATATTGGGGAGTATGATAAGCGGATCGTACTTCTTACAAAAGAACGTGGAAGGATCTCGGCATTTGCAAGAGGTGCTAAAAAAGCAACCAGCCAGTATGCGGCAGCCTGTCAGCCATTTACGTTTGGAGAGTTTTCTTTATATGAGGGAAAAAATTCTTTTAATCTGATGTGGGCAGGGGTTGAGAATTATTTTGATACTCTGAAAAAAGACCTGGATCTCATTTATTATGCGAGTTATTTTTGTGAACTTGCATCCTACCTGACAAGGGAGAATAACGATGAGTTAGAGATCTTAAAATTACTCTATCAGACACTGCGTGCATTAGAAAAAAAGACGATTGATATTGAATTGGTCCGCTGTATTTATGAGATTAAGATCCTTGCATTATATGGAATCGGAATCGAAGCATCCAGATGTGTAAAATGTGGGAGCAGGGAAGATCTGATCTGGTTTGATGCAAGAGAAAGCGGAGTGGTATGTAACAAATGTGAACATGGGAAAGTGAAAGTAAGTCCTGCAACATTATATACACTTCAGTACATTCTTTACAGTTCGATCGAGAAGCTTTATACCTTTAAAGTCAGTGCGGATGTTTTATGGGAATTAAAAAAGATCATTCGCGAATATATGCGTTATCATGTGAATCATGAATTTAAATCTTTGTTATTTTTATAAGATCAGATTTTAACGAAAAAGAGTGAATAAAAAAAGAGCCGGTCATACGGCTCTTTTTATGTCTGAGATATGTAATCTATTTGCATAAAATGCGAAGAACTTTAACAAATTTTTCTTTGTCGTCTGTAGAGAATTTTTCCAATAGACGAAGAATTTCTTTGTTCAGTACATCATCTTTTTCACCATTCTCATCTGATTCTGGACGAAGAAGATAATCAATAGATACATTCAGAAGTTTTGCGTAATAAGATAGTACACGAAGGTTCATCTTTACGCGGTCATTTTCAATGTTGCTGATGAATGCAACTGTTACATCGAGTGCATCAGCGATCTGTTCTTGAGTGTACCCTGCCTGCTTACGCAGAGTTTTCATTCTTTTACCAACATTGGTATAGTCAATTTGATACATGGTTATAAATTCCCTTTCTTCATATCTCATATAATAACATTAAGTATTATAATATAAAAAATTATAAAAAGTAATATTCATTCAGTATATTTGATATATTTTCAAGTGTGAAGCTTTTGAAATATACCTTGAAAAATTACTTATTACAAGATACAATATTATAATAATACAAAAATTTGAAGAGGTAAAGGCTATTATGAAATTATCAATGGAGAAAATCGTTAACCTTGCCAAGGTACGTGGATTTGTATACAGCGGTTCAGAAATTTATGGAGGACTTGCTAATACATGGGACTATGGAAACCTTGGTGTAGAACTTAAGAACAATGTAAAGAAAGCTTGGTGGAAGAAGTTCATTCAGGAAAGTCCATATAATGTAGGAATTGATGCTGCAATCTTAATGAACCCTCAGACATGGGTTGCATCAGGACATCTTGGTAACTTCTCAGATCCATTAATGGATTGTAAAGAATGTCATGAACGTTTCCGTGCAGATAAACTGATCGAAGATTATATGCAGGAACATGGAATGGAGATCGAAGGATCTGTGGATGCATGGTCCAAAGAAGAGATGGAAAGCTTCATCAATGAGCATGATGTTGTATGCCCAACTTGTGGAAAGAAGAACTTTACAGAGATCCGTCAGTTCAACCTGATGTTCAAGACATTCCAGGGTGTTACAGAAGATGCGAAGAATACAGTTTACTTACGTCCTGAGACAGCACAGGGAATTTTTGTAAACTTCAAGAATGTTCAGAGAACATCAAGAAAGAAGATCCCATTTGGAATCGGACAGATCGGTAAATCTTTCCGTAACGAGATCACACCAGGAAACTTCACATTCCGTACTCGTGAGTTCGAACAGATGGAATTAGAATTCTTCTGTGAACCAGACAAAGATTTAGAATGGTTTGAATATTGGAAGAATTATTGCATCAACTGGTTACAGACACTTGGAATCAAAGAAGATGAGATGAGAGTGCGTGACCACGAGAAAGAAGAGTTATCTCACTATTCTAAAGCAACATCCGACATTGAATTTATGTTCCCATTCGGATGGGGTGAATTATGGGGTATCGCAGACCGTACAGATTATGACTTAACTCAGCATCAGAATACATCTGGTGAAGATTTAACATATTTTGATGATGTGAACAAAGAACGTTACATCCCATATGTGATCGAACCTTCTCTTGGAGCAGACCGTGTAACACTTGCATTCTTATGCTCTGCATATGATGAAGAAGAATTAGAAGGCGGAGATACAAGAACAGTTCTTCATTTCCATCCAGCATTAGCACCTGTTAAGATTGGTATCTTACCATTATCTAAGAAATTAAGCGATGGTGCTATGAAGGTTTATGAAGAATTAGCGAAAGAATATAACTGTGAATTCGACGAACGTGGTAATATTGGTAAGCGTTATAGAAGACAGGATGAGATTGGAACACCTTACTGTGTAACATTCGATTTCGATTCTTTAGAAGATGGAGCTGTTACAGTTCGTGATCGTGACACAATGGAACAGGAACGTGTTAAGATTGAAGATCTGAAAGCATATTTTGCAGAAAAGTTTGCATATTAATAAGAATGAGAATCCGGGGGAATATCAATATCTCTCCGGATTTTTTCATAGGATATAGAATAAATGATGGAGGGCAGGATGATGAACAAAAACTATGATTTTTCTTACACACAGGACAGGGAATTATCCTGGTTGAAATTTAATGAGCGTGTTTTAAGAGAAGCAGATAAAAAGAACGTTCCTATTTTTGAACGTCTGAAATTTTTAGAGATATTTACGAACAATCTGGATGAATTTTTTATGGTCAGAGTGGGCAGCATTCATGAAATGAGTCTGATCCATGATAATCACAGAGATATCCGTTCGGATCTGACCCCAGAAGAACAGTTAGATGAGATTGCAAAACATGTCAGACCACTGTATGAATTAAGAGATAAGATCTTTGCAAAAGTATCCAGAGAACTAGCAGACAAGAAGATCAAACGCTGTCAGATCGAGGAATTAGAAAAAGAGGAAAAGAAAAAATTAAAGACATATTATGAGGCGATGATACTGCCAGTACTTTCTCCGATCGTGATCGGGAAACAGCATCCATTTCCTCATATTCCGAATAAAGTATTGCAGATCGGATTGATCTTAAAGAAGAAAGAAAAGATCTCTTTTGGGATCATTGGACTTCCAAAAGATGTGGAGCGTATGATCTTTCTATCAGGGGAAGGAAGAAGATATGTACTTTTAGAAGACATCATTTTGTATTTCTGCGATGAATTATTTGAGAATTATACGGTAGAAGAAAAGGCAGTTTTATGTATTACAAGAAGTGCTGATATCAATCCAGATGATGAGATTTATGAATCAACGGATGATTATCGTACACATATGAAGAAGATCATTAAGATGAGGGCCAGATTAAAACCAGTTCGCTTAGAAATTGAGGGCAATCGTCATAAAGAGATTAAAAAATACCTCTCAGAACGTTTAAATATTTTAGAACAGGACATCTTTAAAAGCCAGGCGCCGTTGGATTTAAAATATGTTTACAAGCTGACAGATAAAGTGTCAAAAGAAGAGAGAAAAAATGGATGCTATCGTCCATTTGTACCAGCGTTAAACAGAGATTTTATTCCAGGAGTCAGTGTGACAAAACAGATTCTTGAGGAAGATAAATTATTATTCTTTCCGTTTGACAGTATGGATACATTTATTGAATTATTGAAAGAAAGTGCAAAGGATAAAGAAACTCTTTCTATCAAGATCACCATTTATCGTTTGGCAAGGCAGGCAAGGATCGTCAAATATCTATGTGAGGCAGCGGAAAATGGAAAAGAAGTTCTTGTATTGATGGAACTTAGGGCAAGATTTGATGAAGAAAATAACATCAATTATTCTGAAATCTTAGAAGAAGCTGGTTGTAAGGTTATGTATGGAATGGAAGATTACAAAGTTCATTCTAAAGTTTGTCTGATCACGAAGAAAAACAGTCGTGGAATTTATTACATCACACAGATCGGAACAGGAAATTACAATGAAAGTACATCGAAATTATATACAGATTTAAGCCTTATGACAGCATCCGAAGAAATTGGACATGATGCATCTGTTTTCTTTCACAATATGGCAACATTTAATCTTCAAGGAACGTATAAACATCTTCTTGTGGCACCATCAAGTCTTCAGGATGGGATCATAAAAAGGATCAAACGTGAAAAAATGAAAGCAGAAAGCTTTCAGCCATGTGGGATCTTTATGAAAATGAACTCTTTAACAGATCGTAAGATCATCGATGAGTTATCGAAGGCGTCAAATGCAGGAGTTCCGATATTTCTGCTGATTCGTGGAATCTGCTGTATTCGTCCTGGAATCCCAGGGAAGACAGAGAATATCCGTGTAGAAAGCATTGTCGGAAGATTTCTGGAACATTCAAGGATTTATGCATTTGGAGTTGGAGATGATACAGAGATTTATATTTCATCTGCGGATATGATGACAAGGAATACAAGAAGAAGAGTTGAAGTCGCAGCACCGATCTATGATCCAAGGTTAAAACAAAGAATCCTGAAGATGATCAATGTGATGAAGCAGGATAACATTCAGGCACAGGTACTGCTTTCCAACGGAGAATATACAACTAAGAAAAAACGTGAAGATAATATGAATTCACAGATCCACTTTTTAAATGAAGCAAAAAGACTTGCTCCAAAAGAGAAGACACAAAAACAAAATCTTTTCTATCAGGTAAAGGGAATATTTTTTGGAAAGAAAAAATTAAGAAAAAAATAGCTCGCAATTTATCTATAAAATAGGGTATACTATATCTGACTAAAATGCCAGCATTCAAGGAGGGATAGAACCATGAGAAAAATTATTTTTAACAAAAAGTTTTTAGCCATTGTAGGAATCTGCTTATCTGTAGCAGGAGGATTTGCGATCAAACAGAAGATCACGACCAAAGCCTCTGATCACAGTTTTGAAGTCAATGGAATGAATGTCAGCATTCAGCAGTGTGAAGGAAAATCTGAGGAGATCATGGAAGAAGATCTAGATGAAACAATCTCTAATGAGGTAATGGCACTGGAAGAAAAAGGACATAATTACGAGATCGGAGATACGATCGAGACAGAAGAAGTAGCGTTTGTACCAATGACAAAAGAAATTGATGATGAGACAGCATACAATGCATTTGGGACGATCACATCCGCCTGTCCGCACAGTTGTGCGACGGCGGCGCGTATTTCAGGCGTCATGGAGGCGTAGGGCCTGCCGTGGTCCGCCATCACAGGGTC
>ERZ857951.3588-NODE-3588-length-11400-cov-2.926311_pt1 | contig 11400 bp, 8 predicted proteins | sample MGYA00519759_ERZ857951 | MGnify/ENA primary metagenome ERZ857951 (study PRJEB31778, sample SAMEA3449377) | human gut metagenome | biome: human gut; feature: human-associated habitat; material: faeces | place: United Kingdom | collected 2010/2012 ... | reverse complement strand
TCGACAGTTTCATCGACCTGGCGCTCGAGGTCCTGCCGGCACAGGTGACGCTCGTACCCGACGCACACGACGCGCTGACTTCCAATTCGGGCTGGGACACCAAAGCGCACCAAAAATTCCTCAGCGAAGTCATTGCCACCTTCAAAGCCAAAGGCATCCGTACTTCGATCTTCGTCGATCCCGATCCGGAAATGATCCGTTATGCCGCCGAAACCGGTGCAGACCGGGTCGAGCTCTATACCGAATCCTATGCTTCGGGCTACGCAGCCGGACGTGAAAAAGCGATCGCCCCGTTCGTTGCGACGGCTGAAGAGGCGGTCAAATACGGACTGGGAGTCAACGGAGGCCACGACCTGAGCCTCGAAAATCTGCACTATTTCGCCAGGACGATACCCAACCTGCTCGAAGTGTCGATCGGGCATGCGCTGATTTCTGACGCGATCTACCTGGGCTTGGAGAATACGATTCAACTCTACCTGCGCCAATTGAAGGAATAATCCGGCCCACGCACCTTTGTCCATACTTTATGCATTAGATAACCGCAACACTCCATAGTTTAATTATGAACGACGCCCTGAGCGCCCCGCTTTTCCGACGGATCGGCCGCATTGCCGACGAAAAAGGCCTGCGCGCCTTCGTAATCGGCGGCTATGTCCGCGACCATTTCCTGCACCGTCCCTGCACCGATATCGACATCGTGGTGGTGGGAAGCGGCATCGAAGTGGCCGAAGCACTCGGACGGGAATTGAAAACCAAAGTTTCGGTGTTCAAGAACTTCGGCACGGCGATGCTGCGCTGTGACGGATGGGAAGTAGAGTTCGTCGGGGCACGCAAAGAGTCCTACCGGGCCGACTCGCGCAAACCGATCGTCGAGGACGGAACGATCGAAGACGACCAGCTCCGGCGTGACTTCACGATCAACGCCATGGCATTCTCGCTCAATGCCGGCACGTTCGGCGAACTGGTCGATCCGTTCGACGGAATGCGCGACCTCGAGAACTACATCATCCGCACGCCGTGCGACAGCGACACCACCTTTTCAGACGATCCGTTACGCATGATCCGCGCGATCCGCTTCGCCACACAACTCGGTTTCGACATCGAAGACGAGACGTTCGAGGCGATCCGCCGCAACCGCGAACGGATCGAAATCATCTCGCAGGAGCGCATCATCACCGAAATGAACAAGATTATGCTCTCTCCCGTCCCGTCTATCGGATTCCAACTGTTCGACAACAGCGGACTGCTGGAACTGATCTTTCCGGAATTGAGCGCACTGAAAGGGGTCGAGACCCGTAACGGCAAGGCGCACAAAGATAACTTCCTGCACACGCTCAAGGTGCTCGACAATGTGGCCCTCAAAAGCGACAACCTCTACCTGCGCTGGGCTGCACTGCTGCACGACATCGGCAAACCCCGCACCAAAGCTTTCGATCCGCGTACCGGTTGGAGTTTCCACGGACACGAAGTGGTCGGGTCGAAAATGATCCGGCCATTGTTCCGCAAATTGAAACTGCCACTGGGCGAACAGATGAAATATGTGCAGAAACTCGTCTTTTTGCACCTGCGGCCGATCGTACTCTCGGAAGAGGAGGTAACCGACTCGGCGGTTAGGAGACTGCTTTTCGAGGCCGGAGACGACATCGACGAGCTGATGACATTGTGTGAAGCCGATATCACCTCGGCCAACGATGCGAAAGTAAAACGCTTCCTGCACAACTTCGAACTGGTCCGGCGTAAACTGCGCGAAATCGAGGAAAAGGACCGCATTCGCAACTTCCAGCCACCGATCGACGGCGAACTGATCATGCAGACCTACGGACTGGCTCCCTGCCGCGAGGTGGGCATGATCAAGGAGGTAATCAAAGACGCCATCCTCGACGGCACGATCCAAAACGATTACGACCAGGCATATGCCCTGATGGAGCAAGTGGCCGCACAATACGGCCTGGAGAAAAAAGAATAACGGCCAATCAGCCTGCACCCAACAACGGCGTCCCTTTTACGAGGGGCGCCGTGTCATATTATAGCGTCCGGTTTCTCCGGAAAGCTTTTCCGGAGAAACCGGAATCGTTTACGGATAAAGTGGTTTCCGGATCAAATCGGGTAAGCCGTGGCGCTCATACCCGTTATTTTTTATTGAAAATCCTGTTTTGGCCCAGATTTACCGTGAAAATGATCTTCTGCTGCCAACCCCATTTGTGCCCGTCGTAATGGTGCACCGACGAAACGCGCAGGTTCATCAGGCTGGTACGGACAGGCTGCCAGTAGATTTCCAGCCGGTCATAAATATTGTCGGTACGATAGAACGGCTCTCCCCAGTAGAGCCCCGGACCGTAATCGAGGTTGTCGAAAGGAGCCACGTAGTAGGGCATCAGGTTATCGCCCGCATAGAACGTATTGTGGATACCGAAATTCCATTTCTGCACGTGCGCTTCGATCTGCACGCCACCCGGCGTCACATAATCGCCCACATACTTGCGGTCGTTCTGGAAACCGTTGATCCAGCCCGCCCGCAACGACAACTCCTGCATGCAGGGCACGATCCGGGTGAAATCGACCCCGACGAACGGCTCGACCAACACGTTGTCCACCACCCCGTCGCCTACGGTCGGATCCGGTTCTTCACTGCTGTCCCAACCCGCATGGTGGTACATCGTCAGGTTATAGCCGACAAAGAACATCTGCCGTGCACCGAGCCCGAGTCGTCCGGCCGAAAAGAGCAGGAACTTCTCACGGGTGGTTTTCGAAAACATGCTGTTCCAGTCGCAGCCGAACTCCACATAACCGCGGCCGCCCATATATTGCAGCAACAGGCCGGTCAGGTTCGGATCGTAATACTTGACCGAATCGCTGAAAAAAGCGCCCGAATACTCGCCGATCATCCGGCTGCGCGGCACGACACCGGCATAAGCCCGGAATTTCGGGGAGATGAACTGGTAATACCCGAAAATCTCATTATCGACCTCGAAAGGTTTGGCCCCGAAATTGGCCAGCAGGCTCACACCGATCATCAGCGAATGGCGACCGTCCCAGGTAACGCCCACCTCGGGATTGATCCGCGCGCCGAAAAGCGTCTGCGACCAGTTGGTCGTCAGGTTTTTGTATTCGCGGTTATCGAAAAAGAAGTCGAACGACGCACCCCAGACAAGCTGCGGTAACGCTGAACTGACCTTAGGTTCAGGAGTTGCCGATACCTCCGCAGCCGAAAGCTGTGACGTCACGCCCGGTACGGCGGCGGGTGCCCCCTGAACCGAAATCGCAGGGGTAAGTTCAGCGGCCGGTTGTGCCATAGGCGTCACCGGGGTCGTCCCGGACACCGGAAGGGAATCCCGCTGTTGGACCGGAGACTCCAAACCGGACTCCCGGGCCTGTACCGGAACATCAGTTCCTTCGGGCAGTACCGCGAAGGCGTCCGCTTGCGGAAAAGCCGCAAAAAGAACGGCTGCAATAAAGGAAAAACGGGTAAAGATTTTGCCAGTCATATGATCCTAAATGATGTATTTGATCGTAAACGTATTTTTGCGAACCGACACGAACAGGAAAATTCCAAGGGGGGATCCCGCCCGGAACGTTTCAGGAAGTTGCAAACAGTCTGACCCGGAACGCCAAAAACGCTTCAAAGGTAAAGATAATTTCGCACAAAGATCACCTTGCGGGCTACATATGCCGAAATCAGCCAAAAAAGGGGCGGTCGAGACGACCGCCCCCTACAACATTGGGTCCGTAACATAGATCAGGGCGGCCCGATGGGCCGCCCTGAGGCTTCGATAACCCAGCGGTAAACCGCCCGGGCTATTTCACCATTTTTCCGATCGCGCCTTTCATCGCGACGATGTCGTCCTGGAACGAAACGATATCGTTCTCGTGTTCGAGCTCGTCCTCGAGAATATCCACCGCCATTTTCGCCGTCGTGTAATCCACGCCGCTGGTGTAATCGGCGATGTCCTGGTAACGTTTGATCGCGCAACGCTCGCTGCGCAGGTTCTGCTCGAGAATCGTCTCGATGTAGGGATCGGTCGGGGTTTCGTACTTGCAGCGGGCCATCTCCTGCCATTGCAACGGATTGAGCACCGGAGTGCCTCCCAGCTGGATGATGCGTTCGATCAGCATTTCGGCGTGTTTCAACTCCTCGTTGGCATGCTCGAGCAACTCGGCCTCAATCGGAATGCGCATCGGGCCCTCCATGATCCGGGCGCCCACCCAGTACTGGTAGTAGGCTAGCCACTCTTCGCACAATGCGGCGTTCAACATCTCAATCAGTTTCTCAACGTCGAGGTTCAGTACCTCTGCACTCACTTTTTTCATAATTTGTATCTTTTAAAGTATAGTTGAAAATCCCTTTGTCCCATACTTGTGCAAATACTGTGCTAATGAGCCTCACCGCCAAAGAAAAAAGCGGCACGGCCACCACCTTTCACGCATGATACCATGCGAAATGTCCCCGCCGTGCTCGCTTTGCGCATGCTTTTTGCAAACCGGAATATTATTGTATATTTGTTCTGTATCTTGAGTTTAACTATCAGGCACGAACATGCTGAAAGAGAATCTGATCGAGCTCTACCAAAAGAGCTTCCGGGAAAACAAGGAACTACCGGCTCTCTCCGACTATTTCAAGAAGGAGAGTTTCTCATATTTTGAAATGGCCAAGGAGATCGCCAAGCTGCACCTGCTTTTCGAAGAGGCCGGACTGCAACGTGGCGACAAGGTAGCGCTGATCGGCCGCAACAACCCGCGCTGGTGCATCGTCTATATCGCCACGATCACTTACGGCGCCGTCATCGTCCCGATCCTGCAGGACTTCAGCCCGAACGATGTGCACCACATCATCAACCACTCGGATTCGGTGCTGCTGTTCGCCGGGGATATCTATTGGGACACGATCGAGACGGACAACATAGAACAGGTCCGGGCGGCCTTTTCGCTCACCGACTTCCATTGCCTCTACGAACGGCACGGCGATTCGCTGGCCCGCTTCCAGCGCGAGATCGGCAAACGCTACCGCTGCCGTTATCCGCGGGGATTCACCTCCAAAGAGATCGCCTACCCGAAAATCGATAACGACAGCGTGGCGGTCATCAGCTACACTTCGGGTACGACCGGATTCAGCAAGGGAGTCATGCTCACGATAAACAACCTGACCGGAAACGTACTCTTCGGCGTGCAGTCCAAACTGCACTTCAAAGGAAGCCGGATCGTCTCGTTCCTCCCGTTGGCCCACGCATTCGGCTGTGCGTTCGACTTCCTGGCCGCACTGGCCGCCGGTACCCACATCACCCTGTTGGGTAAAATACCCTCGCCGAAGATATTGATCGAAGCGATGGGCGAAGTCAAACCGCACCTGATCTGCATCGTACCGCTGATCCTCGAAAAAATCTACCGCAAACAGATCAAACCGTCGCTCGAAAAGGGAGTGGTCAAACTGGCCATGCGCGTGCCGCTGCTCGATACGCAGGTATATGCATCGGTATGCAACCGGCTGACGGAGTCTTTCGGCGGTGAGTTTACACAGGTGATCGCAGGCGGGGCACCGCTCAACAGCGAAGTCGAGGAGTTCCTCCACAAGATCAAATTCCGCTTCACGGTCGGTTACGGCCTCACTGAATGCGCACCGCTGATCAGCTATACTTATTACAAGGATTTTATCCCCACCTCATGCGGACGCGTGCTCGACGGCCTGATGGAAGCGAAAATCGACTCTCCCGATCCGCAGCGTATTCCGGGCGAAATCTGCGTCCGGGGCGAGCATGTGATGAAAGGATACTACAAACGTCCGGAACTCACTGCGGAAACCTTCACGGAAGACGGTTGGTTCAAAACGGGAGACTTGGGTTCTTTCGACAAGAAGAATAGATTAGCTATCCGCGGAAGGATCAAAACCATGATTCTCGGTGCATCCGGAGAAAACATCTACCCGGAAGAAATCGAATCTATCATTAATAATTTCCGTTTCGTGAACGAATCCCTCGTAGTGGAAAATAGCGGTAAACTGGTAGCAATGGTCCATTTTAACATGGAAGAACTTGAAAAACAGTACCAGAAATTGAAAGACCAAGCCGGGAACTACAAGGAAAAAATCAACGACTACATTGAAGAACAAAAACAAGAACTACGGGATTACGTGAATGCCCGGGTGAACAACTTCTCAAAACTACAACTTGTACTCGTACAACATGAACCTTTTGAAAAGACTCCCACTCACAAAATCAAACGTTTCTTGTATTGCAAATAATACAAAAAAATCGGGTTTTTAGGAACCCGATTTTTTATTTCTATCATTTTACCTGAAAGTCCAGCAAACATTCCCCGTCTAAAAGCACCCGAAGGTGATCTCCTATTGATAAATTCCTTTGTCGAAAAACACCTCCACAAAACAAGAAGTCTCCTATTTTCAACATATAATACTCAGACATTGCTGCAAGTGTCTTCTCCGGTTTTTGCGAAATCTCACAAACTTTACGTGTGAAAACGCTCTCATCGTTCAATTCAAATGAAAAGATCATATCTCCCAGCGAGACGTCCACCAATGATTTCATCGGTGAAATTGCCGCCGAAGAATCAAAAGCCATTGCCGCTGTAGGAGACAAAGAAGCCGCCAACAATTCTCTTTCCAGATTATCCGCATAGAAACGGATCCCCACCCCCACCTCCTCGTAATACCGTCCGGCAAAACGCTCGGCCACGTGTTTTCCGATCTTCCCAACCCGTAATACTATTTGCGGTACACAACTCAACTCCGTGGCAAAAGCCGGAACATAGAAATCATCATTGTTTCGCAGGAGGGCATTATCGCCAATGACATTATAGGCAACCTCACCCGCCTCATTATACTCCGCACAAAGTAATTTCATCTCTACAATCCAAAATTTAGAATCAAACTTTCAATTATCACAGAATCACCAATTCATCCAAAGACCGTTTCGGCACGTGGTGAGATCCGTCCGTTTCCCGCCAGTACTTGTAATCACCGTCTTTCATCTCTTCCAACACCACCGTTTCTTTCGGTTTACCCAGTGCGATAACATACATGACCTTCAAATGCTCCGGCAGTTGCAACACCTCTCGCAACGACTCATTCTTGAAAGCCTTGATAATACAACCGCCATATCCTTTCTCCACGACTCCCAACAATATAGTCTGTGCTTGAATCCCGTCATCACACAAACAGTTCTCCACGATAGAAGTATCCAACAATTGGATCAAATAAGCTGCCGGGCGTTCTCCCTCTTCCGGACCATCCCAATCTTTTAGATAGCCAGCCCATGCTAAATTAGGAAACACCTTACCACACAAATCGGCATCCGCCACCACCTTGTATTTCAACGCCTGTGCGTTTCTTCCCGAAGCACAATACCGAGTCAGTCCGACCAATTCCGCCAATTCCTCCCGTGTGATCCGAACGTTCTGAACAAAACGACGGTAACTTCTATTTTTTAATAACAGTTCTTTCAGCATAAATCTATATTGAATCTAATGATTAAATTGTAAATTTGTTCCGAAACAAAAATAGTAATAAAATATGAATTCGTTTCTTCATCTCCTGGCAAAAGATCTGATTCAGAAATATGGCCACAATTTTGACAACCTGACCATTCTGTTCCCGAACAAACGAGCCGGACTATTCTTAGCTCAAGAACTGGCCCAACTGATTGATCGTCCCGTGTGGATGCCGGAAATACTGACGTTAAGCGAATTCATAGAACGCCAGACCGGACTGAAAAAAGCCGAAGAACTGACTCTTATCATCAAACTTTACAAGACCTATCAAGAATATGCCGGAACGACCGAACGTTTTGACGATTTCTATTTTTGGGGCAATATGTTACTTGGGGATTTCGATGACATAGACAAATATCTCGTGGACGCCAAAGACCTCTTTTCCAACATCACGGCATTGAGGGAAATTGAATCCGCCTTCCCCTACCTTACCCCGGAACAGGTGGAGTTTATTCAAAGTTTCTGGCGGAGTTTCAACTCGGAAAAATACAGTCGGGAACAACAGGAATTTCTAAACGTATGGGATAAACTCTACCCGACCTATACCCGTTTTAAGACAAAACTACTCGATGAAAACTTGTGCTACGAAGGTATGGGGCAACGTCTATTCTGCGAACAACTCTCCCAACATCACACGGATCGTCAACTGATATTTGCCGGATTCAATGCCTTGAATCAATGCGAAAAACGGATATTTTCCTATTTCCGGGATAACCGACAAGCCCTCTTCTACTGGGATTACGACTTGTACTATTCGGCAAACGACAACCACGAGGCAGGCATTTATATCCGGGAGAACATGAAACTGTTCCCCAATGCCCTGGGACTGGAACATTTCAACAACTTCAGGTACAACGACAAAGCCATCGAGTACATCTCTGTTCCCTCAACCATCGGACAGGCCAAACTGATCCCGACACTGATTGAACAAATCCACCCGGAACGGCAAGATTCATACACGGACACGGCCATCGTCCTTTGCGACGAAAGCTTACTCACCCCGGTCATACACTCCATTCCCGACACGATCGACAAAATCAACATCACGATGGGGTACCCGGCACAGAACACGTCTGTTGCCGCCTTGATTGCCATGCTGGGAGATTTAAAGCATTATGCCAAGAAAGAGGGAGAAATGACCCATTATTACTACAAACCGGTCATCGCCCTGTTGAACCATAAACTAATAAAAAGTTCCTGTTCGGAAGATATTCCCAAGATCACGAATTACATTAACACGAACAATATCGTGTACGTGGCAGAAAAAAGTCTTCAATTCAGCGAAATCACACGAGCCATATTCTCCTCGTCGGAAGAGAACTTGCTCGATTACCTGTTGCGCATTTTGAAACAACTGATTGCTTCCATACAGCCCGAAAGCCATGAAGGACTAGCCATCGAAAAGGAATTTCTATTCACGATTTTCACGACGATTCAAGGCATTAAAAATACCTTTATTGAAGAAAATATTATCCCGGACAATAAGTTTTACCTGCAAATTATTCACAAGATATTACAAGGTGTGTCCATCCCATTCTCCGGAGAGCCGCTAGAAGGAATGCAGATCATGGGATTGATGGAAACCCGTATGCTGGATTTCAAAAACTTGATTATCCTGTCTGCCAACGAGGGAATTCTGCCGAAAGGCGGACACGCCTCGTCATTTATCCCCTACAACCTGCGACTGGGATTCGGATTACCAACTCCGGAACACATGGATGCCCTTTTCGCCTATTACTTTTACCGCCTCTTGCAACGGGCTAAAAACATCAAACTATTGTACACAGATATCACGAAAGGCATGAGTAGCGGCGAGATGAGTCGTTTCCTTTACCAGATAAAATACGAATCGGGACTACCCATCCGGGAAGTCCATTTCCAAAACAAAATATCGGTTCAGGACAACCCGACCATTTCCATCCCTAAAAATCCGTCGATCCTGGAGAAACTGAAAAGTTACACGGATGAAAACGAACGGGGAATCTCGCCATCCGCGCTCAACACGTACATGGAGTGTCACCTGAAATTTTATTTCAAATACATCGCCCGGATCAAAGAGAAAGAAGAGATGGCCGAAGAGCTGGATCACCGCCTGTTAGGGACTATTTTCCATCAAAGTACACAATCTCTCTACCAAACTTTCCCTAACGGGGAGATCACGGCAGAAGGTCTCGATGCCTTGATGAAAAACGATTCACTGATTGAACAACACATTCAGGCTGCCTACGAAAAGTTATACGACACGACCGTGTCCAAAATGTTGGAAAGCGGGGCCAATGACCTTGTATTATCTGTCGTGAAAAAATACGTGAAGAAGGTTTTCGAATTTGATAAAACGTTATGTCCTTTCCACATCATTTCCATGGAAAGAAAATATCGTATGCCCGTCACGATTTCCGCTTTTGACCAGCCCACAGTGATCTACGTGGAAGGAGACATCGACCGGGTTGACCGGGTCGCCCAAGGAACCCGTGTCATAGACTACAAAACCGGAGCCGACAAAACCGATCTTAAAGACCTGCCGTCCATCTTTGATTCAAACAACAAACAGCGAAATAAAGCGGCTTTCCAAACCTTGCTCTATTGCATGATGTACGAGTACGAAAATCCGGGTACAGACCCGATTCTTCCGGGAATATACAGCACGAAGTTGCTTTTCACGCCGAATTACAGCTATCTGTTGAAGTGTAACAAAGAACCGATTCTTCGCTTTAAACCATACGAACCGGTATTTCAAGATCTACTCGTGCAATTATTAGAAAAACTCTTTTCACCCGAAGTACCGTTCACGCAAACGGAATTACCGGAAAAGTGCCGTACTTGCTCGTACAACGAAATCTGTAAACGGAAATAAAAGAAAGTTGGGATCATTCCGAAAAGAGTTCGGCGGGAAATAAGTCGGGATAGACGTTTCTCTCTCCATTCTCCTCCGTTTCAAAGCCACTTGAGCTGATCGAATATGATGGGTAGGGTACACGTCTTTAGTTGCCACGTACGGGCTTATTTCCCAATAAACACGCCCCGAACTCTCACGTGACACGGGTACTATACCTGTTCCTTGGCTTTCAAATAAAAAGGAAGCCGGGATTCCAGATGTTCCCGAACAAAAAACTCCAACTCATCATCAGAATACATGGCCAATAAAGGCCGATTAGTGCGTTGCCGTTTCAAGCGATCGACAATAACAAGAGATGACGTGTTCAAGAAAACAGTCGTTCCCTCTTGGTTCATATAATCCATATTGTCAAAGAAACAAGGTGTTCCCCCTCCCGTGGCCAGTACAAATTCATCCGTCTCGTTACATATTTCATGCAAGATTTCCCGTTCCCTCTTCCGGAAATACTCCTCTCCCTCCTTGGCAAAAATCTCCGAAATCGACCGTCCCTCTCTGCTCTTGACACTCTCGTCCAGATCCAGAAAAGGAAGTCCTTTATCTTTGGCCAATTCCTTCCCGAACGTGGACTTGCCACTCGCCATATATCCCACGATAAAGTACTTCATACTTTTCACTTCCGGCATTTATTCAAAATCCAACTTCATCTGCGTCTCGTCACTCAGCATATCCGGGTTCGTGATCTCGAAATCAATGTCGGTCGAAGCCGTTTCCTCGCTTTCCTCCTCACCGCTATCCAAAGGTTCGATCTCGTTGATCTGTTTTACCTCGTAAGTCGTCACCCGCTTTCCGCGAGCCTTGTACGATTTCTCGGCAATAAACTCATCCGCAACAATCACCTCAGCCGGACGACTTTCGTAACGTCCACCAAACACAACCTCGAACCGAGGTCGCTTTTCACCGCTCAAGGCTACAAGATACGAACCTTCCGTTTCCCCGATAAACAGCGTATGACGCACCACATTCTCGAAACGGAAACGCTTCAAGTAATAGAATTGCTGTTCCGCATC
>ERZ857951.3585-NODE-3585-length-11410-cov-3.344166_pt1 | contig 11410 bp, 8 predicted proteins | sample MGYA00519759_ERZ857951 | MGnify/ENA primary metagenome ERZ857951 (study PRJEB31778, sample SAMEA3449377) | human gut metagenome | biome: human gut; feature: human-associated habitat; material: faeces | place: United Kingdom | collected 2010/2012 ... | reverse complement strand
TCTATACACTCATCTTTTTCTTTGAGTTTGTCATTAACCTCACCGAAAAAATGAAAATATACTATAACCGCCAATATACATATAACAACACTCATTGACGGCATTATTGCCAATGATATAATCCCACCGATTATTAATGTTCCTGCCGACATTACAACAGCCCTTGCATAGTATTCCTGCGGTGTAAAAATAAATCCCGCACGCTCCAGTTTTATTTGCATTCTTCGTTCTTTGAAGTCATCAAGATGAACTATCAGTGCTACTATTTTAATGACGGGTAGAAGCAAACGCTGTTTAAGCATTTCCGTCATTCCTGCTTTCCCCGAAATACTACGCAAACGCTGTGATGTACTGTATGGCGGTAATTTTAATAAGCTGCCGCTAATCATAAACATTCCTACAAAAATCAGAATAAATATCAAAAACTTCATACTTTTTTCCTCCTGTTCTGTTACATGCACTCTCGGAGAACATGTACAACTGGTTTCAATTTTTATGTTATATATGTTCTGCTTATGATTTCTATCTATAGTTATTCAGTATCTTCTTAGTTACACCTGATCCTGAAATTCGATCACCTGGTTTGTCTCCGCTGACCGGAAGATCGCTTCCATCAGTTTCATCACGCGCATCACCTGGAACAGTTTGATCTCAGGTTCTGCTCCGTCCCGGATCACTGCAACTACATTTCTGTGGAAGTCTGCAATATCTCCGGATACTTTTGGTAAGTCTTCTTTCACAATGGTATCTTCCCGTCTCGGTGCCATGGTCTTTGTCAGACCGGCTGCTGTCTTAACCGGTACTACCGTCTCTTCCGTCCTACCGGTCTTACGGATGATCTCACCGTTTAACTGCCAGTCCCGGATCACTGCGGTACCGTCTTCTCCCAGTACATACCATCTCGGCAGGGAAATATAATTGTTGGTGCCGACTTCCACCAGGACTTCCGTTCCACCTTCAAATGTCAGGATAGCAGTGAAGCCATCGTCCACTTCCTGGTTGGTGACATTGGTAAGTGATGCGTATACGGTCTCGATCTTCCTGTCGCCGTACATATATAAGATCTGATCCAGCAGATGTACGCCCCAGTCCAGAACCATTCCGCCACCATGGACCTTTTCTTTTCTCCAGTCACCCGGGATACCTCTTGAACCATGGACACGGCTCTCGATCCGGAAGACATGTCCCAGTTTCTGCTCCTCTACCAGCTTTTTGATGATCAGAAAATCATCATCCCACCGTCTGTTCTGGTGTACAGTAAGTAATTTTCCTGTCTCTTTGGCTGCATTTTCCATCTCCAGCAGATCTGCGGAAGATAATGTCACCGGTTTTTCCGATATTACATTTTTTCCCGCATGCATGGCACGGATGGCAATAGGTTTGTGGCAGTCATTCGGAGTAGCGATCAGAACCACATCGATATCCGGATCTGCCAGCATGGCTTCTTCTGTTTCATATACAAAAAAGCCCTTCTCCTTCGCTTCTTCTCTCTTTTCTTCCTTGATGTCATAGATGCCACCGATTACAGCTTCCGGAACATTGGAAAGGATCTCCGTATGCCATCTGCCCATGCCGCCATATCCGATCAGTCCGTAAACTACTTTGTTTTCCCTCATTTTGAACCTCCATCGTAAAAACAGCGGCTGATGAACACCATCAGCCGCTATCGCTTTTACTTACTTAATTCTTCGTTGATTTCTTTAAGAATCTGGTCACCGCCCTGACTCTTCCAGTTCTCAACAAAAGTATCGAATTCGCTGATATCTGCTTTTCCCATAACGATTTTTGAGAATGTTTCTTCTTCCATTTTCTTCAGGTTGGCCCATTTTGTTTCCATTGTTTCTGTCTGACCGTTATATGCATTGTAAACAGGTACATATTTCTCATTTACAGAAGGAGCATCTCCAACCAGGATGGCCACAAGTCTCGGAAGGTTGTTTTTGGCAATGTCACTGTCCAGATTCCATTTATCCAGGCTGAAGTCATCGTAAGGCTCTTTTTTCAGTTTTTTAACTGCTTCCATATCATTCTTTAACAGTTTGTGTGTTGAGAAGTCAACATCATCCATGGTGATTTCTCCGGCAAGATATTTGGTCAGAACATCATAAGACACTTCAATTTCATCTGCATTGTCATAGGTGTTGTACAGAGGATAGAAGTCCGCAGTACCCATCTCTGTGGTAGAAACACCTTCGTCTACCCATTTCTGCTCATTTTTGATCAGGTAATTGACAATCTTAAATGCAGCTTCCGGATTCTTGCATGCTTTGCTTGCTACTACATATTGTGTTGTAGGCTCTGCCATATGAGTGTAATAGTTTCCATCCTCTGACAATGGTGTAAAGTATGCCTGCCAGTCTGCCGCACCTGCCAGTGTAGCATCTGCCACTGTGTAACCAGACCACCATGGTCCAAAGAAGATTCCAACCTTGCCGGCCAGAAGAGGTTCTTTACTGTCACTTCTTACAAGCATTTCCGGGTCGATCAGTTTATTTTTATACAGTTCTGAGATTTTTTCCAGTGCATCTCTGGTTTCCGGCTGGATAGAACCATACTCTACAGTTCCGTCCTCACCCTGCAGCCAGTACTGTGGGTATGACTGGAAGCTACTGAACAGCGGATCCAGTCCATACTGATTTCCTCCGATTGCATTCATATGATCGGAATTACTCGGTCCGAGAATACCAATAGTATCATCCTCTCCGTTTCCATCCGGATCCTGAGTAACAAACGCTTCTGCTACCTTTACCAGCTCATCCCATGTTCTCGGAGCCTCCAGTCCAAGTTTGTCCAGCCAGTCCTGACGGATCCACATTTCATTGATTCCACCTGCTGTTATGGCCGGAGCCGGAATCGCCATCAGTTCTCCATCTTCATTGGTGATACATTTCTGCAGTTCTTCACCGCCGGATTTCACATAACTTTTCAGTGCATCTGAAGCATAATCATCAAAATACTTATCCAGTGGCTGGATCATATCGTATTTCAGAAGCGCTCTGTACTGTGTTGCATTTACGTTCATCAGCTCCGGAACGGTATTACTTCCGATACACAGATTCATTTTCTCTTCAAAGTCTGTGGATGATGCAACCCAGTCATATACAACTTCGATGTTAAGATCTTCTTTCAGAAAATCTATGTATGGATTATCGTCATAAGCCATTCCGTCCGGAAGCTTGGCATTCGGGTTCAGAGAACCACCAAGATGAACCGTTACGGTTTCCGGGTATTTGGACAGCGGCAGATCTTCTTTGGCTGTTCCTTCTGCCTCACTTACTGCCTCTTTCTGTGTGCTCCCTTCTGATTTTCCGCATCCTGCCAGTGAGGTAACGGCTAATGCCATTGCACTGGCAAATGCGATCAACTGTTTCTTTTTCATTCTTTTTCCTCCTTTTATCCTTTTACTGATCCCAGTGTAATACCCTCTACAAAATATCTTTGCAGGAACGGGTAAACGATCAGTACAGGTATCATAGCTATAAATATTTTTGCAGAATCCAATGAAAGGTTATTTAATTTCATTGCCTGCGCAATCTGATCCACGTTCATCGTGGAATAATCCAGAGTTACTACCATCTGCTGAATGTAAGTCTGCAGCGGGTAACTGCTCTGTCTTGTACTTAAAACCATTCCCTGGAAGAATTCATTCCAGTACATAACCATGGTGAACAGTGCAACTGTTGCGACCATAGGTTTTGCCAGCGGTACGTAGATAGATATCAGATTTCTCCAGGGGCCGCCGCCATCGACAAAACATGCTTCTTCCAGTTCTACTGGAAGATTTTTGAAAAAGTTTACTGCAAGGATTACATTGAAGACCTGAAGTCCCGTTCCCAGTACCAGTCCAAAAATGTTATCCATCAGATTATAATTTTTCATGGTGATATACCACGGAACCGTACCTCCGTTGAATAACATACAGAATACGAAGATCCACATAAAGATATCTCTCTTCGGGAACTGCTTTTTCGTTCTGGATAACGGAAATGCTGCCATAAGGATACATACCATACTGATTCCTGTTCCCAGTAAAACCCTTTTAATAGATACCAGAAAGGAACCAAAGAATGCGGTCTCTCCCATGATCTTCTTATAGGAGAGCAAGTTGAAGCCAACCGGCCAGAGAGCAACCTGTCCAGCATTGACTGCTTCCCTGCTGCTCAGGGATACACAGAGAACGTACCATACAGGTACAATACAGATCAAAGTAATCGCAATGAGAATCACTACATTTAAAATGTCAAAAAACTTTGATCCGAGGCTTTTATTCTCAATCATAGTTACAACCTCCTAAAACAGTTTATAACCGGTAAATTTATCTGCCAGCCAGTAACCAACCGTAATCAACACAAGGCTGATCACAGATTTGAACAATCCAACGGCTGTTGCCAGTGAATACTGGAGATTCTGCAAACCGGCTCTGTATACCCATGTGTCAATAATATCACCTGTTGAGTAAACCAGCGGGTTATACAGGTTATAAATCTGGTCGAATCCTGCATTCAGGACATTTCCAAGAGACAGGATAGCCAGAAGTGCTACTGTTGTTTTGATACCCGGTAAAGTTACATGCCAGATTCTTTTGAATCGTCCGCAGCCGTCTACTGCCGCAGCTTCGTACAACGATCCGTCCACGCCCAGGATCGCCGCAAGATAAACGACTGTGTTATAGCCGAATCCCTTCCAGATATCCGTACCGATTACCAGAGGCTGGAAAAGCTTTGCTTCGCCAAAGAAGTTGACCGCATCGCCTCCGAACAATCCTATGATCTGATTCACCGGTCCTGTATACCCGAAAATATTCAGCACGATCTTCGCGAGAATAACCCATGACAGAAAATACGGTAAATATACGATTGTCTGGATCGGACGTTTCAGTTTCTTCACTGCCAGTTCATTCAATAACAAAGCAAAGACCAGCGGGATAATAATATTTCCGATAATCTTGCCAACGGCAATGACAACTGTGTTACGTAAAACCTGTGTAATGTCACTCATCTGAAACATATACTCAAAATTAGCCAGGCCAACAAATTTTGAATGGAGAATGCCCTGTCCAGGATTGTAATCCTGAAAAGCCATAACAATTCCGAACATTGGAACAATGCTGAAAAAGAACAGCCACAGTAATGCAGGGATCAGCATAATGTAATAGTGTTTCACAAATCTTTTGATGTACATGAGTAAACCTCCCTTCCTTTATGGATAGTTTATCCTGTAATCATATTTTTCACTAGACGATATTGTTTCAGATTCCACAGTCTTTTTTTTAATTCAAAAAAAATGTCCGAATCAAATCGAACATTTTTTTAATCTTCCTGCATATTCTGTTGGCGTACATCCGTATTCCTTTGAAAATACCTTTGTGAAATAATAAAAATTGTCATATCCCAGATCCGATGCAATCTGGGTGATGTTTTCTGTTCCTTTTGCCATCTTCCGGGCAGCCGCCTGCATTTTTCTGCTGATCACATAGTTATGAAAGGTATCACCTGTTATCTCCTTAAATCTCGTGCTGAAATAACTTCTGCTCATTCCGATCTGTGTTGCTACCTCTTCTGACTTCAGATTTTCTTCTATATGCTCGTCTGTATACAGGATCACTCTTGCAAACATATAAATATCCTTTGTTTTATCAGTCTGCAGACACGTCTGATACAGATTCTCCTTCCAGTTTTTTACCCATTCCAGCATCTCGTCCACAGAAGATAAGGATGGAAATTCAAGTTCTTCTCCTGTGAGTTTCTGGAAGCTGTGGAAACTTTTTATAAAAACTCTTTCAGCAGTCCGCAGCTCCACGCCCCGGGTTATCTCGCACAGTCTGTTGAACTCACAGTCATTAAAGATCCATCTGGTATTCGTCCACGCTTTTTCCAGCCTTTTCTGGAGTCCGGAATCCTCCTTCCGGGGTTCTTTTTTCGACTGATTTTCCTTATACTTTCTTTCTATAAGTTCCAGAATCTGGTCACACTCATCCCCATCAAAGCTTATTTTGGATATGTAATCCAGGGCTCCCAGTCTCAGGGCACTCTGCGCATAACGGAAATCTTCATACATAGAAAAGACTACGAATTTCACCTCCGGATATTCCTTTTTGCATCTTTTCATCAGTTCAATTCCATCGATCTCCGGCATGTCTATATCCGTGAATACAATATCCACTTCATTATCCTTCAGAAATTCCAGTGCTTTGCGGCCATTCTGGACATCCCCCACAACTTCAAATCCATATTTGCCCCAATCCATTATAGAAATCAAACCTTTTCTTGCCAGTTTATCATCATCTACAACCAATACCTTCATTTCTCCATACCCTCTTTTTCCGTCTCAGATCCTGTGAATTTGATTTTATTCCGAAGTTCTTCCTGAATCGGAATCAAAATTGTAATTTTGGTTCCATAGCCTTTTTTGCAATTAACAAACAGGTTCGTCTCTCCTTCATAAAAAGATTCCAGCATTGCTTTTACATATCGCAGACCGATTCCTCTGTTCCCATGCTGCATTTTTTTCACATCATAATCAAATGGTTCATTAATCTGATTGATCTCCTCCTGGGTCAGGCCATTACCGCTGTCCAATATGGTAATGATCGCCAGTCCCCTGATATTATCCTCAAAGACCTGTATGGTGATCTTTTCATCATCTCCAAGTCCATACCGTATCGCATTTTCTACCAACGGCTGCAGCAGCATCCGCACTGTTGGCTGTTCCAGATAGCGCCCTTCTTCCACATTCATCTCAATCACAAAATCATATCGCATCTGCTCCAGTGCAATATAATCTTTCACAATATCGATTTCTGTTCGAAGTGTTGTCTGCATTCCTTCTTTTCCAAGATTATACGACAGCAGTCTTTTTAAGCGCTGTACAAATTCCGTAATATTGTCCTGACGGCTCATTCTTGCCATCCACTGAACGGAATTTAACGTATTGAGCAGAAAATGTGGATTGATCTGGTACAGGAGCTTCTCATATTCCGTTCGCTGAATACTTTTTTCTTTTTCCACAACATCATCTATCAGGTTCCTGATCTGTTCCTTCATCTGTTCCACTTCGTGCATCAGGTCATCGAATTCCTTGATCTCATACTCCTGTTCCGCCTCTTGTAAAGATCCATTTCCCACCTGAATCATCTGTTTTTGAAATTGATTGAGGGGTTTGCATACCAACCGGTAAAGGTAAAAAACTGAACTGGAAAAAATACCAAAAGCTGCCAGGATGATAACCACTAACTTCAGTCTCCACATATTCATTTCTTTCTGATAGGTATTCTCCGGCAGTGCAATGGCATTGACATATCCGATGGAACTGCGATACGCCATGATTTTGTATCCTTCCTGATTTATCGCAGCATATCCTTCTTTTTCCGGTAATTCCGACAAAAGCTTCTGTCCCTTGACGATCACCGGATTATTGCTGTACTGTACAATACCATTTTCATCCATCTCCATATAGGTATATGGCCATTTTTCTTTATTAAGCCGATCCGAAACGCTCATATCCGGCTCGATTTCTGCATAAATATCCAGTACCCGTTTGTTTCCAAAGGAAACTCTCCGCATCACGGATAGTACCGGCGTCTCCCTGATTCCCAGATAGGATGCATGCATGGCCTGAATGATGTTCTCGGCACCTACTACCACTTTAGAGATTGTCTGATATGACGGATCCAGAACCCTTACGTTAAAATTCCCAATCAGTTCTTTTTGCTCTTTCGGATCGTAATATGCAATACCAAGGAGCTTTGTGTTCACATATCCAAGTTTTATCAGTTCTTCTCTGAGAGATTTCTGCTCAAAATATCGATCATAGTTATCTTCCACACTCAGATAGCTTTCTGTCACACTTCCAATAAGCCCGTTGGGACTCATCTGATTGACAATACCGATCATGTCATAATAATCACTGTCTATCTCCCGCGTGATCTGCTCCAGATATATCTGCATACTCTCCTGGATACTGTCATTCTGGATCATTCGGATCGTCATATACGACACGATCACTACCGCAAGAATACATGACATTGCACAGAGCAGAAGAATGCTTAGCATCTTTCTTTTAAGTGTCTGTTTCCCTCGTTTTCTTCTTTTCATATCAGATTCTCCCACTTCTGTTCTATCGCCTTCCATATCGCGTAAAGCTGCAGAACAGTTAACCTTTTTATCCTATTTAAAGAATATAGAACTTTTTTCCGAAAGTCAACTGTTTACAAACTATCATTCTTACCGAAAAATCAAAGAACAGCAAAAAGTCCATGGAGATAGTTTCCTTTTAGAATTGAGCAACTACATGTAATTCTAAAAAACATCTCCATGGACATTTTCAATTAAGATTATGACAATTTATGTAACTGTTCAGTACCTTCACAGTTAATGGCTACTGAATAGTTACCAATTTATTTACCTATTCAGGTGCTTCCTCAAGTTCTTCAAAGGAAGGAATCGACGGCTGCGCACCCTTACGTGTTACTACAATATTAGAAACCCTGCTGGCCAGTTCTACTGCTTCGTCCAGAGAATCTCCTCGCGATAAAGCAACTGCCAAACCTGCCACATAGCTGTCTCCGGCAGCTGTGGTATCTACCACATGGACTGTCTTATCAGCATACAGCCTTTTTTCCGTATGATCTTCTTTCAAAAGATAAGAGCCTTCGCCTCCTAATGTAACAACTATGTTCTTTACACCCTTTTGTTGCAATAGCTTAGCATTTGTACACAGATTTTCCTCATCACTGCATTCCTGCAACAGAATGGCAAGTTCTGTTTCATTTGGCTTGATCACATCCACACAGGCGAACAATTCATCAGGCAGATCAGATACTGCAGGTGCCGGATCCAGTATTACCGTTTTTCCTCTTTTTCGAGCTTCCTTCACCGCATACATTACGGTTTCCAGAGGAATTTCAAGCTGTACTACTATAATATCACTTGCTTCCAGCAAATCCATATTTTCCATGATATACGATTTGTCTACATGTGCATTTGCGCCCGGAATTACCAGTATGCTGTTGTCGCCTTCAGGTATTACGCCAATAACAGCAATTCCTGTAGACACGCCACTCAATTTGCGTATACGAGAAACATCAACTCCAACACTCTCCAGATTTTCACACAATCTTTCGCCATATGTATCCTGTCCTACCATCCCGAGCATCGCCACGTTTCCGTGCATTTTCCCAATGGCATAAGACTGATTGGCACCTTTCCCACCAGGCACAAGTTCAAAATTTTCAGCTAAAATAGTTTCGCCTACCGTCGGTATGTGCGATACGTCGGCAACGAAATCCATATTCAGGCTGCCAATCACGAGTATTTTTTTCATGTTGCTTCTTACTCCCTTCCAGTTATTGCAATATCACGATACAAACAGTGACTTCCTTTCTCAACAGATATACCTGCACAACCGGTCAGCAGTGGCAAATCGGAATCTGTAAACTTCAGATACTCTTTATCATTTACTGATACGCTGATTGTTGAGCCATCAGCCGTTAACGAAATCTTATACTCCTCATCCACTTTCCACTCAAAGTCTGTCTCACACAGTGTAGTGTAACCGTAGTAATTTTTCCGTAAAACCAACTTATTGTTCTTGGAGAAACCGGCTGCATAACTACGCATAGCACCCTGCACTCGAATGTTCACAAAATGCTCCGTACCGGTTACAGGTTTTAAGACGGCTGTTACCCGGTAATTGTTCCACAAGTGATGTCCTGTATACATTTCCGCAAAATCCGCACAGGAAAGACTCAGATACTGTCCATCCAGATAACTATGTCCTTTGAGTTTCGCAAACTGCGGAACTTCCTGATGTGTAACATGCCAGCTGTCAAGCTTCATTCTTCCAAAATCCAGACGATAATCCGGCTTACCATCAAAGAGAGTATGAAACTTTTTCTGTAAAATAATGTTTATAAGGTTCTTCTATGATACAATAAATATCATTAGGAGGGCCTTTTATTATGGCAAGACAAAAGAAACCTGTACACAGAGTACAAATGACCGATGGTAAAAGAAACATCATTCGGCAGCTTCTCGAAGAATACGATATCGAGACTGCAGAAGACATCCAGGATGCTCTCAAAGATCTCTTAGGTGGCACCATTAAAGAAATGATGGAGGCTGAAATGGATGAACATCTTGGCTATGGAAACTATGAGCGCAGTGAAAACCGTGAGGCGGGAGATAATTACCGCAACGGTACCAAGAGGAAAAACATTCGCAGTTCATATGGTGAATTTCAGGTTGCCGTTCCACAAGACAGAAACAGCACCTTTGAGCCACAGATTGTGAAAAAACACCAGAAAGATATATCCGAAATCGACCAGAAGATTATCAGCATGTATGCCAAAGGTCTTACTACAAGACAAATATCTGAACAAATTGAAGAAATCTACGGTTTTGAATGCTCTGAGAGCTTTATCTCCGATGTCACAGACAAGATCTTTCAGGACATTGACGATTGGCAAAACCGCCCGTTGGATGAGATTTATCCAATTATGTTCATAGATGCCGTTCACTTTTCAGTCAGGGAAGATAATCGAATCAAGAAGCTTGCAGCCTATGTAATTCTGGGCATTAACACAGAGGGCAAAAAAGAAGTATTGACCATCACGATTGGTGACAATGAAAGTGCGAAATACTGGCTTTCAGTCTTAAATGAACTGAAAAATCGAGGAGTTAAGGATATCCTGATCATCTGCGCCGACGGCCTTACAGGCATTAAGGAAGCGATTGCAGCAGCGTTTCCAAAAACAGAATACCAGAGATGTATTGTTCATCAGGTAAGAAATACTCTGAAATACGTTCCGGATAAGGATAGAAAAGCCTTTGCTGCAGACTTAAAAACCATCTATCAGGCTGCTGACGAGCAGAAAGCTCTGGCTGCCTTAGACCGTGTAACTGAAAAATGGACTCCCAAATACCCGAATTCCATGAAGCGTTGGAAGGACAACTGGGATGCTGTTTCTCCAATTTTTAAGTTTTCAACCACTGTCCGGAAGGTCATTTATACAACTTATACCGATAAAAAAACTATGCCGATATTTCATGAGATCCCAGTAAATAAGGGATTATCAGGAAAAAATATCGGCATAGTTTTTTGTGCGATGTATCATTCTTCTAAAGGAGGTGTTTTGCAATGCAAAAAGAAACTAAGTTAGAAGAAATCCTGCGTCTCACATTAGAATCCCTGCAAAAACAGGAATACAGTACGGAAACTCTTCTGCGATATCAAAAGAAATTTAATGCGCTAAATTCATTTGCACACAGCAGAGGGATTTCAGAACCATCCGATGGGCTGTTTCAGGAATACCTCAGTGACAACAAAAACAAGTATACTGGAGAATACTCTGTTTTTAAGGATCGCCAACGGATCAGGGTGGTTAACCTTATCAAATCTTATATCACTAACG
>ERZ857951.3575-NODE-3575-length-11462-cov-2.817743_pt1 | contig 11462 bp, 10 predicted proteins | sample MGYA00519759_ERZ857951 | MGnify/ENA primary metagenome ERZ857951 (study PRJEB31778, sample SAMEA3449377) | human gut metagenome | biome: human gut; feature: human-associated habitat; material: faeces | place: United Kingdom | collected 2010/2012 ... | reverse complement strand
CGCTGGGTATTCCGCCGGTCCTCGCCAACGCGAGCAATACCGTCGGCGTGATCGGCACCGGCGTTGGCGGCGTGCTGGGCGCCCGCAAGGAGCTGCGCGGGCAGCGGCTGCGTTCCATCACCTACGTAAGCATCGGCGCGGTGGGAGGCATCGCCGGCGCTGCGCTGCTGCTCAGCCTCGACCCGAAGATCTTCGAATTCGCCGTTCCGCCGCTGATCCTGTTCAGCTCGCTGATCATAGCGGTCAATCCGCGCGGCCGCATGCAGGCGCGGCAGGCCGCGGCGGACGTCATGGCCCAGGCCAGATCCCTGACGACGCCACAAGGGCAGGGGAGCGACGGCGCGCCCGCGTCGGCTCCCGCATCGACACAACCCATGTCCAAGGACCCATGGTGGATATGGCTCGGCGTCGCGTTCGTGGCGGTATACAGCGGATATTTCGGCGCCGGTGCCGGCACATGCGCGCTCGCGGTGCTCGACGCAGGCAAGATCGGTCCGTTCCATCAGATCAATGCGCTCAAGACGCTGATCGGCACCGGTGCGAACATCAGCGCGTCGGTCATCTTCATCGTGCGCGGCGTCGTGGACTGGCCTGCGGCCATCCTGCTGTGCGTCGGCTGCTTCATCGGCGGATACATAGCGTCGCCCGTCACTCGCAGGATCCCGGCCCGGATCATGCGCATCGCGGCTGTGCTCGCCGGCATCGTACTCACCGTTGATCTGGCGATGAAAACCTACCTGTGACGAATCGGAAGCCGTCGAATGCGACAGTATCCGGCATAATATCGCATTTCTCCGTTCAGAGAGTTTTCAGAAAAGAGCCAGACAAGATTCGACGGTCGTGGCGTTCTCTCTTAGCGTCATGATGATGACCTCCGGCGACTTCACGCTCACCGGCTTCTCGTCGGACACCGCCATCGCCAACGCGGCGAACGGCACGTTCACGATGTCGTCCGGCGAAGTGTTCGGCTATGGCGAGTCGGACAACGGCAAGGTCATCATCTCCAAGGCGCTCGCCGACTTCAACGACTTGAAGGTCGGCGACGAGATCACCGTCACCAACCCGTCCGACACGTCGACGACCTACACGTTCACCATCAGCGGCATCTACAAGAACAGCACGTCCAGCAACACCAGCGCGATGGGCCCGATGGGCGGCACCTCGCAGGACGCCGACAACGCGATATACACATCCGTCTCCACGCTCAAATCGCTTGGCTTGGACGCCGACACCACCGCGAACGACGATGACAACAACACCACGACCCAGCTGGGCTACACCTACATGCTCGGCAGCGCCGACGACTATGAGACCTTCGCTTCCGACGTCCGGAAGGCCGGACTGGACGACACCTACACCGTGCAGTCCGCCGACGTGGAGAACCACGAATCGAGCCTCGTGCCGCTCGACAGCCTCGCCAAGTTCGCCCTTACGCTGCTCATCGTCGTACTGGCGGTCGGTGCGGTCGTGCTCAATCTGTTCAACATCCGCGAACGCAAATACGAGGTCGGCGTACTCACCGCCATCGGCGTGAAGAAGGTCAAGGTGGCGGCGCAGTTCGCAATCGAGCTGCTGATCGTGACGATGTGCGGTATCGCGCTTGGCGTGGCCGGCGGGGCCGTGGCGTCGGTGCCCGTGTCGAACCAGCTGCGTCTCCTCGCAGGAGACCCAGACCGCCAGCCAGGAGGAGCAGTTCGGTCGCGGCTCCGACATGCGGCGCTCCGGGCAGCAGCTCTGATTCGGGTGGTTCCGATTCGACTGGTACGAGCGGCGACTCCGGCAGCGCGTCGCCATCGCGCGGGCGCTGAGCTATGGTCCGTCGATTGTCCTCGCCGACGAGCCGACCGGCAATCTCGACATGGCCACGCAGGACGACATCATGGCGCTCGCCCATGAGGAGGGCAAGTGCGTGACCAGTCCAGAAGTCGCCGCGGCCTTCGACGAGGTCTATCAGCTCGCCAAGCTGCGTCGCCGCTGACCGCACGATTGCATGCGACACGCTCGGAATGCGTAGCACAATCGCAAGGTGCGAATCGAAGAACGGCGCAATGGCAATGCATGGCCAGTGACGATTCGATGATTGTGCTACGCACTCCGGGCGTGTCGCACGGTGGCGTGGTGTCGCACGGTGGTGTGGTGCCGTGTGGTGGTGTGGTGCCGTGTGGTGGTGTGGTGCCGTGTGGTGGCACCACTACCGCGCCTTGCGGCCGACCCGCTCCAGCAGACGCCCGTTGAGCCGGATCTGCGACACCAGTATCGCCAGGAAAATCAGCGCGAATCCGGTCGCCGCAGCACCACTGACAGTCTCTCCATAGAACAGCACCGAAAACACCATGCTGAACACGGTCTCCAGGCACATGATGATCGACGCCTGCGAAGGCGGGGTCACCTTGAGCCCGACGTTCTGCATGATCTGAGCCAGCATCGTCGCGCCGAGAAACAGGTAGACCAGGCATGCGAGGACGCCCGGCGCAAGCCATGAGGCGTTCGGCGCCGGTTCGCTGAACGACGCGCCGACTATGAAGCACACGCCGGCCGTCACGAACTGCGCGAACGTCAGCGCCACCGGGTCGATGACGCGGCTCCACTTGCCCAGACACACCAGATTGAACGAAAAGATCACCGCGCACAGCAGCGTCAACAGGTCGCCGGTGCCAATCGTGAGCCCGCCCAGCCCGGACCCGAGCGACACGAAGCCGACGCCGGTCAGGCACAGGGCGGCCGCGACGATGTTGCGCGCCGCAGGGCGCTGCCGCATCAGCAGCCATGAGACGAACGGCACCAGCACGCAATACGCCGAGGTCAGGAATGCGCTGCGGCCGGGTTCGATCATCGTCAGGCCGACCGTCTGGCTGATCATCGTGCCCCAATACGTGAGCCCGGTCACCAGCCCCGGGATGATGATGGATTTGTTCAGATACGGTACGATTCGCTTGCGAAACAGGATAAGCATGATCGTCGACGCGCCGACTAGCCGCAATCCCATCAGCCATTGCGGCGTGACGACACCCATCGCGACCTTGGCTATGGGATAGCTACCTCCCCACAGCATCGCGCAGCACAGCAACATGACCCGCCCCGTCGTCGGGGACAGTCCTTTCTTCATCGTTGAACCTCTCTCAATGAGTCGATATGGCATTGGCGCGCATTGGCACGTCATCGGCGGCCCGATAACATGGTAATAGCGAAACCGCCGCGCCGCGCCGCGTCCGGCCCGGCATCCTGGGGAGGGGGTGCTGATATGGTAGACACTCCGTCAGAAGCCGCGTAAGTGATCGGCTTCGTTGTTGAAAGGCTATTGTGCCGAAACGTCACCATGATTTCGCGGCTGGTTCCGCTGCGCGTTCCGTTATGCATACCGATACGGACACTGTTGATATAGATGATATCGATGCCGCCCTTGATGCTTCCGCAGATGACAAGGAGCAGGATGCCGCTCCGACGTTCGCCGAGCTCGGCGTGCCCAAGCCGCTGGTGCACGTGCTCGCCATGGACGGCAAGGTCACCGCGTTCCCGATTCAGGCGGACACGCTCGCCGATTCGCTGAACGGCGTCGATCTGCTCGGTCGCGGGCAGACTGGCTCCGGCAAGACGCTCGCATTCGCCATTCCGCTGGTCGCCCGCCTGAGCGAGCACAGCGTCACCGAAGTGGCCATGAAGGAATTCGAGCAGATTCGCAAGGCGTCCGACGAGAAGGCCGCGCGGGAGCAGGCGTCCCTGCCGCGTCCGCGCGGATTGGTGCTCGCGCCGACCCGTGAGCTCGTCAACCAGATCGACGAGGTGATTCAGCCGCTCGCCGAGGCGTACGGCATGAGCACCGTCACCGTGTATGGCGGCGTGAGCTACGCCCGTCAGGTCGCGGGGCTTCGTGCGGGCGCCGATATCGTCGTCGCTTGCCCGGGACGTCTTGAGGATCTGCTGCGTCAGGGCAAGCTGTCTCTGGACGCCGTGGAGATCACGATTCTCGACGAGGCCGACGAGATGGCCGACATGGGATTCCTGCCGCCCGTCACGCGTCTGCTGGAGCAGACCGATTCGCGCGGTCAGCGTATGCTGTTCTCGGCGACGCTCGACCACGGCGTGGACGCGCTGGTCAAGCGGTTCCTGCCGGATGCGAAAGTGCATGCGGTCAGTTCCGTCGTCTCGCAGGTCGACACGATGACCCATCACGTGTTCGAAGTGTCGCAGGGCAACAAGCATGAGGTGATTCGTCTGCTGGCCAGCGGCACCGGCAAGCGCATCCTGTTCACGCGCACCAAGTTCCAGGCCAAGAAGATGGCGAAGAAACTGATCGACGAGGGCATTCCCGCGGTCGATCTGCAGGGCAACCTCAGCCAGAAGCAGCGTGACCGCAACCTGTTGGCGTTCGAGAAGGGCCTGGTACGCGTATTGGTTGCCACCGACGTGGCCGCTCGCGGCATCGACGTCCATGATGTGACGCTGGTCGTGCAGACCGATCCGCCGGCCGACCCCAAATCGTTCCTGCATCGTTCCGGCCGCACTGCGCGCGCCGGCGAACAGGGTGACGTGGTGACGCTCGTCCTGCCGAATCAGGCCCGCAGCACTCGCCAGATGATGAAGCGCGCCGGCATCCGAGTCAAGTCGGTGGCAATCACGCCGGCGTCCGAAGATCTGACCGAGTTGGTCGGCGAGCACGCGCCGGTCGTCGAGGGCTGGTCGCTGGACAAGGCGCTTGAGGCTTTGCGCCGTTCCGAGCGCGCCGGCCGCTCCGATCGCAAGGGCGGTCGCGGTGGTGAGGCGCGCGGCGGGCGGGGACGTTCCGGCCGCAAGTCCCGCGCCCGTGGCGGCGAGCATGATTTCTCCCGTCCGTCCGCACGCCGTGACGGCCATCGTCATGACGGCGCCGAAATGGAGGGCCGCGAGAGCGCCCAATACCGGTTCGACCATCGGGACGAATCGCAGATGTCGATCATCGGCGAGGGCAAGCCGCACGGCAAGCGCAAGCACACCACCAAGCGGGACCGTTTCGACGGATACGGGCGCTCCGGCTTCGATGACGGCCGTTTTGATGACCGGCGTCAGTACCGTGACGCTGAGGGTCGCAAGGGCGACAAGAAGCGCCGTGGCAACGACTTCGGCGACGATTTCAACACGCCGTTTGACGGTCGCGAGGCCGATCGCCGCAGTAACCGTCGCAACGGGCGTTTCCACGACACGTCGTTCGAGGACCGCAAGGGCGGCTCGCACAACAACGACGGTGACAACCGTCGTGACGGGCGGAACCGCAGGAGCCAGAGCGGGCCGAACCGTGCCACGCGCAAGGCCGCGGGATTCCGCAAGTCGCACGGCAAGCGCAACGCGGCGCCGTTCCGCCGCGGTCGCTGAGCAATCATTGACCGGCCGGGCGTCGGCGGCATCGACGTACCTGTCGATACTGCCGACGCCCGGCTGTCATATATGACCTGTCGTATATATGACCTGTCTTAGCCGTGCCATGACGGGTGACCAAGGTGTGGATGCTCGCCCCTGACTAGCTGCGTTCGGGGGGTTACAATGGGGGCGTCGATGTGAGCAGTCGGGGAGGTGCGCGATGGCAAAGCATATGCGCCCGCCGCGGCGCAGGATGGGACGTATCCTGCGCGGCATCGTGACGCATGCCGGCGGTCGTGTCGGCCCTCGTCGGCGGGCGAACCCGCCTGGCGGCCGAATAATATCCACCCGTGAGCTGACGTATGTGCGCCGCCGTCTGACGGTGCTGATCGCGATGTTCTCCGTGGTGACGATGGTGCTATTGTCCGTGCGCGGGTGCTCGAACGATGGCGATGGCTCGTCCGGCAGCGTTTCATCAGCCGGTGCGGCCCGGTCCGGTGCCACGGTCGACCCCACCGACGGCAGTGTCGCCGATGACGGCTCCTCCGACGAAAGTTTCTCCGACAAGTCGGGGTCCGGCAGGGTTCGTTCCCAATCGGCGTCTCGGAGCATGTTCAAGGCGGCCGTGCCGGCTCCGGCCCAGCCCGAACGCGACCTGACTGCCCAGGCATCCGCCGCGCTGGCCGGTGTGTTTTCCGGCGCGAGATATTCCGTCTCCGTGGTCGATCTGAGCAATGCCGGCACACTCGTCGACATCGACTCCTCCCAGGTGTTCGCATCGGCGAGCACGTACAAGCTGTTCGTGGCGCATTCGATGGTGACGGCCGTGGAATTAGGCGAGATGACATGGGATTCGCCGCTCAACGGCATGACGCTGCAGCAGTGCCTGACCACGATGATCGTTGATTCCGACAACGAATGTCCCAAGGCATGGCTGATGCGCGATAACGGCACCGGCTACGACAAAGTAACGCAGCAGGCGAACGCGCTCGGCGCGAAGAACACGACATTGCATTATCTGGACGTGCGCACGACATCGGCCGATCTGGCGCTGATCCTGACCAAACTGTATCGGGGCGAGATTTGGAACGACGACGACCGGGACATGGTGATCGGCCTGATGAAACGGCAGCAGTACCGCAGCGGCATACCGGCCGGCATCGGCGGCAACGGAACCGTTGCCGACAAGGTCGGATTCCGCGACTCGTACCTGCATGATGCGGGCATCGTATATTCCGGCAAGGGCGACTATGCGTTCGTCATCATGACTTCCGGCTCGTCGTGGACGGCGATAGCCAACGCCAGCGCTGCGCTGTATCAGCTGCTGTGAACGGTTGCCGTCGGAGATGGTGACGGCCGCCGGCAGATGCGGCGGCCGTATGAATGAATCGGTTTTTCAGCGGTTCTCGACGCTGATGCGCTGCGTGAGCGCGTGCGATTCGCCGGGAGCGAGCTCGATGGCATACTCGCGGCAGGCGGCTGCCTCGATGGCTACGAAATCGCGCCATTCGCCGGGCTGCATGTCGCCGATTTCGGTGTCGGCCGCGGTTCCCGGGTTCCATGTGACGGTCTGCTTCGTGCCATGGGCCTCGATGACGATGACGCGATCCCATGCCGGGTCATCCAGACGCAACGTGTCGGTGGAGTAGTAGATGCGGTCGACCGTGGTGCCGTCGAAGGTCACCGGCTCATCGGGCTGCACGCGGGGAGGGTACCCGGCGACCGTGGCGTCGAGATAGTCGGAGCCCTCCAATCCGTGTAGGCTCACCTGGGTCAGGTCGCCGACATGGAAGTGCGTGTGCAGCGCGGTCTCATAGCGCAGCGGCTCGGTACCGTCGTTGGTGACGGTCAGCGTCATGGTCAGCTCCTTGCCGACTTCGATGTCGTAGACCGCATGGAACCGCGGGGAGGCCCCGGAATGCAGCTGGGCGAGCAGTTCGGGCGTCGCGTCGGCGTCGGACAGCGTGTATCGGATGCGTCGGTCGTCGGTCGCGTCCTCGTCCACATGCCAGACAGTGGTGCGGGCGAACCCGTGCTTCGGCTTCTTACCGGCGATTTCGCCATGCTCGAAACCGAGCGCGAACCATGGCAGTACCACGGGCACGCCTCCGCGGATCGGTTTGCCCAGATAGACGGCCTTGGGCTGCCATACGGCGGGATGGCCGCCCGCGGGCGTCCAGGAGAGCACGTGAGCGCCGAAATCGCTGATCTGCGCGGCACCATCTTCATTGGCGACGTTGCGAATAGTAAACGTAGTAATCATAGATCACAGTATATGCCGATGCCGGCCTTTGAAAATACTTACCTTGGTCATAGCTGTTTTTTATATAAAATGTTTGAACACCTTTGAACACTTTATGATGAAATACCAAGATTCCGAAAAGCAAGCCTGTTATTCTTCCTCTTATTGACATTGTGAAACAGACAAATCGGGATTTGGGGATAAAGAGAATGATTACAAAGCATGTTGTTGTGCTACCTTATGATAAACACTGGGCGCGGGATTTTTGTGAAATCAAGAGTGAAATTCAGGAAGCTCTTGATCAACTGGCTCTTGCGATAGAACATGTTGGCAGCACTTCAGTGCATGGTTTATCAGCGAAACCGATTATTGATATTGATGTCGTCATTAAAGATTACTCCATGCTTGACGCTGTAATCTCTGCCTTAGAAAGAATCGACTATCACCATGAAGGAAACCTTGGTATTGCCGGACGGGAAGCATTTAAATATGAAGGCAAAACCCATTTGCGGAAGCATCATCTATATGTATGCCCGCGAGATTCTGAGGAACTGAAAAGGCATATTGCTTTCCGTGAATATTTGCGTTCTCATCCGGAAGCTGTGTGTGAATACAGTAGAATTAAAGAAGAAGGCGCTGCGCTCTATCCATTTGATATTGAGAAGTATATCGAACATAAGTCACCGTTTGTCGAAAAAATCTACTCAGAAATAGGGATATGACAAATTTCAGTTTGTATGCAACAAACGTTTGAACACTTTTTGAACACCGCAACTGTGATGAAGTCTTCAAAGCCCCTTTCTATCAATATTTGAGATTAAGTAAAACGGTTCGATTCCGGTCTGCGGCATTGATGAAAAGTGAGAGAAACGTTGAATTTACAGCGTTTCTCTTATTTTATTATTTATAAAAACGGCTGTTCTTTACTCAATGCTCTGTCGACGGCGAAGTTGGCGCGGATTCACTGCATGCTGGACATCGGAGACTGATATGAAAAAAATAATCGACGGATCAATCAGCCGACCGGTCTGGCCGCTGATGAATACCGTTGCTGAACTGTGATTGAAAGATATATCCGTATGCCTCAGGCATATGACATGAGTTACGTGAGGAGCTGTTACTGATGAAGCAGTCAAACGTCATCAAGGGCACGCTCGCCGTCGTGGCGCTCGTTGCGGCGCTGGTGGTGGGTGTCGCCGTGCATATGCATTCCGTCGGCTCTCCGACCGCTGGCCACTCGACGCAGAATACGGCGAAGACCACGACGGAGACCACGGCGAAGACCGCCGAGTCCATCACCGCCGACTATCCCGGCTACTCTTCCGCCGAAGAGGGCGTCAAGGCCGCCGGTCTGGTGGTCACCGGTGTCCCGCTCGACTCGCGCGAGCGCATCCTGTATCCCGAGATCGATTTCACGTCCGGAACGCCTGAAACGAACCCGCAATACGGGCTGACGGAGGACGACATCGACATGGACGCGCTGGGCGTGCCGGAGACCGTCACCCGGGTGCGTGTCACCAAAGTCATCAAGGGCGACGCGAAAGTCGGCGACATCATTGAGGTCGCGCAGGTGGGCGGCGTCGACAAGAGCGGCATCGTTCGACGCGAGACGTCAACCACGCTGCTGAACGAGGCGAAGGCGAGTGGCACCGCCGAGTTCCTGCTGCTACTCAACGAATATGACGTCGTCTACAATGCCATCAACCCAATCTCCGGAGTGCTTGGCGTCGATACCGACGGGCACGTCACCGCGTTGAAGTCGTCTGGCGAGTCCGGCGGCATCGGCGAATCCCTGAAGGAGTACATGAACGCCGTCTCATGACGGCTGGTCCGGGATCATCCTGAAAACCGCGGCCCCGCTGGCCGCATTCCGATTCACATGCGGAATGCGACTGGCGCGGTCGCGCTGTCCATATATATCCGCCAAATGTTCGCTTTCAGAGTGGCTGGTCACATAGTGGTTGCCCGATGCATGCATAGTGAGCGATTTTTGTTTCCTCGCAGCGCGAAAAATGACGACGCGGGACTACAGTGACACGGTGATTGACATATCCGGCAAGTCGCAGTCGTTGGGAAAAGAGGCGAAACATGGGCAGTGGAAAAACCATGTTGGTAAGTGAAATGGCGCAGGCGGTCCTCAAAGAGGGCGCGCCGGTGTGCATCGAAGCCTTCGACGGATCGACGTTCGGGCCGGAAGACGCCGACCTGCAGGTCCGGGTCACCAGTCCTAAGGCCATCTATCAGTTGGCGAGCAACCTGAACGAGATCGGTTTGGCCCGCGCATACATCCTGGGCTACTTCGACATCGAAGGACTGGACGTGGCCGACCCGTATCCGCAGCTGCGCAAGCTCGTCGAACTGGCATCGTACATCCGAAAGCCATCTCCGCTCGAACTGGCGCGCATGGGGGCGGCCGTTCTCAGCCACGGCTACCACAAGGTGGAGGTGCCGCAGTCCGAAGGCCCCTCGAAATTCGAACGCATCAAGTCCGGTCTGTTCCCGCACACCGAAAAGGCCGACTCCGAGACCGTCAGCTTCCATTATGACCTGTCGAACGAGTTCTACGCCGACTTCATCGGACCGTCGATGACGTACACGTGCGCGGTGTTCGACACGCCCGACATGAGCCTGGATGACGCGCAGCGCAACAAAATCGACCTGGTGCTCGACAAGCTGGACCTCAAGCCCGGCGACCGCATGCTCGACATCGGATGCGGCTGGGGCGCTCTGGTCATCGCCGCAGCCAAGCGCGGCATCAAGGCACTGGGCGTATCGCTGTCGCACGAGCAGATCGAGTACGGTCAGGAGTGGATCAGGCGCGAAGGGCTGGAGGATCTGGCCGAGCTGCGCGTGATGGACTACCGCGAAGTGCCGGAACGAGACTTCGACGGCATCACCTCGGTGGGCATGATGGAACATGTGGGCGCGAAGAACTACCGCCACTACTTCGATGAGATGTTCAAGCTGCTCAAGCCGGCCGGCCGCCTGCTCAACCACCAGATCACGATCTCCAAGGACAAGCCGAACAACCGGCCCGGAACGGACGAGTTCCTCGACCGATACATCTTCCCCGACGGCGACCTCGCCTCGCCCGGGTTCATCGAGTCGGCGCTGCACGACGCCGGCTTCGAGGTCGTCAACCAGGAGAACCTGCGGCAGCATTACGCGCTGACGCTGCATCATTGGAACGCCAATCTCAAGGCCAACTGGGCCGACGCCGTCAAGCAGGTCGGCTACGAGCGGGCGAAGGTGTACGGCCTGTATCTGGCCGCGTGCGAGTTGAACTTCGAGCTCAACGGCATCCAGGTGCACCAGTTCCTCGCCGTCAAGCCCGACAAGGAGAGGCTTCCGAAGGCAACTGGTACCCGCTGCGTCCGTGGTGGGCGGCCTGAGCCGTTGAACAAACGGCGGATTACCGGTACAGCGCCGGCTGCTCGTTGAGCGTCACGGGGATGCGCCCGCCGTGGTGCAGGCTGTCCAGCGCGGCGTCGGCAACCACGTTCGCCACATAGCCGTCCCATGCGGTCGCCTCCTTGCCGCCCGGCTGCCGGTCGGCCTCGATATTCGCGAAGAACCGGTCGAACTCGCGGTCGTATGCCTCGATGAATCGGTCGAACCAGGCGGACGAGATCGCGTGGCTGATCTGACCGGCCTTGCGCACCTCCGGCGTGGCGACATCCGGCAGCGAGATGATGCCGGACTCGCCGACCAGGCGGCATTGGATGTCGTAGCCATACTGGCAGTTGACGTTCGCCTCGGCTGTGGCGAGGGCTCCGTCGGAGAACTCGACGATGGCCAGCTGCGGTTCGCGCAGGGGCTCCCCGTTCGGGTTGAGCGTGTTCATCCGGGCGAACTTCATCTCAACGCTGGTGATGTCGCCGTCGAACAT
>ERZ857951.3570-NODE-3570-length-11486-cov-4.791357_pt1 | contig 11486 bp, 10 predicted proteins | sample MGYA00519759_ERZ857951 | MGnify/ENA primary metagenome ERZ857951 (study PRJEB31778, sample SAMEA3449377) | human gut metagenome | biome: human gut; feature: human-associated habitat; material: faeces | place: United Kingdom | collected 2010/2012 ... | reverse complement strand
CGTTGAGCATCTGAAGAAAAACTTCGGCAAACTGGAAGTGCTGAAAGATGTCTCGACCGATATTTATGAGGGTGAGGTCGTCGTCATCCTCGGTCCCTCCGGCAGCGGTAAGTCCACCTTTTTGCGCTGCCTGAACCGGTTGGAAGAGATTACCGGAGGTGAGGTCGTCGTGGACGGCCACGACCTGACCGACAAAAAGACTGACCTGAATAAAGTGCGTGAGAACGTCGGTATGGTGTTCCAGCACTTCAACCTGTTCAACAACCTGAACGTCATGGGCAATATGATGCTGGCTCCGGTGGAACTGAAAAAGGCATCGAAAGCCGAGGCTAAGGAGCGTGCGCTGCACCTGCTGGACCGCGTGGGGCTGGCCGAAAAGGCCGAAGCCTACCCGGCACAGCTTTCCGGCGGCCAGAAGCAGCGTGTGGCCATTGCCCGCGCCCTGGCCACCAAACCGCGCGTGCTGCTCTGCGACGAAGCCACCTCCGCGCTGGACCCGGCCACCACGGATTCCATTCTCGCGCTCATCAAGGACATCAACGTCCAGCTCGGCATCACGGCGGTGGTCATCACCCACGAGATGAGCGTCATCGAAAAGATCTGCAGCCATGTGGCCATCATCAGCAAGGGCGTCATTGTCGAGCAGGGTCTGGTGGAGGACGTCTTTTTCCACCCCCGGACCGAAGCGGCCCGCCGCCTGGTCCTGCCCGAGGCCCTCCGCAAGCTGCCGCAGCCCAATCTGTACCGGCTCATCTTCAACGGCCGCTCTTCCTTTGAGCCCGTCATCGCCAACATGGTGCTGGAATGCGGCTGTCCGGTGAACATCATGTATGCCGACACCCGCGACATCAACGGCGTGGCCTTCGGCCAGATGGTCCTGCAACTGCCCGAGAGGGAGGAATCCCGCGCGCGGATCATGGCCTTTGCCGAGGCGCATTCCATCATGCTGGAGGAAATGAAACATGTTTGACCAGCAGACCGTTGAAATGCTGCTTGTGGGCGTATGGGACACGCTCTACATGACCGTGGCGGCGACATTTTTTTCCTATGTCTTCGGCATGGTCATGGGCGTGGTGCTGGTCATCTGCCGCAAGGACGGCATCCGGCCCAACGCGCTTGTCTACAACGTGCTGGACGTGGTGGTGAACCTCACGCGTTCCTTCCCCTTCCTGATTCTGATGATCGCGGTCATCCCCTTCACCCGCTTTCTGGTAGGCACCACCATCGGCAACAACGCCACCGTGGTGCCGCTGGTGCTGGCCGCCGCGCCCTTTGTGGCCCGGCTGGTGGAGTCCTCCCTGCTGGAGGTGGACAACGGTGTGGTGGAGGCCGCCCAGAGCATGGGGGCCAGCACCTGGCAGATCATCGTCAAAGTGCTGCTGCCCGAGGCGCGGCCCTCGCTGCTCAACGGCAGCGCCGTATCCGCCATCACCATTCTCGGCTACTCGGCCATGTCCGGGGCCGTGGGCGGCGGCGGACTGGGCAAGCTCGCCATCATGTACGGCTACAACCGCTATCAGACCGACATCATGGTCATTACGGTGGTTTTGCTGATCATCATCGTGCAGGCCTTCCAGTCTTTCGGCAACTGGGCCACGCGTCGCAGCGACAAACGCGGTTCGTAGCCCGGCTCCAACCTTTTACACAAGGACAAAACCCATGAAAAAACTGCTTCTGGCTTTTGCCGCCCTGTTGGGCACGGCTTCCCTGGTCTGCACCGCTCAGGCCGCGGGCACGATCACCGTGGGCGCGTCCCCCACGCCCCATGCCGAAATCCTTGCCGAGGCCGCCAAACTGCTCAAACCGCAGGGCTACGTCCTCAAGATCGTGGAATATTCCGACTATGTGCAGCCCAATGTGGCCCTGGACAGCAAGGAGCTGGACGCCAACTATTTCCAGCACAAACCCTACCTGGACGACTTCAACGCCCAGAAAGGCACCAAGCTCGGCTCTATGGGCCCGGTGCACTATGAACCCTTCGGCATCTACGCGGGCAAGACCAAGAGCCTCAAGGACCTGAAGGACGGCGCGCTGGTGGCCGTGCCTAACGACGCCACCAACGAGGGCCGCGCGCTGCTGCTCCTGCAGGACGAGGGCCTTATCAAGCTGAAGAAGGATGCCGGTCTGGCCGCCACCCGCCGCGACATCGTGGAGAATCCCAAAAAGCTCAAGATTGAGGAAATCGAGGCCGCCCAGCTGGTGCGCGCCCTGCCCGACGTGGACATTGCCATCATCAACGGCAACTACGCCATTCTCGGCGGTCTGAAAGTGGCCGACGCCCTGGCCGTGGAAGCCGCCGACTCCGTGGCCGCCGCCACCTACGCCAATATTCTGGCCGTGCGCGAGGGCGACGAAAAGCGTCCCGAACTCCGGGCCCTGTATGAGGTTCTGATCAGCCCGGAAATGGCCGCCTTTATGAAAAAGAAGTATGCGGGCGCGGTGCTGCCCTCCGTGAAATAGGCTTTTCCCGCTGGTTTTAGAGCGTTTTACTATTGAAAATATCTCAACGCGCGGTGCGGATTTTCCGTGAAAATCCGCATCGCGAAATTATCGCAAGGCGAATTTACTTCGCCGTTAAGAGCTGATTTCAAGCGCAAACCGTTCTGAGGAAGCGCTTGTTTCCGGCTGGATACAAAAAGCGGCCCATGACGTTTAGTCATGGGCCGCTTTTTGTATCTTCGCGCTGCCGGGTTGTAGAGAGGGCCCGGCGCTCGGAAACGGGAAGCGTTTTCGCGGATTTGTCATCCCGGCGGTAATGGGGTACCAATGAACCATGGACAGAGCAGCAATGCTCTGTCCCCTGCATAAAATATAAGGGCGCTGCCCGAACAGGAGATACTATCATGGCTGAAAAAAATGAAGAAAGCATGGATACGTTGCGGAATGAACTGAACACCCTGCGCGATCAGATGGAAACGCTGGTGAAATCTCTCGGCGAAAAAGGCGGCGAGGCCTCCTCGGACATGGTTGCCAAGCTGGAAAGGGAACTGGAACACTACCGGAGAATGGCGGCCGATAAAGTGCACAAGGCTTACGAGGCCGGGAGCGCCGGCATCGAGCAGGTGGGCGAACAGGTGCGCCGGAATCCCGTGACAAGCCTGCTCGTGGCCTTTGGCGCGGGCTGCGCGCTTTCCTGGTTGTTCCGTCAGTACAGGTAAGAGCCCGCGTGAAGGGTCTGGCTGAACTCATCATCAGTTTCTTTGACCTGCTTGAGGCCGAGGGGCAGCTCCTGCGGCACAATGCTCTGCGCACATTGCGCACGGCAATGCTGCTGGGTTTGGGGCTGCTCTTCGGCGCGGCGGCCTTGGCTTTTTTTGTGGCGGCGCTGTATAAGGCCCTCTCGATCGTGCTGCATCCGGCCTGGGTGCTGTGCATCATCGGGCTGGTCTGCGCGGGCATCGCCGGAGGCTTGTTATGGATGTCGCTTCCAAAGAAAAAACATACACAGTAGGAGAGGCCAAAGAGCGTTTACGCCGGGTTTCGGCCCGGTTTGACCCCTTTGCCGTTGTCAGGCGAAAGCCTCTGCACGCTGCGGGCGCGGCCTTTCTGGCCGGACTGGCCTGGGGGGCGTTGCGCCGTGGCGGCACGCCCGCGCCGGTAAGCCTGCTGCCTCTGGCCGCGCAGATCGTGAGCCTGGGGATGCGCTGGGGCCTGCGGCCAAAGGATGCTGCCAATTAACGATTAACGAAAGTATGAGACTTGAAAAGGGCCTGTGATAATTCACAGGCCCTTTATACATCCCGCATGGAAAATTAGTTAGATAAATAGGTAGTAGGGCGGTTTGCTGTGAATTGTTGCGCTGTTTACACTGCAAGAGAGCGTTTGAATGGCATTCAAGAGGCCGTCAGTTCAATTCTCTTCAGCTCCACCAGATTTCTTAAAAACCCCCGATCATCTGTGTGATGATCGGGGGTTTTTGGCGTTGGGGAATTCATGGAAAATTGTGAGAATTAATCGCATGAAGTGGAGACCACAGATCATAAGCATGACAATCTAATAAATTTAGGGTAGGCAAAAAGAACCCTCCCTCTTCGTTGGTATTCTTTGAACGTGGTGCCCTAAAAAATTGAGGAATCAAAGCTGCGGATGTTGAATTTTTGGATGATCCCTGAGTGCTCATATTTATGAATTATTTAAAAGCCGAGTCGATTCCGCCATCAAATCTTTTTTTGCTTCCTTGCTTGCACTGTCTAACAGCGCATCAATATCCTTCTTTCTCTGGGAAACTGAACCAAGCCCGCTCCGTGAATAGGCTGTTTCCCATTTTTGTATCTGTTTAGTCTGAATACAATTCCGTGACTTGTCCCTATTAATTTGAGATAATTTTCTAATAATTTGGTCATCTGTACGCAGTTTTTTCGCATATTTATATATAACAGACTGAATTAAGTCTATGAAATCATCTATAGGTTTCAATGTGTCATAAGATGAGATGTTCATATGCCCAAGCCTTCGGGAAAGTGCTTTAATTCTAGTCCAATGCTCTGCTTGTACAGCAATTTCACTTGGCAGATTTAGCTTTGCCCTCCATAGTTCACTAAAGTTTTTTATTGCCGATTCAAAATCTTTATTATAGTTTATCTCGAATTTACTTTCTTCTAGATTCTGAATATCAGATTTATTGACAACAACGCTATTGACATCAATTCTATTTTTTTTTTTTTTTTCACAATTAACGGGTTTAATCTGTTTTGATATATTTTTTGTATCTACATTAATGCACTTTAAAAAATTTTCGATTTCACTAGAAAATTTCTCACTTACTTTTGAACTGTTTACATCCGGAAAATAAAAAAATCTTGAATTTTGAATATTTTCTAAATCCTTGACCATTTGGTATCCATATTCATTATTACAATTTTTTATATCCTCACATAGTTGTCTAAATGTATTTAGTATGTGATCGATTTTGTCATCATCAGTTTCAAAATTATCACCAATAAGCGCATCATATTTAGAGAAGCACACAAGCATTTTTGATAGATAACCGTGCTTTACAATCCCCGTAATGATATCCCTTGTGCTTTGTTGCATGGATTTACTTGCTTCATCTATAATTAGAATATAATCAGATTTTTCAAAAATTTCTACACTTGCTGAAATAGATTGTTGTACTGAATGGCCAATGCCTTTTCCATCAATGAATGCTAAGTGGGGATTACAGCTAATCCATGATGGAAGAAAAGGGCCAGATATTCGCACACTGTCAATAAGTGGCGTAATCACGTCCCCCCACATTTTTTTCTGTATCCCAATAAAATGATGCAGTTTTTTTATAAAATTATCTCTGCTTCGTGTTTTGAAAAAATAACCAAGAGGCCATTTACTTTTACTTTTATCAAGTATTATCTCGCCATTTTTTTTGTCTATAATGCTGAAAAATTTATCAAAAATGTCTTTATAAATCTTATTTAACCCTTCTTTAAACTGCTCCGACCTAACAAGCTCCTCATGAATTAATTCATCAAGCTCAAACAGTTCCGTATCGTTATATTGTTGGCCGCCATTGCTATTAAATGTATTGTAATTATCCCGATATACTTCTGCACAGCGAGCTATAATATCAGAATACTTTTTTTTAATCTCCGTATTTTCTTCTATGTTTCCAATGATATACTTTAGTCTGAATGTCTGTGAAGTATCTTCGGATAGCACATTAAACGCTTGCGAAATATCATTATTTGAATGGTATTTCCTTACCGCTTTGGATAAGCAATCTTTAATTATATAATCAATATAGTCTTTATCTAAAAAAGTTACACAAGCCTGATAATATTCAGATTCTGACACTATTGCTTCAAAGTTATATGTAGTCGTCCTACTCGTTGATGTTGGTGGTATTTTTTCGTTTTCTGGATCTATTCCGAGCATCTTTTGCATAAAAGTTGTTTTCCCAGAACCTGTAATGCCAAAAAGTGACAATATTTTACTGTCACTATTAAAAGGGATATAGCTATTTCTAACATTGAATTTTTCATTTATATATGAATCTAAAAAATTATTCATATTGACTCCAGCGTTATTCTCATTTTTGCGTGTTGTTTTTCATGTCAAAAAAACAGCGATCAAAGAATACTAAAGAAGAGGAATGGTCTTTTTTGCTTACCCTAAATTTATTAAATTGTCATGCTTATGATCTGTGACACAGCACATCTGAATTCTCCAAACGCCAAAACCCCCCGACCATCTTCCGATGATCGGGGGATTTTAAGATATCTGGTGGAGCTGGACAGAATTGAACTGACGGCCTCTTGAATGCCATTCAAGCGCTCTCCCAACTGAGCTACAGCCCCACGGCAGAAGGCATACTGCCCAAAAGAGCGGCGTCTGTCAATATTTTTTATACGTTTTTTTCAGGGCCGCGCGGGCCGGAGTTTTCGGGGTCCGCAACCCGGCCATATTCGGCCATATTGGGGCTCTCCGGCTCAACGCCGGGTTTCTCCCGCCAGTTCGCCCAGCACCTCGCCCACCCGGGACAGGGCGTCGGCCAGCACATCGTCCGCCACCGCGTAGGACAGGCGGATGCAGTTGTCGTCGCCGAAGGCCGCGCCCGGCACCAGGGCCACATGGGCCTTGTCCAGCAGGTACGTGCAGAGCTCCGTGGAATTACGCACATGGTCGCCGTAGCACTGGTGCACGTCCACAAAGAGGTAGAAGGCCCCGTCCGGCTTGGGACAGACAGCCCACGGCCAAGCCTTGATGATGTCCAGGGCCAGATCGCGCCGCCGCAGGAAGGCCGCGCGCATTTCGTCCACGCACTCCACCGGGCCTTCCAGGGCGGCCAGGGCGGCCTTCTGGGACACGGAACAGATGCTGGAGGTGCTGTGTCCCTGCATGGAGGAGATTTTTTTAACCAAGTCCGGGTGCGCGGCCAGAAAACCCACGCGCCAGCCGGTCATGGCATAGCTTTTGGACAGGCCGTTGAGCACGGCCACCAGTTCGGGGCAATGCTCGAACCAGGTGATGGCGCTGGTCATCTGCGCGGGCGGGAAGACCAGTTGGTCGTAAATTTCGTCCGACAGCACAAAAATGTTCCGCGCCAGGGCCCAGCGCATGATCTGCATGAACTCGCGGTCGGAATAGACCGCGCCGGTGGGATTGCTGGGCGAGTTGAGGATCAGCAGCCGGGTCTTGTCCGTGGTCTTTTCCTCAAGCATGAGGGGCGTGACCTTGAAATTGCGTTCCGGCCCGGCATGCACGGTCACGGGCACGCCGCCCGCCAGTTCCACCATGTCGGGATAGCTCAGCCAGTAGGGCGCGGGAATCAGCACCTCGTCGCCGGGGTTGATGGTGGCCTGCATGAAATTGTAGAGGCAGTGCTTGCCGCCCGCGCCGATGATAATGGATTCCATGGGCACGGGCGTGCCGTAGTTCCGTTCAAAGTAGCGGCCCGCGGCCTTGCGCAGATCGGGAATGCCGGGCACGGCGGTGTAGCGGCAGAAATTGGCGTCAATGGCGGCCTTGGCCGCGTCGCAGATATGCCTGGGCGTGGGGAAATCCGGTTCGCCCACGGCCAGGCTGGTCACGTCCACGCCCTGCGCCTTGAGCTCCAGGGCCCGGCTGTTGACACTGAGGGTCAGAGAAGGTTTGATGCTGCGCAAGCGTTCGGAAATCTGCATGGAGGGCTCCTTAGAAGAGCGGCATGGCATTGAAAATGTCGCCCTTCTGACGTTTGGCGCGCGGACGCGGCGGAAAAGAACGAAAAATCTGCCGCGAATTTTTTAGCAGGTTCAAAGCGGGGTGTAAATGCGGGACAGGGATGAACAGGGATTGCCGTCCGGACCGGGCGGCTGTCCGGCCGGTGGAGGTTCCGGCAATGCGGATGCGGCGCCGCTGCTGCCCTTCGCGCCGGATTGCGTGATCGGGACGTTCGTGCAACGGCAAAAGCGTTTCAGTGTGGAACTGCGCCTGGACGGCGCTTCGGTCTGGGTGCACAGCAACAACTCGGGCAGCATGCTGGGCCTGACCCGGCCCGGCGCGCCGGTGCTGGCCTCTCCGGCGGCCAATCCGGCCCGCAAGCTCAAATATACCCAGGAATGCGTCTGGCTGGCGGAAAGCGCCGTACCCGGGCCGCCTCTCTCGTCGTCAAACCCGCCCGGCCCGGTTCCCGGCGGCCCCGGATTCTGGGTGGGGGTGAACACCAGCGTGCCCAACCGCATGCTGGAGGCGGCCTTTCTCGCCGGGCGGCTGGCTTTTGCCGAGGGCTATGCCGGGCTGACCCGCGAGGCCAAACGCGGCCAGAGCCGCCTGGACGGCCTGTTCAGCGGGCCGGGCCTGCCGCCGCTCTGGGTGGAATGCAAAAACGTGACCATGGTGGAGGACGACGCGGCCTGCTTTCCGGACGCGGCCAGCGAGCGCGGGCAGAAGCATCTGCGCGAACTCATGGACATTGTGGCCCACGGCGAGCGGGCGGCCATGTTTTATCTGGTGCAACGGCCTGACGGGCACTGTTTCGCACCGGCGGACTTTATTGATCCGGCCTATGCCGAGCTTTTTTATGAGGCGGTCGCGCGCGGGGTGGAGATCTATCCCTACCGGGCCGTGGTCAGCCCGCGCGGAGTGGATCTGGGCGGTTTGCTGCCCGTGCGCCTTTATTGACTTTCCGCGCGCGGGGAGTCTAGAAACGGGGCGGAACAACGAAATCGGAACAACAGGAAGCGGACACAAACAGCCGTTCCCGCCCGCACGGCCCGCGTATGGCCCTGGCACGGGCAGAACGGCGGGACAGACCGGCCAGACAAACAGAGGGGGCTCCTTCCATGCCCGACACGACCCATCGTTTCATTCCCCGGCTCACGGACGAGCAGCTCCGGCAGATCCAGTTGGACGGCCTGCGCTACACCCTGCGCCAGGCGCGCAACTCCCCGCAGTACCGGGCGCGGTTGGATGCTTGCGGCGCGCGTGCCGAGGATATCCACAGCCTGGACGATCTGCGCCTGCTGCCCACTGTGGATGTGGAGGATCTGCGCGAGGGCTACCCCCTGCCCCTGCTCTGCGTGCCGGAAAAGGACGTGGTGCGCATCCATGCCTCCAGCGGCACCACGGGCAAGCGCAAAATTCTGGCCTACAGCCGCCGCGACATCGAGACGTTCAGCACCCAGATGGCCCGCTGCTACGAGCTGGCCGGGCTCACGCCCGAGGACCGCATGCAGGTGGCTGTGGGTTACGGCCTGTGGACCGCCGGGGCGGGCTTTCAGCTGGGCAGCGAGCTTTTCGGCATGCTGACCATTCCGGTGGGGCCGGGCAATCTGGAAATGCATCTGCAACTGCTCAGGGACGTGGGCGCCAGTTGTTTCGGGGCCACGGCCTCCATGGCCCTGCTGCTGGCCGAGGAAGTGGAGCGCGCGGGCATCCGCGATCAGATCCGGCTGCGCAAGATGATCTGCGGGGCCGAGACGCGCAGCGAGAAAATGCGCCTGGCCATCGAGAGCAAGCTGGGCCTGGAAGGCAGCTATGACATCGCGGGCATGACCGAAATGTACGGTCCGGGCACGGCCATGGACTGCGACGCCCATGAGGGCCTGCATTACTGGGCGGATTTGTTCATCATCGAAGTGCTGGACCCGGACACCCTGCAGCCCGTGCCCGAGGGCGAAGTGGGCGAGATGGTGGTCACCAGCCTGCGCAAGGAGGCCGTGCCCCTGTTGCGCTACCGCACCCACGACCTGACCCGCCTGCTGCCGGGCCGCTGCTCCTGCGGCCTGAACATGCCCCGGCACGACCGCATTCTGGGCCGCTCCGACGACATGGTCATCTACAGGGGCGTGAACATCTATCCCGGCCAGATCATGGAAGTCATCGGCCAGTTCCCGGAACTGGGCGGCGAATACCAGATGGAGCTGACCAGGGACGAGCGCTCCCTGGACCATCTGGCCCTGATTGTGGAGCGCGCCCAGGATCAGCCGTCCGGCAATGACGCTGCCCTGGCCCAGGCTCTGGAGCGGCGGCTGCACAAGGCCATTCTGGCGCGCATGGAAGTGCGGGTGGCGGATTACGCCGGCCTGCCGCGTACGTTCAGCAAGTCCAAGCGGGTGATCGACAAGCGCTGATCCCGCTCCGTGCGTTGTGCCCCTTTCAGGACGATAGGGCGGACTTACCGTAAACCCGGCACGAAAACGCCGCCCGTCTCCACGGAGTGTGGAAACGGACGGCGTCTTTGCTGCGGTGGATAAATCCGGCTTTACTGCTTCTTGGGTTCCTTGGTCAGGTCGTCCACATTTTGCTTGGCATGGTCCACAAAGAGATCACGCACGCCGGGCACTTCGCCCAGGCCCTTGAGGTTGGCCTCCACCTTGAAACCGGCGGCCTTGAGCTTGGAAGCCCAGGAATCCTCCTCGTCCCCGGCCAGGTCGTTGCGGGCGTGGTCCCCGGCCACCACCATCAGGGGCTGCAGCCAGACTTTTTTGATCTTGTGGGCCTTGAGCTCGGCCAGCAGGTCGTCAATGCCGCGCGCGCCTTCCACCGTGGCCATGAAGACCAGGGGGTCACTTTCCTTGAACGTGGCCCGTGTGCCTTCAAAAACCAGGTCCGCCCGGCCGTGGGCCTGTCCGTGGCCCATGAGCACCACAGCCTCGCCCTTCCGGCGCTTGCCGCCCATATCAGCAAGCACGGCCTTGGCCACGCTTAAGGCATCCTTGTGCGACTCCAGCAGGGGGCGGCCCAGGTACACGGCCTCAAAACGGCCCGGATGCTTCTGGATATCCAGCAGCACGGCCCGCTCAAGCTCCGTAAATTCCTCGCCGGGCATCACATGCAGGGACTGCACGCGCACCACTTTCACCCCCGCCTTGGCCAGCGCGGCCAAGCCGTCGCTGATGCCGCCCACGGGCTTGCCCTGCTTGGCAAGTTTTTTGCGGATGATCTGCGAGGTGTAGGACCAGACCACGGGCGTGTCCGGAAACGCGGCCTTGAAGGACGCGTCCACGGCCTTGAACGAGGGCAGGGCTTCGGGCACGCTGGTGCCGAAAGCCACCAGCAGCACCCCTTCCTTGGGGGCTTTCTGATCCGCCGCTTGGACGGACGCGGCCAGCAGGGCCAGCAGAAGCAGGAAAAGCGGCAGGACGCGCGGGAACACGCGCAACGTACGAGACATGGCAACCTCCTCAATCGTGCGTTGAAAGGTGGATACGGCGGCGGCGCAAAGCGCCCCGGCCAGCGGGTGTTCGGACTTAAGGGATGTGGAGGCCCGCGTTTCTGATCATAATCAGGACAACGGCCCCGCGCCTCGGCTTCGCCTTCACCTGTGACGGCTGGCTGTCGCGCCCCGCCGGGATGTTTCCGGCAAGGCGAAGAAGCTCTGTACCCTCTTACCGCAGCGCGACTGTTTCCGATTTGCACGGAATTCCCCGCTACAGCGGGCAGAGGACAATAGGGAGGCGCAAAAGTCAAGACAAGTGTCGAAGCTGAAAAATGAGATAGCCGCCGTGACTCAGCGAAAAAGCACATTTTTTGCGATCAGGCACCAGGAGCTGTTTCCAGGCGCGCGC
>ERZ857951.3567-NODE-3567-length-11503-cov-13.178372_pt1 | contig 11503 bp, 11 predicted proteins | sample MGYA00519759_ERZ857951 | MGnify/ENA primary metagenome ERZ857951 (study PRJEB31778, sample SAMEA3449377) | human gut metagenome | biome: human gut; feature: human-associated habitat; material: faeces | place: United Kingdom | collected 2010/2012 ... | reverse complement strand
AAGCAGGAATGTCAGAACATTCTGTAAAGAAAGAGCAGCTGATAAACTGGAAAATTTTGAAGCAGAGCGAGGGACAGCTTCTGGCAACGAATGCCTATGCGTTGCTGACATCGGATTATTTTTCATTCTCCAAAACACAATGTGCGGTATTCAAGGGAACAGATCGTGCAATGTTTCTGGATAAGAGAGAATTTACAGGACCAATCTATACACAAATCGAAGAAGCAGTAGATTTTGTATTGAGAAATATTCGGCTTGGAGCAACAATTGACGGATTGGTGCGAAAAGAGAAATATGAGTTACCACCGGAAGCAATCAGGGAAATGATTATTAATGCCCATTGTCACCGTAACCTATTAGATGAATCCTGTATTCAGGTCGCAGTTTATGATGACAGATTGGAGGTGACATCTCCGGGTGGATTATATAACGGATTAACTTATGAGGAAGTCATGAATGGTCATTCGAAGATCAGGAATAAAGGCATTGCCAATATATTCAGTCAGATGGGACTTGTAGAGGCATGGGGAAGCGGAATAAAAAGAATCCTTAATGCTGCAGAAGAGTATGGACTTCCGAAACCGAGATTTCAGGAATTTGATAATATGTTTCGGGTAGAGCTGTTCCGTAATTCATTTCCGATGACAAATGAAAAAGAAAACATCAGAGAAACATCGGAGAAGCATCGGAGAAGCATCGGAGAAGCATCGGAGGTAGTGTGGAGAACAGACCTCAACGATACACAGCAAAAGATTATAAAGTTACTTTCAGAAGATCATCAATTATCAGCAGTTAAGTTAGCTGAAAAAATTGGGGTTGCCAGTCGAAATATTGAGAACAATATTAAGAAGTTAAAAGAGTATGGTATTCTTATAAGACATGGATCTCCAAAGAATGGTTACTGGGAGATTGTAGATAAAGATCTACAGGAGTGAGAAGTAAATTAGTCCAAGATAGCTCAAGATTAGTCCAAGAGAATATATATATAAATAACAAAAATAGATTGACATTTTGTAGTAATCAGTAGTAAACTGTACTTGTGGAAGGGAAGTGATATGTTTGGCTAGAAAAACACCAAAAGATGGCAAAGAAGAAAACATACGAGTACGGGTGACTCCAGAACAAAAACAGAGACTTGTTGAGTATGCAGAAAGACACTATCAGAGCATGAGTGGTGTTGTATGTCAGGCATTGGATCTCCTGTACGCAAGAGAAGAACAACAAAATAATAAAGAGTAAAATGGAGTTATTTTGGAGTTTATTTCTTCATAAGCGGTGCGAAAAGCACAAAATTAGAACACACATTCGAAGTATAAGCCTCTAATAATAGCCTTTGCGTGTCATGAAACGCAGTCCGCAAAGGAGTTTGAGTAGCTTGTTTTGTTTGTTCGCAAACCTCATTATTCAGTTTTTTGTAAAAATGAATAATCTATACACTTTAAGGTTCTGAATCTACATAGTAGGTTCGGAGCCTTATTTTTGTGGGAGAAGAGAGTGGCTTAGTTACGATGGAATGTATTTGTGAATAAAAAATCAGTTGTAGAAAATCCAAATAATAGATATAATATAGAAAAGAAAGCGAACATAGATTTCTAACAGAAAGGGCGTGATCTTATGGTAACAACAGAATCTGTAACTATTAAAGTTCCGGTAGGAATGTCAAAATATCTGGTAACTATGAATCCGGAAACAGAGCTTACCCGAAATGCGCTGTTGCTGTATCCATATATATTAAATCAGACGATATCTCATGGTCATGCAGCTGAAATTTTGGGAATAAGAAAATCAGAGTTAATTGATTTGTATGATAAATTGGGATATTCTTATTTTGATATGACGATGGATGATTTGGATGATGAACTGAATACATTCAGAGAACTTAAAAAGAAGGAGACTACAGTATGATTGTTATCTCTGACACAACACCGCTGATATCACTTCTTAAAATCAATCGAATAGATTTGCTGGAAAAACTGTTTGGAGATGTTCTGATTCCACAGGCAGTATTTGAAGAGTTGACAATTGATGAGCGTTTCCGATTGGAAGCCGACCAGATTAGACAGAAGAAGTTCATCGTAGTGAAGCCTGTAAATAATCCGGAATCAGCCAATATATTAAAAAGAGCAACAGGTCTTGACCAAGGTGAGAGTGAAGCAATTGTTCTGACGGATGAACTAAAAGCAGATTTGTTATTGATGGATGAAGCAAAGGGCAGAAACGTATCAACTCAGATGGGGCTTAGAATCATGGGAACAATAGGGATTCTTATGGCTGCCTATGAGGAACAAGAATTAACTTCGGATGAGGTCAGAGAATGCGTGGATGAATTGCAACGTGCTGGACGACATATCGGACAGCGGCATTATCAGATGCTGTTAAGCAGACTGAAAGACTAAATGTATCGTTTAAGAACAATAATTGACAAAAAGAGAAAAGAAAAGTTGATTATTTTAGTTGGAAAAGGAAACCGTTCCTGCTATAACCGTATTGTATATGAAAATAAATAATCGAGTGGTCTTCGAGTGGAACCCGAGTTTTCACTCGAGAGCCACTCGAGACAGAAAAATTGTAGATAGAACATCACGTTTATCAAAATGATAATGTCAAATTTCCTGCTTCCAATTATCTATAAAATGTCTACAAAGACTGCAATAGAAGTATGGATATCGTGGAATATATGGAAAATTCATACTAAATATATGAAAAATAAAATCAAGAGAATACAATATATAGATGACTACATAGAGTTTGAATGATCCATATATTTCAGGGCAAAACTTTCAGCCAGTGAAATGAAAAAAATCATGTGAAAACATGAAATGCAATTTAGAATAAAGAATGACCTTGATGGTCTGGAATTTCCAGACTTTCAGGGCCTTTTTTCTTATCTGGCAGCAGTTTTCAGGGATTTGAAAAGTGGAGAAAAACCTTATTTTAAGGGCTTTTAGAGGTCTGAAAAGTGACATAAAATTTTAATTTTATGAGGACATCTAAAAACGGAAGCAATACAAAATATAAAAGAAAGTTTGGATGCAATTTCTGTTATTTTGGGAAGAAGAGTTTTATGATTTAACTACTCTGAAGGATAAAAATTTTGCCTTAAAATAGGATGAAAGCGTATCGGTATATCAGATTGTGCTTACAAGTGGTTTATGGCAGGAGATTTTTCTGTGAAAGGCGAGAATGCCAACAATGTTATAGACATAGATGATAATGACTGTAATACGACGAAGATAGAAAAACAGAATGTATGTTTGCGAAAGAGTGTTGAAAAAGGAAGTGTGCTATAGTATAATAGCAAGAAATAGAAGGCTTGTAGGTAGGTGGAATATGCTAGAAAAAATTGTAGAACTTACAAACGAATATATAGAGAGTATGCCGAAAAAAGAACGAAAGAAATATGGACAGTTCTTTACCAGTATGGAAACTGCCCGTTTTATGGCGGGATTATATAAGTTGGATGAGAAAACAGGCAAAGTAAGTGTGCTTGATGCAGGGGCTGGTTCAGGTATATTATCATGTGCTTTTATTGAGCGAATGGAAACAATAGATTCTATTCAGGAGATTGAGCTTACCTGCTATGAAAACGATGAAAATGTATTGTCATTGTTGAAACGTAATCTGGAATATTGTAAAGAAGAGACAAGGAAGAAACTTACAGTTAATATCGTTGAAGATAATTATATTCTGAGCCAGTATTTGGATTTTAATCATATGTTGGGAGGAAATGCAGAGCCTAAGAAATATGATTTTGTGATTGGAAATCCGCCATATATGAAAATTCCGAAAGATGCGCCAGAAGCTACAGCAATGCCAGAGGTATGTTATGGTGCACCGAATTTATATTTCATTTTTGCGTCTATGGGATTATTTAATTTATGTGAAAATGGAGAGATGGTTTACATCATTCCAAGGTCATGGACATCAGGAGCGTATTTTAAACGTTTCCGGGAATATTTTTTGACAGAAGGGAAATTGGAACATATTCATCTTTTTGTCAGCAGAAATAAGGTTTTTGATAAAGAAAGTGTGTTGCAGGAAACAATTATTATTAAAGTAAAAAAGACAAGTGAAAAGCCAGAAACCGTTACGATTACATCAACGAAATCAAATAGTGATTTTGGGGAGCTGACATCATTAACAGTTCCATATGATTTGGTTGTAGCAGGATCAGACTATTATGTTTATCTTGTAACAGATGAAAATGAAGTGGAAGTATTAAAGAAATTGCATAAATTTGATAAGACACTTCCGAAAATTGGTGTAAAAATGAAAACGGGATTGACCGTAGACTTCCGTAATCGTGAGATTTTGAGGGATGAAGCGGAAGAAGGGGCAATACCTTTATTTTATTCACAACATATAAGGCAAGGAAAGGTAGAATTTCCAATCCAGAAAGAACATGAATATGTGGTGACAGAACAAAAGGGATTAATGCAAGATAACAAAAACTATCTATTTGTAAAGCGCTTTACAGCAAAGGAAGAACCTCGAAGATTACAGTGTGGAGTATATTTAGCCAAAAGATTTCCGCAGTACCAAAAGATAAGTACACAGAATAAAATTAATTTTGTGGACGGTGTATTAACGGAAATGTCAGAATGCTTGGTGTATGGGTTGTATGTATTATTTAATTCTACACTTTATGACGAATATTATCGTATTTTGAATGGGTCTACACAGGTTAATTCAACAGAGATTAATGCAATGCCTGTGCCAGAGTTAGAGGATATTCAGGAAATGGGCAGAAAAGTGCTTAAAAGTCAGGATTATTCAGAGGCAAATTGCAATTTGATATTGGAGGGATACTGTGGATAAGAAAATAGAAGAAGCAAGAGAATTTCTGCAAACAATTGGTATGCCAAAAGCACAGCAAGCGGATATATGTTGCTATGTGATACTGGCTATGGCGGGAATAAAGCCGATATGTCATGGAGTGAAGCAACAAATGACTGGATTCGTATTCATGATATTATTCAATTTGTTAATACATTTTACGGTATGAGCTATGCAGAAAACAGCAGAGAAACATTTAGAAAGCAGGCTTTGCATAGATTTCGTACCGCAGCTTTGATAGAGGATAATGGAAAAGCAACCAACAGCCCCAATTATCGGTACAGATTGACGGAGGAAACTGTACAAATACTGAGAACGATGGAAACACCAGCGTGGAAGGAATCTATAAAACGCTTCCTTTGTTACCATGAAAAGTTAATTGATTTGTACGCTTCCAAAAAGAAGATGACAATGATGCCGGTAAATATAAATGGCGAGAATTTTAAATTTTCAGCAGGTAAGCATAATGAGTTACAAAAAGCCATTATCGAGGAATTTGCACCAAGATTTGCACCAAATTCGGAGTGCTTGTACGTTGGCGATACAATAGAAAAAGATTTGGTAAAGAATGTAGAAAAATTAAAAGAACTGGGATTTGAAATTACGTTACATGATAAAATGCCTGATGTTGTATTGTATCGGGCAGATAAGAATTGGATTTATTTTGTGGAATCTGTAACATCGGTCGGTCCGATGGATCCGAAACGAATATTGGAAATTACAGAGATGACAAAAGATGTAACAGCAGGAAAGATATTTGTAACAGCATTTCTGGATTTCAAGACGTATAAGAAATTTGCAGAGGCGCTGGCTTGGGAGACAGAGGTCTGGATTGCGGAGATGCCGGAGCACATGATTCATTTGAATGGAGATCGGTTTATGGGACCGAGGTAAGAAAAGGGGATTAAATTATGGATAGTAAGAAAAATGTATTTGTGATAATGCCATTTCAAGAAGAATTTTTTGAAATGTATGAAATGTTAAAAATGGAGTTTGCTGATAACTATGAATTTACGAATGCAGGAGAGGAGGGAAATCAGCAAAATATATTGCGCGATATTATTGAGCCGATATATCAATCGGATATTGTCATTGCTGATTTAACAGGATTAAATCCAAATGTGATGTATGAATTGGGAATTGCCCACACATTTAATAAAAAGACCATTGTAATTACTAAAGATGATTTGGCACAATTACCATTTGATTTAAAACAATATAGGGCAAAAGATTATTCTACACATTTTAAAAAATTTGCTGACTTAATAGAATATTTGAAAGTCAATATGGATGGTGCTGTTAATGGAGATGTGTCATATAGTAATCCTGTTAAAGATTTTATGACATTAGCAGGTATCAATAATGGCAGTTGTTTTTGTGAAACACCGTTAAATTTGGAAGATAATACAGATAAAGGTTTTTTGGATTTTTTGGCTGAAATAGAAGAAAACGCTGATGCTCTGGCGAAAGATATTCAGACAATGACAGAAGAGATGGAGAATATGTCGAGTGGTGTATCAAAAAGTACAAATGAAATAGAGCGTGTTCAAGAAAACGGTGGGAGTGGAGTCGCTTCTTTTGCGCGAAAAGAATCTAAAAAAGCAGCTCAATATATCAGTGACTTTGCTTTGAAGTTGCGTGTACATAATCAAACTATAGAATCGCTGTGGGATAAAGTAGAAAATAGTACTTTGGGATTACTTGAAAATCAATTTGCTACTCATGATAATAATAAACAATCGCTAATGGATTATTTAATATCATTAAAAGGAATGAAAAAGGCAATTATTCAAAGCAACATTTCGGTTGAGGAATTAAAGACATCTGTAGAAGGAAATATGGGCATAGAACGCTCGATGAATCAAGCGATACGTTTTTTGGTAGAAGACTTGTCAACGTATATTGAAAATACGCAGAGAATTATCGCATCAATAGATAAAATAATGGCCAAGAGTAAGTTCGTTGTAGGATATATAAGTGATGATGAAAATGAATAATTGGTAAGATAGAGTGGCAACAAATTGGCAACAGAAAATCAGCGAGCCAAAATAATATATGCAACTGAAATAAAATAACGGCAAAAAAGACATAAAACTTAAACAAATGTATTTAAAAATATCTTTGGACTTGCCGAGTTTGAATAGTACCAAAATGCCAAAGAGCCGCTTAGATAGCGGCTCTTTATTTTGTTCGTCTATAAAATGTCTATACTATTCCAGTAGTTTTGTATGAGAAAGTAATATTAGTTAATTATCATGTCATGAGGGCCAGTAATCTTATTTAAAAATTTCTTATTTAATTCGTCTATTTCTTGATTTGGCCATGAACCAATTCGCTCTTTAATATAGATAATATCATCCCAGTATCTGCCCAGGTTTTCAAGATATTTCCATTGTGAGCCGGCTATTTCATAAGTTACATATAATTCATTATTTTTGCAAGTGATTTTTCTGTTGATATTCAAACCGGCTCTTTGCATAGTTTCAATTTGACATAGAAATTCAGCGAAATATGACTTGTTAGATTCATTATTAATTATATCCTGTGTTTTAATAGAGATAATGTGCATGTGATCATAGTCAATTTTAGTGCTGACTTCGGGTGAAAAACGCTCCATAGGAATATCTGCTTCTATTAATTTTTTTATAAGCAGAATAAATTCAGATTCTTTTGTAATATCCCTATATACTTTTTTACTAGCTGCAAGAGCATCTGCCATTGCAGAATCAAGTTGTGATAGTTCGGCATCACCTTGCATTCCTGCATTTAAAGCATCCATTTGAGCTTGTAAGTGATTCATCAAAAGGATTTTTGATATATATGGATAATTCCTGATGAAAATCTATGTTAAACCATGTATAATAGGATTTGTGGATAATAAAAAATAAAAATGGATGAGGAATGAAAATGGAGGGAAATTTAACAAAAGGTCCTATTCTAAAAACGCTGACGAAACTTGCGGTTCCAATCATGGCGTCATCGTTTCTGGGGACTTTGTACAACATCACGGATATGGCCTGGATTGGTCTGCTTGGTTCGAGGGCAGTTGCAGGTGTAGGTGTTGGAGGTATGTTTACCTGGCTTTCGCAGGGACTTGCAGCTATGGCTAGAATGGGTGGACAGGTGCATGTGGCACAGTGTATCGGACGTGGAGACAGAGAAAGGGCACACGGATTTGCACAGGCGGCAGTACAGTTTGCTGCATTTATGGGAATGGCATATGCAATTCTTTCACTGCTTTTTACCAGACAGATGGTAGGATTTTTTCAGCTTGCAGATGCACAGGCTCATGCGGCGGCAATGTCATATACGAGGATTGCCTGTGGGCTGATCGTATTTTCTTTTATGACGCTGACACTGACTGGACTTTATACGGCACAGGGAGATTCAAAGACACCTTTTATAGCGAATCTTGTCGGCCTGGCCACAAATATGGTTCTGGATCCTGTGTTGATTCTTGGAGTGGGGATGTTTCCGAAGCTTGGTGTTGTCGGGGCTGCAATTGCGACAGTGACAGCACAGGCGATCGTTATGAGTATCATGATAGTCGGAATTGTCATACAAAAGAAAGAAAATGTACTAAAAGGAACCAGGCTTTTGGCAAAAATCCCGCGGGAATATCTGCAGGGAATCTGTAAGATCGGAATTCCGACAGCAATACAGGGAATGGCATATTGTGCAATCTCCATGGTGCTGACACGTATGATCTCCGGGTATGGTGCAGAAGCTGTTGCAACGCAGAGAGTCGGAGGTCAGATTGAATCGATATCATGGAATACTGCAGACGGTTTTGCAGCGGCATTAAATGCCTTTATCGCACAGAACTATGGTGCGGGCAAGAATGACCGTGTCAAAAAAGGATATAAGGCTTCTTTGTGGACGGTTGGTATCTGGGGACTGCTGATCTCAGCTGTATTTATATGTATTCCGGAACCGATTGCCAGAATCTTTTTTCATGAACCCAAAGCAATCGCAACATCAGTTGAATATCTGATCATCATAGGTTTCAGTGAAGCTTTTATGTGTGTGGAACTGACGACAGTCGGTGCATTATCAGGGCTCGGCAGAACCCGACTCTGCAGTATCATCAGTATAGCTTTTACCAGTGCAAGAATTCCGCTGTCGATCATTCTTGGAGGTATTATGGGGCTGGATGGAATATGGTGGGCTATTTCTTCAACCTCAATTGTAAAGGGAATTATTTTTACTTGTACATTTTTATGGATCACAAGAAAACGACCTTCGCAGACGTAATGTTTGCGGAGGTTTTTCTTTTCTCAAATTTTAAGGCATCAGGCTGTACCCGGAAGGGCATGGCCTTTTTTTATACCCAAAAACAGGTTGCAGATTTGAAAAAGCTTCCTTTTTAACAGGTAGATGCCGGAAAGGAAGAGCATATCAAGATGCAGGGAAGAGGCAGGCATTATGCCAGATATCCATGATTTTCGATTTGTCACAAATCAAATCAACAAAAACGACAAATCGGAGAAACAATCATGGAAGAAAGAAAATACACATTTTACGACAGATATCAGAAGGTGAAATACGCTAATATTACAGCAGAAGAGCTGGAAGTTCTTAATATTTTTTATAATAAGGAACATTATATGTTTGATCAGCAGCATCAGAGAAATAATACAGTATTATTTTGTGGATTAGAATCAGAAAACGGTTGTGCGACAGACTTTATCGCAGATAGTGGACGTGACATTGCATCGGATATTACAACTGAGATCTTCTTTAAAGAACTCTTCAGCGATCTGACAGAGAAAGAAAAGAAAATCGTGAGCGATTATTTTATCATGGGAAAACAGGTTAAAGAAACAGCAGAGGAACTGGGCATCAGCACACGTCAGGTGAGTAGAGACAAGAACAGTGCTTTGGCAAAAATGTTGAAGAGGATGAAAGCAGCTGGATATGAATCATATGCTGAGGCGGCAGGTGCATTTCTGCAGGAAAGCGATTATATTCCAACACAGATGGAGACACAGAACTCGATTATGAAGAAAAGGACCGGAGAAGTGAGACTGCCATCAGATCATAAGATGAAAAAATAAATTAGTTAAAAATTAATCATGATAATAATGTGATGATATCACAGAAAACAAATGAATTTCAGATTATAATAAAGCCACAAAAGAAAAAACAAGGAGGACTGTAAAATGTCTGCTATTAATATCAATAAAAATAATTTTCAGAATGAAATAATGGATTCCGAGAAAACCGTTCTTTTAGACTTTTGGGCTCCTTGGTGTGCTCCTTGTCGTATGGTGGCTCCTATCATAGAGGAGATAGCAAGTGAACGCCCTGATATCAAAGTTGGAAAGATCAATGTGGATGAGCAGCCAGAACTGGCAAGTAAATTTGGTATTATGAGTATTCCAACTTTGGTGGTTATGAAGAATGGGAAGATTGTAACAAAAGTTTCAGGGGCAAGACCTAAGAAGGCAATCTTAGAGATGCTTTAAGGAGGTGCGTTAATGGGATTTTTTGATTTTTTAAAACAGGCGAATATTAATCAAGGGATAGAGGAATATAAAAAGACTGCTGGTGCAGTTCTGCTGGATGTTCGTACGCCGCAGGAATATCAGGAAGGGCATATACCAGAAAGTAAAAATGTGCCATTGCAACAACTTAACAATGTTGTTTCGGTAGTGAAGAATACAGAAATACCGCTGTTTGTATACTGTTATTCCGGAGCCCGAAGTCGTCAAGCAACTGGGATGTTGCAACGAATGGGATATTCTAAAGTAAATAATATTGGTGGCATTGCTGCTTATTCAGGAAAGGTGGAAAAATAAGATGAAGGTAATAATCGTAGGCGGTGTAGCCGGAGGAGCTACAGCTGCAGCAAGAATACGAAGATTGGATGAACATGCAGAAATTACTGTGTTTGAAAGATCCGGATACATATCCTATGCGAATTGTGGGCTTCCATATTATATTGGAGACGTGATCACAGATCCGGAAGAACTTACATTACAGACACCAGAGAGCTTTTTTAAACGCTTTCGCATTAATATGAAAATTCATCATGAAGTTATCTCCATACATCCGGATCGTAAAACTGTTTCAGTGAAAAATTTGGAGAATGGTGAGATATTTGAAGAAAACTATGATAAGCTGATCCTTTCTCCAGGTGCAAAGCCAACACAGCCGAGACTTCCTGGAGTTGGTATTGATAAACTTTTTACACTTCGTACAGTAGAAGACACTTTTCGTATAAAGGAATATATAAATAAGAACCATCCAAAATCGGCTATATTGGCAGGTGGTGGATTTATTGGTCTGGAACTGGCAGAAAATTTGAGAGAGCTTGGCATGGATGTTACAATTGTTCAACGGCCTAAGCAGCTGATGAATCCTTTTGATCCGGATATGGCATCCATGATCCATAATGAAATGAGAAAGCACGGGATAAAATTGGTACTGGGTTATACGGTAGAAGGATTTAGAGAAAAGGACAATGGAGTAGAGATTCTATTAAAAGATAATCCGTCCCTTCAGGCTGATATGGTGGTGCTGGCAATCGGCGTTACACCAGACACAGCATTAGCAAAAGAAGCCGGTCTGGAGCTTGGCATCAAGGGAAGTATCGTAGTGAATGACAGGATGGAAACTTCTGTACCGGATATTTATGCAGCAGGTGATGCAGTTCAGGTAAAAC
>ERZ857951.3560-NODE-3560-length-11530-cov-2.954510_pt1 | contig 11530 bp, 11 predicted proteins | sample MGYA00519759_ERZ857951 | MGnify/ENA primary metagenome ERZ857951 (study PRJEB31778, sample SAMEA3449377) | human gut metagenome | biome: human gut; feature: human-associated habitat; material: faeces | place: United Kingdom | collected 2010/2012 ... | reverse complement strand
TATCATATTTAGAAATGAATTCATTCAACTCATAGTCTTTATTAAATTGTTCCGAATACCTAACTTCATTTATTGGATGTTGAAACGCAGAGTCCATTGTCACATACACCGGATTTTTTATTCCATACTCTTCCAAATATTTTGCTGAAATAGGCTCTCTTACCGTAATTAAAGCAGCTCCTTCAAGCACCTTTCTTCTATAGAAATCATTCTTTTTTTTCTTGAATGGTCCCATAGACGGTGCAAAAAAAGCATACGGCTTTCCTGCCCTTTGAACAAGAAGATACCGTGCCAAATATTCAAACTCATTTGCTATATAGATATCTCCTATAGCAGGTCCACCTGGGCCATGCAATATGAGATCCGATGATTTAATTTCGTTATAGAAATCAAGCGACTCTTTTCTAAATCCAACCTTACCACCTGTAATATACCTCACCCAAAAATCAATCCACTTTATTCTTCCTCCTGCCGGGCACGCTCCCTCAGTTAAAGCGACTTTCCCTGTATACGGGAAAAATCCACCGTCGCCTCCAATCATATGTATTTTTATTTCCGCACTCGGATATGTCAACATGAGTTCATCAACCATTGCCCGAAGAGCTGCTTCATCTCCTCGGTTATACCAATGAGCATTTATAATAAATATCTTCATTTTTTCTCCTCTAAATACATTGCATAATAATATTCATATAGCGCCATTATTACAGGGAAAGCCAAGCATCTAGAACCATCTGTAATAATCACAGTAGCTGATGTTGCCAGTAGATATATAATCAATACCATTAGAAACATTCTCATTGCATCCAGTGGCATTTCTTTCGTTTTATATAACACATAAACCATACGGACAATTGGAATCACAAAAAACACTAGTGAAAACAATCCCGTTTCTGCTAATAGGCCGATAAATCCAACATCAGATGTATACGCCGTTCCTAATAATCCATGTGCAACTTGACTATATCCAGCATCTGACGGCCATCCATACCCCATTAACGGATTCTTGGCAAATACTCCCATAAAATAAGATACAGCATATTCTCGTGCAATGCTACTACCTGAATACTCCAATGATGTAGATGTAAAAGTTGCTATAAACTCTGAAACAGCTGATGATGTTCCAAGTACAATTCCAGCAACTAAAATTGTGGCGGCACGAAATATCTGCTGCCTAACATTTTTTCCATAAAATAGAACAATAAATGCCAAGCATGCCGCTGAAATAATAATCATCACTCTAGTTTGCTGCACAAACACCACATGATATAGGCTCAATACGACCATAAACACATTGAAAAATTTGTTTTTCGTATCTCCAAAGAATACGACACTCGCATTATATAAAAACATTATCGTTCCAAATGTCCCCTGTGTAACTCTAATACTGGAGTTTCTGATGTTAACGCCACCCAAATAATAATCTCTAAACGAAAACAAAAAACTTCCAGTTTTAGCGTACACAATGCTCTGCACCACTGTAAGCGAATACCAAACGCAAACCACCACGTTGAGATATGTTAGAAAGCGTTTTGTCCCATTATCCCTTATAAATAAGAACATAATCGGAATTATCAACATTACGCATGCATACCTGCCGCCGATTGCTATAGTATCAATCATTTTTTGTGCCGGATATATCTCATACGAGTAAACTAAGAGTGCACAAAATGATAGCAACGACACAAATGAATATTTTTTTGCCCAATTAGTGTAGAATCTTAATGTATTTTTTCTTGCTATTAATGTCCAGCCAAACAAAACTACAGTAGCCAAAGAAATCCACATATATCTTGTATCATATAACAATCGCGACATTGATTGAGAATATGAAAACAAGTAAAAGAAATGATATTCAATCAGCACACATAATATTATTATAACTGCTGTCATTAACCCCTGTTTCTTTATCTTCAAAGTTAATACTCCTTATTCCTTCCTAGTTCATGATGCATAAAAGCCACAATTGCATCAAACGTTGGTTTATAAGACCTTTGTTTCCTCAGTAACTCCATTACTATTTTTTTCATAAATTTCAAATATGCCTCTGCATGAAAATCGCTATATTTTTGAATAATATATAGGCTATTGCGTGTCATATAGTATTGATTAAACGGGCTATTCACTCCGTTTGATGCCGATATTTTATGATAAATTATACTATCATCACAATATAGCATCACATATCCAGCCTGTACTATTCTGCAGCAGTAATCAGTATCTTCTGCATACATAAAATATTCTTCCGAAAGAAGTCCAACTGTATTAATTGTATTACGCGGCAACAGCCAAAAACATCCTGTTGCGAAGGACACTTCTTCCCCGTGGATACTATCAACATTATAGTATCCAGCCATACCAGTTTTTTTGTCGAAGAACCCGCCTCTATAGTCAATTTTGTCGTGATCATAGTAGTGCATTATTCGTCCCGTAATCAAGCCTACTTTTTTTTTCGATTTCAATGATTTCTCAACTAATTTCTTCAGACAGTCCGGTTTTACAACTGTATCATTGTTCAATACCCAATAATAATCCGGATTATATTTTTCTTTAGCAAATCTAATTCCAATATTATTTCCTGCTGCAAACCCATCATTACTATTTGATAAAATAACATCACAATGCTTATTCAGAAACGAATCGGATTTCAGCTTATTATGATCTTTTGAATAATTGTCAACAACAATCACCTTATAGTTGACATATTCTTGATTTATTAAGCTGCGAACACATTCAACTGTGTCATCATATGAATTATAATTAATTAGAATTATGCAAATCAACGGTTCCATCTTCATACGTCCCTTCTATATATCTTTTCCTGAAGAATCCATAATTCGTTAATTTCCCGGATTCTGTTTCCTCAAACAAATCACTTTTATACGTAAACTTCAAAAATTGAGTTGTGTCAACTATTCTTTTGAACCTTTCAGGATTGTATTCTTCATTGAACATGTTAAACATTTCAAATGCTCTTGTGTTATTGATTTCCACGGAATCTATACTTGCGTGAGCTGACTCCAACCGATTATAGGCTATCTCAATGACATAATCTATAAAATAATAATCAATCAATGTATCATGTTTCAAATAATAATCATTCATGATGAACGCCACAAATTTAAAAAGTTCTTCTTTAGATGACGCGATCATCATCCAACTTGCCCATCTACTCTTTGTCACATATCTTTTTACATAGAATTCCGTTGTAGTCTTCTGTGAATAAAACGGTTTACTTAAAAGTTGTTTGCTAATCCTACTTGTCACATATACCGTTGCATCAATCCACATCCCGCCATAAATTGCAAGTAAGTTTACTCTCAACAAATCAGAAAGATTTGTATATGACATTTTTCCGTCACGGATCTTTTTTAGAATTGAGGGATCGATTTTTACATAATTCTCAAAATTATTCTCTGTAATTAAGACAATTTCTCCAACATCCAAATCAACCATTCTATGAAGATTTTTATAGCATTCCTTTACCAGCTCTGGCATTTTTTCATACCCTTGAAACCAACAAACCCATATTGGTGTTTTCATGCCAAATTCTACGCGCTTGTTTTTCTCAAAGTGTTGCTTAATTTCGTCTGACTGATTTAGATATGTACAGATTGTCCCATCAAGTTGCTTTTTTACATACTTTTGAATAAAATCCAGATAGAACCTAGTTTCATGATTTGTTAAGATATCCAGTATAAACAATCCATTTCCATAACTCGCATGAAAAGAGTCCAACGCTTTATTTAAATTTGCATAATTATCCTTTATATCTGCATATCTTCCCATAATCACTAATCCCCTTACAATTTTTCTTTTACTTTTACTCCATCTCTTCTTATGATTATAGCTGGATTTCCTGCAACAACACAATTTGGAGGGACAGATTTAGTAACGACCGCACCAGCTCCTATAGTCGAATTTTCTCCAATTTCAATTGGTCCTAAGACCTTTGCTCCGCAGCAAACGGTAACCCCTTTTCTTAATGTTGGAGCCCCCCCCGCATCGCCAATAGTAACTTGTTGATATATTGAAACATTTTCTTCTATAGCTTTTGCCCAAACAATTGTCGAAAAAGCATGCGCAGGCCACAATCCCGCTTTAAAATCAACGCTCTCATTAATGTAAAATGAATCCAGCTCCGGCAGAAAAACCTTAACTATTCTTCCTGCAATGGGATAAAATTTTTTTAACCTGCAGTAATAAATGTTACGCGTTTCCTGCTTGATTGCTAAAATCAAAATCAAGTCCTGCAAATTGCCTTGCGATTCCATATGTTCCATATGAACCCACCGCTTTACATCCTTGAACACGATATCTCTACATTCGTTATTTGAATATAACAGAACAAAACTTGGTAACAATCTCAATAAGGTCAATCCGTATTTTATTTTCATTATTATATTCATTATTTACTCTTTTCCTCCAAAAAATCTATCTTCCAACATCAAGCACAAGCAATGATACACTGGAAGATGAAGTTCCTGAATCATATAAGTTTCTGTCTGCGGTGCTTTGATACAAACGTCGCTCATCTGTTCCAATTTGCTGCTCTTTGCGCCAGTCAAGCCAATGACCTTCATACCTTTGGCACGGGCAGTCGTCGCCGCATACAAAACATTTTTACTGTTTCCGCTTGTAGAAATGCCCAGAAACACATCACCCGCTTTACCGTAACCATTAACCTGCTGTGCAAAGCAAAGCAACGGCTCACAGTCGTTCATATATGCCGTAGATAATGCCGGGTGTCCGTCCAAAGCAATTGCCGGAAGTGCTCCTTGCAAATTCTCTGCTAGGACAGTTCCTAATTCCTGATTTTCTGCCATAAGCTTTTCCGCAAAATCAGCTCTGGGCTTTCTCGGCATTTTAAAGCCTTTCATTAGTTCACCGACAATATGCTCTGCATCTGCCGCCGAACCTCCATTACCTGCCACAAGCAGCTTTCCACCATTTACATAGCACTCTTCCAAAAGCAAATATGCAGATATAATACTGTTCTTTTCAGATTCAAGTGAAGGGTAACGTTCCACTAATAAATCAATATGCTTCATCAATCTTTTTTCCAACTCACTCATTTCGATACCCTTTCTTTTATTTCAGACACTGTTCTACAAATTCTTTTAATGTCGATATTGTCACTGTCTGACCATAAGATTCACGACCAATCAAAGCAGTTCTACATCCTGCATTTTGGCCGGCTTTGATGTCATTTTCTCCATCACCAACCATCCACGACTGTGAAAGATCGATATTGAAATCTTCTGCCGCCTTCAACAGCATACCAGGCTTCGGTTTGCGACAAGTACAATCAATCTTTAACTCTGGTCGCTCCCCTTCGTATCCCTTATGAGGATGATGAGGGCAATAGTAAATGGCATCCAAATATGCTCCTTCTTTTCCAAGAAGTGTCTCCATCTTATTGTGAATTTCTTCCAGCTCTTCAAAAGACACTTCACCGCGAGCAATTACTGGCTGATTCGTTACAACAACTGCAAGATAACCAGATTCATTGATTTTACGAACTGCCTCAGCCACGCCATCTATCAGTTCAAAATCATCTATATTTCGAAGAAAACCAACATATTTATTAATAGTTCCATCTCTATCAAGAAATACTGCTTTTTGCTTATTTTTTAGATTTTTCCCGGATACTCTTCCTTCTTTATAATCCGCGCATACGGAGTAATACCGTTCCGGGGTACCCATATCTTTCACATATTCTGGGCTATCATAACAGAACATCTTTCCTGTTCCGGCTAACGGTTTTAATAACTGCCGATCCAAATCAACTTTTACCGGTTTACCGTTTGCACCGATCTTGCCTATTGAATTCGCATCAATATCAACCAGTTCCAGCACTTTCGGACTGATAACATGCAATCCTGCATTCACTCGGTTTCTGTAATACTGCGGCCGCTCGTCTTCTTTTGCAAGCCACTTTTCTACCTCTCCATTTTTATCCGCAATGATTAACCCGCTATCATATGGATGGCTATTCGGGTGGGTAAAAAGTGTAACCATTCCACCATGTTCCTGATGGAAGCCAACAAAACGATTAAAATCAACATCAAATACTGCATCTGCATTTAAAAGTAGAAAATCAGATGTCAGTTTATCTTTAATTTTGAACAAGGCACCTGCGTTGCCTAGCGGTTCTTTTTCAAAATAATACTCAATATGTACGCCAAACGGTTTTCCCGTCACAGGGGATGTAGCAGATCCATCCCCAAAGTAGTCCATAATAATATTGCCAAGATGACTCACCGTAATAATAATGTCAGTAAACCCTTGGTCACGCAAACACTCCAGTTCATGTTCCAGTACTGGTTTCCCTTCAATTTTAATCATAGGCTTCGGGATATCACTGGCAACTGAAGAAATACGCGTTCCCTTGCCTCCTGCCATTATTACTACTTTCATCTCTTCATTCCTCACTCAAAATTAGTTCTTTGGTTCATAGGTTTCCGGTGTATAATGAATCACCCTCGTACCACCATCCTCAAATGCAAACGGAATATGCATCAGGTCACGCATCGCCCAACGCACCGCATCTTGTCGCTCAGGCTGAACATAAAATACAAGGAATCCACCGCCACCAGCACCCAGCAGTTTTCCGCCCAATGCACCAGCCGCCACGCCTTTTGCATAAAGTTCGTCAATACTATTCGTAGAAACAGCCGATCCAGTTTGACGCTTAAGTTTCCAAGTATGATCCAGCATTCTGCCAAAATCATCAAGATCTGCATTCTTATCTGTTAGAACACGTTCAGCATCATCAACCAATGCCAGCATCTCTTTCAGCTGTGCCGTCTTATCCTGCTTTCCTGCTGCATTCGCTTTTTGCACATCCGAAGAAAAGCGGGTAAATCCGGTAAAGAACATCATTAGATTCTGATTGAGTTGCTTCTTTCGCTCCGGCGAAATAATAACCGGCAGGACTTCATATCCATCCGCATTAAAGTTGATACGGTTGAACCCACCAAAAGAAGCAGCAATTTGATCCTGCCATCCACCAGCTTCCTGACAAAGATTACGCTCCAGATAAATAGCTTCATCTGCTAGTTTTTTCTTGTCAGCATACTTACCCTTTAATGCATAGAAAGCATTCAGCATTCCAACTGCGAAAGAACTTGATGTTCCTAGGCCAGAACGTGCTGGAAGGTCTGCTTCATATGTAAGACGAATCTCGTGCATGTCTAACATTTTCATTGCATTTCGGATCGCAGGGTGCTGAATATCGTCAATATTTGTTACACGCTCCGTCTTAGAATAAGACAGTTCCGTTGAATAATCAAAAAAACGCGGCAGATGACGAACATTTACATAACAGTATTTATCAAATGTAGTCGATAATACCGCCCCACCATTTTCTTTAAAAAAGCTTTCCATATCCGTTCCACCGCCAAAAAATGACATGCGGAATGGCGTTTTTGTAATAATCATATATTTTCTCCAATATTTGCAAGTTTATCTTGATACTGATGCAACGATTGTTCCATTGAAAAATGTTCCTTTAACATTCCTTTTGCATTTATTTCAAGATTCTTTACATCTATTTTATTATTATGTATTTCTCTTATCGCATTGGCATACTCTTGCGGTGAAACGCAATGCAAATAATCCTTTCCATCTATCGCCGGTATTCCTTCGATTCCAATATCATTCGTCAAGACGGGAATACCTGAAGACATTGCTTCTAAAACTTTAACTTTAATACCTGCACCCAGTACAAGCGGTGCTACTAAGCACATTGATTTCTCAAAATAAGGCTCAACTGCATCAACAAAACCAGTTACATGAACTCTTGCACTTTCTTTAGCTTTTAATTCTTCTGTAGGATTGCTACCAAGAACAACAAATCTAATATCTATATCTGATAAGAGCGGCAACACATTATCTATAAACCAAAGCGCGCTCAATGAATTTTCCATTCTGGCCATTGCACCAAAAAACAAAATATCTTTTTGATTGCTGTTTCTGTTGCATTCTGACATATTGTTATAATATGGAACAAGTCCCATTATTTTGCTCAAATCTATTCCTTCATTAACTAAAATATTTCTATTGTCAGCATTATGCGGCAGAACCAATTCGCACATCTTTAAAGAATCCAATTCGATTCTTTTTTCATTAACATATTTAATTTTCCATAGCAGTTTTTTTAGCCCCTTATAGTATTCCTTTTTTCTCTCATATCCAACAAATGTCACATCATGTTCTGACGCCACAAACTTGCTGTCAGGAAAAATTTCATGGATTTCTTTTGCTAGAACAACTGCATTTGTCCACTCAAGTATAACAATATCCGGGCTATATCCATCAACTTTATATTTTCTTGCCGTGTCAAGCATAGCATTTGAGCAGTAATTAGAGATCAACCCCGCATGCTTGTTCCATGGATTCAACATAGATTCAACATTTGATAGTTTCTTTATCTTTTCTCGGAAACCTCCTCCTGAATAAATAAATTTTGCGTCTATATCCCTAAACTCTTTTTCTGTTTCTTCTTTTCTCTCAGGATTTCCCAAAGAAATAAGTTTGATCTCGAATCTGGTATCCTGCAACATTCCATTAAAATAGTATTGAAATGTCTGTCCTCCAGCCTCTCTTGCTTTACGTGAAGGTGCGCAAGATGATATCCACAATACTTTTTTCATCTCATGCACCTCCTTAAATTCCTAGCACTTTTTTCAATGCCTGTATCTTTCCTTTTCCATACTTCAAATCTGGTTCCATATAAGCACCTTCGCCCCATTCATTCCAAGAGTTCAAGAACACAATTCGATGCTCTGGTACCTTATCTTCAACACACTCAACTGCTTTTTTTGCCGCCTTTTCAAAGGTATCCGGCGTGTTATTATAATAAATAATTGCTTTTCTGCCGGACCTTGGAGAACGATCCCAGCCTGCAAGAAGTTGCGGATAAACATCATCTCTTCTATCAGACGGAGAATAGAAATTATCAATAATTTTGCTGTAATCAAATTTATCTAACAATGCTCCCGGAAATAGTTTTCTAACTACCGCAAAGCATACTTTTCTAAACTTACCACCAGTTTTTAATTCTGCATATTTCTGATCTGTAGTACCGACTGCATCAAAGCCTAAGGCTTTAACTTCCGAAATATTCTCATCGACTGCTTTATCGATATTTTTAATGTTATCTTTCGTAATAGTCGGCATTGAATCAATTATTCCAACAAAATGGAACCCAGGCAGTCCATTTTCTTTTGCGAGTCGGTTCCACAAATCCATAAACCGCTTCGGTTCCGGCATTGCTCTCGGGACAAGAATCGAGAACAGCAACTTACCATCGACCTTAATGTAGCGTTTATCTTTGAAAGCATCTAACAAGCGATAAAAATGTTTAATATCGTCTTCTTCTCCAGGAAACTCCTGCTTGAAAATCATTGTATCTTTTGCAATAGAAGAACCCTTTTCCCATGTTTTCGTTGTCCAGTCATGGAGTGCCCAACCCAAGCAGAACGAGAAATCGGGCTCTCCACTCTTCACTACTTCATCAAACGGCATTTGAAGAACTTCTTTTCCATTGCCAAACCAATAATGCCAATAGCAAAATCCCTCTATGCCAGCTTCCTTTGCCAGCTCGGCCTGCTCTTTTCTCACTTGAGGTAATCTCAAATCGTAAAATCCCAAATCTGCAGGAATTCTAGGCTGATAATGTCCTTTAAATAAAGGTTTTGCCTTAGCCACATTTGTCCATTCGGTGAATCCCTTTCCCCAGTATTTATCATTTTCTGCCACAGGATGATACTGCGGCAGATACAATGCAATCACTCGTGCTTTTTTTGTGCTTTCCATTTTATTCTCCTTTAACAAGCCGCACACAAGCACGGCGTTTTATCTAATCGACTCCCACAGTTGGGTCTCAAGATTATATCTCTTTATTATTTTTGCTGGACTCCCAACTGCTACGCAATAGTCCGGCACATCTTTAGTGACCACTGAATTGGCTCCAATCACGCAATGCTTACCTATCTTTACATTACCTACAATCACAGCGTTAATTCCAACGTATGAACCATCTCCGATAGACACTTTCTGCCCCTTTTGTACAATTCCTTGATCAATAATCGGAATATCTACCTTACGGTACTCATGGTCGCAATCTGTTATATACACATTGAGCGAAAGGAGTACTTTTTCTCCGATTTCCAGAGAATTGGCAATAGATATCCGGCATCGCTCACCAATTTCGGATCCCTTTCCAATTCTTACCGTACCCCCCCCCGACCAGATTTGGGTATAGGGACGTACCGTTACGGAATCTTCCAAGGTAATATGACGTTTTCCTTTTAAGCTGCAATGCTTGCCAATATAGACATTCTGTCCAGCAGTTACACCAAAGATTTTTGCTCTCATCAATCCAAGGATTTCCTTGGCCTTTCCTTTAAGTCCCATCCTTACGATACCTTTCTAATAAATTTATTCGGATACAGGAAGACCTCCAACCACTTCGTTTTCTTCATAATCCAAGCTGCAATAATCGGACCTGCAAAGCTAATTACAAGCCCCAGTACTACATGAATCACAGCATTTTCAATGCCAATCTTCATCAGGATAGATCTCAGCGGTGCCGCAAACAACGTATGCATCAGAAAAATCGGCATTGTGTATTTTGCAAGAAAATCCATGCCTCTGCCAAATCTTTTTCCTCCCGCCACCATCAGGATGACGGCTACACAAGCCAACAATCCCATTGCGAAAGGAATCACACCACCACTAATTCCTACCTTATACACCACCACACTCAAAATCGTAAACAACAATCCGCATATCGTTCCTTGTACTTTTCTTCCCTTCAACTGCACATTAAATGCACAAATACTCATACCGAGCGCAAACCAAATTTCGTTTGAGAGAACTGTTGATACTGCGTAAACGCTGTACCCCCCCCCAGTCAAAATTAGGCCTTTTGCAGCTATTGCAACTACCAATCCAACTGCGGCTGCTTTCACACTGCTAAAAGTCGGCGTGACAAGAAAGATAAAGAACAATGCGTACAGATACCAGTACGGAGCAGTTGGATGAAGGAGCAGTGTATCGCCTAAACCACCAATCTGGTCATTGACACTGCTTGAGAACATTTTTTTCAGCACCCATGTAGCAGTCGTAAAAGTCGCATAGGGTACGCCGAGTGCTAACGCCTTTTTCGCCACATTCTTGCACCAGCTACTAACACTGTTTACCTTGCTGTACTTCTGATACAAGTATCCGCTACAAATAAAGAACAGCGGCACATGAAAGTAGTAAATCGTCGTTTCAAACCACTCATACAAATCATTTTCAGGCAGAATACTTGCCTTTGTCATACTTTGGAAGAAATGGCCCAGTACAACCAATATACAGGCAATGACTTTTACATCATCGACCCATTTTTCTCTTGTTCTTACCGCTGTCTTTTTATCCATTACTTCGTCTCCATCTGCTGTGCGATATCAGCATCCACAATTTCCTCGCCGGTCTTATGCTTCAGCTGCTCTTTACTTGCCTCACTCAGACCGTTGTT
>ERZ857951.3555-NODE-3555-length-11544-cov-6.255114_pt1 | contig 11544 bp, 8 predicted proteins | sample MGYA00519759_ERZ857951 | MGnify/ENA primary metagenome ERZ857951 (study PRJEB31778, sample SAMEA3449377) | human gut metagenome | biome: human gut; feature: human-associated habitat; material: faeces | place: United Kingdom | collected 2010/2012 ... | reverse complement strand
GTGGAGCGGGGGAAAATCCGGAGATAACTTCAAAGGATTACCTATCGCTATCCGGGGCTAATACTCATGTGCGGTAAAGTAACAAATGATAATTTGATAGACAGCAGCCACTATTTCCGAAACACAGACCAATACGAAAAGCTGATGTGGGGATTTTCCTATATCAGCTTTTGTCTTTCTAAGCATTTTTGGGAAAGTGATGTATTTGTATCTTTCCTATTGACAGCCAGTCTTTGAAGTGATATATTTATCTCGTAAAGCGATAAATACATCTCATTGGAGGACACCATTATGAAAAAAAGAACGAAACTCACAATTTGCCTGGGCGTGATATGCGCTCTGCTGGTAGCAATATCTTCATGGTACACAATAGCATTTAACAATTCAAGGTTTATTGTGCCTATGGATTTATCTGAATATGTTTTCAGAGTGCAAGACCTGCCTATGATTATTTCCGGCGTACTTCTTACCTTGTATATTGTGAATATTGTTGTGTTGTTTTTGGAATCTATTAAAACAAACAGGCGTAGGGAATTAACCTTGCAATCCACCAGAACAATAAATCCCAAACTGGGTTTTTTAGGTTTATTAGGATTTGCCGGATTTTTGGGATTTTGGACTTACAGCGTTGACAAGACAATTTTTCCTTTTGTGTTTTTCCTGTTTTTCGGCTTTTTCGGATTTTTCTATGAGGGAAAAATGTCAAATACTCTTATAGATGAACGATACAAAGAAAACAAAATGAAAGCGCAAAGTGTAGCGAACAAAACTTCTCTGTCCATTATTTTTCTTGCAATACTCATTTTGGGACAGGGAAAGCTCATGGATAACCTTGAATATACCTTAATTGCTCTTGTTATTGTTATAGCTCTCTCCATAGCACTTGAAATATTCCTTAGCGAATATCTGCTATATCATTATGATAACGATGAACAGTTTGATGAAAGCGAGGAATAAGCGTGCCGGATTTTGAATGTAGATTAAAAAAGTACAGGCTATTAAAGGATTTGACACAAGAGCAGTTAGCGGCACAGGTAGGCGTGCGGCGAGAAACAATTATGCGGCTGGAAAAGGCACAATACAATCCCTCACTTAAACTGGCGATTGATATTGCAAGGGTTGTCGAAGCGCCGATCGAAGAAATCTTTGTTTTTAAGTGATCTGTGCGGAACTAACCGCCCGGCAGTAAATGACGGTGTACTGCACGGCATGAAATGAGATAGCTGGCTTCTAAGCGTCAGTCCGCCAGTTAGCGCCTGGTCGGGGATGCCAAAAGGCCCTGGAAGCGCTGCTTCCAGGGCCTTTTTATTTTCTCTTATTTTATCGCACTGGGCGGGGCTCACGCCTGCATATCGGTCTGTCTGCGGTAGCTGCGCAGGAACAGGAGCGACATGACAAGGCACATCGCCTCGGAAAGAACGGGCGTGTACCAGATCGCCTCGCCGCCGAACGCGGCGGCAAGCGTCAGCAGCACCGCGCTTTGCAGCACAAGGCCGCGGCCGACGGAAATGCAGATGGCGGGCACAGGGCGCTCGTTGGCTGTCATAAAGCCGCCGATGACGATGTTGAAGCCCAGCAGCAGATACGAGATGCTGTACTTCCGGAAAGCCTGAATGGAGTATGCGATCAGCTCCTGCGTTGCATGCGAGAGGTAGGCGCGCACGATCTGCGGCGCGAAGAGGAAAATGAGCACGAACAGCACCGGCGCAAGCACACACACGGTCGCGAGCGCGTAGCGCAGGAGCTTGCGGCAGGAAGGATAGTCCTCCTTGCCGTACTGGTAGCTCACGAGCGGCTGCGTGCCCTGCGACACGCCGACCATCAGGTTGATGATGATGGTCGTTGCATAGGCGATGACCGTATAGGTCACAACGCCGTCCGTGCCGATGCATTTGAGCACCGTACGGTTGAAGAGGAAGATCATCAGCCCCGTGCAGAGCTCCGTCACGCCATCGGACAGGCCAATGGGCAGAATGCGCGCGTAAAGGCGCGGATCGAAGCGGAACTTCCGCAGACGGAACGTGCACTTTTTGCTAAAGAAGTGGATAAAGTAAGAGATACAGGTGGCGAGCTGGGAAATGCCTGTGGCGACCGCCGCACCGAAGACACCCATGTCAAGGTGGAAGATGGCGATATAGTCGAGCACACAGTTCGTCAGGCACCCTCCGATCACCGTAAAGAGCGCATAGCGCGGATAGCCGTCCGTTTTGACGAGCACCTCGAGATTGTAGGATACGAGGTAGCACACGCTGAACGGCGCGATGCCGAGGAGATAGTGCTTTACATAGTCGAGCGTGATCTCATCTGCGCCGAGGAGCCTTGCAAACGGATCCAAGAAGAGCAGCACCAGCGCGGTGATGACCGCACCGATGATGAGCAGGGTGGCGAAGTTCTGCGAAAAGAGCGTGTCGGCCTCATGCCGTTTATCCTGCGCGATAAAAATGGCGATGAGGGTTGATGAGCCGACAGCGAAAAGCACTGCAATGGAAAAAAGCGCGTTGGTAAAGGGAATGGCGAGGTTGACGGCGCTCATGGCGTATTCGTTCACGCCGATCGAGACCATGAGGCCATCGACCATGGAGTAGAGCGAGAACACGACCTGAGAGGCCATCGTGGCGGAGACAAAACGGATGAAGTCATGTTTCAGACTTTTCCCCGAGAGTAACAAAATAACACATCCTTAAATTATAATATTTTATTATGCGTTGATCTGACCGATCCCAAAGCTCCCTGCGCGGAGGGCTGCCGCCGCATCATAGACGGGGCGCGCCATAAGCGTCACCGTCCGTTTCCGGCGCTGCAAAACGCGTGCGGTCATGTCCTGAAGAAGTGACTCACCTCCATAGAAAAAATCTCCTTCCAGCATTTGGTGTGATCTGAAAACGCCGTCTGCGGCCAAAAGCGGCCAAATATAAGAAAAGCAGCCGCAAAAACGGCTGTATCTTCGACGCCAAGGCGGCTTTTGATCGGTCTGTAGTTTTATTGTACCATAGGTTTGCCGGTTTTGCAATCACCTGTGCAAAACCGAAACACAAACGAAACACCTGCTCTCACCGCTGTCCTGCTCCCCGCTCCGTCCCTGTCAAGCGGCAGAGGAGGCGGCCTGCCGATGCAGGCCGCCCCTCTGTTTCCTTTTGGGCTTATCGCACGCTTCCCTCCCCGCCCATGAGGGCGGTCATCTCCTCGATGCGCTCGAGGGGGAACGGCGGCGCGCTGAGCGGCCGCATGGCGATACTCATAAGCTTCATCGGGTTGTCGTCCGCCGCCACGCGGTTGGAGCTGAGCGCTCCGCAGCGCTTGCAGCGGTGGATGATCGCCCACTCGCCGCCTCTTCGCACCCAGACGGCCACGGGCTCCATGATGCCGCCGCAGTCGCTTTCGCGGTCGCCCGGCTCAATGTCCACGTGCAGGCTCGATAGCAGTTCGGGCAGTGGTTGCGATGGTCGCTGCCGGCGTTTTCCGGCGTGCAGAGCCGCCCACAGACCTTGCAGGTGAAGGCGTCGCGGCAGGCGTGGGTCTTGTAGTACCCTTTTTCAAAGATTTTGCGTTTGTTTTCGCGGTCCATGTTGTCCTCCTGAAAAGCATGGCTCTCGGGAGGAACGGCGTGTATCAGTAAATTTGCCGGTCCTCCCGGTCAGCGCACACGCTCCAGTGACATCGTTTTAGACTTCAAAAAACGGCTCCTTCATTTTAAAAATTCCGGCAGCCCGGAAAGGCTTGCCGCAGCTATCGTAACGCCGGAACGACCCGTTGTCAAGCGCTCTGCATTTTTCCCTCATTCCGCCGTGCGCAGCAGCAGGACGGTGACGTCATTGACGTTCGTGCCCGTCGCACCGGTTTTGAGAAGTCCGCCGACTGCGCCGAGCGCATGGTAGGCGTCGTTATCATTGAGCGACTGCACGGGGTCAATGCCCCGCTCCCGCAGCATTTTTGCAGTCTGACCGTCCACAACGCCGCCCGCGGCATCGGTCGGTCCGTCCGTCCCGTCGGAGCCGGCAGAGAAGACGAGCGCGTTCGAAAGTCCCTCAATGCCGAGCGCTGCGGAGAGCGCGATCTCCTGATTGCGCCCGCCGAGGCCATTTCCCCGCAGATGAACGACCGTTTCGCCGCCCATCAGGAACGCAAGGTTCTTCCCGTCGTGCGCATGCGTGCGCGCAATGGAAGCAAGCATGCTGCCCGCCTCGCGCGCCTCGCAGCAGAGGCAATCGGTGAGGATCATCGGCTCGTAGCCGAGTGCTTCGCACGCCGCGGCAGCTGCCGCGCAGAGCTCGCGCACGCTGCCGGTGATCTGTGTTTCGACATTTGTAAGCGTTTTCGGTGTTTCCTGCGCCAGAAGCGCCCACGCCCGCTCCGACAGGCGCAGGCCGTACCTTTTCGCAATATCGAGCGCCTGCGCGCAGCTTGAGCTGTCGGGATACGCGGGGCCCGAGGCGATCATGCCGAGCGGGTCGCCCAGAATATCGCTCAGCACGACAGCGAAGACCTGCGCCGGCGCGCAGTGCCGGGCGAAGCGTCCGCCCTTGACGGCGGAAAGCCGCTTGCGGATCGTGTTGATCTCCACGATGTCCGCGCCCGCGGCAAGAAGCTGATTCGTGACGTCCTGCAATTCCGCAAGCGGAAGCAGCGGCTTTTCAAAAAGCGCGCTGCCGCCGACCGAGAGCAGAAAGACGACCGTGTCGCTCTCGGTCAAATCTTCCGTCAGCGCGAGCGCGGCGTCCGTGCCGCGCAGGGAGTTTTCGTCCGGCACGGGGTGCCCGCCCTCAAAGCACGCGACATCCGCGATCTCACCGTTCACGTGACCGTACTTCGTCACGACCACACCGCCGCAGAAATTATCCTGCAAACACGCGCGGGCGGCTTGCGCCATCTGCCACGCGGCCTTCCCTGCCGCGACGAGGTACACCCTTCCTAAAAAGGTCTTGCCTTTCAGCGCGCGCTCGACCGCCGCGTCCGGCAGCACCGCCGCGATGGCGCGCGTGATGATCTTCTCCGCGTCCGCGCGCAGGTTATCCACAGGTTTCGACTTTTCCTGCATAAGCGCCCCTCCTTTTGAAAAAAGCTGCCGAAAAACGGCAGCTTTTTCGTTATCTTTTGATTTTACCATGCCCGTCTTACGGACACAAGCGGAATTCTCAGAATTCCAGCTTCTCCATGCGGTCGAACGCCTGCTTGAGCTGGTCAATGCCGACAGTGCAGGCGATGCGGAAGTGGTTTGCGCCGGTCTTGCCGAACGGGCTGCCTGCGCTGACGAGCACGTGCGCGCGCTCAAGTAACTCCTTGCAGAACTGCTTGTCGTCAAGCCCCGTCTTCTCCACGCCGGGGAAGAGGTAGAACGTGCCCTTCGGGCGCACAAGGCTCAGATACGGGATCTTCTCGATGCGGTCGGCAGAGTAGAAGATGCGGTCGCGGTACGCGGTCACGTACTTCTCGCGAATTTCTTTGCGCATTGCGAGCGCCTGGATGCCCGCGCGCTGGGAGATGGACGGCGCGGAGTAGACGAGCGAGCCGTTGATACGGTTCATCACGTCGAGGAATTCCGGCTCGGCGATAATGACGCCCACGCGCCAGCCGGTCATCAGGAAGTTCTTCGAAAAGCTGTTGAGCGTGATGGTGCGCTCGGCCATGCCGGGCAGCGTACGGATGGGGCGGAAATCGCCCTCGTAGATATAGGTCGTATAAATCTCGTCCGCCGCGATGAGAAGATCATATTCCTTCGCCACGCGGGCAAGCATCTCCATGGTGGACAAATCGTAGCCCATGCCGGTGGGGTTCGTGGGGTTATTGAAAATGATGGCCTTCGTGCGCGGCGTGATTGCTGCTTCGATATCGTCGGCGTTCAGCCGCATCTGGTGTTCCGGTTTGAGCGCGACGGGCACCGGCGCTCCGCCGCACATCAGGACCTCCGCGTCGTACGAGGTGAAGTACGGCGACGGAAGGATCACTTCGTCGCCGGCGTCAAGCAGCGCCTTCATCGCCAGGAACAGACCGATGGTCGCGCCGTCGACCGCCTGTATCTCGGTGTCGACGTCGTAGCGCAGCCCCTTCACCTTTTCGGAGTATGCCGCCACGGCCTCGCGGAACGGCTCGATGCCGAGCACGTTCGTGTATGTGGTGTGTCCTTCGCGGATCGATCGGCATGCGGCTTCCACGATATGCGGCGCCGCGGTGGCGCTGGGTTCGCCCACGCACAGCGAGATTGCGTCAGGCACGTGCTCGACCCGGTCGAATACGTCCCGGATGCCGGAACGGGGGACGCTGAGCGAGTGCTGCGAAAGTGCGGGCATGGACATGGTGTCACCTTTCAATCATGAACGAGAATATAAAATATACAGTAGTGCATTGAAAAACAGTAATTATTACTATATATTTCGTAAATAACAGTAAGAAATCAATGTAATAATACTGGATTGACATCGCGATAAGCTGTCATCAGACAAGTTCGCGCCGGAACCGCTCCACATGCAGGTTGTGGCGAACCGTATGACCCGGGAGGACGTGATGGCACAGGCGAATACGCGCAATGACGAGGAACCGGACGCGGCATCGCGCAAGGTGGAGATCAGGCCGGAGGGCTCCGCCATGCTCGACGCCACGGACGAGTCCATCCTCGATGCGTTGGAGGAGTACGGTCGGGCCACGCTGGCTCAGCTGTCCCGGCTGTCCGGCCTGTCGGTGTCCGCGGTGCAGTCCCGCGTGCAGAAGCTGGAGAAGCGAGGAGTCATCAAGGGGTATCGCGCGGTGCTCGACTATGAGCTGCGCGGTCTGCCGATCAGCGCGTTCGTGTCCGTCACGCCGCTGGACTACTCGCAGGAGGCCGATATCCCCGGCAAGCTGCATGAGCTGGAAGGCGTGGTGTCCTGCTACTCCATAGCCGGCGCGCCCAGCTTCATGCTGGTGGTTCGCGTGTCGTCACCCAGCAAACTGGAGGAGCTGCTGAACCGCATCCATCGGACGGTGCCGGTCAGCACCGAAAGCACGGTGATCCTGCAGACGTATTTCTGACGGATGCCATTCGCCGTAGGCGTTAGACATCCCGGCCGGCATTGACCATATCGTTCCATCGTTGAGGAATAGCCGACAGTCCGGGTTCGGCCCACGCGCTATGGTAGGCAGTATGAGTGAACCCGAGAACAGCGATTGGGCGAAGCCGTCATCCCGCGAGGTGGGAGGCGGCGGATCCGAAACCGTCATCGACGCCGACACCGCACGGCATGATCCGCAGACCGCGGTCACCGTGGCCAAGATCAAGGCGCTCAGGCAGTCCATCGACAATGTGGACACGGCCATCGTCTCCTTGCTCGCGGAGCGGTTCAAGTACACGTCCCAGGTGGGCGTACTCAAGGCGCGGGCCGGATTCGCGCCGGCGGATTACAAGCGCGAGGACTACCAGATCGAACGGCTGCACCGCATCGCCATCGACGCCGGACTCGATCCCGACATCGCGGAAATGTACCGGGAATTCGTGGTGGCCGAGGCCAAGAAGCGGCATCAGCGCATCGCCGACGCGGGAGGGGATCCCGGCGTGCTCGACGTGTTCGCCTGATCGGCGGAGATTTGCCGCTCTGCCCGCATCGTCGGTGGCGTGCATATGCATGCCTGTATTCGGCATGCGGGCCGCGTGATGATGAATGAAAGGGGGAGCGACGATGGCGCATATGACCGGGGTGATGACGCGAAGCCTGGCGGCTGCCGCCACGCTGGCCCTGACTCTGGCCCCTTCAGCGGGCGGGCCGGTCACGGCCGGTGCCAATCCGGCTGAAGGAGATGCCGGGTATTCCAAGACGCAGAATGTCATGTCTCTCGCCAACTCGGACGGGGTTCCGGGACGCCTGTACGTCACCAACCAGTTCACGGTCTCCCGCGGCGGCGACATCGTCGACTACGTGGCCGGCAACAGCGGTGACGGTTCCATGCTCGCGGCGGAATACAAGGCTGTGGAAACCGGCAAGACCACACAGGAGCGGGTGAAGGCCGGGCAACGCGTGTTGCCGTGGTCGGTCAGCATCGCCTACGGCCTGAACGGCCCGCAGGTGAAGCCGTCCCAGATCGCCGGTGCCAGCGGACTGGTCGATATCCGTATCACCGTGGAGCCCAATGCGGCCGTGTCCAACGGCTACGCGGAGAACAGCATTCCCGTGGTGGCGTTCACCGTACCGTCTTCCGTCTCCGACGATATCACCGTCGGAGACGGCATGACGCTGACGACGCAAGGATCCGACATGCTTGTCAGCGGCGTCGGGGAGCCCGGCAAACGCACGGTGTTCGACTGCTATATGAACGCGAAGAACTTCTCGATGAGCCAACTGGCGTTCGTGACCGTGCAGGCCGATGACACGGCGTCGTTCGTCGACGAGGTCACGGCTGTCTCCGACCGTGCTGACGCACTGGTCAACACGCTGGTCGTCACCGGTTCCGCGTCGGACCGCAAACTAATCGAACAGCTGACCGCCATGCGCGATCGCGAGCAGAAGCTCGGCGAGAAGGCGATCAAGGAGAAAACCGCAGCGCACAAGGCTGCGTTCTCGTCGTATATGGCGCATTACGTGGGGTCGTACACGACCCATCTGTCCGGCAGCATCGGCTCATCCACGCAGATGCAGGCGCTGATCGGCACAGCCGGCGAACTGACCGGCGACACCCCGATGGCGCAGGCGGTCACCGACCTCGCCAACGCGGTCAACGCGGTCAGTGCCGCGCATGAGCACGACGGCGCAGTACATGCCATAGACGACCTGATTCAGCGCATCCGTCAGCGCGGCACGTCGGGACTCGCCGATGAGATCAGCCAGACCATGGCCCAGGAGTCCACCGAGGGCGCAACGGCGTACAAGGCCGGGCAGAGCCAGCTGTCCAACGCGATGATCCCCTATTCGATGGCCTACACCGACGTGTACACCAAGCATCTGAGCGAGCTGACCGGAGGCACGTCGGCGGGAGCCGCGCGGTATCAGCAACAGGCGATTGACGCCGCCAACGAGGAGTTCTCCACCAGCGCCGACCTTCAGGACGACAATCAGAAAGTGCAGTCGGCGATGGACGCCTTGGCGGCGGCATCCGAACATACGGGCGCGGCGAACGCATTGCAGCAGATCAGCATACAGTTCGCCGGCGCACTGACCAGCACCGCCTCCACCGGCGATGCGCAAGGCGGCGATGCGGCTGCGGACCGGGTGCGTTACGGCTGGGCCGGTTCCGACACGACGTCGATGGCGGCGAAGGCCGAGCGCAAGCGGCTGGCCGCCGTCAGCAAGCAGGAGCGTGAGGAGGCCGAGCGCAAGGCGCAGGCGTTGGTCAGTGGCAAGACCGATGACGACTCGCAGTCAGGCATGAGTATCGGCGATGTGATGGGCAATGCCAGCGGCCTGGGCATGCTCGGCGGCGCCGTCAAGAGCGACGGCAAGGGCGGCAACAAGGATAGCGGCGACGGCAAGGATGGAAACGCCAGCGGCAGCGGCTCGTCTTCGGCGACGGGCACGGCATCCGGTTCGAAGTCGGCGTCGGTTCCGAAGTTCTCGCCAGTATACGGCATCGCCGGCATGAACCCCAGATCGCCGTTGCAGAGCACGTCGTCTGAGCTCATCGACGAGACAGTGGCGATTGGTGACGTCTCCGACATGCTGGTTCAGGCCGCGCAATCGTTGGCCGGCGGCGGCGGCGGCAGCGCGGCCGTCGACGGCAAACCGGTCGCGCGTCTCGCTGCCGCGTTGAGACGGTTGTCGTGCGACGGTGCCAACGCATACTCCGACCACTGCATCGCCGACGGGCGGCACAGTTACGACGTGCTATCCGACTGGAACCGGCATACCGAGGATCTGCGTCTGCTGATCATCATGCCAGCCGTGTGACGGGTGCGCGGCATACGGCGCACGGCCGGCATGCCGCCGTCACGATGCCGTGGATGCAAAACGGCCCCCTCGTGGATCCGAGGGGGCCGTTTCCGTTCGTGAGAAGCAGGTTACTTCTTGGCCTTCTTCGCCGGCGGCTCACCGAGCTCGCTGGCATCGATGACGACGGTATCGTCGCCCTCGCCTTCGGCCGCGGCCTCCTCGGCGTGCTTTTCGGCGAGATCGAACTTGCCGATCACGCGGCCGGCCTGCGCCACGTCGTCCAGAGCGGACTTGATGGCGTCGATGCCGTCCTTGACGGCGGCCAGCGTCACCGACAGGATCGGGGTCTTCATCGAGACCTTGGCCTCGGACTTGATCTTGCGCAGCTGCTCGACGGCCTTGCCGGCCCAAGCCAGCGTCTCCGGGGAGGCACCGGTGGCTGCTGCGGCATAGATGTCGGCCTTCGGCCAGGCGGCGCGGTGCACGGACCCCTCGCCGGTGTGCATCCAGCTCCACACCTCTTCGGTGGCGAACGGCAGGTACGGGGCCAGCAGGCGCGCGAAGGCGTCCAGGCCTAGGCCCAGCGTCGTGCGCGCGGACTTCACGGCCGCGTCGCTCGGCACCTTGCCGTGCGCGTCGGCAGTGCCGTACGCGCGGTTCTTGACCAGTTCGATGTAGTCGTCGCAGAACTGCCAGAAGAAGCTCTCGATGACTTCCAGCGCCTTGGAATGCTCGTAGGCGTTCAGCGCGTCGGTGGCCTGGCGGATCACCAGCGCCAGCTTCGCCATCACGGCGCGGTCGAGCGGCTCGGTCACGTCGGCCGGGTTCCAGACGGCGTCGGCCGTCTCGCCCACATGATGGTTCTCGTCCTCGCGACCGATGGCCAGCGCGAACTTCGAGGCGTTGAGCAGCTTGATCGCAAGACGGCGGCCGATCTTCATCTGGCCTTCGTCATACGTGGCGTCGAGGCCGAGACGGGCCGCGGCGGCCCAGTAGCGCACCGCGTCGGCGCCGAACTGCTCGATCGGCTTGTTCGGCACGACGACGTTGCCCTTGGACTTCGACATCTTCTTGTGGTCGGGGTCCAGGATCCAGCCCGACAGCGTGGCGTGCGCCCACGGCAGGCACTTGTTCTCCAGATGGGCGCGATCCACGGTCGAGAACAGCCAGGTGCGGATGATGTCCTGACCCTGCGGACGCAGATCCATCGGGAACGTGGCCTTGAACAGCGCCTTGGAAGCCTCGTCCGGCTCCTCCCAGCGGGTCACGATCTGCGGGGTGAGCGAGGACGTCGCCCACGTGTCCATGATGTCCGGCTCGGCGGTGAAGCCGCCGGGCACATCGCGCTGGGACTCGTCGTAGCCTTCCGGCACGTCATTGGTCGGGTCGATCGGCAGACGGTCCTCGCTCGGAGTGATCGGATGATCGTAATCCGGCTCACCGGAAGCCTTGACCGGGTACCACAGCGGGAACGGCACGCCGAAGAAGCGCTGGCGGGAGATCAGCCAGTCGCCGTTGAGGCCATGCACCCAGTTCTCGTAGCGCACGCGCATGAAATCGGGGTGGAAGTTGAGCTCCTTGCCGCGCTCGATCAGCTCGGCGTTCAGTTTGGCGTCGGTGCCGCCGTTCTTCAGGTACCACTGACGGGAGGTGACGATCTCCAGCGGCTTGTCGCCCTTCTCGTAGAAGTTCGTCATACGCTTGGTCGGGGTCGGCT
>ERZ857951.3549-NODE-3549-length-11567-cov-2.611796_pt1 | contig 11567 bp, 9 predicted proteins | sample MGYA00519759_ERZ857951 | MGnify/ENA primary metagenome ERZ857951 (study PRJEB31778, sample SAMEA3449377) | human gut metagenome | biome: human gut; feature: human-associated habitat; material: faeces | place: United Kingdom | collected 2010/2012 ... | reverse complement strand
ATTCCGAAGCGCTGGAACAGGCTCTCGCCAAGCAGCTCCCTCTCTGCCGGGTGCGCCGCCTGCGCGTGCGCGAAAGCGGTGCCGACGTGTTTATGGACATCACGGTCGAAGCCCCCGCCACCCTGCGCCTCGACGCCGCACACGACGTATCCTGCGTGATTGAGGACATCGCGCACGAAATCGTACCCTCCGCCGATATTACCGTACACGTCGAACCTGCACAGGAAGAAACGGAAAGTATGCTCCAGCTCGTCCGCACGGTTGCCGCCGCGCACAAGCTTTCCGTCCACAACCTGATCCTTTCCGAACAGAGCGGAGGGCTCCTCGTGTTTCTGCATGTGGAGGCGTCTCCGGATATGACGCTGCGCGAAGCCCACGAATACGTCGTGATGTTCGAGAAAGCCCTCGGCAAGCGCCTCAACACAACCCGCATCGAAACGCACATTGAGCCGGAAGATCGCCTCTGCGCTCCGGAAAACGCCCTGCCCTTCGACGCGGATCTCCATTATGTGCGCGCCGCCGTGGACAGCATACTCCCGGAATTTCCGATGGTGTCCAATGTGCACGACCTGCGCCTGACACATATGGGCGGGACGCCGCTGGTCAGCTTCCACTGCATCATCGACGGCGATCTGTCCCTTGCCGCCGCCCACGATGTCGCCACGGACATGGAACGCCGCCTTCGCACCTGCGCACCCAAGCTCGACCGCATCCTCATCCACACCGACCCGTCCGCCCTTATCGTCATGCCTGAGGAGAGATAACGGCGCTTGCCTTTAACCTGTTTGGGAAAGACGAAAGACAGACGACAAAAAACGGAGGACGCAGAAACGTCCTCCGTTTTTCATTCAGGAAAGCTGGGAACAAGGATTCAATAAGGCCAAAGTGTTGCTGGAGGGGTCCGGGGAGGGAGCTCTTTTTCAAACGCCCTCCCCGCTCCTCTTGAAAAACTACACGACCCCGTGTTCGCCGGGGCGCTCGTATTCCACCTTCTTGCGGGCCACCATATACTGGCGGGTATCGCCGAGCAAGAGCAGGATCGGGTTGGAGACGAAGACGGAAGAGAACGTACCGATGAACACGCCGAGGCTCATGGTCAGCGCAAAGTCGTGGATCGCACCGCCGCCAAGGATCGTCAGGCTCAGGGCGGCGATCAGGGTCGTCGCCGAGGTCATGATCGTACGGCCAAGGGTCTGGTTCACGCTCAGGTTGATGATGTCGGCCAACGGGGCGGGGTTGTCTTCCGGCTGGTTCTGGAGATTTTCGCGGATACGGTCATACACGATGATGGTGTCGTTGAGCGAGTAGCCCACGAGCGTCATCAGCGCCGCGATGATGTTCAGGTCGATCTCTTTGCCCATCATCGCCAACAGCCCCAAGGTGATCAGGACGTCGTGCAAAAGCCCCACGATGGCGCCGATGGCATAATTCAACTTGAGCTTCCAAGAAATGAGCAAGGTCAGCGCCAAGGCACCGATCACCCGGTATACCATGTCCATCCCGAGGAAGCCCATGACGTACATGGCCGAACCGAGAACCGCCGCCATGATCGCGGCGATCATCCAGCGCTGTTCGAAGCGCCCCGAAATGTACACTGTGATCAGGAGCAGCGCATAATAGATGGCTTCCAGAGCCGAGCTGCGGAGATCATCGCCGACCTTGGGGCCGACCGTTTCCAGACGATCCAAGGAGACCGTCCCGCCGTCGTCCACGGTCTGGAGATGGCTGAGCAGGGCTTCGCCGAGCTGTTGCGCGGGCATGTCGGGCAGGCCGAAACGGAGCAGCCAGACGGAATTGTTGTCGCCGTATTGCTGGGTCATCAGGCCTTCGAGATGCATGGGATCAAGCGCTCCGATGAGCTGCTTGTCCGAAACGGGGTGCTCGAACCGGACCTGCGCCGCAACGCCGCCCGAGAAGTCGACGCCGTACTGAAGGCCGCCGCGCCACGTACCCACGGAAACCGCCACCATCACAAGCAGAAGCGTCAGTACGCCCACGTGCTTCACGCGCTTGAGGAAGGGGAAGTGGGACAGGTAACCCGACAGGGCGCGCAGTTCCATGGGGCCGTGCATACTGAGGCGGGTGCCGTTGGTGTGCTTCATCCACGCGTCGAAAGCGATGCGGCAGAGGAAGATCGCCGAGAACATGGAGGCGATGATGCCGAGAGTCAGGGTGACGGCAAAGCCGCGTACCGGGCCGGTCCCGAACTGGTACAGGATGGCCGCGACGATGATCGTCGTCAGGTTGGAGTCCACAATGGAAAGGTTGGCACGCTCGAAACCGGCCTTGATGGCCTTGGGAGGCGTCAGGCCGAGGGCCAACTCCTCGCGTATTCGCTCAAAGATGAGGACGTTCGCGTCCACGGCCATACCGATGGTCAGCACGACGCCCGCTATGCCCGGCAGGGTCAGGGTCGCGCCGAGCGCGGCCATGCCGCCCATGAGCAGGCTGAGGGTACAGAGAAGCATCCCGTTGGCAAGCATACCGGACCAGCCGTAGCGCAGGGGCATGATGATCATGACCGCCAGCGTGCCGATGAGTGCGGCGAGGATGCCGCTGGTGATCGACGCTTCGCCGAGGGCGGGGCCTACCGTGCGCTGTTCGAGCACGTGGACCGGAGCCGCGAGGGAACCGGAACGCAGGGAGATGGCGAGGTCCTGCGCCTCTTCGGGCGTGAACTGGCCGCTGATGCTGGCCGTACCGCCCGCGATCTTTTCCTGAATCACCGGAGCGCTGTGGATGGTCCCGTCCAACACGATGGCGAGGCGCTTGCCGACATGTTCGCCGGTGGCCATTTCAAACAGGGCCGCGCCGCGAGGGGTGAACGACAGGCTGACCATCGAAGTGTTTTTATTGTCGAATCCGGGGCGGGCGTCGGCCACTTCCTTGCCGCTCAGGAGCGGGGTGCTGTCGAGCGCCAGTTTGGCGTTGGTCGCTTCGCCGTGCTTGCCCGTCATGGGATAGAAGGCGACGCCGGGAGGCAGATAGCCTTGGGAAATGTCGTCGCGGACGAGGTGGAAGGACAGATCGGCGGACTTCTCGACGAGCTGGACGGCACGGTTGACGTTGGTCAGGCCCGGAAGCTGGATGAGGATACGGTCGCCCTGCTGCTTGCGGATATCCGGTTCCGCCACGCCGAACTGGTCGATGCGGCTGGAGATGGTACGCAGCACCTGATCCACGGCCAGATCCTGCGTCTGCTTAACGAAGGCCGGCGTGAACGAGTAGGGCAGGTGGACCGCGCCGTCGGAACCGGTACGGGGCGTTCCGGGCACGACTTGAGGGGCGTCCTTCTTGGCGAGGGCAAGGAACGCATCGACCTGGTTGGCGCGGGCGATGATGAGTTCCTGCACGCCGCCGGGCATCTGGCGGGGGCCAAGGACGGTGATCCCGGCCTCACGGGCCTTCTGGCGAAGCACTTGCCCGCTGTTGATGAGTGCGGACTGAACGGCTTTTTCCGTATCCACGCCCAGCGTGAGCTGAACGCCGCCCTTGAGATCGAGGCCCAGACTGATGCGGGACGCGCCCGGCAGGTTGACGTCTTCCGGCATAAGCGTCGGAGACAGGAGGAAAAGCGCGCCGGCCATGACAATGGCGGCAATCGCATATCGGAACGAGAGTTTCATGAAGGCCTCTCACACGGTTGCAGGAGCAGAATGCTGTCGGGAACGGCGGAACCGCCGACAGGACGCACACTGATTCGGGCGTTCCGGATATTCTGCGGGGGAGACGTGTGAGGAGTGCAGAAGACCGGCTGCGCGAGTCAGGGCTTTTCTGTCACGCAGAAAGCGAAGGACGGAAAAGCGGAAGCTCTAGCAACCGTATGGGGGAGGCGTGGGGTAGGCGACAAGCCCGCGTTCGGCGGGAAGGAAGCAAAGGGGCGTGCCGATGGGCAGCGCCACCGGAGTGACGGAAATCTGCGGGAGGACAGGCGCGGAGGCCAACGCGGCGGCATACCCCGACGAGTGCGGCAGGGTCTTGTCGATGACGCTCTTGGGCGTCCGGGCCGTCGTTTGGCTTATGTTGCCGTTGAGCGTTTCGGAAATGCTGGCGAAGAGGTTCCTTTCGGAACGGGCAAGCGCCGCGTCAAGCTGCCGCCAACCGCTGGACGCTTCGACAAGCACCGAATCTTCATCAACCGCATCGAAGCGCTGGAGCTGCGGGCCGATGTCATTGCCTTCCAGTTCGGAATGCTGATCCTTGAAGACGTCCGCCGAAGGGGCCGCTTCAAGGAGGGCTTCGAACTGCCTGCTGACATCGTTGTCTATGTGCGCTTGCGCGGAAAAGGAGGAACACAGAAAAAGCCCGAAAGCAAAAAGCAGCGTCCCCAGCACGGAGCGGGAGAAGCTGGTCGTTGCGTCTTTGATGGGCTTTAGCGTATTCATGCCTTTACCCATAAAGCCGAATGGTAAGGATGTCAATAATACGCTATGGCCCTTTTCGGGGATATCTCATGCGAAATCGGAGGTTCGGGCTTGCCTGAGGGCGTGAGGATGGATACTATCATTTTCCCCGCACGGCATCCGTTTTGTGAAAACCTCCGTTCCCGCGGGGCCGAAAATCAGCGAAAGGACTCATTATGTGTCTTGCCATCCCTGCGAAAGTCATTGAAAAGTCTGATGACGGCATGTTGAAGGCCACCGTGGGCAACGGGCCGACCTGCCTGACCGTTTCCGGCATTTTGCTGCCCGAGGAAGTGGAGATCGGGGACTATATCATTATCCATGCCGGATTCGCCATGCACAAGATGGAGAAGACCGAGGCCGAAGAGAGCCTGCGCCTTTTCCGCGAATTGGCCCAAGCCACCGGGCAGGAAGCGACCTTCTGATGTGAAGAATGCGGGGAGGGGAAAATTCAGGACAAAGGAATATCCCGCGCGGCCTACGTCCATACTCCCTATTACCAAGGCGTTGAGCCGTACCCTTGTTGCCCGACAGAGTGGGACAGGCCGGATTTCCTTGTTAATGTATAGCGTGAAGAAAAATCCCGGAGCGAGGGCTTCGGGATTTTTTTGTGGGAAAGGCTCCGTGTGGAAACGGAACTGTTGCAATCGTAAGCCTTGGGCTTTCTGCGGGGCGATGTCTGGCCGAAAACGGCGCGGCTCCCCGTTCGGATTGAAAAGCGCGGCAGAGTGCCCGTTCCCGTATTCCGTGCGGCTCAATACATCATGCGCGGAAGGAACAGCACGATGTCCGGGACGAAGACGCAGAGGATGATGACGCCCACGGTTACGAAGACAAAGGGCAGTGCGTTGTAGGAGATATCCTCAAGCGTGGTGTCGGCGATGCCCGAGGCGATGAAGATGTTTTCGCCGAGGGGCGGCGTGGAGAACCCGACCCCGCAGCAGCAGACCAGCACCACGCCGAAGTGGATGGGGTCCACGCCGAAGGCGGTCATGACCGGCAGGAGTACGGGCGTCGCCAGCAGGATGATCGCCAGCGTCTCCATGAACATCCCCAGAAAGAGCAGCAGGGCGATGACGAACATCCAGATGACGGCGACGTCCGAGGTGAAGCCGAGGATGTGCTCCACAATCATGTCGGGTATCCGGTACTGGACGAGCAGCCGCTCGAACGCGTAGGCCGTGAACATGATGATCAGCACGCGCCCGGTCATCCATGAGGTGATCTGGAGCGAGTGCCGGATACCCCCGAACGTCAGCTCGCGGTGGATGAACAGCCCGACGAAGATGGAGTAGAAGATGGCGACCACGGCGGCCTCGGTCGGCGTGAAGAACCCCCCGTAGATGCCGCCGAGGATGACGACCGGAGCCATGAGCGACCAAAGCCCGTCCTTGAGCGCCTTGAGCAGCGAGTCCCCCGAGCCGCTTTGGAGATCTTCCGCCACGGGCATGTTCCGGCAGAGGAAGAGGTGCATGGCGGCGAGCCCCACCGCGATCATGATGCCGGGCATTACCCCGGCGAGGAACATTTTGGTGATGGATTGCTGCCCCGACACCGCATAGACGACCATCGGGATGCTCGGGGGGATGATGATGCCCACGCCCCCGGCGGTCGCCGCAGCCGCAGCCGCATAGCCCTTGCTGAATCCCCGCCGGATCATGGCCGGGATCATAAGCATCCCCACGGCGGCGGTCGTCGCGGGGCCGGAACCGGAAATCGCCCCGAAAAACACGCAGGCCAATGCGGTGGAGACGGCGAGCCCGCCGGGGATGGGGCCGACGATGTTTTCCGCGATGGCGACAAGCCGCCGCGAAATGCCCGCGCATTCCATGAGCGCCCCGACGAGCATGAAGGCGGGCAAGGCCATGATGGGAAAGGAATTGACCGAGGTGAAGGCGATCTGCACCAGCGTGACGAGGTTTTGGTCCACCGTGTAGAGGGCGGCCATGGCCGCTACGCCGAGCGCCACGGTAATGGGTGACCCGAGCAGCATCAGCACCGCAAAGGTGGCAAAGAGGACTCCCGCCGGGCTCATGGCTTCCCTCCGTCCGCGAAAGCTTTCCGGCTTTCCTCGATTTCAATCCTGTCTGGCGCGGTGAGCTCTTTTTTCAGGATGAATTTCATCACGTTGACTTGAATGATGCGGGCGGACATGAGCGTAAAGGCGATGGGGAAGATGAAATAGATATAGGAGAGCTGCCAGTCGAGGGCGGGCGTGGCGTAGGGGAATTCCCGGAGTTCGCGGATCACGGTGAGGCTTTCCACGACCATGACGATGTTGAAGAACAGCCACACGCCGTCGCTGAGGAGCATACAGGCGTCGCCCACCCATTTGGGGAAGGGGCGGAACTGGATGGTGACCCGGTTGTGCGCGGCGAGGCGGGCCGCGTAGGAAGCCCCGAAAAAGACGAACCAGACAAAAGAATACCGCGCGAGCTCTTCCGTCCAATACAGGGGATGCCCGAACTGGCGCAGGAAAATCTGCAAGAGCAGGATCAGCACGAAAAACGCAAGCAAAACCTGGCTGACGTATCCTTCAAAATTGTCCAAAATCGCTAGAAGAACCTTCTTGAGCATGAAGTCCCCCCCGGAGAGCGCCAGCGCGGCGCGTCGCCAGTGTAGGGTAGCACGCGGGAATAGACAACCTTATGAAGCCGCTTTCCCTCTGTGCGGAAAGCCTACTTCCAAGGTTTTTTCCCGATGGCGGAGAGGAACGCGTTGATGGCGGCCCTGCCGCCCACGAACGTCTCCATTTCGGGCCAGACCTGAGAAATGGCGGCATTCCTCCAGTCGGCCTCGTCCTCGAGCTGGTCGATCTGCACGCCGGACTCGATGAGCCTCTGCCTCGCCCTCACGCCTTCGACAAGCTGGAAGGCGAGGCAGTATTCCTGCGCGTCGCGCCCGGCGTCGGGGATGAGCGTCTGCATCTCAGGGGACATTTTCCTGAAGGCCCGCTGGCTCAGGATCATGGGCTGGAGCTGGTAGGTATAGTGCACTTCGGTGATGTATTTCTGCACTTCGTTGAATTTACAGGCAAGGAAGGTGATGTAGCCGTAGCACTGCCCGTCGACCAGGCCCTGCTGGAGCGCGGTGAAGGTCTCCGCCCACGAGATCGGCACCGGATTCGCCCCCCATGCCTTATAGCAGGCGAGCAGGATGGCGCTCTGCGGGACACGGAACTTGAGCCCCTTGATGTCGTTCAGGTTTTTTATGGGCTTGCGGGAATTGGAAATGTAGCGGTAGTCGGTATAGGTCCAGCCGAGGATGCGGAAACCACCTTCCCGAATGGCGTACCCGTTGAGCAGGTCGTGGGCGGGGCCGGTGGTGGCCCGGACGACGTCGTACATGTCGTCAAAAAGGTAGGGCATGGTGAGGATGCCGAGTTTTTTCACGAACGGGACCGTATTGGCGATGCCCACAACGGCGATGTCGAGATTCCCTGCGCGCACGTTCTGGATCATTTCCGTTTCGTCGCCGAGCTGGCCGGAGGGGAAGAGCTGGACTTCCACCTTGCCTTCGGACCGGGCTTCCACGACTTCCTTGAACCGGGTGCCGATGGCCCCCATCTCGGAATCGATGGGATCGCCCATGCCCACTTTCAGGATGGTTTTCTCATAAGCGCGGGCGGGGAAGGGGCAGGTGAGAAGGGCAAGCGTCACCACGGCGGCAAGCAGGCTTTTGAGCATAGAATCCTCTCTCTTTCCATCTAGGGTCCCGTGACTGCGTGCAACCCCACACCTTATTTTGGGCTTTAGCGCACGAGGCTCGAAGGTGTCAACCTGGCCTCTTCGGCAAGCCCGTCAGCCTGATTTTCCTCCTATCCGCTTGTGGATACACTTGAAAAAATTATTTGTGGGCGATTTCCACGAGGCCGATCTTGTACCGTTGCGCTTTCCTGACGATGGTGGACTGGCTGACTTTAAGCCGCCGGGCGGCCTTGTAGGTACTGCCGGTTTCAGTGAGCGCGGCCATGATCATGTTGCGCTCCAGTTCGGCGACGGCCTCGCGCATGGGCTGGCGGAAGGAGACGCTGCCCTGCGGGAGAGGCGACTGGGCCTGCATATATTGAGGGAGATCCTGCATGGTGATGGTCTCTTCTTCGCTCATGGTCGCCAGGGACTGCACAAGGGCGCGCAGCTCGCGGACGTTGCCCGGCCAGCGGTAGGTCAGGAAGCAGTTCAGCACCTGCGGATCGAAATTTTTTTGCAGCCCGCTTTTTTTGATGATCTCCTGCAAAAAATGCATGGCGAGGACCGGAATGTCGTCCGGCCGTTCCCGCAGGGGAGGGATTTCCACGGTCAGCACCCGGAGGCGGTAGAAGAGGTCTTCGCGGAACTGCCCCGAAGCGGCCATGTCGGCCAGCGGCTTGTTGGTGGCGGCGATGACCCGCACGTCCACGGTGATGGGCTTGGTCCCCCCAACCCTGTGGAAGGGGTGCCCGTCGAGCACTTGCAGCAGCTTGGCCTGCATGGGGAGGGGGAGCTCGCCGATTTCGTCGAGGAGAAGGGTCCCCTTGTGGGCCAGCTCAAACATGCCTGGCTTGCCGCTTTTGGCCGCGCCGGTGAGGGCGCCTTTCGTAGCCGAACAGTTCGGATTCCATAAGCGACATGGGGATGGCCCCGCAGTTTACCGCGATGAACGGTTCCGCGCTGCGCTGGCCCATGTCGTGGATGGCCTTGGCCGTCAACGTCTTGCCGGTTCCGGTTTCGCCGAGGATGAGGGTGATGGCTTCCGTGCGGGCGGCCTTGGAGGCTTCCTTGCGCAGGCGGCGCATGGGGGCGCTGTGTCCGACGAACCCGGCATCCATTTCGGTTTCGAGGTTCTCCAGGCGCGCTTTGTAGGCGAGGGTTTCCATCTCCAGATCGGTGAGCTTGCGCTGGAGCGTCTCCAGTTCGGTCATGTCGCGGATGGAGGCGATGACCCGCCATACATTGCCCTTTTCGTCAAAAATGGGTGTGCTGGTGTTCAGGCAGCGCTTGCCGTTGGAATAGTCGTCGAACATGGTGACCGAGCGTTTTTCGATGAGCGCGCGCAGGGTGACGCAGGTTTCGAAGCGCCCCTTGTGCATGGGTTCCGTCACGTGCTTGCCGATGACTTCCTCGGCGCGCAGCCCGGCGATGCGTTCCATCGCCTTGTTGACGCGCAGGGTGATGCCGTCGGAGTCGATGACCCAGATCCCGTCGTGGATGGAGTCGAGCAGGACCGTCAGCTCCTGCCAGGGCAGTTCGGCCACCCGGTTGATCTGATCGACCGGGATTTTTGACATTGTGACAAGACGAACTTGTTCCCCGTCCGCGGAATCGTCAATGGAAACGCTTTTCCAGCGGATAATGTACATGGAACCCTCTTTGTGGTGGGCGATCAGCTCGCCTCCGTGGGGTTCGCTCAGGCTTTCTTCCACTTCATCAAATCCGCATCGTGTCAGGCGGGGCAAAAAAGGCTCGTTGTCCATCCGTCCGGGAGAAAGTTTGAGTATTTCTCCTAACATATTGTTTATAAAAATTAAATTCCATGTATCTCCGTGGCATATTCCGGCGGCGACGAGCTCATTTTGATGGAGAATGTGATCGCAAAAGGCGGGGTATGGCGTCATGAAAGAACCTCTCTAATGCAACTGTGCATCGTAATGCAAAATTGACTCGTACATTCCTGTGATTAGGCGGCAAATGATTCGAGACTGCATTGAACCCGAAAGGACCCGAAAAGGACATTTTTAAAAACTATAATAAAAAACTCATGTTATGAACTTTGGGAAAAATGGAACGCTAGTTGCTATAAAGAAGGCATGGAGTACAACCCCACCCTGAATTTCAAAACGTACTTCAACATACTGCTCTCGGAGGCACTCAAATGCGTGTAGGTATCCCCACCGAAATCAAAGTTCAGGAATTCCGTGTCGGCATCACTCCCGCTGGCGTTCATGCTCTTAAAGAAGCCGGTCACACCGTCCTCGTGCAGAAGGGCGCTGGCCTCGGCAGCATGATCACCGACGAAGAGTATGTCGCCGCCGGCGCTCAGATGGTTGCTACCGCCAAGGAATGCTGGGACTGCGACATGGTCGTGAAAGTGAAGGAACCCCTGGCTCCTGAATACGACCTCTTCCATGAAGGCCTGATCCTCTACACCTACCTGCACCTCGCTCCGGAACCGGCCCTGACCAAGGCTCTTCTCGAAAAGAAGGTCATCGGCATCGCTTACGAAACCGTGCAGTTCGACAACGGCTTCCTGCCCCTGCTCGCTCCCATGTCTGAAGTCGCCGGCCGCATGGCCACCCAGGTGGGCGCTCAGATGCTGACCAAGATCGAAGGCGGCATGGGCCTCCTGATGGGCGGCACCGCTGGCGTGCAGGCCGCTCACGTCGTTATCCTCGGCGCCGGTACCGTGGGTCTCTCCGCCGCCAAGGTTGCCATGGGCATGGGCGCTCGCGTGACCATCCTTGACAGCAACCTCTTCCGCCTGCGCCAGATCGACGACCTCTTCGGCGGCCGTATCCAGACCCTGGCCTCCAACGCCTTCAACATCGCCGCCGCCACCAAGGACGCCGACCTCCTCGTGGGTTCCGTCCTCATCCCCGGCGCTCTGACCCCGAAACTGGTCACCGAAGCCATGGTGAAGACCATGAAGCCCGGTTCCGCCATCGTTGACGTCGCCATCGACCAGGGCGGCTGCATCGAACCCACCGCCAAGCACGGCGCTACCTATCACGACAAGCCGACCTTCAAGTACCCCGTCAACGGCGGCGAAGTGGTCTGCTACTCCGTGGGCAACATGCCCGGCGCCGTGGCCCGTACCTCTACCTTCACCCTGACCAACGCCACCATGCCTTACATGGTCGACCTGGCCAACAAGGGCTGGAAGAAGGCTTGCCAGGACGACAAGGCTCTGGCCCGCGGCATCAACACCTACGACGGCAAAGTGTACTTCAAGGGCGTTTCCGATGCTCTCGGTTACGAACTGCACTGCACCTGCGACATCCTGAAGTAAGACGTGATTCATGACTGGACCAGTCTCATGTCCGCATGAGACTGGCCAGTTTTCCGGTCAAAGTCAAGGGTAAGGGCAGGAAGCGGCCCATGTGCGCCAATTGGTTTTCGCCTTTAACCTTCCTGTGACAATAACATCATTATTTCATGAGGAATGCACCATGACTTACGATAAAGCTGA
>ERZ857951.3547-NODE-3547-length-11573-cov-3.638566_pt1 | contig 11573 bp, 13 predicted proteins | sample MGYA00519759_ERZ857951 | MGnify/ENA primary metagenome ERZ857951 (study PRJEB31778, sample SAMEA3449377) | human gut metagenome | biome: human gut; feature: human-associated habitat; material: faeces | place: United Kingdom | collected 2010/2012 ... | reverse complement strand
AACAGATGCAACCCTATCAATACCAACGGCTGTACAGCGCTTTCTACAAACTGGTCCCGGCTTGGATAATTACCGGGGGTCTCCTGAGAATCCGTCGTCTCGGACTTCCACGCTTCCCGACAAGAAAAGGTCTACGAACCGCCTTGGGTACTGTTTATCGCTATTACCGAAGATAGCAATCATGTTTTCTTTTTTATATAGATTCCTGAAAAATAGGCATGCACGCCGAATACTGCTTCGGGTCATCGCCCGTAGCGGCGGAAGTCTTGCATTTTCGTCCGAGGCCAGAAAACTGTATGCCGAAGTACACCGCATCCGAATCGGATACGGAACCTATGGTGGCTGTTTCGACACGGAAAACATTCCGCCAGACGTATCGTTCGGCAATTATTGTTCGATCGCCAGCGGCGTGCGAATTTTCAGGGCCAATCACCCGTCCGGACGTTTCACCACTCATCCGATTCTGTACAATCCCGTCATGGGATATGTCGAAAAGGACATGCTGGAAAGGCCGCCTCTCGAAATCGGCCACGACGTTTGGATTGGAGCGAACGCGATCATCCTTCCCGGCGTATCGCGGATTGGTAACGGAGCCGTGATCGGAGCAGGCAGTGTCGTCACGAAAGACGTCGGCCCGTACGAAATTGTCGCCGGCAATCCGGCCCGCACGATCCGCAAGCGTTTCGACGAGCGGCAGATCACCGCGCTGGAAAACTGCCGCTGGTGGGAACTGGACCGACACGAATTGGCCGACCGGATCGGAGAACTCGATGCGTTGCTTCAAAATCCCGAAAATCCGAAATAGAAACTATCGGTGGCGCGACGAGTCTCCTGCTCGTTCGGCATACATAGCCGAAAACTGGCGCGGACAACCGCAGTCTGAAAACCGGCTGGCATCCCTCGCATCCGGCACGAACAGAAAGTACAATCAATATGGATGTTTCCGTTATCATCGTCAATTACAAGACCTCCCGGCTGCTTGTTGACGCGATCAATTCGGTCTTCGACAAGACCGAAGGCATATCTTTCGAGGTCATCGTCGTCGACAACCACTCGCAGGACGATTCCGAACAGCTTGTTCGGGAACGTTACGGTGATCGCGTGATTTACCTTTCCCTTCCCAAAAACATCGGTTTCGGACGGGCGAATAACGAGGGAGTTCGGATTGCCAAAGGGCGGAATATCCTGTTCCTGAATCCGGATACATTATTGATAAACAATGCAATAGAAATTTTGAGCGGTTGCCTCGATAATCATCCCGATACAGGTGCGGTCGGCGGGAATCTTTATTCGCCGGATGGGAAACCGAATGTTTCGTTCAACAGGGTTTTTCCTTCGGTATTCGACGAAACGGATCAGGCGATGTTTCGTCTGTTGTCGCGATTGCGCTTCGGACGAAACGGACTTTTCAATTACACCGGTCGGCTGCTCGAAGTGGGGTTTATCGTAGGAGCCGATTTGATGGTTCCTCGAAAACTACTGGAAAAGGTCGGAGCGTTCGATCCGGATTTTTTCATGTATTATGAGGAGACCGAGCTTTGTTGGCGGATCCGTAAGGCCGGGTATCGTATCGTCTGTGAACCGAAAGCCTCGATCGTACATATCGAGGGGAAAAGTTTCACTCAGAGTTACGATAGGGAGATGCGTTCGCTCGTTTCTCGCCGAATTTATTTTCGTAAGACGCATTCTCTACGATATGCCCGATGTGCGGATTGGAACTATGCGTTTCTAACCTCTGTCGGATTGGGTGTCAGTCGGATATTCGGGCTGAAAGGTTATCGGGCGAAACTCGAACAACGTAAGAAAATTTTACACGAGCTTGGCAGCCATCCCGTTTAGTCCGGTCCGATTCTGCTTATTAAATTTTGCAGTATATCTGTCGGGGCTTTTTTTATTCGGTTTTTCTATCGCTTCCGTTTTGTCTGTTTGTATGGGCATGGCCATCTTGGTGTGTACTGTCCGTCGTTTGGGTATTTGGAATGCGATGGCATTGGCCATAACGTATCTGATGTTGTTCGATGCGGATACTTTTTCCTATACCTTGTTGAAATTGAGGAGTTGGTATTTGCTATTGCTTCCGTTGTTGTTCCATTATTTACGGAAATTTCGTTTCTTTTCGAAGCTGCCGTGTAACGGTAATACGATTGTATCGTTGTTGTTTGCCGTTATGACCCTGTTCTGGTTGATCGTCGATCCGATGGACGGGAAACTGAGTGCTCTCAAATATATATTGTTTTCCATCGGGACCGCATTTTGTTTGAAAGAATCGTTTTTGGAAATCGCGGAAAAAATAGGAATAAACAAACTGACCGACTTTTTTGTCGGGATGGCTCTTTTCGTCGGAATATGGGGGATTTTTCAATTCGCTATGAATGCGACGGGAATGGGGGCTAAATTTCAAGACGATTATTACAATTTCCGACCTTCGGCTTTTTTTTCGGAAACCACATGGTATGCCGAATATTTGGTATTCGGGATGGTCTATGCATATTACGCTTACCGTTCCTTGCATAGACGTTTCTATCTTTTCATATCTTTATTGTTGCTGCTTGGAGTTGTGTTGTCGGTAACGCGAAACGCTTTTTTTGCTTTAGCTGTCTGGGTATTTACGGCGGGCGTTCTGGGTATTGTTCGGGGAAAAATCAAGCTCATTCATCCTGCCGTTTTTGTCAGTATTGCTTTGATCATAAGCGTTTTTGTTGTGTACGGTGATTATGCGGAAATGTTTGTGTCCATTCAGGATAAATTCTCGTTACAGGACGATTCTGCTAAAGGAAGGATAGAGGCCTTTAATGTCAGTATCGACCGTATTGGGAACAGCCTGCTTATCGGGCATGGATTCGGATTCGACCCCGAAACCGATCGGATTTCAATAAGCGGAACCTCTATAGGGGCCAAACATGCTAATTTGTTTCTGATGATCGGGTATGTGTTTGGACTGCCCGCATTATTTGCGTTGCTTTATTTAATCTTCAATACGATTGTTGTGCAGACGAACAAATGGCGTTTGTATCATAGGACAGAGAGTAAATATGCCGTGCTGCTTCTTTGCGTTTTTATCTTCATGTCTATGTTCGCTCCGTTATTCCAGTTCCCGTTCGGAATGTTCGTACTGGCGACGGTGATCTTATTCTCTCGTTGTTCTCCTTCGAGTACACGAGTGTAATTCATTTTTTCGAATGCAAATCGTCTTTATCACGCCCTCACTCAAAACGGGAGGGGGCAACAGAGTTTTTATTGAACTGGCCAATCGGTTATGTGTCGAACATGAGATTACTATCCTTTATCCGAACAATTCGCCGGAACGTCACACTTTTGCTGTCGATCCGGCTGTGCATTTCGAAATGATAGGTGCTCTCAGGCGTACAAAAGTCGGTAAATTGATCAATGTTTTTAAGACGATAAGATATGCTAATCGGAAGTTCAGTACGGCTTGTTTGATTTTTACCGATCCGTTGTTTTCCATTTTTTCGTCGTGGCTGCGGGGAGAAAAGAAGTATCGTTTTATTCAGGCCGATGATTACGGGATCTTCGACGACGGGACTTTGTTGGGAAAGGGTCTGGTGCTGAAAGCCTATAAGTTCTTGACACGCCGTTCGTACAAATCGAAAAAAAATCGATTCATTTTCAATTCCCGTTTCGTGTACGAAACGTTCTGCCGGGATTCGGGACGACGGGATATTCCGTTACGGATCGTGCATCCTTCTGTCGATCATAGCGTGTTTTCGACAGAAGGAAGAACGTCCGTGAATACCCGTATTTGTCTCGTGGCCCGGAGACATCCTTCGAAAGGACTGGCCACGTTTATCGATGTTTATCGGAACCTTTCCGATCGTTGTCGTGAACGGATTGGTAAAATCACGCTGATCAGTCATGACGATCTTTCGGCTTTCGATACGGCGGGAATGACGATTTTCAAACCCGAAAGCGATTCCGGTGTTGCGAATGTTTACCGGGATTCCGGAATCTTCATTTTCCCTTCTTGGAGAGAAGGATTCGGATTGCCGCCTCTGGAAGCCATGGCATGCGGATGCGCTTGTCTGGTCAGTGCTTCCGGCGGTGTCGATGAGTTCGCAAGGCAAAATGAAAATTGTTTGATGTTCGAGCCGCGGGATGCGCGAGGATTAGCAGATGGCCTGATCCGGCTGCTCGAAGACGAGCCATTGCGCACGCGTCTCGCTCGTCGGGGCGAAATTTCTACTGCCGATTTTTCATGGGAACGGTCGGCCCGGCAATTTCTCGATATACTTAACGAAACCGATATATGATAACGGTCTCTATTGTCACTTTCCGGCAAACATTGCAAGAATTGTATTCATTGACGGAACGGATCCTGAAAAGCAACGTCGAAAAACTGTATCTTATCGATAATTCACCCAACGACGCTCTGCGAGTCATAGAAAAGACATCGGATCGTATCCGCTACATCCACAATGCCAACATCGGCTACGGGGGGGCGCATAATCTGGCTATCCGCGAGGCGATGGAGCTCGGCAGCGATTATCATGCGGTCGTCAATCCCGACATTGTTTTCGAGAAAGGTGTGTTGGAGGCGTTAGCGGTTTATATGGATGCTCATTCGGATGCTGGGTGGGTGATGCCGAAGGTCGAATATCCCGACGGGGAGTTGCAGTATCTATGCAAACTGCTTCCCTCTCCCGCCGATCTGATCCTGCGACGTTTTTTTCCTGCATCCGTGGGTATGCGGGCGAGGGACAGGTTCGAGATGAGAGATTCTGGGTACGATCGGCAGATGAACGTTCCCTTTTTGTCGGGATGTTTCATGTTTTTGCGAGTCGACGCCTTACGGAAAGTCGGGCTTTTCGACGAACGTTTTTTCATGTATGGCGAGGATATCGACCTTTCCCGGCGTATGCACGCAGTATATAAGACGATGTATTATCCGGAAGTGTCTATCGTTCATGCGCACGAGAGGGCGTCTTTTAAAAACAGAAAGATGCTGCGGGTCCATATTGCCAATATTGTCAGGTATTTCAATAAATGGGGATGGTTCTTCGATCGGGAGCGCCGGAGGGTCAATGCCGAGGCGGTTCGGTCGTATCTGCAAAGCCGATGAGATGCAGACAGGTTACTCGGCATTTGTATTGGGGGAAAAGTTGGCTGGCATCGGACAACTGCTGTTTTCTAAATATCGGGGCAGTGAATGGACCGGAGTAGCCGTGTGGGAAAAATGATTCTTAGCAGGAAACCCGGATGACGTTTGATGTGGACTTGAGGCTCTCTGTGTAGGTAGCTGTTGTTCACGTTGCCTATTCGGACTCGTAGGTCTGATAATCTCGGAGAGATTACGTTTTAAAAATTCACCTCTGTCACAAATTAAGGCGGCAGAGGTGAATTTCGTTTTTTGAAACGTCGTTAAGAGACGAGGTGCGGACAGTCCTGTCATTCATAGTCGGCTGTCGCATTAACAGAGGCGCTCGTTTTGCATACCCAGATTGGTAAAAGATCTATCCGTTTGATCGGAATATGTTCTGGTGGTTGAAACAGGTCAACGGTAAGAAATGTTCCTATTCGAATATGGTCTTGCCTACAATATATAAATAACTTGCTGGAGTTGGAGAGATATCGTTCTTGCATAGCCGGGGGCGGTAGTTATCGCGAGCTTTCCGTAAAGCCTTCTCTGTTTCACTGATCTGCGAAAAGGCCTTCTTGACTTCTTCACTTTCGCTGTTCAAAAAATCCCAGGACGTATCTGCTTACTGTTAATGGTTTTGCTTTCGAAATATTGGGCAATGTCGCTTTCCCGGTACAAGAATTTACCGCCCACCGAAATATAAGGCTGTAGCTTCTTGTTCCAGTAAGTTTGAAGTGTACGTTTGGTGACGTTCAGCAATAGGCACACGTCCTGGCTGTCCAATCATCCCTCCAATACTTGTGGGTCGAATTTTTGCCGGACTTCTCCGGCAAGGGTCGATAATTCTTCCGGTCGGGCGAGGAACTTTATCCATGTCCGCACCCCGACGCAAACGATTTTATCCATACTTTTTCGATTTTAAATTTTACAAGGTAACCGATTCCCATTGGGGTTATTTTCCCTGCGGAAGCCGGTTACGGATTATTGCTCTTATTCTCTTTTTATGGTTTTGCTCTACCATACTTCCTCATCGGTCGCGGATACGATACGCTCGGTTTTTCATTCGGTCATTTGCATTTTATAGCTACTCGATAAAAGTGGGCTGCTGGTGGTTCTGATCGCATATATAACCGTTTAAGGTCCCCTTAACTGCTGTCCCTAAGAGTCTTGGGTAGTTCGTAAACGTCTGAGACGGAGGATTGACATACATACCATCGCTGGGCAATCCGCATGTAGTTTTAGCTGGCAACAAATCCATATTGCTTCCGGACCGAGATTGTGTCTGTTAAGAAATGTGGCACAAGAGCATCTGCATATTTTGTGTCGTTTATACTTACCATTCTGCATCCGTATCCATCGGGCTCCTCGTCAGACGTGCGTCGATCTCCTTGGGCATGACCGTAAATTGTTCTGCCGATATATCCGGCTCCAGGGTTTCGGCGTAATACTTTGATATAATATCTTTTACTCCTCATATTCGCCCTCTTTATTATAAAATCAACTCGAACTGTTTTCATGTACGCGCGGTGATGCCGAAATATTAGGTCTAATTCACTTTCCCGTGTCGCTTTAGTGTTGCCGCTTTACGTTCCAGCCGCACCCAACGCGGCGTTGCGTGCCCGGTTACGGCCTCCATGTGTTCGACGGAGTTGTACCCGCCAGCCACGGCAAACTCGGTATCTACCTGTATCAGAATATCCCCGGAATCCAGCATTTGCCGTAAGGTTATGGGGATTCCTTGTTTAATAGTCAGTACAACGAGTTCGATGTAATCCGGAGTCTTGTGTTCCCAGATAATTTCTCCGTCCAAATGAAGATGTCCACCGTTAACAGTCTTTGTAAATTCCATAATTTCAATTTTTTGTTTTAATTGTCTTTATCATGTAATCCGCTATATCGAGGCCATCCCGCCGATCCTCCACGGTAGCGATCCGCTCCAACGTATCGGATACGGAAAGCGTAAATCCCACCCGCCGGGCTATCGTCTCTCCTTTTTCTTTCCAAACATCAAAGGCTCCGAGGTCAGGAAAAAGGATCACGTTGCGGCCTTTGAGGCATTCGCATTTTTCAGCCTTTAAATTGCATTTCCCTCCGGTGGCTAACCAGATACACCCCGGCATTACTCCGCTGCCTATAAGGGCGCTCTTTTCGCTCTCCACGAGGCAAACCGTATCTTCCGGTCTCCTCTTTAGCAGGTGTTCCCCGAACAGGCATTGCGACAACTCCCATTCATCGGGCAAAACTCCCTCACGCTTTAGTCTGGCGTGCATCCAGTCGATCGCGTTACAACCGTTTTTCAACCGTTTTCCGGTCTCGGAGTTGTACTGCATCACTTTGCCCGTCCTTACCCGTTTCTGTCCGTCTATTTGCCAGTAAATAACCGCTCCTGTGTCCGTACAGCCCAGGCAGTATTCACCTGTCAGCCGTTGGATAATCGGGCCTGTTTCCGGTTCGTTGAATAATCCCCGCAGGAAATAGACTAAATCAGATCGGGTACCCAGATACTTCGGTATGTATATTTCAGGGATGCAGTCTATACGTTGAGGTTGCGAAGTTTTCCCCTTTGGTGTAACCTTGGTGTCATACCCTTTCCTACCTTTCCCGAAATTATCCCGTCGCATTTCGCTAAAATCATTCTCCGGATGATCGTGGAAATACTCTTTGGGGGTGTAGTGGTACCCGCAATTATCCTCCCGGTTGCACCGTCCCACGTCAGGGGAAAGGCACTTCCCCGTCCGGGTATCGACATACCGGGTAAATACCCGTTTACGGTGGCAGGCCGGGCACTCGTACCGGCTCCGTATCCCCTTGTATTTTTCCAATTCGTATCGGTGTGTCATAACTCCGTTTTTATGCCGTGCCCTGAAAAAAGTTTTTTTCTTGCTACATTTCCTACATTACGTACATTATGCGAGACGGTGTATCATGTAGTAACGCATGTAGCAAATGAATTTCGTGCATTAATTAATGTTCTGATGATCAATGTTTAGTAATTTGTCGATGTACGTAGTGTAGCAAGAAAAAAACTTTTTTCGGGGGGAATCGGCTTGCATTTATCTATATGCTTTCTGCACTTTTTGCTATATAAACCGTATAGCCCGGTGCCCGGCGTTCTGTTTTATACCCGGCATTTTTAAGCCGTTTCGATACTGTTTTCAGCGAGCAGGGGGTATACCCGTTCTCATAGCAGAACGCCCGGTAATCGTAAAACAAATCCTTTAACAGTATACTGGACTGCAGATCGGGTCTGTACCCTCCTTCGTCGAGAAACATCGCCACGCTGTCGGATTCACGCCTGAAATCCTCGACCTGCTCCCGGATCATTGCCGAACGTGTAAATTTGCGTTGTTGGAGCAACCGCCTCAACCCTTCCAGCATCCAGTTGAAAACGCCGCTTAATTCGTCCCGGATGATCTTTGCCGCCAGTTCCGGGTCCTGTTCGCTTTCCGGTATGGTTTGCTCGAAAGGAATAATCAGGAACCGGCGGAAAAAAGCGTTGGTATTCTCCACCTCTTTAGGCAGATCGTTGCAATTGAACATCAGTTTGCCGTATTCCCGCATCACGAAAGGGCGCCCGTATATCTGCCGGGCCTCTACCGGTTCTCCGCTTACGAGCTGCTTAAATATCGACGCCTCCAGTTTACCGTTGATCTCCGAGGCGTAATTGAGCAGTTTATTGGATAGCTCCGCCCGCTGGTAGCCTTCGTATTTGGTCAGGTTCTGCAAGGAATAGGAACAGATATTATCCGGCCCGATAAGCGCGTTGACGACCTCGAAGAATACGCTTTTGCCGTTCGCCCCGCTGCCGTACAGGATGGCCGCTTTCTCCAGTTTCAGTCCGGTTGTGAAGATATAGCCCATGTATTCGGCCAGCACTTTGCGGCAATCCGTGTCCGGCAATACCCGTTGCAGGTACTTCTCGAAAAGGGGACACCGGGCCGAAGGGTCGTACTCGAACGGCAATTGATATTTCAGGAAGTCCTCCCGGCGCTGCTCCCGGAGTGTCTGCCCGTTCCCGGAGATCTCGAAGGTTCCGTTTTGCAGGTTTATCAACGTAATTCCTGCCACTCGTTCCGGGGTCGGCATATTCGCCTCGGAAACGAACTGCTTGTACATCTCCTCCTTGAATTGGTGGTATTTGGCCTCGAGGGGTGCCACTCCCATTTTGAGGGCCGCCTCGGCCAGAAAGGGTTTAAACTCTTCTGCGTTGATAGGCTGCCAGTACTTGCCGTTATACAGGTAGATAAAATCGTTCTTGACGCAAAGCCCCCAATTGTTGGCGGTGGCTTTGCTTATGATCTCCTCCACGGCAATCACGACAAAGATTTTCCGGGTCAGTTTTGCGTCCTCGTCCAATCCGGCGCACTCCCGAAAATCCAGTTCGTCGAACTGTTCCAACAGCTCGGATAAAACCCTCCGGCAGCTTTTGCCGTTCAAATCCTCGATCCGCTTACGGGCGTTATCTTCTTCCATCTGCTGCGCCCGGTGCTGTATATCCGACCGGAGCAGGCCGATAAAGTCTCCGGTAAAGGGACGGAGGGGCGGTTGTCGGCTATCCATGTATCGCCTCCTTTCCGGTCAGTTGCAGCATCTCTACGGCGATTCCGCTGCGGGGATTACGATCCTTACCGGTTATGCGGATAAATCCGGCATCGGGCAGGTCGTATACAATCCGCGTAATGTGGTTTATCGGCTGTTCCAGTACCTCAACGAGATCAACGCGGGAGTAGGTGCGGGTAGGGTGTTCAAGAAAGAATTTGCGGGCTTTCCGCATTTCGATTTCATGCAGCCTTTGAATAGCTGCGATTTCACGAAACCGGGTGTCGGGGAAATACACTTTCCGCTTGATCTTCCCTGATCTGTGATTATATTTGCAGTAAGAAATTTGTTCACCTGCCAAGATATTGCCGCTTCCTGTGGGGGCGGCTTTTCTTTTGTCTTTCATCGCCGAGTCCTCCTATCGTTTAGCGTGTTCATCGAACAGTTCGATGGCCTTTGCTACGTCAACGACGATCTTCCGGCCATTCTGACGGACAGCCGGTTTTAGGAAGGTGTCTTTGTAACGCTGGGCGGTGGCGTGGGATACGCCGAAGAGTTTACGGATGCCTTTGAGCCCGTACGCATAACCTTGCGTATAATTACGGGCCGGGGCGCTAGGTGCTGCTGGTGCAGATTTATGCTTATCCAGCAGATCGACAAACTGAGAAACAGTCAGAGCCGCAATAGGGGTTTCCCCTGTAATATTCGCATACATTGCAGTATCATTTTTTGATTTAACATAGGTTGCGGTTAGCTATTCCGCTAAATCAAATTTGATAATGCAAAGAGAATGAAAAAAAGTATGGTGGACCGTACCGGCATAGTCCGCAAATATCCGGTGGACGGTCCACAAATAAAAAAGGATTATAGATGGCTGTAAAAAGCAAGACTGCTCTAAAAACGATAAATTACAGGCTTGTCCCCGGTAGACTATTTGCGGGGACAAATTATATCGATGAGATGTTGTACATCCGGCCGTAGCGTGTCATGCAAATGTTTGGCGGAATATGTATTTCGTCCCTCCGATACGATCTTGCCTCCGGTGACTGCTTCAATGAACATGGCTATATCTTTGGTGCTACAAACACGCGTCACCCCGAAACGGATCAGAAGAGTATAGAGTAAAGCGATACTTTGCGATCTGGGTATATCCCGGTGCGGCTTCTGTTCGTTATTTTCTGGCAGGGACGCTTCGAGTGCGGTGGGTGGTGCCGCATGGCACCGCAACCATTCCTGAATGTAAGCTGCTACTTCGCCGAGGACGCCGACGGTAAATCGTGGAGGTTCCGAGGCAAACCAAATTGCACCCTGACACAGTGCATTATACAGTTCCATGTGAACCGCAAGTGCCCAACCGGTACATTCGGAACCGGGAACGGTGTTTTTGATTAATTCCGGGCAAAACATTTCAGGGACATCTATAAGTCGTTGCAAGTGCACGAATAAAGGTTCGTTATCTCTGCTCGGTTGCATATTCCCTATACTTTGCAGTAGGTCAAATACAAACTGGTATTCTTTACGGTACATGTCCCTGCAGAGGACGATCGTATCCTCAAAGGTTGAAGCTTCTGTACTGCGATAAGTCTGCAATACTTGTTTAAATGATGTTCCGAAAGCTATCGCATGCTCTGTAAGACCCGGTGGAATATTACCATAATTGAACTCAAGTGTCTGCATTGGATATATAATTATTTATCAAACAATTTCATTGCTTCGGCCTTTGCAGAATCGGCAATGTCTATGTAAGGTTTCATTGCTTTATAGTCGCTGTGCCCCGTCCATTTCATTACAATTTGCGGAGCTATGCCCATCATCAGGGCGTTGCAGATAAACGTCCGGCGGCCGGCATGAGTGCCCAATAATTCGTATTTGGGATAAATTTCGTCGATACGTTCGTTACCCCGGTAATACGTGATCGTTACCGGTTGATCGATCCCGC
>ERZ857951.3544-NODE-3544-length-11583-cov-3.633848_pt1 | contig 11583 bp, 8 predicted proteins | sample MGYA00519759_ERZ857951 | MGnify/ENA primary metagenome ERZ857951 (study PRJEB31778, sample SAMEA3449377) | human gut metagenome | biome: human gut; feature: human-associated habitat; material: faeces | place: United Kingdom | collected 2010/2012 ... | reverse complement strand
AATTAGTTATACAAAAAACATGAGAATATGAGATATGAATCGGATAAAGCGTTGGCATTCCTTCCTTGTGTAATTGAAAATGCTTCCATTAATTGCCCTTTTCTATTTTCAGAAGCAATCAAATCCCCTGTATCATACCTAATAAGCGGCATATCAAAATTATGAAATGATGTTCCTACCAAATGTCCATCAACATTTTCCGTCAAACCATAGGAAAAAAAAGGTTTATATTGATTATTTTTTGATTCATCATAAGCCAAAAAACACATTTCACTATGTCCATACCAAGAAATCCAATCTAAATTCCAATGTTGTTTTATAATAATAAGAATAATGTATAAAAAGTCGATGTATCTCTTTGTGGAACATTATGAAATGGAAGAAGTGATACAGGAAGAAACCTTGATGAGGGCGTTTCAGAGGTGGAGGAAGTTGGTGAGAGAGAATAAGAATAGTTACTAAATAAAAAAGAGAGAAGCAAAACAAAGCTTTAGTTGTTATTCATACATAAACATATTATATAGATTAAAAAGTCAATATCATGGAGAAAAATATTTTTAAGTTAGATAATGAACAGCTCAAAGCAATAGCCCGTTCATTTAAAGAAAAAGTAGAAAAAGGATTGAACACTGAAAACGCTGAAATCCAATGCATTCCTACCTTTATTACTCCGAAGGCTGACAATATCAACGGTAAATCACTTGTGCTTGATCTCGGAGGAACCAATTATCGGGTAGCACTCGTTGATTTCAGCAAATCGGTACCGGACATTCATCCCAACAATGGTTGGAAGAAAGATATGTCGATCATGAAATCGCTGGGGTATACCCAAGAGGAATTATTTAAAGAGTTGGCAGATATGATCACCGGAATAAAACGGGAGGAGGAAATGCCTATCGGCTATTGCTTTTCTTATCCGACCGAATCCGTGCCCGGCGGGGATGCAAAACTGCTGCGCTGGACAAAGGGAGTTGACATCAAAGAGATGATTGGAAAATATATCGGGAATCCCCTACTCAACTACCTGAATGAAAAGAATAAAATCAAGTTTACGGATATAAAAGTATTGAATGACACCGTAGCCAGTTTATTTGCAGGACTTACAGACAACAGTTATGACGCATATATAGGACTGATTGTAGGAACAGGCACTAATATGGCTACTTTCATCCCAGCCGACAAAATAAAAAAGCTGAATCCAGCGGATAATATTCAAGGCATGATTCCCGTCAATTTGGAATCCGGGAATTTTCATCCGCCATTTCTTACCGGAGTGGATAATACAGTCGATGTAATTTCCGGTAACCCCAGAAAACAACGTTTCGAGAAAGCAGTATCCGGTATGTATCTGGGAGATATTTTAAAAGCAACTTTTCCTTTAGAAGAATTTGAAGAAAAATTTGATGCGCAAAAACTTACCGCTATCATGAACTATCCGGATATATACAAGGATGTATATGTACAAGTGGCGCAATGGATATATACCAGATCGGCACAGTTGGTGGCCGCTTCAATTACAGGGCTTGTCATGTTGTTGAAATCATACAATAAAGATATACGTAGGATTTGCCTGGTGGCTGAAGGCAGTCTTTTCTGGAGTGAGAACAGAAAAGATAAGAATTATCACAGTATTGTTACAGAGGAATTAAAGGAGCTTTTCGACTTGTTCGGTTTGAAAGATGTTACAGTTGATATAAAAAGTATGAATAATGCGAATCTGATAGGTACAGCCATTGCGGCATTATCGTAACAAAGAAAATTCGGTGCTGTATCAAAGCCCTGATGCAGCACCGAATCAGTTTCAAACCATACCTATGACATAGCTTTTTATTATACCTTAAAACGGCTATTTTATTTGAAGTGCAAAACCTCCTCCGGGAGCCAGATGAATTTTCAACTTGCTATCCTTCTTTACAGAGAAAGATTCCCGTTTATAGTCACGTCCGACACGGTGAGCATTGACTCCGTCTTTAAATAAAGTGGCGTTATATGCCTTATCTCCCAAAAAAGAACAATCGACTTCGATATCCCTGGCCGTCCAATCAGTAATTCCGCCTATATACCAGACATCCCCTTTCCGGCGTGCAGTGACAATGTACTCTCCCATTTTACCGTCAAGCACAATGCTTTCATCCCATACAGTCGGAATGGCAGCTATGAAATCTGTTGATTCCGGCTCGCGCATATAGTTGCTCGGGTTATCACATAACATATTGAAAGGTGACTCGAACACCACATACAAAGCCAACTGCCGGCAACGTGTCCCCTGGCTCATCGGTTCTGAATTGCAAGGATAATAATTACCTTTCGAAGCATTCCTCATCGCGCCCTGTGTATAGTCCATAGGACCGGAAACCTGACGAATAAAAGGAATCATCACATCATATTTCACCTGATCGAGTGAAGCCGGGCTCCACTTCATCTGCTCCAGTCCGTTTACCCCTTCGAAGTTCAACACATTCGGATAAGTACGGTTCAGACCTGCCGGTTTGTGTGTGCCGTGCAAATCGAGGATCATCTTATATTTAGCACAAGTCTCGGCGGCCCGGTAGTTGAATGCGGTCATTTCCTGATCGTCACGGTCCATGAAGTCGACTTTGAAGCCTTTCACCCCCATTGCAGCATAATGACGGCAGACATTCTCCATATCACGTTCGAAAGCATAATAACCTGCCCAAAGAATGATACCTACATTTCTGTCAGCGGCATAATCTACCAACTCTTTCAAATCAATATCTTTCACCACCTGCATCAGGTCCGCCTTCAGATTGACCGCCCAACCTTCATCAAGTATCACATATTCTATGCCCTTTGACGAAGCAAAATCAATATATGCTTTATAAGTAGCATTATTCACTCCGGTAGCGAAATCGACACTATCCAAGTTCCATGCGTTCCACCAATCCCAAGCCACTTTGCCGGGTTTGATCCATGAAAGATCCGACAAGCGTGAAGGCGCAGCCAGCAAATAGCTCAGATTACTTGACGCCAAGTCTTTATCGGAAGTAGTCACAATAGCCATGCGCCATGGGAAACTTCTGGGCTTATCCACCTTTGCTATATAATCCTCGCGTTCTGCCACCAACATCTGAAGTTTGTTATGTCCGCCCTGAACAGTACGCTTCGGATATGGAGCAAATTTGCCGCTCAACCGATTTTCACCTTTAGCAGCAGACAAGAAAAGCCCCGGATAATTCTCCAGATCGGACTCGGTAATACAAATCTTAACCCCATCACCGGCTTCCACCACTAGCGGCAGAAACATCAAACGCTTCTTATTTTGTTTAGACAGATTATTTGTAACATATGTATTTTCAAAAGAGTTGAAGAACTGAGATTCATAATCACCGTCCTTTCCTCTATTCACATAAGGCACGGAAGCAACCGCATCAAACGGGAACTGATAGTCAACAATCTCATCCAGCACATTGAAAGGCTTCTTAGCCCGACTAACAAAGCGATAAACGATTCCGTCATCGTATGCTCGAAATTCCACATTCCAGTCTTTTTTAAACCGCAATGTCAGTTCATTATAATGATCTCTCAATTCATTGGCACGATAGAAGGGAGAAGACACCATACGATCAACACTTTTCCGGGAAGTACCGGACAATTTCGCTTTCTCACCCCATACTTCTCCGTTGTCCAACGACATGGCTATCGGCGAGGGAGCCAGAATCTGCCGTCCGTCACAAGTAATATCGTAAGTCAGTTGATCGCCTATGGTAATAGTAGTTTGCAGATTCCCGCCCGGAGAATTCAGAGTAAATTGCTTTTGTGCCTGTGCAGTAAATACACAACATACACACATTAGTAAGACTGTCAGTTTTTTCATGGTTTTAATTATAGTTATTATCAAATCAACAAAAGAACGGTACAAAAATAAAAATAATAAATTAGCAACCTACTATAATACTCCCTTAAAAACATTTTAATAGGAAAGGCTTTGAAAAAACTTTCTCGCTAAATTATGACATATAGAATAAAAAGCTATTTTTGCACCGTTTTTTAATTTTATCTTAAACTAATATTATGTACAAGATTTTTCATGGCTTCCATCTAGTGGAAGCTTATCAGGATTTAAAGAAAGCCAGACGGTTGGCAAAGAATCAGGCAGTGGCCAGATGTATTAAGTTAACCGTAGCTATTACCATTTCCCTTATTCTATGGCTCCTCCCTATCGACACATTTGGTATAGAAGGGTTAACCGTTATAGAACAAAGACTGATTTCTATCTTTATTTTTGCCACACTTATGTGGGTTTTCGAAGCTGTCCCTGCATGGACTACTTCCGTACTGATTGTCGTATTACTATTACTTACCGTTTCCGACAGCAGTTTATGGTTCCTCACTCAAGATATTCCAGCAGGAGAATTGGGACAGACAGTTAAATATAAGTCCATTATGCATTGCTTTGCCGATCCTATCATCATGTTATTTATCGGTGGATTCATACTTGCCATTGCTGCGACCAAAAGCGGTCTGGACGTATTGTTGGCACGTGTCATGTTACGCCCCTTCGGAACACAATCACGCTATGTATTATTAGGATTCATTCTTGTTACGGCTGCATTTTCAATGTTCCTCAGCAACACGGCTACAGCTGCCATGATGCTCACTTTCCTCACCCCTGTATTAAAGGCACTTCCGGCAGACGGCAAAGGAAAAATCGGTCTGGCCATGGCCATTCCCGTAGCTGCTAATGTAGGCGGTATGGGAACTCCTATCGGTACGCCACCCAACGCCATTGCACTAAAATACCTGAATGATCCGGAAGGGTTGAACTTGAATATCGGCTTCGGAGAATGGATGAGTTTTATGCTGCCTTACACCATTATCGTACTGTTTATTGCATGGTTTATTCTTTTGCGGTTGTTCCCTTTCAAACAAAAGAATATTGAATTACAAATTGAAGGCGAAGCAAAAAAGGACTGGCGTTCGATCGTAGTTTATATTACTTTCGCCATCACGGTCGTATTATGGATGTTCGACAAGGTGACAGGAGTTAACTCCAACGTGGTAGCCATGATTCCGGTAGCCGTATTCTGTATAACAGGAGTTATCACCAAACGCGACCTGGAAGAAATCAGCTGGAGCGTACTCTGGATGGTAGCCGGCGGCTTCGCACTAGGGGTTGCCTTACAGGAAACCGGACTCGCCAAACACATGATCGAAGCAATCCCATTCAACACATGGCCTCCTGTATTAATGATTGTCGGCTCCGGACTGATTTGTTACGCCATGGCAAACTTCATCTCACACACGGCGACTGCCGCATTGCTCGTTCCCATTCTTGCCATTGCGGGAAGCAGTATGCGTGAGAACCTGTCTTCGCTGGGAGGTGTAGAAACTTTATTGATCGGAGTGGCAATCGGTTCATCATTAGCAATGATATTGCCTATCAGTACTCCGCCCAACGCTTTGGCACATGCCACAGGCATGATCCAACAAAAGGATATGGAGAAAGTCGGTATAATCATGGGAATTATCGGACTGATACTTGGATATACCATGTTGATTATACTTGGTTCTAATAAGATGTTATAAATTTAAGTACCCCTTTTCCATAAAATTAAGACATAGAAAAAGCCCTGTGAGAACCAATCATTCTTACAGGGCTTTTTACTAGTCAGTCTTGCTCTGAAGACTGAGAATGTATCTTCTCCGCCTCTACATACTTACTCGGACTTACTCCATAATACTTTTTAGGTAACTATATACAATCTTACAGTTTAACCCTTGTTAAAATATAAAATATTTTTATTGTAATATAAGTTTTTATATAGATATATAATTAAAAAATAAAGTCGGAAGATTTAGGAGCAAAAACAATTATAAATATATTCTTTTGAATATGACTACCCATGCTAAACCTTGAGCAGTTCGTTCTGGGTATTCTTTATATATTACTTCTATATATTTTCTTTCCATAAGACAACACCTCCTTTCTTAGAATTTTGTGTGGAGAAAGTGGTTATGTTATGAAAGATATCTTCCGACTTTATAAAATAAAATTGGAGTGTAAGGGTCAAAAGACAACTAAACTTTTTTATAATACGCAGCTACTTCCCATTGACCGAGAGAGTTGCGTTCGAAACGAGAAAATAAAAAGACGTATCCTTCCATATTTATATCGTTTTTAAGCATTTAAAGTGCTTTGAAATTTTGGTTAGTTCTTTGAAACACCACTCCAATTTTTTTGCAAACATACGAAATTCATAAAAGCAATCAATCATTTTAGTAAAGATAAGTAACCCCTATTAACTCCTCTTTGATAGCTTTGACAATTAATCACATTTCCCTTACATACCTTTGCATTATTAAGATTTAAATATCTAATAATCAATTAATTATAATATTTAAATCTATTGATTTATAAATAAAATATTAATAATAAAAATGCAAAGGAGGAAAAATGATTGATGTATCTAAATTTAACTCTCTAATTGAATTACTTGAAGCTTTTCCAGATGAAGAATCTTGTATTATTTATTTGGAAAAACTGCGTTGGAAAAATGGTAAAGTTAAGTCACCTTTTGATGCAAAGTCAAAAATTTACTATTTACCTAACCATAGGTATATGTGTAAAAATACTCAGAAGATATTCAATGTAAAAGTGGGAACAATATTTCATAGTACTAAACTGTCTTTGAGAAAGTGGTTTATGGCAATATGGTTAATATTATCTCATAAAAAAGGTATCTCTTCATTGCAATTATCTAGGGATTTAAAAATTACTCAAAAAACAGCATGGTATATATTACAAAAGGTAAGGACCTGTTTGATTTGTCGGAATAGAGGTAAACTTAGAGGAGAAGTTGAATGTGATGAGACTTTTGTTGGTGGTAAAAACAAGAATAGACATTGGGATAAAAAAGTTAAAAATGCACAGGGTAGAAGTTTTAAAGATAAAACTCCTGTTTTTGGAATGTTGCAAAGAAAAGGCGATGCTATTACTAGAGTAGTAGAAAATACATCACAGAAAGAATTAACTCCCAAAATATTGGAATTTGTAGATAGAAATTATACTGTATTATATACCGATGAATGGCAAGGATATAATGCAGCAGCAAAGTTGTTCTATCATTACTCTGTAGATCATGGTAAAGGTAAATATGTTGATGGTAGAGTTTATACAAATACTCTTGAAGGGTTTTGGTCTATACTTAAAAGAGGTATTATAGGTATCTATCACCATATAAGCAAAAAGCATCTACAATTATATGCTAATGAGTTTACCTTTAGATACAATACAAGAAAAATAAGAGATTCGAGTAAATTCAAATTACTATTGCGTAACTCCTATTATAAGATAACTTATTTGGATATTATAGCTGCATAAATTTTATGCAAATCGTTTTTTATTAATTTAACATCTTTGTATTGTTTATAATTATTATATTTGAGCCCTATTATGTATAATTTTAATTTTATGTATGTTATGAAGAAACTATTATTGATATTATTCACTATTTCATTATGCTTTAATGTATTTAGTCAAGATTCAACTTATACTTATGAAAAATATGGTGTTATTAATCAATATACCAATAATATGGTATTAGAAGTTGATGATATTTTAAGATTTTCCAAACATAAATTGAAAAATGAAAATTGTTTTATTATCAATATCAATGATTTATCTTCTTCTAGTAAAAAATCTACTGGATTTATTTTAACTATAGCTTTAAAAGGTTATGATGAATTGAATGAACAGTATGTTTATATTGGTGATGCTATTGAAGCTATAAGTGAGTTAGTTTATATAGGAAAATGCTTAGTTAAATCTAAGAATAAGTTGGATATATATCTTAATAATCAAGGTTATAATTATGAAGCAACTTATAATAACGACCTATCCTTTAGTGTGAATTTTTATAATATGAAAACAGACGAAAAAGGATATATACCACAAATACCAAATAAATTTATAAGAATATATCCAATAAAAAATAAAACCGAGCAAGAAAAAAAGGAAAAGGCTCTAAAAGAAAAGCAAAAACAGGAATATGAAAAAAGAGAAATTGAAGAAATTAAATCAATCCTAGATGAAGTAGATATTGAGAAAAAAATTTCAAATATAAAAAATGATATGATAAAATCTTATCTACAAAAAACAAAGGATATAATATTAATCACTCCAATAGAACAATTAATTGAAGAGAATAAAGATAATAAAGTGAAGAAGAAAAATGCTTATTTAAATTATAATTTTGAATTACGCATAGATAGTAATAAAAATGTAAATATCTTTAAAGACAAATGTGGTTATGAATTTCCCTATTATAATTACAATAGAAATAAACCATTCGGTGATTATAAAGAGAAAAAGTTAAGTACTTTTGAACTTTCACTTAAAGATAAATGTAGGAATAAGTATTATCTAAATAATTTTAATTGTTGCAAGATTGGCAATGATATATTTATAGAAGATTGTGGGTTTTCCTATAAATTCATATTTGAAACAGATATAATTGGAGTAAAGGTAAAGAATGAGGATTTAAATTATTATGCACATGAAAATTTACCAAAATTAGATGCAATACATGATTGGTGTTCTAAGAATATTACACAAAATGGATTCTATTTTATTCATTATATTCTTATAGACGAAGAATTAATAATCTGTAGAATTTTAGATTTAGACAAAACCCAAAAGAAAGTTTTGAAGCAATATTTAAAAAAAGGATTATTGAATAAATTGAACGATTAACACCCTTTCACATCTCTTTATTAGACTTTGCATAAAGGGTTTTTACCTTTGTAGAAAAGAAAAAATGTAACGTCTAATAAAGAGATTATTATGAAAAAGGAAGAAGTTTTGAAAGAGTTAAAAGAAATCGCCCAAGAGTTAAATGTTGACTGGAAAGATTCCAAAGTTTTATTAAGATATAATGAAAAGCATCCAGAAGGTATTTCTATTGAAATATGTAAGGTGCTAATTCATCCTGTATATTTTCCAAAAGATCAATGTCAATATATACCAGAAGTAGCTTGTGAATGGCCTGAAGAAACAGGTGAAATTCCATGGTATGACTTATAAGAAACTTCTACTTTCTATATCGTCAAATTCAGAGATTATATTAGGATCAGTTACTAATTCAAATTCTGAATAATGTCCATAATGGCGCTCGTTATTATTTTTTATTTTATACTCTAAAATTCCATTAGGATTATTATCAATAGTGATTTTTCCTATTATATTTTTATCTGATTTTAAACGGACAATATCTCCATATTTAATTTTTGGTTCCATGTTTTTTTTATTTATAGTATTTGTAGCAAAGATATGAAATATGTTCTGATAATCAAAAGAATTCGTTGTTTTTAACCAATTTATCTCATGCTTTTTTTATAAAATAATAATTACATAAATAAATATATTTATTTTGCAAATTTACAACCTTTAAGGGGCTTTAAGCTGTAAGATTGTATATAGTTACCACTTTTTAAATACCTCACGGAAATATTTCGCATCCGAGAATCCGACTTTGTCGGCAATCTCCGTTATTGTATATTCACCCTGCTTCAGCAACTGTGCAGCATGTTGCAAACGTATCATCCGGATATAATCAGCCGGAGCATAGCCAGTCAATGCCTTGAGTTTGTTGAAGAAGCTCGTACGACTCATATAATGCAGGTTGCTGAGCATTTCCACATTAAAGTCCGAATCCCCCATGTTCTTCTCTATACATTCCTTGACAGAAGCAATGAATTTCCAGTCTAAGGTATTAGTGCAATTAACCGGAAAATTCGGTTCTTCATCTTCGATACTATTATAAACCCGGCGGAGCAAAGCACGATTTGTTAGTATGTTCTTAATCGTTGCTTTGAGTATCCCCACACTAAAAGGTTTGGTAATATAAGCATCCGCTCCGATTTCCAATCCTTCGAGCATATGTTTCTCATCCCCCAGCGCAGTCAGCAAAACAACCGGAATATGAGACATCTCAAGATCCCCCTTTATAGTTGCACAAAGTTCATCTCCACCCATCTCAGGCATCATTATATCGGATATGACGAGATCCGGATTAAATTCCCGGATTATAATAAGAGCCTCCTTTCCATTCGGACAGGACTGGATATTATAACCCGTCCGAAGCATATCCACCAGATAATTACGCAAATCATCATTATCCTCCACTATCAAAATACGCTGCAAGGAACTGTTGATCCGGGATATCTCCATATCCGGTAATCCCGGCGTATCACCTGTTACAATAGTCTCCAAACGTTCATCCGGTGTTTTGGGAGAGATAAATTTTGCTTTATGGAAATGGCTATTTCCTTTCGGAAAAGTAATCCGTACACAAGTTCCTTGATTTTCAGCACTCTGAATCTGAATCTTACCTTTATGTAACTTAACCAGTTTGTATACCAGCATCAGTCCGATTCCGCTACCTGTCACCTTCAGATTAACGACATTACTACCCCGAAAATAGTTTCTGAACAATTTCTTCTGTTCACACGTTGGAATACCGATTCCCGTATCTTTCACCTCAATACTCCAACTATTTCCTTCCTCGGAAGCGTAAATACACACACTACCGTCTTCAGGTGTATATTTCAATGCATTTGAGAGAATATTCTTCAGAATAGAGCCCATTTTGTCACTATCAAACCACACACTCAAATAGTCAAAATTGCTTTCATAAACAAACCTGACATGCTTCATCTCGGCATATTTGCGGAAAGTGGCGCAAACATCATTCATATAAGTATTCAACTCATACTCAGAAACATAAAGAGTGGAAGAGTAGACATCTATCCGTTCGAAATTTATCAGGTTGGTTGTCAACTGAAGTAATGTATTCACATTTTTAAGAGCCATATTTATATGAGGTAGTGCCTGTTCAGCCCCCATGCGATTTTCCAAGACTTCCTCCAATGGAGCTTTTATCAATGTTAACGGTGTACGTATGTCGTGTGCCGTATTAATGAAGAACCGTGTTTTTTCGTCCGACACCTTCTTCTGTTTATGCAACATGATGATACGGAATATAATACCCATAACCAACACCAACAGAATTACATATCCCACCATAGCCCATACACTGGCCCATACAGGAGGCGTTATAATAATCTGAATGCTTCTTGTCTCATAAGTCTTATATTTTTCTTCATTGGATACGGCACGAATTTGTAATGTATAACTGCCGGGAGGCAGATTTCTGATGATAATCCGGTTATCCTGACTCGGACGGCTCCACTCTTTATGATAACCGTCAATCTTCCATGAATAAAGAATGTTGGAAGGATAATCATAATTAATGGAAGCTACATCAAGGGAAAAAGTATTTTGTCCGTAGGCTAGTTCCAGCCGGTCAGTTTCGTCAATGTCCTTTTTCAAAGGAGATCCGTCATCACCCGGGTAAACGGGATGATAAGCTATCATAAAATCGCGCAGCAACAAACGTGAATAATGCGGTTCCGGTATCTGTATGTCTGTCGGAAATTTAACAGCACCATCATTACCACCGAAAACAAGCATGCTTTTATTGCAGGTCGTGGCAGAACCTGCATTAAAATTGACACTCATCAATCCTTGTTCCCGTGTCCAGTTACGAAAAGAATGTTTCTGGG
>ERZ857951.3541-NODE-3541-length-11593-cov-3.080690_pt1 | contig 11593 bp, 7 predicted proteins | sample MGYA00519759_ERZ857951 | MGnify/ENA primary metagenome ERZ857951 (study PRJEB31778, sample SAMEA3449377) | human gut metagenome | biome: human gut; feature: human-associated habitat; material: faeces | place: United Kingdom | collected 2010/2012 ... | reverse complement strand
GCTTTGTGTGCGCGCGTCCGGCAACGAGTGTGATCTTCATATCCGCAAGCGCCGATCCTGTCAGCACACCGACGTGTTCCTTCTCTCTTAGATGGGTGAGCACCAGTCGCTGCCAGTTGCGGTCGAGCACATCTTCGCTGCAGTCCGTCTCAAATACGAGCCCGCTTCCCGGCTCTCCCGGTTCAAGCAAAAGATGCACCTCGGCGTAATGGCGGAGCGGTTCAAAATGTCCCACGCCCTCCACCGTACCTGCAATGGTCTCCTTGTATACAATCCTTCCGGCGCCAAATGTGACCTGCACACCGTAGCGCTGACGGATCAGCTCGCTCAAAACCTCGATCTGAACTTCCCCCATCACCTGCACCTGGATCTCTTTTAAGGTCTCATCCCACACAATGTGAAGCTGCGGTTCCTCCTCCTGAAGTTCCCGCAGTCTGGGAAGCATGACTGCCGGGCTTACCTCTTCCGGCAGTATGATCTGATAAGTCAGTACCGGCTCTAACACCGGCAGCCTGGACGCTTTCTCTGCGCCAAGTCCCTCCCCCGGAAATGTGCGAAGCAGCCCCGTGACCGCACAGACGCCTCCGGCGCCAACTTCCTCTGCCGTCTCATATTTTTCGCCGGAATAAATGCGGATCTGGGTGATCTTCTCCTCCCCGATGACCTGTCTGACTTTTAAGCTGCCGCCGGTCACTTTTAAGTAGGTCAGGCGGTTTCCCTGCGCATCCCGTGCAATCTTAAATACCCGCGCGCCGAATGTCTCCCCGTAGGCCGGGATACTGGCATACCGGATAAAGTCCGCCAGAAACTCCTTCACCCCCTGCATCTTGAGCGCAGATCCGAAATAGCACGGAAACAGCTTACGTTCCCGGATCAGCTTTCTGATCTGCTCCGTTCCGACCGCTTTCCCTGCCAGATACTGCTCTAAGACCTGCTCATCGCACACCGCCACATTTTCCGCAAAAGCCGCGCTCTCCTGATCCGAAAAATCCACGCAGTTCTCATGCAGTTCCTTTTTCAATTCCAGGAGCAGCGCCTCCTGATCCGTTCCCGGCTGGTCCATCTTGTTCACGAACAAAAACACCGGCACCTCATACTTCGCCAGAAGCCTAAACAGCGTCCTCGTATGCGCCTGCACACCGTCCGCCCCGCTGATGACAAGAATCGCGTAATCCAGCACCTGAAGCGTCCGCTCCATCTCCGCCGAAAAATCCACATGCCCCGGCGTATCTAAAAGCATGACCGTCTCCTCCGGCAACTTTAATACCGCCTGCTTGGAAAAAATGGTGATTCCCCTCTCCTTCTCAAGCGCAAAGGTATCCAGAAACGCATCCTTGTTGTCCACGCGGCCCGCCCTGCGGATCATTCCGCTCTCATAGAGCAGTGCCTCCGATAAAGTTGTCTTCCCGGCATCTACATGTGCCAGAACTGCTGCTGCAATATTCGCTTTGTCACTCACGTTCTCCGGTTCCTTTTCCTACAAACTGATTCTTCTGTAACGGTTGATGCATGCAAAAATCTCCTGTGCCCTCGGCATTGCCAGCCCGCACGGCACATAGCTGCTCTCCGTCACCGCGGCAAGTCCGTGCTCCTCCACATACTGCATCAATAGGGAAACGCTCTCTCTTAGGGTGCGCTTTCCGTTGAATACATGGATCTCGGCATACTTTAAAAAGTAGGCGAGCGCCGCGAGTTGTTCCGTATCCACCAGCTGCTCGACATAGCGCACATCGATCGTATCGCGGTTGATGGAGATGCCGTCGCGTCCCATCGTCTTTAGCTTCATGCGGGCATCTTCCTTAAATGCACGTTCCGGCCGCACCGCACGCTCAAACCCCGGAGCCGCCTGCTTCGGCGGTTTCACCTCCGGCAGCGGGAATCTGCCCGCTTCCTCCTTCGCAAATGCGGTGATCTCCTGCGGTTTGTAACGGTTCATCTGGACAATGCAGTCTGCCACATGAAAATAGGAGCCGGAACTTCCCGCCACCAGAATCGTGGAGATACCGTACTGTTCATACAGCTCCCTGATACGGTCGATAAACGGCGTGATCGGCTCATCCTCGCGGTTTACCACCCTCTGCATCAGCTCGTCGCGGATCATAAAATTGGTTGCACTCGTATCCTCATCGATGAGGAACGTCTCTGCTCCCGCCTCCATGGCCTCCACCACATTGGCAGCCTGGGAGGTGCTTCCGCTCGCATCCTCCGTGCGAAAGGCACTCGTATCCTTTCCGTTCGGAAGATCGTTGATGAACATGGAAATATCCACCTTTTTGATGCTTCTTCCGTCCTCCGCGCGGATCTTCATCGCCGTATCATCGGTAATGACATACTCCCTGCCGTCCCCGGCAATATGGTTGTACACGCCAAGCTCCAGCGCCTTAAGCAGCGTGGATTTGCCGTGGTATCCGCCGCCGACGATGAGTGTGATTCCTTTCTTTATTCCCATGCCCTGTATCTTTCCCGCATGCGGCAGCGCAAAGCTTACCTTCATGGATTCCGGCGCCGTAAACTTCACGGCGTCCTTCATCGGTCTGCCGGACACGCCGGATTCACGCGGCAGGATGGATGCATCCGCCACGAATGCCACCAGCCCCTGCTCCTTTAAATGATCCCGGATATACTGCTGATCCTCCGCGAGATCCGCCGCACGGTACACCGCCTTTTCATCCAGCGCCTTATAAAACAGGCTGTGTGATACACATTCCGGAAGAAACGTAAAGAAGATTTTCTCCAGTTCTCTTGCATTGACGGTTCTCCCGTTGGCAGGGAATCCCACCTCAAAGCGAAGCACCAGATCCCCCTTTGCCTCATCCATCTGGCATGCGGTGCGCTCCAACACTTCCTGTCCCGGGCGGCTCACCGCCAGAAGTCCGCTCTTTCCGGAGCCTTTTGCCTTGAAAGACACGCGCTCAAGTTCCTGCCCGAACTGACGCAGCAGATAGTCGCACACTGCCAGCCTGCGGCATTTCATCCGGTAGAGATCCGCCGGGAACTTCGCTGCCCCTCCCCTGACATGGACGCTCACCTTCGACGGTGCGGCAAACGGATCTCCCTGCACATGGTCGATCGACAACACATAATTGCCGAAATCGTAGCTTCCTCTCGTATCCTTGTAAGCCGGATAACTCTTATGATCAATTCTCTGTAACAGATTTCTAAGTTCATTCTGTGACTGCATCTTTTTATTCCTTCTTATATTCCTTTTATATTCTTTCCTGCGAAATCGTCAGTTGTCCCGACGCAGCTCCGACAACAGCTCCGCTCGTCTCGTTCCAATTAAAAGCTGTTTGTTGTATGTCAGATAGCGCTCGCAGGTATGCTCGGAGAGAAACCTTGCGGACTCCGACGTAATCGTGAGCTCCGTGACAAACACCACCATCTCCTCACCGTTCTCGAACGCCTGCTCCATAAAGTCAAACGCGTGCTCCAACGCCGCGCCCGCTGCTTCCTCGGTCTGCACCAGTACCTCCCGCTGCCGGTCAAATCCCACTTTTGCCGCTTCAAAACAGCGCTGTGCCGAATCTTTTGTCACTTCCTGCTGCGCTGCTTTTAATTTTTCCATCAAAAGCTTCTCCCGCTTTGCCTCCTCGCGGGTGTAAGCGTCATTTGCAATCTGCCGCAGCATCTCCTGCTCCCGCTCTGCGACAAGCGTCCGGTAACATTCCGCCGGATCTGCGGCTGTCTCCACCTGTCTGCGGTACTCTTTTAAAAAGGCATACCACGCATCCGTCAATGCCCGCTCAGACGCTGCCCTGCCGAAAAACGCCGCCAGACCGTCCAGCAGCAGATGTACCACCGAGAGCCGCTCATCAAACGCCGCCGCATAGATGCGCGCGTAGATCTCCGGTCTGACGCAGCCGTCCAGAATCTGCGGAATGCCGTAGTCATCCTGATATTTGCGGTAGAGATCCAGATACGCCGCCACATCCTCCGCCACATCGGCGTGATGGATATATTCCCGGATAACCTGCTCGTCCACCAGAAAACCGAGCTTCTCATAGACCGCCATCAGATTGGAGAGATCCTCCCATCCTCGCGCCGTCACAAACTGCATGCCGTCCACATCCGCCTCCACGCGGTAAAAGTTGCCGGGGCGAAGTTCCAGGTAGCTTAAGATCGCTCCGCTGATGTGCTGTGCCCTCGCATACTCCTTCCAGACCCTGTAATCCGCCTCCACGGTCATATAGCGCACACGGTCGAGGGTTACCATATCAAAATCGCGCACGGATTTGTTGTACTCCGGCGGATTGCCCGCCGCCACAATCACCCATCCCTCTGGTATCTTCTGGTTGCCGAAGGTCTTGCACTGTAAAAACTGCAGCATCGTCGGCGCAAGCGTCTCAGACACACAGTTGATCTCATCGATAAACAGGATTCCCTCCCGCTGCCCGCTGTCACGAATCCTGCGGTATACACTGGCGATGATCTCACTCATCGTGTACTCCGTCACAGAGTAGGTCTTCCCCGCGAATTCCTCCTCCCGGATGAACGGCAGTCCGACGGCGCTCTGTCTTGTGTGGTGCGTGATCGTGTATGCCACCAGCCCGACCCCGAGTTCTCTGGCGATCTGCTCCATGATCTGTGTCTTGCCGATGCCCGGAGGTCCCATCAGAAGCACCGGTCTCTGCCGGATCTCCGGAATCTCATAATCCCCCGCCTCATCCTTCTTTAAGTATGCCTCCACGGTATGTTTGATCTCATTTTTTGCCTGCCTGATATTCATATCTGTGTCCCTTTTTATCTCTTAAAATTCAAAAATGACCGCGGGAATACTCCCTGCAGCCACTTCACATGCACTGTCTTTTGCCGGTTCCCTGCAATTATAAATATTCTATGTTCCGCTACAGGAAAAGTCAATAACTTTACCCGCAAAAGGTTTCGTTACCTGTTGCATTTCAAAAACAAATGTGGCATAATACATATTGTTCGGGCGAAAGATTTTTGATATCGTCTGAATCAGAATCCGGGGATATAGCTCAGCTGGGAGAGCGACGCGTTCGCAACGCGTAGGTCAGGGGTTCGAGTCCCCCTATCTCCATCTTTTTTTATGTTTTTAAAGAAATGTCCGGCAGCAGACGCTGCCGGACATTTCTGTCTCTCTTATCTTCAAACGGGTCTCTTGTACGGCTTTGATCCGCCTACATTTCCAGCACGTCGTCCGCAATGCCCATCGTAGACTTCCGGTGTGACACCATCAGAATCGTTTTGTCCGCACATTCCTCTTTCAGGCTGCGCAGAATCATACCCTCGTTTAAGCTGTCAATGTTGCTGGTCGGTTCATCGAGGAACAGGATGTCTGCATCGTGCAGAAAGGCGCGCGCAATTCCGAGACGCTGCCGCTCTCCTCCCGACAGGGAGCTCCCCAGCTCCGCGATCTTCGTCTCATAACCGTCCGGCAGACTCATGATAAGATCATGGATGGACGCCGCCCGCGCCGCCCGCTCCAGCTCCTCCTCTGTGGCATCCTCTTTTGCCACCTTAAGGTTCTCCGCCACCGTATCATGGAACAAAAACGTCTCCTGCGTCACATAGGAGATACCGCCGCGCAGCGCCGCTGTATTGATCTCTCCGATCTTTGTTCCGTCGTAGGCAATCACTCCCTCATCCGGCTCGTAGAACCGCATCAGAAGCTTCAACAAGGTCGATTTTCCGCAGCCGCTCTTTCCGAGAATGCCGTGAATCCGCTTTTCCGTAAAATCCGCCGTAAAATCCCGCAGCACGCCGCGTCCGTCTTCTTCCCCGCTCTCCTGCGTGTTCGCGTAGGCAAAGGACACATGGTCGCAGTGTATATTCTGACCGCACGTCTCCTCTTTTCCGGTCACTTCCTCCACGAGCGGTTTTTCCTCCAGGATATCCAGCACACGGTTTCCGCTCGCCAAGGTGTGGTTTAAATTATTTGACAGCGCCGAGAGTGCTGCCGTCGGTCCGAAGGAGCTTGCGAGCGCGATCACCGCAATCACCGCCCCGCTTCCCGGGATGCTGCCGTTTTCTGCAAGCGTTCCACCCACGAGCGCCGCAAGCACACCCGCAAAGAGAATCACACCGTCGGTGATCACGCGCTGTAAGTTCTCCCCCCGCTTTAATGCGCCGTTGACCGTCTCCAGATGTCCGGTCTGCTCCGCCATCTTAGCGATGCGTGCCTCCTGCTGTCCGTACTGCAGCGTCTCCTCAAGGCCGTAAAGGTTGTCCAGCACACAGGTATTCAACGCGCCGAATGCCTCCCGGTATTCCTTGCCGCCGGCAGCTCCGATCCGTCCGTTGACAACCGGAATCACGGCTCCGACAAGCACATAGAAGAAAAGTGCCAGCACTCCGAAAACGGGATGTATCCTTCCTAAGAAGATCGTCATAACCACCGATGTGATGACCGCGATTGCGATCGGCGAGATCGTGTGTGCATAAAACACCTCGAGAAGTTCGATATCGCTGGTGATAATCGAGATCAGGTTGCCCTTTTTCGCGCCGTCCAGCTTGGCCGGTGCCAGTCTGCGCAGAGAATCAAACACCTGATGCCGGATGCGCGCTAAAAGCTTAAACGCGATATAATGATTGCTCGCCTGCTCTGCGTAACGCAGGATTCCGCGCGCCACCGCGAAGCAGACCAGCAGCGTAAAGATCACGGAAAACTTCATTCCACTGTATACACCGGTCACGGTAAGCAGTGCATAGCCTCCGAGGATTGTTAAAAACGTCGCCATCAGATTGCCTGCACAGCCCATCAGAATCGCCAGACACATGATGCCAAGCAGCGGCTTTATCATCCCGATCAGCCCGCACATGACGGCAAATCCGCTTCTCTGCTTTTTATTTTGATTGTCTTTGTTCTGCTTCATTACACCGTCACCTCCTTCTGCTGTATGCCCGCATAGGATTCCAGTTCCTGCTGCGCCTCATACAGCCTGCAGTAATATCCCTGCCGCTGCATCAGCTCCTGATGCGTGCCGCGCTCTGCGATTCCTTCCGTCCCCGCCTGCAGCACGAAGATCTCATCCGCCGCTGTGACATTGGCAAGGCGGTGTGAGATCAGAAGCACCGTCTTTTCACGGGCAAGCCCGCGGACGACTTCCATAATCCGGTTCTCACTCTCCACGTCAATGTTGGATGTCGCCTCGTCAAAAATATAGATATCGCTGTCATGCAGCAGCGCCCGCGCCAGCACCAGACGCTGCTTCTGCCCGCCGGAAAGGTTTGCCGCACGCTCCTCAAGCTGCATGGCAAGTCCGCCCTTCTCCCGGATCGTCTTTAGCAGGTCCACTCTTAAAAGCGCATCCTCCATCTCTTTTTGCGTAGCATCTGCCTTTCCCATCCGAAGGTTGTCCTCCACGGTTCCCGCAAAGAGATAGCTGTCATGGCGCACTCTTGTCACCTTCCGATAAAGTGCCTCCGCCGTAAGCTCTGTGACCGGCACTCCACCGATCGTAACACTGCCGCCCTCCTTCGGACGGTTTTCCCCCATCACAAGCGACGCGATCGTACTTTTTCCACAACCCGATTCACCGACCAGCGCGACAAAACGTCCCTCCGGCACGGAGAAATCCACATCGCGCAGCACCGGGGCATCCGGTGTGTACGCAAAATTCACATGGGAAAAGCAGATCTCATTGCCCTGCGTTTTCTGTACAGTTCCATGCTCTGGTACCGGTGTGTCCAAAAACCGGAAAATCTTGTCCGCAGCGGCATTTCCATTCATCGCAATATGGAAGAAGGAACCGAGCAGACGCAGCGGAAGGAAAAACTCCGCCGAGATCATAATGATAAAAAAGCACTCTGCAAATGTGACCGCTCCCGCCCGGTATTCAAGCACGCTTAAGATGATGCCGAGCGCCGCTCCGCCGTAGGCAACCAGATCCATCACGCTGATCGAATTCAACTGCATGATGAGTACACGCATGGTCACTTTGCGGAACTTTTCCGCCTCCTCATCCATCTTCTCCGCATAGCGCCCGTCCGCCTGATAAATCTTTAACGTGACAAGTCCCTGCAGATTTTCCAGAAAGGAATCGCCGAGTTCCGTGTAGGTTCCCCAGTATTTTGCCAGCAGCTTCTTGGCAAACTTCTGTACCGCCACAATCGACACCGGAATGAGCGGTACGCAGAGCAGCAGCACTGCCGCCACCTTGATACTCATGGTGCCAACAATCACAAACAAGGTCAGCGGCGCCAGCATGCTGTAAAAAAACTGCGGCACATATTTTCCGAAGTAGATCTCAAGCTGATCCACTCCCTCCGTCGCGATCTGCACCGCCTCCGAGGTCGCCACCGCCTCCCGGTAAGCCGCCCCGAACTCCATCATCTTCTCATAGATCCGGTCGCGCAGTCTGCGTTTCACCTGCGTGGACGCAAGATAGGACATCCGGTTTGCCGCACTCGTCGCCGCGATCCGCACAAAAAGCGCCGCCGCAAATACGATAAGCAGCACTCCGCCGGACGGGGAGGCCGTGAGGCTCTCCCCTTTTACAATTCCGGATATTCTCCCGACATACGCTGCCAGCACATACATAAGCGCCACATTGGCAAGAAGCGCCGCCCACTGCATGATAACCATTCCCGCCACGTATTTCCGGTTATCGGAAAATTCCTTTAACAGTCTTTTATGAAACATGTTTCTCTCCCTTTTCCCTTGTACTGATCTCTTTCTGCTTTTTCTTATTCCGAAGTGTGATATGCACATGCCGGATGGCAAGCAGCGGATGCACAAACAGCATCCTTGGTCCCGCATACTTCATCACTTCACGGATTTTCTCCTGCATCTCCTTCGAATAACAGTGCACCTTACAGGCACTGCAGAACGTCTTCGTCTCCATAAACGGACATTTTTCCGTGCGAAGATCGGCGTACGCCTGCAGCTGGCGGCACGCCTCGCAGAGTTCTCCCCGCTTCGTCCCGTGCACTCCGCGGCAGTAGATGCCGATCATGCAATCCACGGTCTCCTTCTCCCCCGCACGCTTCTGTTCTATCTCCTGCGCCGTCATTTTCTCCATTCTCTAGTCCTCACTTCTCTCCTTTAAAATCTGTTCCATTATCCCGGCGCACTTTGGTTCAAACCTTGTATTTTCCCGCTCCTTTATCTTGCCTCTCACCATTTCCGTACTCTCGCCCCAGCGCAGATGGCGGTCCGCATAGTCCGCCACCGCGAGGATCTGCGCGAGCACCGGTATCTCACTGCCGCGCTTTCCCGCCAGATAACCGCTGCCATCGTAGTTCTCCCGATGATAATACACGGCCTCCGCGATCGTATCCGCCACCTGCAGTTCGCTGATCATATCATAGCCCATCTTCACATAAGTCTGGAACACACCATACTCCTCATCCGTCAGGTTCCGTCTCTGGATCAGTTCGTCCGGAATGCCGATCATTCCGATCTCGTGCAGAAGACCTGCCTGATATGCCGCAGATGCCATCTCCTCCGGAAGTTCCAGCCGCTCTGCAATCTCTTTTGCATATTCTGCCACCTGTCTGCAGTGCTCCTCCTCGCCCGGAATCTTCGCTCCCAGCGCACGGCACATGGCATTCATCACACGCATGGACATTCCCTGAAGCTTTTTCTTTTCCTCATGTACGCGCTGCTCCAGCTTTTCCTGTCTTCTGCGCTTCTCCACCCAGTAGCGCTGGATCGAATACATCAGCATATATGCTATAAGCACAAAACAGATATACAGGTAGGGGAAGCGCAAAGCCACATTTTTCCCGTAAATGCTCTCCGCTGACGCACTCAGGTCGAACCGGAAGCACAAAATCACCGCAGCAAGATAGAACAGATTGATGACAAAACTGTTGCGGATGCCCAGGATAAATACAATTCCGCAGGAAAACAGCATCGGGAACAATACACTGAAGTACCCGATGCTCGCGTGGTAATACACATAAAAAATCGGAATGCTGAGCAGCGTGAATGTCACCACATCGATCCATCTGCGGTAGTGCCGCCGACAGACCGCAATATTGCCGGCAAGCAATGCCACCATCATCCCCATTGCAAGCAGATAGGACACCGGCGCACCGTAAAGAATGCCGTTTAAAATACTGATTGCCCAGATGAATCCGAATATAATTTTCATCCAGAGAGCCAGTTCCCGATCCTCATAGGGAATACTGACCGTATTCCAGAAATTGTCTCTATTTCTCTTTGCTTTTGTCTCTGCGCTCTTCATCTCTTATACCGTAATCCTGCCTTCCTCGATCAGTGCAACAACCGCCTGCGCCACTCCGGCATCAAACTGTTTCCCGGCTCCCTTTCGGAATTCGCCGATAATGTAATCCCTGTCACAGTGCTTTCGGTAACAGCGGTTAGAATTCATCGCATCCAGTGCATCCGCTGCGCTGATAATGCGCACCATCTCCGGAAGTTCCTCCCCGTGCATGCCGTAAGGATAGCCGCTGCCGTCGTACCGCTCATGATGGTAGGTTGCTCCCAGATCCGCCTGCGGCAAAAACTCCAGCCCGGACAAAATTTCTCTTCCCCAGATCGTGTGCTTTTTCATCACCTCGTACTCTTCATCCGTCAGACGCTCAGGCTTATTTAAGACTGCATCCGGCACCGCAATCTTGCCGATGTCATGAAGCAGACCACTGCGGTAGATCAGCTCCAGTTCCTCCCCTGTCGCATGACCACCCTGCATATAATCCGCGATGAGTCTGGAATACTCCGCCACACGCTGGGAATGTTCTCTCGTATAACGATCCTTGGCATCAATCAACTGGCTGATCGCCGTCACCGAGTGCAGCATCAGATTCTTCGTCCCGGCGACTGCTTCCTGCACCTCGTTCTCCAGATTTTCCTCATTCTGGTGCTGCCGGATCTGATAATTTTTGTAAAAAATATCCATCGCCACATCCATCAGGCAGAATCCCCAGTAAAAAATCGGATAGAACACCCGATAATCCCTCGGATAATCATACCTTAATATATCCGCAAGCGGCGTCCAGAAAAAAGTCATAATCATCAGACCAAATCCGATGCACACCGGCGCCCCAAATGGCATTCCAAGCGGAACCAGCGTGATAACCGGCAGCAGCAGATACCACAGCAGGGAAAAGCCGTCATTCGCACCCGCGTACAGAATGGCAGCCGCCAGCAGCAGGAACAAAAAGACCGCAATCCGACACACGAGAACCACCTTCTGGAACCGCCGGATTACAAACACCGCCGTCACGCTCACAATTCCCACGACCAGTGTCACAATTCCGATGACATACTTTCCCAGCCGGAAATTCTCAATGTCAATCAGAAACAACACCACCGCAAAGATCAGCATGACCCCCTGCAGTGCCCCAACATCCATGCCGGTTGTCTTCTCATACCGGTACACTCTTTTTATCGTATCTACCGCTCCCCGAAACAGCTTCATTTGTCTCCCCGCTCCTTTTATCCGCCGAATTAGTTTATCCTAACTATTTTCTTCTTGTCAAGCATCATTTTCATATCTTTTATTCTACCAAATCCCACTTCACATGTACAGCGGAGCATTTTATGGGGCTGCCGCAATAAGCATATTACGCTTTGCTCTGATAAGTAATATTATTAGAAACAGATATTTAAAAGTTCCAGATAAACATGCGGCAACAAATTCTGACCGCAAAATCCGGTATT
>ERZ857951.3532-NODE-3532-length-11608-cov-2.791829_pt1 | contig 11608 bp, 5 predicted proteins | sample MGYA00519759_ERZ857951 | MGnify/ENA primary metagenome ERZ857951 (study PRJEB31778, sample SAMEA3449377) | human gut metagenome | biome: human gut; feature: human-associated habitat; material: faeces | place: United Kingdom | collected 2010/2012 ... | reverse complement strand
TAGCGTTTTGGTTTGAATTGGATGCAAAAGCGTGAAAAACTTATAAGTTCAATGCTTTACGTTAGCGCGTAAATGTGCTAAAATGCAACTAATAATTCAAGGATAGTTGCGTAAGAGGGCATACGGCATGCCGGCTGTCAGCGGTCGGTATATCGTATGCCCTTTTTGCAATAGTAAAAAATGTAAAAAAGAGTGTAAAAGTAAGAAGGAGGGCGGGATAAGTATGTATGATAAAATATACGAGATCATTCAATCGGCAGACGATTTCGTATGGGGCTGGGGGATGATCGCACTTTTGCTGGGAACGCATCTGTTTTTGACAGTTCGCACAGGATTTATCCAGAGAAAGACAATTACAAAAGGGATTCGGCTTTCGGTTGCAAAAGAAGAGGGGGCAGACGGAGAAGTCAGTCAGTTCGGAGCGCTTGCAACAGCGCTTGCCTCCACGATCGGAACGGGAAATATCATCGGTGTCGGAACAGCGATCGCTCTGGGCGGTCCGGGAGCTGTATTCTGGTGCTGGATCACGGGCATTTTCGGAATTGCAACGAAGTATGCCGAATCGCTTATTGCGGTAAAGTACAGAGTAAAAACAGAAGACGGGCGAATGCAGGGCGGTGCGATGTATGCGCTGGAGCGCGGACTGAATATGAGGTGGCTCGGTTTGGCGTTCGCTTTTTTGGCAGGTTTTGCTTCTTTTGGAATCGGATGCGCGACTCAGGTAAACGCGATCGCGGAAGTGTGCAGTAAGAACCTTGGGATCGATCCGTTTGTTGTCGGCGTTGTTGTGGCAGGGATGACGGCGGTTGTGATTTTCGGAGGAATAAAAAGTATTGCGAAAGTATGTGAAAAGCTTGTTCCGTTTATGGCATTGATCTATATAGTTCTTGCACTTGGAGTTGTTGTTCTGAATTTCCAGAATATTCCGAGCGTAGTTGGATCCATTTTCGAAGGAGCATTTTCTCCGGCATCTGTGACAGGAGGAGCCGTGGGATCTTTCTTTATGAGTATGAAGAAAGGTGTTTCCAGAGGAATCTTCTCTAATGAGGCAGGACTTGGTACAGGTTCTATCGCACATGCATGTGCAGATACGAAAAAGCCTGTAAAGCAGGGATTTTTCGGAATCTTCGAAGTATTTGTTGATACCATTGTAATCTGTACATTGACAGCACTCGTTATTCTGTGCAGCGGTGTTCCGGTTGGATATGGAGAGGCGGCAGGAGCAGAACTTACTATTCTTGGATTTACATCCACTTATGGAAACTGGGTATCTATCTTTACAGCGGTTGCGATGTGTTGTTTTGCATTTTCTACGATTATCGGATGGGGATTGTACGGAACGAGATGTGTGGAATTCCTTCTTGGTACAAAAGCGAATAAGCCATTCATGGTACTCTATGCACTCGTTGCAATTGTAGGTGCTACAATGGAACTTGGACTGATGTGGAATATTGCCGAGACATTCAATGGTCTGATGGCAATCCCGAACCTGATTGCAGTATTCCTGTTGTCAGGTGTAGTTGTAAAACTTGTGAAAGAATATTTTGCAGGAGAAGGAAAAGAAAGTTAAAAATAAAACTAGATATAGAAGATTTAAAGCTCTGGTGTTTTTTGAAATCACCGGAGTTTTTTTAAATGAATAAATATACGCGATTATTTATAAGAATAGCATATGGTTTTTCGCATATTGGCAAATAGCATAAAGTCTATGTTGGATAAAAAAGAAAATGACATAAAACTACACAAAAAGTGCAAGGAAAAATAAGGTAGAAATATACAAAAAAACGAAAAAGTGAAAAACGTTATATTTTATGTCCTATATTGTCCAAGATTTTATTCAGTGGCTATGGTATAATTTTAGAACGACTAAATGTGAAAAAAATATGTTTAAAATGTGAAGAAAAAATGTATATTCTGTGAAACGCATAAATAAACAGTGGCAGCAATGCAAACAACAGAGGTTACAGGAGCTGTTGAAATATAAAAGAAGCGGAAGGAGGTTTATGCAGGCAGTAATGTCTGTGAAGTTGTGATTTGCAAACGAATGTGAACACAACGCAGGGACAGAAAGAAAACTGTTCACTTAAAAAACTAGGAGGCAAAAGCATGAGAAGAAGGTTAAAAAAACTTATCGGAATTACAACAGCTGCAGCAATGGCTGTTTCATTAGTTCCGACAAACGTTTTTGCAGAAGAACCAGAAGTGGCAGTAGCGGAAGAATCTGCAAAGAATGATAATCTTTTGAGAGTCTGGTATGATGAACCGGCAACAGATTGGCAGACACAGTCACTGGCAATCGGAAATGGTTATATGGGAAGTCTTGTATTCGGCGGCATTAATAAAGACAAGATCCATATTAATGAGAAAACTGTTTGGGAAGGTGGACCGACAAGTTATAATGGCTATAGCTATGGTACAACAAACAGAACAGAGACAGATGCGGATCTTCAGAAGATCAAAGATGATTTGAATGCAATCCGCGAGAAATTGGATGATAAATCAGAGTATGTCTTTGGATTTAATGAAGATTCCTATGAGGCAAGCGGAACCAATACAAAAGGTGAGGCAATGGATTGGTTGAACAAGCTCATGGGAGATTTGGTAGGATACAGCGCACCGAAGGATTATGCAAACCTGTATATCTCCAATAATCAGGACTCTTCAAAAGTGTCCAATTATGTCAGAGATTTGGATATGCGTACAGCCTTGGCAACTGTAAACTATGATTATGAAGGTGTTCATTATACAAGAGAATACTTTGACAGTTACCCGGATAATGTAATGGCAGTACGTCTGAGCGCAGACCAGAAAGGAAAGATCAGCTTTGATACAAATCTTCAGAGTCTGATCGGAGGAAGAACTCATAAGAGTACAGTTGACGGTGATACAATCACAATGCGTGATGCATTAGGCGGAAACGGATTGAACATTGAAGCACAGTTGAAAGTTATCAATGAGGGAGGAAGCCTTTCTTCAAATGCCAATGGTTCAAATCCATCCATCACAGTATCTGACGCAGATGCAGTTACATTGATCTTTGCATGTGGTACAGACTACAAGATGGAGCTTCCAAGTTTCCGTGGAGAAGATCCACATGATGCAGTTACAGCAAGAATCAATGCAGCAGCGAAAAAAGGATACGAAGCACTGAAAAAAGACCATGTAGCAGATCATGATGCATTGTTCTCCCGTATGGAATTAGGATTTAACGAAGAAGTTCCTACAATTCCTACAGATGAACTGATCAAAAAGTACCGTAACATGGTAGACAACAATGGTGGTGAGATTCCTACAGAATCCGAGCAGAGAGCTCTGGAAGTAATCTGTTACCAGTTTGGACGTTATCTGACAATCGCCGGATCAAGAGAAGGCGCTCTTCCGACAAACCTTCAGGGTGTTTGGGGAGAAGGATACTTCCAGTGGGGTGGAGATTACCACTTCAATATCAACGTTCAGATGAACTACTGGCCAACCCTGGCAAGTAACCTTGCAGAATGTCAGACAGCATATAATGATTATCTGAATGTTCTGAAAGAAGCAGGACGTTATGCAGCTGCAGCAGCTTTTGGTATTAAGAGTGATGAGGGAGAAGAAAACGGATGGCTCGTAGGATGTTTTAGTACACCATATATGTTCTCAGCACTTGGACAGAAAAACAACGCAGCCGGATGGAATCCGATCGGTTCTGCATGGGCACTTCTGAATGCATATGAGTATTATCTGTATACAGAAGATACAGATTACCTGAAAAACGAATTGTATCCATCTCTGAAAGAAGTTGCAAACTTCTGGAATGAGGCTCTTTACTGGAGTGAGTATCAGCAGCGTTACGTATCAGCACCTTCTTACTCACCGGAGAACGGACCGATCGTAAATGGTGCATCTTACGATCAGCAGTTTATCTGGCAGCACTTCGAGAATACAATCCAGGCAGCAGAGACATTAGGTGTTGATGCAGATTTGGTTGCACAGTGGAAAGAAAAACAGTCCAAACTTGATCCTGTATTAGTTGGTGACGACGGACAGGTAAAAGAGTGGTATGAAGAAACACATTTCGGAAAAGCACAGGCAGGAGACCTTGGTGAGATTGATATCCCACAGTGGAGACAGAGCCTTGGCGCACAGAGTGGAGGAGTACAGCCACCGCACCGTCATCTGTCACATCTGATGGCATTATATCCATGTAATATGATCAGCAAAGACAATCCGGAATTCATGGATGCAGCAATCGTATCCCTGAACGAAAGAGGACTGGATGCAACAGGTTGGTCAAAAGCACACAAACTGAACCTTTGGGCACGTACAGGACACTCTGCTGAGGCATTCCAGATCGTACAGTCTGCAGTTGGTGGTGGAAATTCTGGATTCCTGACAAATCTTCTTTCATCACACGGTGGAGGAGAAAACTACAAAGGATACCCAATCTTCCAGATTGATGGTAACTTCGGTTATACAGCAGGTGTAAATGAGATGATTCTTCAGAGCCAGCTTGGCTATGTACAGTTCCTGCCGACAATCCCAGAGCAGTGGAACACAGGACATGTAGAAGGTATCGTTGCAAGAGGCAACTTTGAGATCGACATGAACTGGTCAGAAGGTAAAGCAGACCGTTTCGAGATCAAATCAAGAAATGGAAATACATTTACAGGCGAATACGAGAATATTGCAGCTTACACAGTAAAGAAATCTGACGGAACAAAGGTAGAGACAACAGTTCACTCAGACAACAAGATTTCCTTCCCGACAGAGGCGGGAGAAACTTACACAATCGACTTCAACTCAACTCCTGAGAAACTTCAGGGCGTAATCAATCAGGCGAAAGATCTTCTGGATAAAATGGGAGGTAAAGTTCTTGATGTACAGAAAGCACATCTTGTGGAACTAATCCAGGCAGCAGAGAAGGTTGTAGAAGAAGAGAAATCAGATGAGTATTATGATAATACACAGATCCTTCTCAAAGCAATCAAGGTTGGAGAAGCAGCAATCGAATTAAGAGATTCCTGCAGTGAAGCAGAAGAAGTATATGAAGGAAGAGACGTAAACGAAGATTGGGCAAGCTATGTTAATACAGCAGCAGATCTGGATAACCAGTTAGATGCAGCAGTAGAACTTCTGAAGGATACAGAATGTACAGTTACTGAGCTGAATCTGATGAAGAAGAGTGTTGATGAGGCGAAAGATGCACTTCTTGGAATTTGGGATAAATTGACATTAACAATTAAACCAACTGATAAGGAAATGCTCGGAGCAGAAGATAAAGTTACGATTTCCAGCGAGTTTGATGATCTTCAGATCAGATATACAATCGATGGAAATGAGCCAACATGGTTCTCAGAGGAATATAAAGAGCCATTTGGAATAACAAGATCTAAAGAAACAGTAAAAGCTGCATTGTTCCTTGGAAGACGTCAGATGAGTAAGGTATTTACAGCGGAATATATCAGCAAAGAAGCATTAAATGTAGAAGACAGCATTGAAAAAACTTATAAATCTGTTACAGACAATGGAACATCCGGTGACAGTGAAGGTTTAGCAGGTGCTCTTGATGGAAAGAACAATGGTACAGCATGGCAGTTGAAGCAGATCCCGGCAGAGCTTGAACTTCATTTCGCAGAGCCTGTAGAAGTAAATGCGGCAGAAGTGGCATTAGACAATTACTATCCGGATTATATTGATATCAAAGATATGGATATCGAATACTGGGATGGAAACGAATGGGTTGCAGCAGTCAAAGGAGCATCTATTGGTGGACAGTCCAGAGTATTCTTATTCGATAGTTTTAAGTCTGATAAGGTTAAACTTAGAATTAATAAAGCATGGCTCTATGATTATTATCATAGCTTTGGTTGGTATACAAGCATTGATGCATTCCGTCTGTTCAATCTGAATGATGTAATAACAACAGACAAGAGTTCATTAGATATGGTAATCTCCGTAGCACAGAAAAATATAGATAACGGAGAAGTAGATGCAGCTATCGAGAGCGTAAGAGAAAGCTTTACAGCAGTATTTAACTATGCGAAAGATGTAAGTGCTAATGTTCAGTCAAGCCAGGCAGTAATCGACAATACAACAATCGCATTGATCGAAGAAATCCAGAAGCTTGGATTTAAGGCTGGAGATAAGACACAGCTTCAGAGTCATTACAATTTATACAGTGCATTAAATCTGGATCTGTACATTGATGGAGTAGAGAAAGATGCATTTGTGGAAGCACTTGAGAATGCGAAAGCAGTGATTGAAGATGGTGATGCAATGGAGGCAGATGTTGTAGCAGCAGACCAGAAACTTCTTGATGCAGCAGAAGCACTTGTTAAGAAGGGGGACAAGACATCTCTTCAGAAACTGGTAGACTCTACAGCTGATTACAAGAAAGAGAACTATCTCAGCGCAGGATGGAATACATTCGAAGCAGCACTTGATGCAGCGAAGAAAGTACTTGCAGATGAGTCTGCAACACAGGAAGATGTAGACAAGGCAAAAGAAGTCCTCACATCAGCAATGACAGGACTTCGCTACAAAGCAGACAAGTCCGTACTGGAAGAGATCATTGGAAAAGCAAAAGCAATGGATCTGACCGGATACAGCACAGAAAATGTTGCACTGTTCAATGCGGCTCTTGCTAAAGCAGAAGCAGTTATGGCAAACGAGGAACTTTCTGTTTACGAACAGCCAATCGTTGACGCAGCAGTTCTTGATCTGCAGAACGCAATTAAAGCTCTGAATGATGAGAAAGATAATGCATCAAAACCATCCGATTCTTCGAAACCGTCTAATCCATCGAAACCGGGAAGTGGAAATGGAAACGGTGCTACAGGATCTGATAAGAATAATGGATCAGGTTCTGATGGCAAACATCAGGCGACAACAGCAGGTAAGCAGAATGGTGGAAACACAGTGAACGGAAAAAATGGAAAAGCAACAAAGACAGGTGATGTTACACCGATCATTCCGGCGGCAGCAGGTGTTATTCTTTCCATGGCAGCAATTGTTGTTGTACTGAAAAAAAGAAAAAGATAATAAAAAAGAATCAAGAAGTGGAACAGAAATCAGGAATGGTGAAATTCAGAAAACAGTAACACGGAAAGATTCGTGAGAGATGAGAGGACTTTTTTGACGAAGTCCTCTCTTTTTGAGTGATTAAGAGATTCTATATCCCCCTACCTGGCTTGTGGATTTATTCTATTTCTTATACAATAAATTGCATTGAAAGAAAATAGACAGCGTGAGGAGAAAACGATGAAACGAAGAAAATTATCACGAGTGCTTGCAACAACATTAGCTGTATGCATGTTGGCAGGTGGTGTACTTACAGGCTGTGGAAGCAAATCAGACAATGCAAATAAAGAGACTACACAAAGCGGGTCTACAATCTATGGAAGTAATGATTACACAAGGATTAACCCGGCTATTGATGAGCATGGAGAGATTAATCTGCTTCTGTTTGACGGTCTGACAGCACATGATGAGAATAATGAGGTAGTACCGGGACTGGCAGAATCCTGGGAGCTAGATGACGCGACAAATACTTATACATTCCATCTTAGAGATGATGTAAATTGGCATGATGGAGAAAAATTTACAGCAGAGGATGTTGAGTTTACAATCAAAGCAATCATGGATCCGGACAATGAATCAGAGATTGCTTCTAATTACGAGGATGTTACAACAATCAATGTGATCGATGATAAGACGATTTCATTTACACTTCAGGACAAGAATGTGGCATTTCTTGATTATATGACAATTGGTATCCTTCCGAAACACTTACTGGAAGGCAAGGATATGCAGGCTGATGAATATTTCCATAATCCGATTGGAACAGGTCCGTACAAGATTCAGGAGTGGGATGAAGGACAGAGCATTACACTTGTAAAGAATGAGGATTATTATAAAGGAGCTCCGAAAATCGATACAATTGTGTTTAAGATTGTACCGGATGATAATGCGAAAGCACTTCAGCTGAAATCCGGCGAGATCAACCTGGCAAAGGTAACACCGAAGGATGCACAGAATTTTGTGGATGATGATGCTTTTATAGTATATGATATGAAGACAGCAGATTACAGAGGCATCCTTTATAACTTTAATAATGAGTTCTGGCAGAGGAACAAAGATGCAATTCCGGCAATCAGCTATGCAATCGATCGTCAGAAGATGGTAGACAGCGTTCTTCTGGGAGAAGGTGTTGTAGCTTATGGCCCACTTCAGAGAAATAAATATAATAATGAAGATGTAGAGAAATACTCCTATGATCCGGCAAAAGCAAAAGAAGTGTTAGAAGCGGCTGGCTGGACATTGGGAGATGACGGAATCTATGAGAGAAACGGAGAGAAGCTTTCTTTTACAATCAATGTGATGGAAGGTGATCAGGTGCGCGCAGATCTTGCGGCTATCGCATGTCAGCAGCTGAAAGAAGTTGGAGTTGATGCAAAAGCACAGGTTCAGTCAGAAATCGACTGGGCAAATCAGGAAGCATTTTTGATCGGATGGGGAAGCCCGTTTGATGCTGATGACCATACATATAAAGTGTTTGGTACAGATAAAGGAAGTAATTACAGTGGATATTCCAATGAACAGGTAGACACTTACCTGACACAGGCAAGACAGACAAGTGATGAGAATGAGCGAAAAGAAGCATATGCGAAGTTCCAGGTTGCACTTGCAGAAGATCCGGCATATACATTCTTCTGTTATTGCGATGTAGATTATGTGACGAATAAGAAAATCCAGGGAATTACAAAGGATACAGTTCTTGGCCATCATGGTGTTGGAATTTTCTGGAATGTAGAGGATTGGACAATCGAATGAAAATAGAAGAAATACTGGCAGTGAAGCATTTGTCAGTTGAATTTCAAACTTCAGATGGAAAGAAACAAGTAGTAAAGGACGTCTCTTTGTCGTTAAGACAAGGGGAGGTCCTTGCTCTTGTTGGAGAGTCAGGATGTGGAAAGACTGTACTGTGCCGATCAATTTTGAAATTACTGCCAAAGAGTGCATCTGTGACAGGTGAAGCCATTCAATATAAAGATCAGAACCTGATCGGATATAATGAAAAAGAGATGCAGCAGATCCGAGGACAGGGAATCGCGATGGTCTTTCAGGATCCACAGAGTACGTTAAACCCGACGATGACAGTTGGAAGTCAGATGGAAGAGGCTATTTTGTTGCATGAAAAAGCTTTAAATCAGAAGAAAAGAGAGAAAGATTTCGAGAAAAATAAGAAGAAATCAGCAAAAGAGCGGGCAATCGAACTGATGAAGCTCGTTGGGATCAAAGACGCGGAGCAGCGTTATGATCTATATCCGTATCATTTTTCAGGTGGAATGCGTCAGAGATGTGTGCTTGCAATAGCACTTGCCTCAAATCCAAAGCTTTTAATTGCGGATGAACCGACGACAGCTTTGGATGTGACAATTCAGGCAGAGATTCTGAAACTGTTGAAAAAATTACAGAAAGAATTGAATTTAAGCATTCTGTTTATCACACATGATCTCGGAGTTGTTGCTCAGATCGCAGACCGGGTTGCAGTCATGCAGGATGGAAATATCGTGGAATTGGAAGAAGCAAAACAGCTTTTCACAGCTCCAAAACATTCTTATACAAAGAAATTGCTTCATGATCATCCTTATTATATGCATAGAAATGAATCAAAATTAATAAGTGAATCAGAATTGCATGAAAAACTGGTAGAAATCTCACATTTGTCCTACTTCTATCCTTTAGATAGAAAAAGGGTGTTTCAAGCGGTGAAAGATGTGTCCTTTGAGATAAGAAGAGACGAGATTTTTGGACTGGTAGGTGAGTCAGGATCTGGAAAGTCAACGGTTGGAAAATGTCTGATGGGAATTCTAAATCCGGAAGCAGAAACATTTTCTTATGATGGGATAAATCTTCTTGATAAAAAAGCAAAAAAGAAAAATGCAAGAAGACTGCAAAAAGAGCGGCAGATGATCTTTCAGGATTCAACATCTTCCTTAAACCAGAAAATGAAGGTAGAGAAGATCCTTGCAGAGCCATTGGAAATACATAAAGTATTTTCTGACAAGAAAGAACAACATGATTTTTTATGTGAAATGATGGAAGAAGTGGAATTGCAGGAAGAACAGCTTCACGTGTGGCCATCGGAGTTATCCGGCGGACAAAGACAGCGCGTTGCAATCGCAAGGGCATTTGCAATGAAGCCGAAGCTCTTGATCGCAGATGAACCAATCGCTTCGCTGGACGTAACTACACAGGCACAGATGGTGAAGCTGTTTCGGCATTTACAAAGAGAACATGACTGTGCGATCCTTTTTATTGCTCATGATCTTTCAATGGTGCGTTTGTTGTGCGACCGTGTCGGAGTGATGAAGGATGGGCATGTGATCGAAGGGACGTATATCGTGGAAATGGTATTTTCCTATCCGGGAATCGGAACGCTTTCTTTTGAAAGTGCAAAATATCATGACTATAATATGCTGATGGTGCTTTGCGTATTTACCGGTATTTTTGTTATTGCAGGAAATGTGATCGGACAGTCTGTCAGTGAATGGATCGATCCAAGAATGAAAGAGATAAAAATGACAGGAAAGGCAGATCTGGTATAAGGTGGAGAAAATGAAAAAAGCGAAAAAAAATAATGCTGTTATCATTGCCGGAAGTATTCTTGCAGTCATCGTATTTGCCTGTGTTTTCTGTCGTTTCTTTATGACGAAAGACCCTACATACATGGATCTGGAGAACTGTAACATTTCACCGAATAAAGAGTTCTTTTTTGGAACGGATACGATGGGAAGAGATATTTTCTCAATGATTTTATACGGTGGTAGAATCTCGCTGTTTATTGGTTTGATATCAACTGTGTTATCGACTACGATTGCGGTGATCTACGGATCCTTCAGTGGAATCGCACCGGAGTGGATTGATGAACTAATGATGCGTTTTACAGAAATTTTATTGAGTATCCCTTCCATTCTGTTAATTATCTTTCTTCAGGCACTGGCAGGAAAGAACTCGGTTGTTGCGATCACCATAGTAATTGGTCTTAGCAGTTGGATGAATATCGCAAAAATGGTACGCACCGAGGTACGACAGCTCCGTGAGAGTGAATATCTGATTGCTGCAAAATGTATGGGTGGAAGCTTCTGGCATATTTTACGTGTACATTTGCTGCCGAATTTTGTTTCGTCAATTATGTTTATGGTCGTGATGAACATCAGAAGTGCAATTATAGCAGAGTCAACATTGAGCTTTCTTGGGATTGGTCTTCCGATGGAAATCATTTCCTGGGGGAGCATGCTCTCGCTTTCTGAAAAGGCATTGATGACAAACTCCTGGTGGATCATTCTGATTCCGGGAATCGTGCTTGTGATCACATTACTGTGTATTACGGAACTGGGAGAAGCTTTGCGTAAAAATGTGAATCAGAAAGAAGGAAATTTATAGAGAATTTCTATAGAATGGTTTGATTCAACATAGGAAAAATGTTATACTGAAAAACAGAAGCCTGAGGCAAAATGCCTGAACGAATAGGTAAAGGAGAGCGATAAAAATGGTAACAGTAAATGCTATGGGGGACAAATGTCCACTTCCGGTAATTAAGACAAAAAAAGCATTAGATGCTTTG
>ERZ857951.3529-NODE-3529-length-11616-cov-6.351181_pt1 | contig 11616 bp, 9 predicted proteins | sample MGYA00519759_ERZ857951 | MGnify/ENA primary metagenome ERZ857951 (study PRJEB31778, sample SAMEA3449377) | human gut metagenome | biome: human gut; feature: human-associated habitat; material: faeces | place: United Kingdom | collected 2010/2012 ... | reverse complement strand
GTGTCAAGTAAGATGTTAGGGGAGTTGGCTTGGTGTGAAAGTGGAGCCAAAGGAGAAAAGGTATCGGTGGGAGCGAGTGATAAAAATAATGGAAAAACAAATACGATTGCATTGGAAAATTTCATCAAAATGAATGGTGAAAAATTGGAGAATTACCCGGCATTTGTAACTTGTCGTGATTTGGGAGATGGATGGTATTTTCCGGCATATAACGAAATAAGGTGTGTTGTTGCTAATAAAGATATGTTGAATGTCAAAATTGAGGAGCAATTAGGAGATCTAATATCTCTTGTTGAATTATATGGGAGTTCTACAGAGAAGGAAGGGGAACCTACGCACTATATTGGTCCTGATAAAATAGGGAAAACGGTATATCCATATACTAAAATAAGTCAGGCAAAAGTTCGTGCTGTTCGTGCCTACTGATGAAACTTCTCATGATGGATTGACGTAATGCTTTAAGATGAACTTGAGTATCAATATGGATACGTCATAATGTTGATGGAAAACGCTTTATCTTCGTGATAAGGGGTATACGGCGGAGAGAAGATTGATGTTTCGTCATCGATTGCAGGCCTCTTCGTGAATTCGGGCTATACGCGTAAGGATTTGAAAGGGAGAAACGGAATAAAACCCGCAAACCTTTTAAATTAAAGATTATAACTCTATATTTGCAAAAAAATTAAAACACATAACCATGATAATGCATAAAGTTACAACTTTAAATCAATTTATTATTGAACGGCAAGCCGAGATTCCCGGGGCTACCGGAGAATTTTCACGACTTTTGCACCATATAGGTATCGCTGCTAAAAAAGTTCACCGGGAGGTAAATAAAGCTGGTTTGGTAGATATACTTGGAAAGGTGGGTTCAATCAACGTGCAAGGAGAGGACCAACAGAAGTTGGATGTCTATGCCGACAAAACTTTTATGGATGAGTTGAGGGCGAGTGGCGAGTGTTGTGGGGTAGCTACCGAAGAGAATCAGGACATCGTGGTTTTCGAGGAAGGATTAAGTAAGGACGGGAAGTACATCATTTGTATGGACCCGCTGGATGGATCGTCAAATATTGACGTGAATGTTTCCGTGGGTACGATCTTCTCTATTTATAAACGTATTTCTCCTATCGGGGAACCGCTCGTGATGGACGATTTCTTCCAGCCCGGAACAGAGCAGGTGGCTGCCGGTTATGTGATTTACGGGTCATCAACCATGTTAGTGTATACTTCCGGTAACGGGGTGAATGGTTTCACGCTGGATACTTCTATCGGGGAGTTCTGTTTGTCTCACCCGAATATGCAAACACCGGAAAGCGGAAAGATATATTCTATTAACGAGGGTAACTACGTGAATTTCCCCGTAGGTGTGAAAAAATTCATCAAGTATTGTCAGGAGAAAGATGAGGCTACAAACCGGCCGTACACGTCCCGTTATATCGGGTCTTTGGTGGCCGATTTCCACCGAAATATGTTGAAAGGTGGGGTGTTCTTATATCCGCAGACGAGTTCTCACCCGACAGGAAAATTGAGATTGTTGTACGAGTGTAACCCGATGGCGTTTATCGCCGAACAATCCGGAGGGTTGGCCACGGACGGGGAGCAGCGAATCATGGAGATAAAGCCGGAGGCTCTCCACCAGCGGGTGCCGTTATACACGGGTTCGAAGAAGATGGTACAGAAAGTACAGGAGTTTCTGACATTCTTCAATAATATATAGAAACAAAAAAACTTCAAATGGATGATTGTAACAGCGATCATCCATTTGAAATTAAAGAGGAAGTTAAAAATAAATCGAAATATATGATAGCAAAACAATTAATTGAGCCAAAGAGCATTGTGGTTGTGGGTGGTTCTGACGACATTCACAAGCCCGGGGGTACCGTGTTACGGAATTTGCAAGATGGAAATTTCAAAGGTTCGCTTTACGTGGTGAATCCGAAGATGGATGAAGTGCAGGGAATCAAGGCGTATCGTGACGTGAAGGATCTTCCGGAGGTGGATTGTGCTATTTTAGCGATTGCTGCTAAATTCTGTCCGTCAACCGTGGAGGTTCTTGCAAAACAGAAGAACACGAAAGCATTTATTATTCTCTCTGCCGGATTCCATGAAGAAAACGAGGAGGGAGCCAAGCTGGAGCGCCAAATTGTGGAGACGATTAATTCAGTAGGTGGATCTTTGATCGGACCGAACTGTATCGGTGTTTTGACAAACCATTATAGGGGTGTGTTCACAAGCCCGATTCCGGAACTGAACCCACAAGGGGTAGATTTGATTTCCGGTTCTGGTGCGACGGCATTGTTTATCATGGACTCCGGAATGCAAAAAGGAATCAAATTCAACAGTATGTATTCCGTGGGTAATTCAGCTCAATTAGGTGTAGAGGAGATTTTGGAATACATGGACGAGTCGTTCGATCCGAAGACGAGTTCCCGGGTAAAATTATTATACGTGGAGAGTATCGAGAAGCCGGAGAAGTTGTTGAAGCATGCATCTTCTTTGATTCGCAAGGGATGCCGGATCGCTGCCGTTAAGTCAGGAGGTTCTGCTGCCGGAAGTCGTGCTGCTTCTTCTCACACGGGAGCTTTAGCCAGTTCGGATGTTGCCGTAGAGGCTTTGTTCCGCAAGGCGGGTATTGTGCGGTGTTGCCCAAGATAAAAGGGCAGTGTATTCGTATGCTGCCCTCTTTCATACAACGAAATGTCCACGGACGGAACACAGATATACTGCCAACAAAAACATTTTTTAAATATTTTTTACTTCGTATCAACGATAAAATAGATTGTTTTTCCACGGGGCACACCTGTCCGCCCTCTTGCAATCTTGAACGATTGCGGTATAATGGAAAACATTCCGCGAAACCGTTTGTGCGGGCGGCTGCGGAACATCTGCCAAACCCAATTAAAATAGGGAAGAGGAATCGTTATGAATCAACTCACAAAAGCGGCCAAAACGCTGGCTGCCAAATACAACTCCACCAGCCTGATCCTGCGCATTGCAATCGGCCTGGTGGTCGGTTCGGTGCTGGCTTTGATCTGCCCCGGTGCTGCATGGATCGAAGAATTCGGCAACCTGTTTGTCGGCGCGCTGAAAGGCGTTGCACCGGTGCTGGTGTTTGTTATTGTTGCCAGTGCACTGGCGCAGGGCTCCTCCAAGCTGGACCGCCGCTTTGGTACGGTGGTCTGGCTGTACATGCTCACCACCTTTGTGGCGGCTGCGCTCAGCGTTGTGACCAGCAAGCTGTTCCCGCAGACGCTGGTTCTGGCGGAAGCTGCCACGGCGGATGTGGTGCCCCAGGGCCTGGGTGATGTGATGCACACCCTGCTTTCCAACATTGTTTCTAACCCGGTTGCTTCCATCATGAACGGCAACTATATCGGCATCCTGATGTGGGCCTGCCTGTTCGGCCTTGCCATGAAAAAGCTGGGCAGCGATACCACCAAGAACTTTATGGCCAACACGGCGGATGCAATTTCTACCATTGTGCGGTGGATCATCAACCTGGCGCCGTTTGGCATTATGGGCCTGGTGTTTACCAACGTGGCGGACAACGGCCTGTCCATCTTTACCCAGTACGGGCGCCTGTTGCTGCTGCTGGTGGGCACCATGCTGCTGATGGCGCTGGTGATCAACCCGCTCATCATCTTTATCTACCTGCACCGCAACCCCTACCCACTGGTGTTCCGCTGCCTGCGTGAAAGCGGCCTGACCGCTTTCTTCACCCGCAGCTCCGCCGCCAACATCCCGGTCAACATGTCTCTGTGCGAAAAGCTGGGCCTGGATAAGGATATTTACTCCGTCTCCATCCCGCTGGGCGCAACCATCAATATGGACGGCGCTGCCATTACCATCACCATCATGACGCTGGCTGCCGCCAACACGCTGGGCATGCAGGTCTCCGTGCCTGCCGCCATCCTGCTGTCCATCATGTCGGCTTTGGGCGCATGCGGCGCTTCCGGTGTTGCGGGCGGTTCGCTGCTGCTCATCCCCATGGCCTGCTCGCTGTTTGGCATTTCCAATGATATTGCCATGCAGGTCGTCGGCGTTGGCTTCATCATTGGCGTTATTCAGGACTCCGTTGAGACTGCGCTGAACTCCGCCGGTGACGTGGAATTTGCCGCCACCGCCGAATACCACCAGTGGCTTAAAGAGGGCAAACCTCTGCCGGCTTTCATGGGCGGTAAATAAGGTACATAGGTATCATTTAAGTATTACAGCCCCGGTTCTGCGTTTGCAGAGCCGGGGCTGTTGTTATATCCTGAATGTGGGTAGCAGGGCGGTAGGGGAAAGTGGGGCGGCCAGCCCTCTGGCCGCCGGACGGGCCCGATCACAAATCTCATTATGCCAGATTTGGACAAGGCCCCGGAACGGTCAAGACCATCCTATTGAAAAACTTTGGTCGAAGGTGAAGGCTTTCCTTCGTAAATTCAAGGTGAGGACCCTGGATGCTCTTCCAAATGCGATTCAGAATGCTTTTCATTCTGTGACTGTCTCTGATTGTTCCGGCTGGTTCCGCTTCTGCGGATATGCGCTTTAATTTTGAAAATTGCTATAAACTAACCATACGGCCTTACGCGTGGAACCCCGCCCACCGCTCCGGTGGGATGCTGGGGGCGGTGACAATGCACTCCGGGTCTGGGGCCAGCACATGGCGGGTGACGCGGAACAGGCCGGCGGCATCGCACAGGATGCAGCTGGCAGCGCCAAAGCGCGTGTTCTGGGCGGCTCCGCAGTCCAGGTTTGCGTCAGCTTGACGAAATCCTCTGAAATATGGGGCTGCTGGGCGTTGTAGTGGTAGCGCATATAAACAGTGTGTGCGCTGCCATCGGTATCCACGCTTTGCAGCTTTATGGGCTGGTCGGCCAGGCGGTGAGACACGTTCAGCACTTCTTCAATGCTGTGGATATAGGTGTTGCGGGCGTGGGTAACGCCTACCAGCAGGATTTTGCCGCCCACATCTTTCAGGCGGTCATAGCAGCCGCCGGGGGTGCAGGGCGTGTTGCGCAGTTCCTCACCTGCGAGGTAGGAAACAGCCTGCTGCCCATACCCGGCCATGCTGTGGGTGGGGTGCAGGCTGCGTACCACACCGGGACGCTGGCGGAGCAGCTCCGGCAAAATGCCCACGCAGCAGGGGGAGGTGCACACATCAAACACCGGGTTGGCCGCGTTGATGGTGCGCCAGGTGTGGGTGGGCAACAGCAGCAGCCCAGGCCGGAAAAACTCCATCAGGGCATCCAGCACAGTATCGGCACCGCCGTCCACCGGGCCGATGGACTTCATGGAAGAATGGATCAGAATGGTTTCCTGCCCGGTCAGGCCCATATCAGCCAGGTCCTGCAGAAGGTCCAGTTTGGTATAGCTCATTAAAAAATCCTTTCTGGAATCAAAGCGGCGGTATGACAGCAGCAAGCCCGCAGGCGCATACAGGGGCGCGGTGCGGGCTTGCTGCTGTTTTAGGAGGAGGTGGAATGTTATAATTGGCGGCTCCGCAAAGAGCGTGTTACGCTTCTGCACCGAAGTCGGCCCGGAATTCAGCCAGCATGGCGCGCATTTCCTGGGCGGAGGCTTCATCATTCAGGGCGGCGTAACCGGCGCGGGCGGGGCTTGCTTTGGGGGCACCGGGGCCTTTGGAGCCGTACTCGCCAAAGTGAACGGTTTCCTCGTTGGCGGGGTCAGACCAGTTGTCCCACCCAAGGGGGATGATCTCATCGCTTAAATCGCAGTCCAGCCAGTACACGCGGGCATACTGCCGCCACGGGCGGCCCAGATAGACACTGCCTGCGGGGCTGTTGCCCTGCACGGTGCAGTCGGCAAACAGATAGCCCGGCTTGCCCTGCGGCGTGCTGGCGGCGGCAATATAACTGGTAACGCCGCGGTGGGCAACGGGCACAATGCGGCAATGGTCAAACACCGCGTTGGCCCCGCCGAAAATGAAATCAATGTTGCCGGAAATCTCGCAGTCACGGTAGTATTGTTTGGTGTCTAGCCGGGGCGTGTTCTCCCGCGGACCGCGAAAGCCGTTTTTCTGGCGCACGGCCAGCGGCAGGGGAGCGGTGAACAGCGTATCCTGGTTGCCGTGCAGGGAAACATCCACCATGCACACACGGCTGGCATCGGCATATACCGCCAGCGCCTGGCCGCGGTCCGCACCATCACCGGCGGTGTTTTCCACGGTCAGGTGCTCCAGCCGGGCGCTGCCGCCGCCAAGGAAAAGCGTCTGGCTGCGAAAGGTACCGGTGCGCTCCTCGCCGGGCCAGGGGTCGCGCCCGGCGGCCCCGGCGGAGATCACGGTCTGCCCCATCCCGGCACCGGTGATGATGTAATCCGCCAGTTCCAAAAACGGGCGTTCATAATAGGTCCCGGCCCCCAGCACAAAGTGAAGCGGCTGGGCGGGGTCCTGCGCGGCAGCAGCGGCGGTCAGGGTGGTAAATTCAGCGCTGCCATCCACGGCAACGGTTACAAGCTTGCGTTCCATATTGAATCGGTTCCTTTCACAAAAAGGCTTCCATGGTATCAGTGCAAATACTCCGGTCTGGTGGGGCAAAAAGAAGCGGCATTACACCTTAGGGCAACACCGCACAATTCCCGCCTTGCGGCTTAAGCACCGCTCCGGCAGCTGCGGCACGGCATCTGCGTTGCCAAAATGCTCGATGCGGTATTGCCTTAGAAAAACTGTTTGATAAAAGCAATATCGCTGGCAGCACGGGCGGGCACGGCTTCCTCGCGCAGAACGGGCAACGGCTGCGGCAGGGTGCGCAGCATGGCAAAGGCACCGGCGTAATCGGTGCAGGAATCTTCCAGGCTGGTGTGCAGCATGGTGCCGTCCGGCGCAAAGTTCTTGCCCTTAAAGTGTACGGCCTTGATTTTGTCCCCAAGCAGCTCGCCCATGGCGTCCCACAGGGGCTGCTGGTTGTCCTTGCCCTCAAAGCTGACCAGGTTGCTCATGTCCAGGATGACTCCCAGCGCGGGGCTTTGCATCATATCCAGGATGTGCCGCGCTGCCTGCGGGGTGTTGGTGCTGTCGCCAACAACGGGCTCAATGGCAACGGTCACGCCAAGGCGCTCGGCTTCCGGCAGAATGGTTTCCAGGCTTTTGCAGAGCATATATTGGGCGCGCTCGCGGGTGGTGCCGGCGGGCTGCTTGTGCATGCCGGTAGTCTCGGTGCCAATGCAGCCCGCGTTCAGCGCCTTGCACACGGCCAGCTGGCTTTTGAAATCCGCTGCGTTGGCGCTGCGCTGCACTTCGTCCGCGATGGCAAGCTCCACATAGGTGCCCAGCACGGCAACAGCGATGTTGTGCTTCTTTTGCGCTTCCAGCGTGTTCTGCACCAGCTGCGGGGTAACGTCCGCATAGCTGGCAACGCCGGGCACGCATTTTTTGTAGGCCAGCTGCACGCAGGCAAACCCGTCTGCGGAAACCTTGCCAAACAGCTCATCGGGCGTGCCCTTGCCGTAATCATGCAGGCGGGCACCAACGGTAAATATGGCCATAACAGCGGAACCTCCTTACTGGATGATCATTTCGGTATAGGCCAGCAGCAGGGGGGCAACGCCCTTGGCGTCGTTTTCCACAACCGGCTCGCTGAAATAGTATTCCAGGCTGCCATCGCGGCGGGTGGCGCCGCCCAAACCGGCTACCAGGCAGATGCCGGACAGCTGCAGCTCGCCCTTATCGTTCACGCCCAGGTATTTGTCACAGGTGCCATAGAATGCCTTTTCGCCGTAAGCGCGGAACCGCTTGGGCAGGTAGCCCAGCCGCACGCCTTTGAGCACGGCGTAAGCGAACAGGGAGCTGCCGGAGGTTTCCAGATAGTTGCCCGGTACGCCGGCTTTATCAATGACCTGCCAGAACATGCCGGTCTCGGCATCCTGGAACTGGATCATGGCCTCCACTGCTTCCTTGAACATGGCCATGATGGCGCGGTATTCGTAATACATCTGCTCGTCCATGCGCTCCAGAACATCCACCATGGCAACCAGAAACCAGCCCATGGCGCGCAGCCAGAAGTTTGCGCTGCAGCCCGTTACAGGATCGGCCCAGTACATCTGGCGGCTTTCATCATAGCCGTGGTAGTACAGGCCGGTTTTGGGGTCTCGCATGTACTTTTTGATGTTCATGAACTGCTTATAACTGTCCTGGCAGCCCTTCATGCCGTTGTAGCGGGTCTCGTATTCCATGTAGAATGGCTGCGCCATATAGGTGCCGTCCAGCCAAACCTGCCACGGGTAGATGGCTTTGTGCCAGAAATTGCCATCCTTGGTGCGGGGCTGGGTGTCCAGCTGGGCGCGGATGGTGTTGATGGCATCCCGGTAGCGCTGTTCGCCGGTCAAATCAACCAGGGAAAACAGGTTTTTGCCCTGGTTGATGTTGTCCAGGTTATGCTCGTTGGCGTCAAAGGTGTAGATCTCGCCGCCATCCTTGACAAAGTAGTCTACAAAATCGCGGGAGAACTTCAGGAACTTTTCATCCCCGGTGGTCTTGTACAGGCTCAGGCAGGCGGTGATCATGCAGCCGTCCACATAGTTCCATTTATTGGGCTTGCCGCTGCGCACCTTTTCAATGTTCCACAGTGGGGCTTCTGCAGAGCTGCCGGCAATCAGATAATCCACATAATTGCCCAGGGTGGTCAAAATCTCTTCATGGGTCATGGCTTAATCCTCCTTAAAGCTGCCAACGTTGATAAAGTTCAGGCGTTCGCCTGCATAGCCTTCCAGTTTGACATTGTGGAAGTGAATCTCCTTCACGTTTTCGGCCCAGATCGCCAGCTTGCTGCATTCGGCGGCACCGCACATCATGGCGGCGTGGCCAGCCCCGGCGTTTTCGGCAAAGGAGATGCTGACATTGTTCATCTCCACTTTTTCAACCGGCTGCTCCGGCAGACCGCTGAACCAGCAGCCTGCATACTCGGCGTCGGTGGCGGTGATATTTTCCATCGTCAGGCTGCCCAGGCGGGGGGTAGCATCGTCCAGCGGCAGGGGTTCATGGCTCTGTACATAGTCGCTCTTGCCGTCCGGGTCACAGAAGTAGAACATGTTGATGACGAATGGGGTCAGTACATGGCGCATTTCCACGTTGCGGAACACCAGCCCGTCGATCACGGCGTTCTTGCCGCGACCGCGGCGGGTCTTGATGCGCAGGCCGCGGTCGGTGTGGTCCATCAGGCACTGGGTCATCACCACATTTTTCACGCCGCCGCTCATCTCGCTGCCAATAACCAGGCCGCCATGGCCGCGGTTCAGGTTGCAGTTGCGGATGGTCACATTTTCGCAGGGGGTATGCATCACAGTGCCAAGGAAGAGTTTGCCGGACTTGAGGGCGATGCAGTCATCGCCAACATGGATGTAATCACCGATGATGTTCACATTCTTGCAGCTTTCGGGGTCAATGCCGTCGGTGTTGGGGCTGTCGGCACGGTTGTGGATCTGCAGCTGCAGGATGTTCACCCCGTCCGAGTAGGTGGGGTGGATGGTCCAGGAGAAGCTGTTGCACACCTCCACACCGTGCAGGGTCACATTCTTGGCTTTGCTGGTAAAGAAGAGCCGCGGCCGCCAGGCGACAAGTTTCACCTTGATGTGCTGGTACCAGTCGCCGTTGTCGGCGTTGGCGTTGATGCAGCCTTCGCCGGTGATGGTCACATTTTCGGCATTGATGACATTGATCAAACCGGCAAAGCAGTCCAGCGGGTTTCCCTCCCAGCCGCCGAGATAGGCTTCGTGCTGTTCATCGGCGCAGGGCAGCACACCGGGCAGGATGGGATATTCGCGGCGGTCGGTGCCGCCCAGCAGGGTGCAGCCTTTTTCCAGGTACAGGGTGGTGTTGCTGCACAAAAACAGGCTCTGGGTGCGGTAAGTACCGGCGGGCACATACACCGTGCCGCCCGGCGGGCAGGTGGAAAGCGCAGCCTGCAAAAAGGCGGTGTTGTCGGTCACGCCGTCATTCACCAGGCCATAGCGGGAAGCGTCTACAAAAAAGCTTTCCGCCGCGGTGGCAAAGTCCAGTGTACCGGTATCGCCATCAGTGGCAAGCACTTCCAGGTGGTAGGTTTTGCCGGGTTCCAGGCTGAACACGCTGAACACGTTGGTGCAGCAGGCTTCCAGCACAGTCTGGCCGTTCAGCTGAACCCGGAACGGGGCAGGGGCGGTATAGCAGGTGTTGTTTTGCAGCTCAAAACAGGCGCTGCGGGTACAGGCACGAACGAGAGCGAGTTTCATACGATAATTTCCTCCATAAAAGATGAAAAAAGTTTTGAAATTCAACAAGAAATGTGTTAATATGAAATAAATCAACAAAATTGAAGCGCGTTCTGCCCTAAAACTGGCAAAAATGCTTGGGCGGGGCGTGGCGGGAGGTTTGAACAGGATGGTCAAGGAATATACCTATTCCCCCCATGTGGACTTTTATATCGATATGATCGACCGCGAGCATAGCTACGATATGGGAAGTTTCCACACACACCACAAATATGAACTGTATTATGAAGTGGAAGGCGCGCGGCGCTATTTTATTGAGGATTCCGCCTATATCGTCAATGCAGGCAATGTGATCCTGATTGGGGAAAACCAGATCCACAAGACGGGTTCGGTAGGGGATGGCCCCACCAGCCGCATTGTGTGCAATTTCAGCCGCGAGTATCTGCAGGAAATCAGCGGGGCTTTCCCGGAGATTGACCTGTTCAGCTTTATGAGCGAGGAGAATAACCACCTGCTGAGCAACATCACGGTTAAGCAGCAGAACTATATCTACTCCATCCTGCAGCAGCTGATCCAGATGCAGGACGAAAACAACCCCGAAAGCGCTGTGACCCGCAAAATGCTGCTGGCCACGCTGCTGTTGCAGCTGAAAAAGATGTGCGAAAACCAGCATGAGCTGGGGGGCGACAGCGGCCGGGTGACCAACCGCATCGTCAGCCAGATCCAAGGCTATATTGCGGAGCATTACGCCGAGAAGCTGACCCTGACAAGCATTGCCAATCAGTTCTACATCAGCCCGTATTACCTCAGCCGTCTGTTCAAAAAGACCATCAACCTGAGCCTGATCGAATACATCAACGGCGTACGCATCAAAGCGGCGCAGAACATGATCGAAAAGACCAACGAAAGCATTTCCAGCGTGGCGGAAAAGACAGGCTTTATGACAAGCGCGCATTTCCGGCGGGTGTTCAAAGATGCCACTGGGCTTTCGCCCCAGCAGTACCGCCAATATTTCAAGCGGGTAAACAAACCGGAAAAATAAGGCCAAAAATGTTACAGCACAAAACCACAACCCCCGGCGGCTGCCAACAGGCAGCCGCTTTTGTTTTGCCCCTAACGGATAAGCAGGGCAGGGGAGAGCGATGCAAAGGGATCAGCAGAAAAGGCACCATCATGTGCCGGAATACAGCGGAAAGCCGAAAGCTTTTTTATTCCGGCTGCATCCTGAATATTAGAAACGGCCAAAAGCGAGAAAAGCCAGTGGCCGGAGTTTTCAAAATAAAAGCTGCCCGGTACCCCTTTTGCAGCGGTACGGGGCAGCCTGTGTGGTGGTTTGGGCGCAAAAAGATCAAAAGTTTTGGAAAAAACTTGAAGCTTAGGGCAATACCGCATAATTCTAAGTGCCGATACGGCGAGCGAGGTGCGGCA
>ERZ857951.3528-NODE-3528-length-11629-cov-2.883532_pt1 | contig 11629 bp, 8 predicted proteins | sample MGYA00519759_ERZ857951 | MGnify/ENA primary metagenome ERZ857951 (study PRJEB31778, sample SAMEA3449377) | human gut metagenome | biome: human gut; feature: human-associated habitat; material: faeces | place: United Kingdom | collected 2010/2012 ... | reverse complement strand
TTCTAAAGAATACTCCCCACCTTTCGGAACAATCAAGGTATTAAAAACCAAAGAATCTTCCATTCCTGTCTCATTTACATGATAGGAAACTTTCCCCGTCACCGTGTCATTCACAATCTCCACGCCCGCATTTTCCGAGGAATAAACTCCTTGATGCTCGTTTAACGCTAACCGTACTCCCGTTCCCAAACGCAATTCCGCCTGTAACCTACCGGGTTTTATCACTTCAGCACGTACAATTTTTTCCTCCGGCTCCGGACGGGTAGCGACATAAACCAAAGAAACACCCAATACAAACATGGCCGCATATTTACAAACCGACAATACCCATTTTCTACCCCTTTTCGGTTGTATTTTCCGCCAAGCGTTATCCACGTCATAACGATGGGAGCCCAATCCGTGCATGGCCTGCCGGATTTCGAATTGTTGTTGCAATATCTTTTTTTCCTCCTGAGATAGCTCTCCTTCCTCCGGCCTTCGCCACAGAGAAGTCAAACGCTCCCAATTATTTTCCAGAAAATCGTTCATTTCGTATCTATTTTCCTATACGACAATCATCCTTCAAAAGAAGGTGAGTTAAAAATGAACTTTTTTCAAAAAAATATCACACATAAAAAAACAATCTGATTACCAAGAGTAATATCTCCCATCAATCCTTATCCTTGCAAAGCTATAAAAAGCAACACGGGAGACTGTTCTCCACCTACCCTAGCTCGAATATCCCGATACGCTTTCATCACGTGAGACTTTACGGTATTCACCGATATTCCCAATTCATCCGCAATCTCCTTGTATTTTTTTCCGTCTAAACAACTCATTGTGAATACCGTCCGACATTGCGCAGGTAAAGTTTGCAAAACCTCTTTTATTTGCTCCACACGTTGCATCTCCTCTTCCGAGTAACCGGAATTTTGTAGATCTTCAATAAACGCCATCAATGACGCCCCATGTTTTCGCTCTATCATTTTATGTTTCAACACATTTAAAGCCCGGAAACGTACCGAAGTAAAAAGATAAGATTTCACGGACTCCTGCACCTGAACCTCCTGCCGACTTCTCCAGAGATACGTGAAAAGATCCTGCACCACGTCTTCTGCCTCCGCCTGATCACCAAGAATCATGACTGCATAATCGCACAATGGCATATAGAACATTCTAAACACTTGTTCAAATGCCCCTTGGTCTCCATTCTTTATTTTAGCGAAAACTTCTTCCATGATACAATTCTCACCACTCATGGAGACAAACTTATATAAAAATCCGGATTCTCGAACAATCAGATGGAAAAAATAATCCAAAATAATATCACGAATATACGATATCCACTAGAATAATTATTTGGCACAACTAGACACACGTAACAAACTCCAAGAACAGATCCTACAAAATTACCAAGTTGTTCACCTAGGCACATTATACAAAATCAGAACTTCAAGAGCATATTGAAAAGGCGATCTGTCAACTTCTTCTCCAATATCAAAAGATTTTCCTAATGAATCGTTTCGGATGGCAAAAACATTCTCCAGATTGTCGAAAAACAAAAAGTCGTGCTTTCCCCAAAATAAAGCACGACCTTTTCAAAATTCAACTAAACTCAAGCTACAAATTAACTATTTTCACATAAGTTTCCCCGAATCTGTTGATAACTTCAACTTTAATCTTTTTTGCCGTAACCGAAGGTTTGACCCGGAATAAATGATCGGTTCTATAAACCTTCACTCTACCAGAATCCAGAAAATCCTGATCTATATCCGAAAATTGTTCCATATCTCCCTTTAAAACACCGTCTTCATACCATCTCACTTTATAGGAATTATCCCAATCCCAAACATTGGCAACGACATATTCAGGTTGAGAATCGAACTCACCAGGCCTGTACACCTTAAATTGATAATCTAAATCATGCCCGGTTGATTTAAAATGCCATTGGACATTATTCCCGTCAACCTCAACACTCATAAATCCATTCGGGGTTCCACATCGACTCGCATTTCCCTGCCAGTGGAATCCACATACTGCCCCCACATTATGCTCGTAAATATTTTCCGCCAGAATCTCATTTTTATGAAAATGCGTATGCCCGGAAAAAATATGTACATTATAATCTTTGAGGACATCCAATACTTGCTTGGAATTTGCAATATTAAATATAGGAGCATGTACGTTTAAAAATACAGTCGTTCCGGTTTTCACGTAACTCAAATCTTTCTTCAGCCATTCCAACTGTTCTGCCGTTAATTGTGTATAATACTTTTTATCCCCTAAATACTCAATATCTTTCATACAAATAACATGAATATTCCCGATATTCAAAGAATAATCAGTCGGTCCAAAGAAAGCCTCGTACGTTTGTTCGCCATAACCTTTCGTTTTATCAAGAGTCCGGCCAGCCTCTGCATACCGTTTATCAAAATCATGATTCCCTATAACATGCATCATCGGAATATTCCATGATGCAACGGCACTGGTATACAACGGGTATAAATGTAATGCATCACTCACGATATCCCCCTCGACAAAACCATAAACCTCTCCTTTTATTGTACTCAAAAATTTTTTCACGTCGGGTACTGTCTCCGAAAAAACGAACAAAATGAAAATCATCTTTAGGTTGGGGATCAGAAAAAACCAGATACGTGAATTTCCCTGTAGCCTGTTCCCTTTTTTTCAAAATAAAATCATACGAAGTAGACAAATTTTGCTTTTCAATTGGCTTGTAAAATTCTATCAAATTAAGCTCGTTAACCGGTACATGACAATTAGAAGGCACGGTAATCCTGACATAACGGCATTTAGCAGTATCGGTAAGCAAATGATATGCCCCTTTTTGATCGGTAATCGTAAAATTTATACCATTATTTACAATAACCCCCGGAATAGGACGATGTTGTAAATCCATCACTTTACCCTTTATGTTTACTTCCGTCTGACCAACAGCACAAAAACTAAACATACTGATCCAAGAGAACAATAATAATTTCAATGTTTTCATCATTCTAAAACTTATTACGTTATATAACAATCTATCACTTATTACGCTTTAACAAGCTTGATTTGCTTGAATATTTTAATTAACAGTTCCGGTTCTTTTGTTGAAGCCAGACTTTTCTCCAATTGAGTTGTATCGTCTTCATATAAAAGCGTGTTCGCACAGTCCAGCACGTGACTCAGTAAACGAATGGCTTCCTCTCTCGTTACATTTTTTTTCTTGACTGCTTTCACGATATATTTATTTATCTTATTAACAGCATGATAAATAGCTGGTTTGGCAAATTCTACTGTCGTGCTGGAAAAACCGACATTCTGATCGTATGTACGAGTGTAATTAGCTTGAAATCTACTCCACTTTTCCGTACAAGGCTCTCCCAAATAATGAGGTATTTCAAATGCTACCTTACTCGTCGTTTCATATACATGATACACGTATTTTTCTTTTTCAGTTTTCTCAGAACCAGCCCCGGTATGTACAAGGGATTCCTTTCCTGAAATCGCATTTAACGCCTGACCAAAACCACAATAAGGATATAACAATCCTAAAACACAAATAATAATCACTCTTGTATTCATATTCTATTTTTATTGTTGCCAAATAAGTTTTATCGTCAAATCATCGCCTCCCATAGACTCTTTCGCAGCCTGATAATTTTTCATATTTGTTCTCTGTAAAACAGACGGATATTTAAAACGACGGGGAATTTCCTGATCTTTGGGAATACCGTCCCCCTTAGGAATTGCGGGTAAACCCGTTCGATTATATTCAAACCATTGCTGATAATCACAAAAATACAAGGCGAAATATTTTTGCAGCATAATTCTTTCCAAGGTCCCGTCATAGCCTGCTACCGGATTATTAAAATACCCTTCCGGAATTTCACCTCCCCACTGTTCGATAGAAGCTCTTACCCCGTTTTCATAAGCTATCCGTTCATCTAATGTTACGATGCCTTTCTGGGCCAATTCGGCCTTAATCAATTCCAACTCTGCATAAGACATTAATGGTAATTTCATCGGGGCAACGGCCAGTGCCTTATTGGGAGTCGAAGCCTTTCCTGCCGGTTGTATAGCAAAACCCGCAGGCCACCCGATGTAGTCATCCTTCTGTTTAGACACGAACAAAGGAAGTCTCGGATCATTCCATGATTTCAACGTGTTAACAAGAAATTCCGAACAAGCCCGATAAGAAGTAAAATCATTAGCCCTATTAAGAGGAGCCTCCTGGGGATAAACCCCGGAAATCTCAACTAATGCCGCATCGCTATTAGACTCAAATACAGGATACATTTCAGGGGTATTGATCATTTTTTGTATTTCACTTCTAGCATCATATTCCGCGACATTCAACATTTTCAGAAGAACACGCAAGCGCAACGAATTACAAAATTTTTTCCATTTGAGAATCCCCTCGCCGTCGACCGTCTTGTAAAGCATATCTCCCGAAGTATTATACTTCAGACTACCAGATACATCAAACAAAATATTAGCCGTTTCCAATTCTTGTAATATATTTTTATATATGGCCAGTTGTTTATCGAAAACCGGATAATATAATTGCTCGTCTCCGCGACATGCCTCCTCCATCGGTACATCCCCGAAAGCAGAAACTAACACATCAAACATATAACTTTGTAATACTTTAGACACAGCCTGATAATTGACCTCTCCAAGTTTTTCAGCCTCTTTTTCCATAGCTTTCGCATTTGCCAACCATTGATAATAAGTACTCCAGCTACCGTCACCTTCACTATCAGAAACATACCACCAGCCTATATCATTCGTATTACGATAAGAAATAATGTTTCCCATCAACTCGTAAGTATAGTTATTAAAACGTTTCCAGCTAAAAGAAGATACATTATACAAGATCGGATCGAGAAACGAACCAGGATTAGCTTCATTAAGTCGAGTCGGGTCCGTGTTCAACTTCTCGAATGGAGTACATGCTGAAAACAGTCCTCCTATAAAAATTCCTCCCAATAAAATATTCCGAATACTTTTTTTCATGTACGTATTATTTTGTCAGATTAAAAACTCACATTTAAACTTACACCCATTGAACGGGTCGTGGGTAAAGAACCAGCCTCAACACCAGGCACGATATTTCCACCATTCAGAGCCCCAGTTTCCGGATCGAATACCGGGTAATCCGTAAAACAGAAAAGATTTCTCCCGTACAAAGCGATCGATGCTGAACTTAACGGGGTTTTTCGCAGTTGTCTTTTCGTAAAAACATATTCCAAACGAACTTCCCGAATTTTTAAAAATGAAGCATCAAACAAGTTCGTTTCCACGTTCTCCACTTTATAATACTCGCCATAATACACTTGTGCCGTAACAGGTTTCGTGTTCGGGGTATAAGATCCATCCGAATTTGCGACCACGCCCGGGGCAATGATATACGTTCCACCCATCGGTAGCAAACCAGCTTGAGCTAAACGGGAATCATCACCGGAAATATAAAGAGGTGTGCCAGGTAAACGCCCGTTCAAAGTAGCTTTACTTTTCCCTTGAATACCTAATTTTGCATTTGTTGTTGAATATATTTTTCCTCCATGTTGTCCGTCAAGTAATATACCAAGAGTGAAATTTTTATACTTGAACTCGTTGTACCAACCAGCCTTCCAACCGGGATAAGCACAACCTACATACTCAATCTCATCCGTTGTTACAGGAAGTCCGGAAGCATCGACAATCACCTGTCCATCCGTCGTCCTTTTCAATTTATATCCCCAAATATCACCAATCGTTCCGCCAACTCTCCCGATAATAGAAGCACCTCCGATCTTACTGATCAACTGGTTTTCATCTGCACTTTTTGATAAAGACAAGATCTTATTTTTATTCTTCGACCAGTTGACCCTACTCGTCCATCTGAAATCATTTGTAATCACAGGAATAAAATTTAATGCCACTTCGAATCCCATATTCTGCACGGTTCCCGAATTTATTGTCGCTTTGGAATAACCGGTTGTCGGGTCCATAGGGGCATCCAAAATCTGATTCTTTGTCCGGTTGTAATAATACGCGAAGTCTACATTCAAACGGTTTCCAAATGTCCTTATATCCATTCCAACCTCATAATTGGTTGAAATCTCAGGTTTAAAATCAGCATTAAACAAAGTCGTCGGGAGTTTTACAGAACCGGCAAAATTAGTCGTCTCGTAATACCGAGAAGTTTTATAAGGATCAGTATCATTTCCGACCTGTGCCCATGAAGCTCTTAACTTCAACAAGTTAATTTCCCGAGGCATATTAAACCATTCATTAAATAAAACACTTGCCGAAACAGAAGAATAGAAAAAAGAATTATTCCTTTCCGGTAAAGTCGAAGACCAATCGTTCCGTCCACTAATATCCAAGAATAACTTATTTTTATAAGCAAGATTAGCCGTGAAATAAACACTATTCACCCTTTTATTAAGAATCTTCTGATTAAATTCAATGGCTGAAATCGCATTCGCAAGTTTATAAACACCAGGGGTGATTAACCCGTTGGCAGCATTAGATAACATATCCAATTTAGAGGTCATCATGTTACCTCCCACAGCAGCATTCAGCGTAACTCCATCAAGGAAACTATTGTGATACGTCAATAAAATATCACTATTCAATTCATAATTGAATATATTTTGCTTTTTAAAATACCCTTTGGGATAAATCACATCACTCATCGGACGGTGCTGTTCACGCATATCTATCTCCATCTGCAAAGCCGAACGAACCATAAAATCAAAATGATTACTGAGTTTCAAATTAGCTGAAATCATGGATATAGTCGCATGCTTTTCCGTCGGGTTCAACGACTCGTACAAAGTCACGTATGGATTCCCGATAAGCTTGCTGAAAGGTTGTAATTGAGTAACATTTTCCTCTCCCTTTTTCCACATCGGGCGATACCAATCCAAATTAACATTGGGATTCTGAAAAATCAAAAAATAAGAGATCGAATTACTACTATAACCTAATGCCGGAAGATTATCACTCTGTCGCCACGTATAACTGGTCCGGTAATTAACGCTCAACAACCTGGAAACCTTTTGCATACCGGAGATTGTTGCCGTAACACGTTCAAATCCCGTGTTAGGAAGAATCCAGTTATTTTTCATATATGTTAAAGATGCCCTCAGTGATCCCCTATCATTTTTCCCCGAAACGGCGAGAGAATTCGTGGTCGTATACCCCAAACGGAATAGGTCCTTGCGGTTATCTTTATAAGCTCTCCACGGAGTTGCATTATCTCCTCGGTCTTGTTTTCCCTTATCATACTGATAAAACAACTGATTTTCAAATCTCGGCCCGTAAGCGCTACTTGTCCCGCTTGTTCCACTGATTGAACCATCTGGGAAATCCCCGTAGGAATAGTATTGTTGTCCCTCGTAAACACTACCTTCTGGCCCTATATTACTTGGTTGTCCTTGTCCGAATTCATATTGATAATCCGGCCACATTAACACATTTTCAATACTCGTGTTTGACGTGAAAGTAACTCCTAATCTTTTTTCCTGTTCATTTCCATTTTTGGTGGTAACCATTATCACCCCATTAGCTGCACGGGAACCATATAAAGCGGTTGCACTGGCTCCTTTCAAAATCTGGATACTCTCAATATCCTCCGGATTCAAGTCTGAAAAGCCATTTCCAAAATCTATTGAGGCTTCTCCGGATGCACTTTGCGCATTTCCCGTGTTAATCATGGGGGCACTCATGGGAACCCCGTCCACGACAATCAATGCATTGTTTCCCCCTTGATTCAACGAAACATCCCCGCGCAATGCTATTCTCGTAGATCCTAATGGTCCTCCCGAAGAATTAATACTAAGCCCGGCCACCTTTCCAACCAAACCTTGTGACCAGTTAGAAGAAACCGCACGCATGATTTCATTTCCATCAAGTTTACTTGTCGAATACCCTAATCCTCGTTCATTTCTTTTAATCCCCAATGCCGTTACAACGACATCATTCAAGGCAACGTTTTTTTCATTCAACCGGATGATCCACTCAGTATTCTTCCCGTGATAAGAAACAATTTCTGTCTCGTATCCCAAATAACTGAAGACAATCTTATCCGTAGTTTTAAGTGTTTTCGGAGATTTAAGAATGAACTTTCCATCGGTATCCGTAACCGTTCCTAGAGTTGTGCCTTTTACAGACACACTAGCACCAACAAGCGGTAAATCATTTATATCAACCACCTTCCCTTTAATAACTGTTTGTGCTTGAACAGTCATAGCCATCAGACTAAATAAAAGAATAAAACTTTTCTTTAAAATAAACACCATAGACAACATTTTTAATTTTTTGATGCACGAAAGTATGCGCACAATGTTTCAATAGTGTTACATCACAATTAAGAATAGATTTTATTTTACAATCACCAGATCCATTTATCAACCAAAATAGGGCCATTCAGACATAGTCCCAACAATATACATCAAAATAGGAAAACCTATCAATGCCTAATGATCATACTTGCTGATTTGGAAAACAAAACGAATTGATTAAAATTTAAGAGGGTATGGACAGAAAATCCATTAGAACGAGAATAATTTATACCTCTTACAATTTTTCAAGAAAATATAGTGTAAAAAAATACCTGCAATCACTTAAACGAAAATGCGTTTAAGCAATTGCAGGTAAGAAGTTTTAATATCTTCTATTTGAATTATAACCTCCGCGACTTCCGCCACCTCTGTTATATCCTCCGCGACCTCCACCGTTTGATCTTTCTTCTCTCGGTTTAGCCACGTTAACGTTAATTACCTTACCGTCATATTCAGCACCGTTCAACTCATCGATTGCTTTTTGTCCCATAGCATCATCTGAGATTTCAACAAAACCGAAACCTCTTGATCTACCTGTTTCACGATCCATAATAACTTTAGCTGAAGTAACTTCACCGTATTCAGCAAACAAAGTTTGCAAATCAGCGTCATCAACGCCATAACTTAAATTTGAGATGTAAATGTTCATCAAGTACAAATTTTAATTGATTAATAAATTACGATTGAGATTGCACAATGAAAGAAAGTCTACTTAACGATACAAATACATGCTAGGAAAGTGATTTAAATACAATGGATTCAACTCAATCTGGGACAAAGGTACTCTTTATTTTGGATATCCAACTATATTTCCCTGTTTTATTTGTTAAATATTTGATCATTTTCTTTACATTGATTACTTTCGTCGAAATTTAATCTAATCCTTAGCATGAAAAATACATTCATTACCACGCTCTTATTATTAACCGTCGTATTTTGCTCTGCCCAAGAGAAATACGTTCCTTCACAAGAAAACCTTATCAACCGGGAATGGTTCCGGGATGCCAAGTTCGGTATGTTCATCCACTGGGGAATATACAGCATGCTGGCTGACGGCGAATGGGTGTTAACTAATAAAAGCTTGAACGAGGCGGAGTACCAAAAACTGGCTGACGGGTTCTACCCCTCCAAATTCAATGCCGACGAGTGGGTCCGCATCGCCAAGGACGCCGGCATGAAATACATCTGTTTTACCTCCCGCCATCACGATGGATTCTCGATGTTCGACACGAAACAATCAGATTACAATATTGTCAAGGCTACCCCTTTCAAACGGGATGTTATCAAGGAATTGGCCGAGGCCTGCCAGAAACACGGGCTTAAATTATTCTTCTACTATTCCCATATTGACTGGCACCGTCCGGATTATTATCCGTGGGGACGCACGGGACGGAATACGGGTCGTACCCCTTCCGGCACGTGGGAAGATTACTTGAAATTCATGGATGCCCAGTTAACCGAATTACTTACCAATTACGGCCCGATCGGTGGTATCTGGTTCGACGGTTGGTGGGATAAACCCGATGCGGACTGGCAACTGGAAAGACAATACACATTGATCCACCGCCTTCAACCGGGATGCCTGATCGGGAATAACCATCACAAAGCCCCTTTTGACGGGGAAGATTTCCAAATGTTCGAACGGGATCTACCGGGACAAAACAAAGCCGGGTACTCTGCCGATGCAGAAATCAGCGCCCTACCGTTGGAAAGCTGCGAGACCATGAATAACACGTGGGGCTACAACATCAACGACCGAAATTTCAAATCCACGAAACAACTCATCCACACGCTGGTGGGTGCCGCCGGGAACAATGCAAACTTATTATTAAACGTGGGCCCCCGTCCGGGTGGAGATTTCCCCGAAGGATCAGTTACGCACTTGAAAGAAATCGGAGAATGGATGCGCACCTATGGTGAAACTATCCAAGGAACCCGTGCCGGAACCATCCCTCACCAAGACTGGGGAGTCACGACCCAAAAAGGAAATAAACTCTACGTTCACATTCTAAATTTGAATAAAGACCAGCTTTTACTCCCGATCACCAATAAAAAAGTGAAGACCATCGTGCATTTCAAGGACAAAACTCCGGTGAAATACACCAAAACAAAAGAAGGAATCTTGCTACAACTGGGAAGTGTCCCCACGGACATAGATCATGTTGTTGAAATCACTTACCGATAATAGCGGTCAAAAAACCTGTTCATCGGAAAGAATATAACATGGGATTACCCCTAAGCTCCCCTTGATTCATGATTGGGCTATCCTTTCGCTATATCATAAACATAGCATCAACATAACAATAACACAGCATAAGCACATTCTTATATTTATGTCGTGTTATTGTTATGCCAAAAGAGTACCTTTGATGTAACGCAAAGATAGCCCAAGGAATAAGAACGATGAAACCAAGAGGCGATCAATCTATTCTAAATCTAGTCCTTTGCCGAATATCTTGTGATGAGGCCCCGATCATCACCGTGAACCATCCCGGCTCAACCCGCCAGTTCAACGAGGTGTCAAGCACTCGTAAATGTTCTTCTGTAAGGACAAATTCAACCCTCCGGGATTCTCCCGAAGTCAAATGAACCCGTTGAAAAGCCTTGAGCTGCATGAAAGGAGTAACCACCGATGCCTGTTCGTCCCGCAAATACAATTGAACCACCTCATCTCCGGCACGTCCTCCCACATTCTTCACATCTACCGAAACCCGAACCGAATCCCCCTCGACACGCACATCAATTCCCTCGTAAACAAAAGTCGTGTAACTCAACCCGAACCCGAAAGGATATAACGGGGCAGCAGTTCCCTCCACATAATCATGTCGTTCGGCAGATTTATGATTATAATACACGGGTAATTGACCCACGTGACGAGGATAAGACAAGGGGAGCCTCCCGGCAGGGTTATAGTCCCCGAACAACACGTCCGCAATGGCCCGACCACCCTCACCGCCCGGATACCAAGTCGTTAAGATCGCCGGGATATGTTCCGCAGCCCAGTTCAACTCCAAGGGACGCCCTTGAACCATGACCAGCACGACGGGCCTACCCGTGGCATATAACGCTTTCAATAATTCCACTTGCTTGCCCATCAGCGACAAACCAATCCGGTCAAACCCCTCTCCTGACTCCATATCACTCACCTTGCGTTCATTCGCAACGGCAGCCCCTGTCTCCAAAAAATCCGTTTCAAAATCTCGTGCGCTAGAGCCCCCCAAAACCACCACAACAACATCGGAATTTTTTGCAGTCTCACAAGCCTCCCCGATCGCCGGGTCCAACGTGTCCCGCACAGCACACCCTTTCAC
>ERZ857951.3521-NODE-3521-length-11659-cov-3.063857_pt1 | contig 11659 bp, 8 predicted proteins | sample MGYA00519759_ERZ857951 | MGnify/ENA primary metagenome ERZ857951 (study PRJEB31778, sample SAMEA3449377) | human gut metagenome | biome: human gut; feature: human-associated habitat; material: faeces | place: United Kingdom | collected 2010/2012 ... | reverse complement strand
GATAAATCCTGCCGAGAAGTTGACACCGATTGCGCCGCCGCATTCTGCGATAGCACGAATCATCTCATCGGTCAGGTTGCGGGAATGTGGGGTCAGGGCACGGCAGTCGGAATGGGAAGCCACAAACGGTTTGTGGTTTTCCTTGCAGATGCGCACAACATCCCAGAAGCCGCCGTCGGACAGATGGGAAACGTCGGCAATGATGCCCATGCGGTTCATCGCATCAATCATCTCGCAGCCAAAGGGTTTAAGCGGCAGTGCCATCTTTTCCGGGTCAAAGGAATTTGGATAGCCCAGGCAGTTTTCATGGTTCCAGGTAATAGAAATCAGACGGATTCCCATTTTGTACATCTTTTCCAGACCTGCCAGCGTGCCGTTGATTCCGTTTCCATCCTCTGCGGTCAGGAAGCAGGAAATCTTGCCTTCCTTTTCGTTGCGGAGCATATCGTCCAGGTTGCCTGCAAAGGCAGCATAATCGCTGTATTTTTCCAGATTTTTATAGAAGCATCCCGACAGTGCATCCATAAAGTCGGCATCACTTGGTTTTTTCATTCCCTTTGCCAGAAAACTTTCCTCCGGCATCAGGCACATTGCATAAAACTGCGCGGTAAAGCCGGCTGCCTTCAGGCGCTTAAAGTCTACCGCTTTATTGTTTTCGTACAGGTCGATCTCTTCCCCGTATCCTGTTCCCAGCAGTGTGTCGCAGTGCATATCGATCATTTTCAAGACAAATCCCTCCAAAATAATATAATTTTGTCTAAAAACATTTTACGCTTAACATTCCTTTTAGTCAATAGTTAATAAAAATTTTGTTTTTGTTCAACTTTTTTAAAAAAGCTTTTGTTTTTTATCAAAACTGTTTAAAAAGCCAAATGTGTCTGCTTTATTCTTTTATTTTCAAATGCAAATTTTACGATAGCAGCGAAAATATTCATCTGTTTTTCAAGAATATAATATCCCTTACAAGGAATTTTTAGCAAAGCGGCTCTCCCAAATCCAGACTGCGAATCCTGCGTCGCAACGGCAGAACGCTGGCTGCCGACACATTGAATCCATCCACGCCGGTTCGGATAAACCAGCCTAACATCCGCTCATCGTCCGCCATGTCTCCGCTGACCGTCACCTTGATTTCCGCCGTGTGTGCAGCATCAATCACCATTTCAATCATCCGCATCACCGCCGGGTGCCGGGTGTTGTAGTAGCTGTTCACCCGTGGATTCTGTCGGTCCACCGCCAGCGCGTACTGCACCAGGTCGTTGGTATCAATGTGGAAAAAATCAACCTTTTCTGCAAGCTCCCGACTTAGAATCACGGAGGCAGGTGTTTCGATGACCAGTCCAACGCGTACCTGCGGGTCAAATTCCATCTTATCCCGCTTCAATGATTCTCTTGCAGCCTGTAAATGCCGCAAAATTTCCTCCAGCTGCTCTACACTATCCACCATCGGGAACAGGATGCTGACCGGACCATAGCAGGCTGCCCGATAGATTGCCCGCAGCTGGGTCTGAAACATCTGCGGCATGGCAAGGCAGATGCGGATAGAGCGAAATCCGAGGGATGGGTTCATCTCCGGTTTGTTCTTCGGCAGCTCGGTCAGCTTGCGTGCGCCAAAGTCCAGCGTGCGGATGACCGTCCGTTTTCCCTTCATCTGCCGGATGACCTCGCGATAGGCGTTCACCTGCTCCTCTTCGCCGGGCAGTCCATCCCGCTTCAGGTAAAGGAATTCGCTGCGCATCAATCCCAATCCGTCCGCATCACTGCGGATGACCTGCTCGATGTCCAGCGGCTCGGTGATGCTGGCAAAAATTTTCACCTCTCTGCCGTCAATGGTGCGGTTGGGCTTTCCAATCAGATGATTAAGTCCCTGTAGCCGCTCCTGCTCTCTGCGCTGCTTCTCTTCCAATCGGTGCAAAGTAGCCGGGTCCGGGTCGATGTACAGTCTGCCGGTGTAGGTATCCACCGCTGCCAACAGTCCCTGGCAGCTGCGGTCCAAGCCTTCTCCCACGCCCAGCAGATACGGAATGTTGCGGTCACGGGTGATAATCGCTGCATGGGAATTTTCTGAGCCGGATTTGGTCACAAACGCTAAAACCTTATCACGCGGCAGCTGGATGACCTCGCTGGGCACCAGCTCATCGGATGCCAGGATGGACGGGTATTCCGGCACAAACAGCTCCACCTTCCCATAGGTCAGGTTGCTGATCAAGCGATGCGCCACATCTTGGACATCGATTGCCCGCTGCTGCAAATATGGGTCGGGGATGGAGGAAAACATCCTGTAAAAGGTTTCGGCTGCCTGCTGCACGGCATATTCTGCGCCGGTGTGCTGATTTTTGATTAACTCCAACACATAGCCGTTGAAATCCTGGTCCTCCAACAATAGATGGTGCGCCTGAAAAATCGCCGCATTCTCGCTGGAAATTTCCCGCAGCGCCAACTTGTGAAGGGTCTGCACCTGCATCACCGCCTGCTCTTTTGCCTGCCGGTAACGCTGCACCTGGGTCTGTGTGTCCTCTTGTGTCTGTTTTTCAACATGAAACAGCTGCCTCTCATAAAAGACCAGCTTCCCCACTGCGATACCTTTGTGTACTCCTGTTCCTTTTAAGGATAACATCTGTCCGCCTCCCCTCTGTTTGATGTATCTTCATTAAACCTCTTTTTTTACAAAACCGCAAGCGTTTTAGGCATTTTTGTAAAAACAGTTCATCTTATCCTTTCGTTTTTTAGCTATATTTCCCCGCATTTAGCTATTTGTATAAAATATTTTCCTCTTGCTTTTTATTTCTTATCCAAAATCCAACAAAATGAACTGTGTCTCCATTTGCTTTGCGTTAGCTATTGACAACTTTTTTTCCAGGGATTAAAATGTAAGCATAGGCTAACAACTGTATATATCCTATTTTCCTGATAGAGAAAGAGGAGGAATTGTTCTTATGACATTGGACTGTCTGAAACCCGGACAGAGCGGCGTAATCTCTGTTGTCGGCGGTCAGGGCGCACTGCGCAGAAGGCTGCTGGACATGGGTCTGACCCCCAAAACAAAGGTGAGCGTCCGCAAGGTCGCACCGATGGGTGACCCCATCGAGCTGTACCTGCGCGGCTATGTCCTGACCATCCGCGCGGAGGATGCTGCCAACATCGAAATCGGGGAGGTAACACAATGAGTCATCTTCTTGCCCTTGCCGGCAACCAGAACTGTGGAAAAACCACCCTCTTTAATGCGCTGACCGGCAGCAACCAGCACGTCGGAAACTTTCCGGGCGTAACGGTTGAAAAAAAAGAAGGCAGCATCAAAAAGTATAAGGATGCAGTTCTGGTGGACCTGCCCGGCATCTATTCCCTCTCGCCGTACACCTCCGAGGAGGTGGTCACCCGAGATTTTCTGGTCAAAGACCGCCCCGATGCCATCATCAACATCGTCGATGCCACCAACCTGGAACGCAACCTGTATCTGACCCTTCAGCTGATGGAGCTGAACATCCCGATGATCCTTGCGCTGAACATGATGGACGAGGTACGCGCCAGCGGCAACACTATCCACGTCAAAAAGCTGTCGCAGGAGCTGGGCATCCCGGTCATTCCAATCTCTGCTGCCAAAGGCGAGGGCATCTCGGACCTGCTGGACACCGTAATCAAAACTCTCAAGGGTGACAAAGCACTGCCGCGGCTGGATTTCTGCAAGGGAGAAGTGCACCGCGCCATCCACTCGATTGCCCACATCATCGAGGACCACGCACAGGCTGCCGGTTATCCCATCCGCTTTGCTGCCACCAAGCTGGTGGAGGGCGACGAACCAATGTTCAAAGCCCTGGATTTGGACAGCGGCGACATCCACATCATCGACCACATCGTCGAGCAGATGGAGCAGGATTTGGGCACCGACCGCGAAGCGGCTCTGGCAGATATGCGGTACAGCTACATCGAGCAGCTGTGTGCGCAGTGCGTCGTCAAACATCAGGAAACCCGCGAACAGCTCCGCTCGGAGAAGATTGACCGGCTGCTGACCAGCAAATATCTGGGCATCCCGATTTTCCTGCTGATTATGATGCTGATTTTCTGGCTGACCTTCTCGGTGCTCGGCGCTCCTTTGCAGGATTTGCTCAGCGGCTGGATTGACAGCTTCACCGCCTTTTTGGAGTCCTTCCTGGTGCGCAATCAGGTCACACCGTGGCTGATTTCTCTTCTTATCAACGGCGTCTGCGCCGGTGTCGGCAGCGTTCTTTCCTTCCTGCCCATCATCGTCCTGCTGTTCTTCTTCCTCTCTTTGCTGGAGGACAGCGGCTATATGGCAAGGGTTGCCTTTGTGATGGATAAGCTGCTGCGCAAAATCGGTCTGTCCGGTCGTTCCTTTGTTCCGATGCTCATTGGATTTGGATGTAGCGTTCCTGCTATCATGGCGACCCGCACCCTCTCCAGCGACCGCGATCGCAAAATGACCATCGTGCTGACCCCGTTCATGTCCTGCAGCGCCAAGCTGCCTATCTACGGCATGATTACCGCAGCCTTTTTCCCGGAGCATCCTGCCATCGTGATGGTTTCTCTGTATGTGCTGGGCATCGTGGTTGCCATCCTGTCCGGTCTGCTGCTGAAAAACACCATCTTTCAGGGCAACTCGGTCCCGTTTGTCATGGAACTGCCTGCCTACCGCCTGCCGGATGCCAAGAGCGTTCTGCTTCATATGTGGGAAAAGGCGAAGGACTTTTTGCACAAGGCGTTCACCATCATCTTCATCGCCTCCATCGTCATCTGGTTCCTCCAGAGCTTTGACTGGCGGCTCAACATGGTCAGCGACAGTGCCAACAGCATCTTAGCCTCTGTCGGCTCGATCATTGCACCGCTCTTTACTCCTCTGGGCTTCAACGACTGGCGCGCTTCCACCGCTTTAATCACCGGATTCACCGCCAAGGAATCGGTCGTCAGCACCCTGACCATCCTGACCGGCGCTTCCAGCGACGCACAGCTGAGCGCTATGCTGACCCAGATTTTCACCCCACTCAGCGCCTTCAGCTTCCTGGCATTCACCATCCTGTATATGCCTTGCGTGGCTGCTTTTGCCGCTTCTAAAAGAGAACTCGGCTCCATGAAGCAGGCGCTGCTCACCGCCGGATATCAGACACTGGTCGCCTACATCGCCGGCACCCTCATCTATCAGGTCGGCTCGCTGATCCTGTAAGGAGCTGATTCTCCTATCGTATTCTAACCCACCTGCTGCATACCGTTTGGCATCAGCAGGTGGGTTTTTGCAACCGGTGGTGCTCTTTCATTTTTGCGCAAACCTTTTCTTTTATCCCAATCGGCATTTTTCCAGATGGATGTATCCTCTTCTTTTGGGTAGACGGGCAGAAGCTCTTCTCTGGATGCTATCTCAAGCTCCGAAAGAAAAATAAAAAAACCAAAGCGACAGGTCGAAGTTTCTGCCTGTTGCTTTGGTTTTTTATTCGCCTGATACGGCACTTATCCCAGCGCCACATCCAGCACCATCATCAGCAAAAATCCACCCATTACGCCGAGAGTGCCGACGTTGGAATGTTCTCCCAGATGCGCCTCTGGGATCAGCTCCTCCACCACAACGTACATCATTGCACCCGCTGCAAAGCTGAGCAGCCAGGGCATCAGCGGCTGGATTCCTCTTGCTGCCAGCACCACCAGCACACCAAAGATTGGCTCGACGATACCGGAAAGCATCCCGTAGACAAAGCTCTTTCCCCGGCTCATCCCTTCCTGCCGCAGCGGCAGAGAGATGGCTGCACCCTCCGGGAAATTCTGGATGCCCATTCCAATCGCCAGAGCCATCGCTGCGGCATAAGCGCTGCTGTCGTTATGCTGGGCTGCCAGAGCAAACGCCAGTCCCACTGCCATCCCTTCCGGGATGTTGTGCAGGGTGACCGCCAGCATCAGCATGGTGCTGCGCTGCCATTTGGAATTCAGTCCCTCCGCCTGTTTGGCACCCGGATGCAGGTGCGGCAGCAAACTGTCGAGCAGCATCAAAAAGGCAACGCCCAGCACAAAACCTCCACCGGCAGGCAGCCATCCAGCAACACCTGCCGCCTGCGCCTCCTCCATCGCAGGAATCAGCAGACTCCAAACCGACGCAGCAATCATCACCCCTGCTGCAAATCCAAGAAAAATCCTCTGGATGTTGGCGCTGACCGCCTTTCTAAAAAAGAATACCATGGCTGCCCCCAAGGTCGTCATCAAAAAGGTAAAGCCGGTACCTCCGGCTGCCCAAGCAAGCGCATGACTCATAAAATCCCCTCCCCTTTACAGTTAGCATAAGCTAATTCATAGTTATAGTATACTGTATTTGTCCAAAAAAGTCAACTCTTCAGCTGATTTTCTCTTCATTATCAGCCACAATTATAAAAGCAAACAGGACAAGTTCTTCGGCACCAGTTAGTGCCGAAGAACTTGTCCTGTTGTAAAGGGAGAAAAGGTGGTGTATGTCAATTTTATAGAAGATTTCTAAAGAGAATGATTGCAAGCACGGTGCAGATATTCATCCAGCTCCTGCGGTGTGGACAGCTGCATTGCCTGCTCTGCCACCTGCTCTACCTGCTCCCGGTTCCATTCCGAGATGGTCTTTCTGGTTTTTAAAACCGAAGAAGCGCTGACGCTGAACTCATCCAAACCAAACTGCATCAGCAGCGGAATCAGCAGCGGGTCGGCAGCCGATTCGCCGCACATACCGACCGGGATCTTTGCCTGCTTTGCCGCATGGATGATTCCACGGATACTGCGCAGCACTGCCGGGTGCAGGGTAGTATACAGCTGCTCTACCTTGGCATTCCCGCGGTCCACCGCGATGGTGTACTGGGTCAGGTCATTGGTGCCGATGCTGAAGAAGTCTGCCTCCTTCGCCATCAGGTCGGCGGTCAAAGCAGCAGCCGGTGTTTCAATCATCACACCCAGTGCAATCTTCGGGTCGTACTCCAAGCCTTCGCGGCTCAACTCCTGCTTACATTCCTCCAGCAGACTGCGGGCTGCGCGGATTTCCTGCACGCCGGTGACCAGCGGCAGCATAATCTTGATGTTTCTCTCCTGCGCTCCCGCACGCAGCAGCGCACGCAGCTGGGTCTTAAAAAGCGGCTGTTCGCTCAAACAGTAACGGATGGCGCGCCAACCCAAAAACGGGTTCTGCTCGCTGCCCATCTTCAGATAGGAGACCTCCTTGTCTCCACCGACATCCAGCGTGCGGATGATGACCTCCTTGCCCTTCATCAGATGGGAAACACTGCTGTACGCTTCCAGCTGTTCCTCCTCATCCGGCATAGCCGGACGGTCCATGAACAAAAACTCGGTGCGGAACAGCCCGATTCCTTCCGCTCCGTTTTCCAGAGCAGCCTGTGCTTCCATCACGCTGCCGATGTTGGCATACAGCTGGTAGCTTCTGCCGGAGGCATCTGTGGTCGGCTTGTCCCGATAAATCGACAGCATCGCCTTCTGACGCAGCTGCTCCTCCTGGAGCTTGGTGTAGTGGTACAGCGTTTCCGCATCCGGCTCGGTCAGCACCTGACCGGTGGCACCGTCCACAATGGCAGTCTGTCCGTCAGTCAGCTGCTGCAAAGCATCCGGTATACCCAGCACTGCCGGTATCTCCAGCGCACGCGCTAAAATGGCAGAGTGACTGGTCTTTCCTCCAACCTCGGTGATGATGGCGCTTACATTTTCCTTTTGCAGACCGACCGTCATCGAAGGGGTCAAATCTTTTGCCGCCAGAACCGTTCCCTTTGGCAGCGAAGCCATGTCCACACTTTCTACACCCAGCAGCAGACGCAGCATCCGGGTTTTGATGTCCTCGATGTCGGTGGCACGCTGCTTCATCAATTCGTCCTCCACATTGGAGAACATCTCAATGTACATCTGGCAGACGGTGTCCACCGCGGCTTCAGCACAGCTTCCGCTTTGGATAGCATCCTCCATCTGGCTGACCATAAATGGGTCGGAGAGCATCATCACCTGTCCGCTGAGAATCTCCGATTCCTTCTGACCGACCCGCTGGCGGATGTCCTCTGCCATCCGCTGGGTCTTTTCGCAAAAGGTCTCCACCGCCTGTTTTAAACGAGCCTTTTCCTGCTCACGTCCCTGATACTGCACCTGGGAATAGTCCAGATTCTGCTCTCTGATGCAGATGACCTTTCCAATCCCGATGCCTGCCGAAGCGCCTACTCCTTTGAGCATAGCGTTTGCACCCCTTTCCCGTTTCTGCCGGATTACTCTCCCAGACCGGACTCTACCAGCGCAACTGCTGCCTTCAGGCACTCTTCTTCGTTGTCGCCGCTGCATTTGATTTCGATCTCGCTGCCCTGCTTGATGCAGGCTGCCATCAGGTTCATAATGCTTTTTCCGTTGATGTCCTTGCCGTTAAAGTTGATGCTAACATCGCAGCCGAAGGGGGTGACCTCCTTGATAAAAAGCTGCGCCGGTCTCATGTGCATTCCCATTGGATTGATTACCTTTACCTTTGCCGATACCATATTTTCATCCTGCCTTTCCAGATTTTCGCCGTCATTTCTTCTGACAGATTTTATTCTTCCACTTTATCTTTTTTCAATACGCCCAGCAGCAACATTCCAACCAGCGAACCGGCTGCCAAAGCGATGAGATAGCCAACCACATTTCCTACAACCGGGAAAACGAAGATGCCGCCATGCGGAGCGCGCAGGGTGCAGCCGAACAGCATCGACAGTCCTCCTGCCACCGCCGAACCTGCCACGCAGGATGGGATGACACGCAGCGGGTCTGCTGCTGCAAAGGGGATGACACCCTCGGTGATGAAGCACAGTCCCATGATGTAGTTGACAACGCCGGATTTTCTTTCCTCAGAGGTAAATTTCTTTTTAAAGAAGGTGGTTGCCAGAGCGACCGCCAGCGGAGGAATCATACCGCCAATCATAACCGCTGCCATCACATCATAGTTGCCGCTGGCAATCGAAGCGGTTCCAAATACATAAGCTGCCTTGTTGAATGGTCCGCCCATGTCGATGCTCATCATGCCTGCTACGATACAGCCAAGCAGAATCTTGCTGCTGCCGCCCATCGAGTTGAGAAAACCGGTGATGCCGGTATTGATTGCCGCCATGGTCGGGTTGACTGCAAACATGAACACACCAATCAGCAATACGCCGAACAGCGGGTAGATGAGAACCGGTTTGATACCTTCCATGCTTTCAGGAAGCTTGTCCGCCAGCTTTTTGATGCCCAGCACCAGATAGCCCGCTACAAAACCAGCCAAAAGCGCCGCCAGGAAACCGCCGGAGACTGCATTTTCACCACTGATGTTTGCAAAAGAGTTGCCCACCTTGGCAATATAGCCGCCTACGATACCGACTGCCAGACCCGGACGGTCCGCAATGCTGTATGCGATGTAACCGGCAAGGATTGGGAGCATGAAGTCGAAGGCGACCCCTCCCACCGTCTTAAAGAAGGCTGCCAGCGGGGTGTTCATGCCAAAGTTTGCCGGATTGATGGAGTAATCGTCCAGCAGGAAAGCAATCGCAATCAGGATACCGCCGCCGATAACAAACGGCAGCATATGGCTGACACCGTTCATCAGATGCTTGTACAGCTGTCTGCCAAAGCTTTCTTTGCCCTGTTCCTGCTGCTGTACAGCTGCCTTTTTCTCTTTTTCATAGACAGCCACCGTTCCGCTTTCAATCTGCTCAAGCAGCTGCTGCGGCTTGTGAATGCCATCCGACACCGGCACAAACAGCACCTTTTTCCCTGCAAATCGTGCGGTCTCTACATTTTTGTCCGCAGCCACAATGATGCCGTCCGCCTGCTCGATCTCCTGTGCGGTCAAACGGTTTTTCACACCGGCGCTGCCGTTGGTTTCCACCTTGATGGACAGGTTCATCTGCGCAGCCGCTTTTTCCAGTGCCTCTGCTGCCATATAGGTATGCGCGATACCGGTCGGGCAGGCGGTCACTGCCAGCACCCGATAGCCTGCTTTTTCTTCCACCGGCTTTTGCTCGGTGCCGCCGACCTCCTGCGGATACTTTTCCTTTTCAAATCGGTCGATTACTGCCATAAACTGCTGTGCATCTGCTGCGCTGCGCAGGGCTTTGACAAATTCTCCGTCCATCAGCAGGACCATCAGTCGGGAAAGAATCTCCAGATGCAGGTCGCCGTTGAGTGGTGCTGCAATCATAAAAAACAAATCGGAGGGCTGTCCGTCCATTGCACCGTAGTCCACGCCCTGTGTCAGTGTCATCGCTGCCAGAGAAGGAGCGCTTACTGCGTCTGATTTTGCATGGGGAACGGCGATGCCCTGCTCGATGGCAGTGCTGCTCATCTCTTCCCTTGCCAGAATCGCTTTTCGGTACGCCTCCCGGTCAGCAATGCAGCCGCCTGCCATTTGCAGCTCCACCAGCTTGTCGATTGCCTGCTCCTTGTCGGAAACCTGTGCACCCAACGCAATGCGGTCGGTGCTGAGTAAATCAATAATCCTCATGCTCTATCTCTCCTTTTTTATTTGAGCGTCTGATACAACGCCAAAACCTCTTCTCCTGTCGCCAGTTGGTCGGAAAATGCCGTAGCGCTTCCGGCGGCAGTTCCCATCTTCAAGGCAGTCCGGTAGTCCTTCGACTGCAAATATCCTGCTAAGAATCCTGCCACCATCGAATCTCCTGCGCCCACCGAGTTTTTGACGGTTCCTTTCGGCGCGTTGATTCGATGAAATCCGCCGGTCTCATCCAGCAGGATCGCTCCGTCGCCCGCCATCGAAATCAGCACGTTGCGCGCGCCCATCTGCTGAAGCCTGCCGGCATACTCCCGAATCTGCTCTTCTGTGTGAAGCTGCACTCCAAAGATTTCACCCAGCTCGATGTGGTTGGGCTTTATCAAAAACGGATGATATTTTAAGACGTTGCACAAAAGCTCTTTGGTGGCATCCACCGCTGCCAGAATTTGTTTGCCTTCCATCCGCTCCAGGATATTTTCATAGATGTCGCTGGGCAAACTGCTTGGGATGCTGCCCGCCAGCACCAGAACATCTTCTTTCTCCAGACGGTCCAGTCGTTCAAACAGCTGCTCCAGCTGCTCGCGACCGATTTTAGGACCCTGTGCGTTGATCTCCGTTTCACAATCTGCCTTCATTTTGACATTGATGCGGGTCATCCCCTCGGGCAGGTGGATAAAATCGGTATCCACTCCCATCGTTTGCAGCTGGTTTTCCAGCGCCTTTCCGGTAAAACCTGCCACAAATCCCAGCGCACAGTTTTGCACACCGATATTTTTAAGCAGCACCGAAACGTTGATTCCCTTGCCGCCAAACTGGATTTCTTCGCTTGTGGTCCGGTTGACCTGTCCCAGTTGAAACTGCTCCATTCGAACCACATAATCCAGTGCCGGATTAAAGGTTACTGTGTAAATCAAATCAATCCACCTCTTTCACCAGTGTTTGTTTACAATAAGACGCATCCGGGAGACGGTCGGTCAGGATACACGCCTTGTCAAGGGAAGCGATGGTGACCGCCGATACCTTTCCAAATTTACTGGAATCTGCCAGCATGATATTTTGTGCGGAAGAATCGATCAATGCTCTTTTACTATCCACAATATGAGCATTGATACATGGCAGTTCGTTTCGGTTTTCCCCCGTTACGGAACATATCGGCTGCGACCTGTGGAGTGCTGCGAGGGCGAATATCGCGCGACCGTT
>ERZ857951.3515-NODE-3515-length-11679-cov-4.675241_pt1 | contig 11679 bp, 8 predicted proteins | sample MGYA00519759_ERZ857951 | MGnify/ENA primary metagenome ERZ857951 (study PRJEB31778, sample SAMEA3449377) | human gut metagenome | biome: human gut; feature: human-associated habitat; material: faeces | place: United Kingdom | collected 2010/2012 ... | reverse complement strand
CCGGTGAAAAAAGACAAAACCCCGCGCACCGGAAAGGTGGCGGGGGATTCACGGAGATAATATCTGTCTGAAATTATTTAGAATGCACCTGGTGCACTGCAAAGGAAAGGCAATATTCCGTTCCTCCTCCTTGTCGTGAATACCCCAGGTATCTCACAATGTACACCGACTTACTCCGGGGCTGCCTGAACCACAAGATTGCTGTAGAATTGCCCCCAATGATTCAGGTCCAAACCAGGAAAATGGATTAAAAATGACAAGTATTCAACAACGAGCAGAACTGCACCGCCAGATATGGCAAATTGCCAATGATGTCAGAGGTTCTGTTGACGGATGGGATTTTAAGCAATACGTTCTGGGCGCGCTTTTCTACCGTTTTATCAGCGAAAATTTTTCCAGCTATATTGAAGCCGGTGATGACAGTATCTGTTATGCGAAACTGGATGACAGCGTAATTACTGATGACATTAAAGACGATGCCATCAAAACTAAAGGCTACTTCATCTACCCAAGTCAGCTTTTCTGCAACGTAGCTGCGAAAGCAAATACCAATGACAGACTGAATGCAGATTTAAACAGTATCTTCGTTGCTATCGAAAGTTCTGCTTACGGTTACCCTTCAGAAGCTGACATCAAAGGTTTGTTTGCTGATTTCGATACCACCAGTAACCGCCTGGGTAACACCGTTAAGGATAAAAATGCCCGCCTGGCTGCGGTTCTGAAAGGGGTTGAAGGGTTAAAACTTGGTGACTTCAACGAACATCAGATTGACCTGTTCGGCGATGCCTATGAGTTCCTGATTTCTAACTATGCGGCGAATGCTGGTAAGTCAGGCGGCGAGTTTTTTACACCGCAGCATGTCTCTAAGCTGATTGCACAACTGGCTATGCACGGGCAGACCCACGTTAACAAAATCTACGACCCAGCCGCAGGTTCCGGTTCGCTGTTGTTACAGGCGAAAAAGCAGTTTGATGACCATATCATCGAAGAAGGCTTTTTTGGTCAGGAGATCAACCATACGACCTATAACCTGGCGCGTATGAACATGTTTTTGCACAACATCAACTACGACAAGTTTGATATCAAGCTGGGCAATACGCTGACTGAGCCGCACTTCAGAGATGAAAAACCGTTTGATGCCATCGTTTCTAACCCGCCGTATTCAGTGAAATGGATTGGCAGCGATGACCCGACGCTGATTAACGATGAGCGTTTTGCCCCGGCTGGCGTCCTGGCCCCCAAATCAAAAGCTGACTTCGCGTTTGTATTACATGCGCTGAACTATCTTTCGGCCAAAGGTCGCGCCGCGATTGTCTGCTTCCCGGGTATTTTTTACCGTGGCGGCGCAGAGCAGAAAATCCGTCAGTATCTGGTCGATAATAACTATGTCGAAACCGTGATTTCACTGGCACCGAACCTGTTCTTTGGCACCACCATTGCCGTAAACATTCTGGTGCTGTCTAAACATAAAACGGATACCAAAGTTCAGTTTATTGACGCCAGCGAACTGTTCAAAAAAGAGACTAACAACAATATCCTGACCGATGCCCATATCGAACAGATTATGCAGGTATTTGCCAGCAAGGAAGATGTTGCTCATCTGGCGAAATCTGTTGCGTTTGAGACTGTTGTCGCGAATGACTATAACCTGTCGGTGAGCAGCTATGTGGAAGCGAAAGATAACCGCGAAATTATCGATATCGGTGAGCTGAATGCTGAGCTGAAAACCACGGTCAGCAAAATCGACCAGTTGCGCAAAGATATTGATGCGATTGTGGCTGAAATTGAAGGCTGCGAGGTGCAGAAATGAGCGAGATGAGTTATCTGGAAAAATTGCTGGATGGGGTTGAGGTTGAATGGAAAGCAGTGGGCGATATCGCCGGGTATTCAACAACCAAAGTTGATGCTGATAAACTTGATGCCACTTCATTCGTTGGCGTTGATAATCTCCTTGCTGATAAAGGCGGTCGCATTGATGCCACCTATCAGCCTAATACGGCACGTTTAACTGCCTATGAGCCAGGTGATATTCTTTTAGGTAATATTCGCCCATATTTAAAGAAAGTTTGGATGGCGGAGAATAATGGCGGGTGCAGTGGTGATGTCCTTGCTATACGCATTTTAGCAGACTGTAAAAAAATTATTAGTCCAGAATATCTCTACTATGCATTATCGTCGGATTCATTTTTTTCTTACAGTATGCAGCACGCTAAAGGGGCAAAGATGCCTCGAGGCAGTAAAGATGCAATTTTAAACTATCAAATACCCATCCCTTGTCCCAGCGCCCCGGAAAAATCCCTCGCCATCCAGTCTGAAATCGTCCGGATTCTGGACAAATTTACTGCTCTTACAGCTGAGCTTACAGCTGAGCTTACCCTGCGAAAAAAACAGTACAACTACTATCGTGATAAATTGCTGAGTTTTGAAGAGGGTGGGGTTGAGTGGAAGACATTGGATGATGTTTTTGACATTGTTGCAGGCGGCGATGCACCAAAAGATGCCTTATCCGAATTTGAGACCGAGGAATTCAGCATCCCCGTTTTATCAAACGGTATAGGTAATAAATCACTATATGGATGGACTGACAGAGCCAAGATTGAGAAACCGAGTCTCACCATATCTGCAAGAGGTACTATTGGATGGACTAGCTATAGAAGTAGACCATTCTTTCCGATAGTGCGACTGCTGGTCTTGACGCCAAAAATTAAATTAAACTTGAAGTACGCTTATTACTTCATGAAAACCATTGAGAATAATTACAAAATCCCTGAGGCAGGCATACCCCAGCTAACTAAACCGATGCTCAAAGACATTAAAATCCCCTTCCCATGCCCCGGTAATCCGGAGGAATCTTATAACGAACAAGCCAGAATCGCAGCGACTCTCGACAAATTTGACGTCTTAACAAATTCGATTACCGAAGGTCTTCCGCGTGAAATCGAGTTGCGCCAGAAACAGTACGAGTACTATCGTGATTTACTGTTCAGCTTCCCGAAACCAGAAACCGCCAGCAACTAACAGGCATTGATACCGTTAGGGTATGCTTTCACCCGCCCGGTATCAGGCTTTAGGAATACCGGGAGATGCTTCTGATACCCTTCCGGACTTTGCCAGATGACGCACAGGATGCACCATGACACAACAGACACACACCATTGCTGAATCCAATAACTTTATCGTCCTTGATAAATACACAAAAGTTATGGATACCGGTGACAGCTACCAGAGCGAATCGGACCTTGAGCGGGCGCTGATTCAGGACCTTCTTAATCAGGGTTATGAGTTTATCTCCGTTAAGTCACCGACTGCGATGCTGGCGAATGTGCGGGACCAGCTTCAGCGTCTTAATGGTGTGGTGTTTAACGAAAGTGAATGGCGGCGCTTCGCAGAGCAGTATCTGGACAGCCCCAGTGACAGCAGCCTGGACAAAACCCGTAAAATCCATATCGACTATATCTGTGATTTTACGTTTGATGATGGTCGTCTGGAAAACATCTATTTGATAGATAAAAAGAACCTGCTGCGCAATAAGGTGCAGGTCATTCAGCAGTTTGAACAGACCGGCTCACACGCTAACCGTTATGACGTCACCATTCTGGTAAACGGCCTGCCGCTGGTGCAAATCGAACTCAAAAAGCGCGGCGTGGCGATTCGTGAAGCCTTTAACCAGATACACCGTTACAGCAAGGAAAGCTTTAACAGCGATAACTCCCTGTTTAAATACCTGCAACTCTTCGTGATTTCCAACGGGACTGATACCCGGTACTTTGCCAGTACCACTAAACGGGATAAAAATAGCTTTGATTTCACCATGAACTGGGCGAAATCGGATAACACTCTGATTAAGGACCTGAAGGACTTTACCGCCACTTTCTTCCAGAAGCATACTCTGCTGAATGTTCTGTTTAATTACAGCGTGTTTGACAGCAGCCAGACGCTGCTCGTCATGCGCCCCTATCAGATTGCCGCCACCGAGCGCATTCTCTGGAAAATCAACAGCTCTTTTAAAGCGAAGAACTGGTCAAAACCCGAAAGCGGTGGATTTATCTGGCATACCACAGGGTCAGGAAAAACCCTGACCAGTTTTAAGGCCGCACGTCTGGCAACCGAGCTGGACTTTATTGATAAAGTCTTCTTCGTGGTCGACAGGAAAGACCTCGATTACCAGACCATGAAGGAGTATCAGCGCTTCTCTCCGGACAGTGTCAATGGTTCGGATAATACAGCTGGCCTCAGAAGAAACCTGGATAAGGACGATAACAAAATTATCGTCACAACCATTCAGAAACTCAATAACCTGATGAAAGCCGAAGCTGACCTGCCCGTCTATCAGCAGCAGGTGGTGTTTATCTTTGATGAGTGTCACCGCAGCCAGTTTGGTGAGGCCCAGAAAAACCTCAAAAAGAAATTCAGGCGCTTTTATCAGTTTGGTTTTACCGGTACGCCTATTTTCCCGGAAAATGCACTGGGGGCAGAAACCACCGCCAGCGTCTTCGGGCGTGAATTACATTCTTACGTAATTACTGATGCGATTCGTGATGAAAAAGTGCTGAAGTTTAAGGTGGACTATAACGATGTCCGCCCACAGTTTAAGTCTCTTGAAACGGAAACAGACGAGAAAAAACTCAGCGCGGCTGAAAACCAACAGGCATTTTTGCACCCCCTGCGTATCCAGGAAATAACGCAATACATTCTCAATAACTTCCGGCAGAAAACGCACCGAACCTTCCCGGGAGCTAAGGGCTTTAACGCCATGTTAGCAGTTAGCAGCGTGGACGCGGCGAAAGCTTATTACACGACGTTTAAAATGCTACAGGAAGAAGCTGAGAAGAAATCTGGCAGCTATAAACGTCTTCGGGTGGCAACCATCTTCTCTTTTGCTGCTAATGAAGAGCAAAGCGCCATTGGTGATATTACCGACGAAAGTTTTGATACCAGTGCAATGAACAGCAGCGCAAAGGAATTCCTGGATTCAGCCATTGATGACTATAACAATCACTTTAAAACCAATTTCAGCACCGACAGTAACGGTTTCCAGAACTACTACCGCGATTTAGCTCAACGAGTGAAAAATCAGGATATTGACCTTCTCATCGTGGTGGGAATGTTCTTGACTGGCTTTGATGCTCCGACGCTCAATACTCTGTTCGTTGACAAAAACCTGCGTTATCACGGTCTGATGCAGGCATTCTCACGCACCAACCGTATCTATGATGCAACCAAAACCTTCGGCAATATCGTGACTTTCAGGGACCTGGAGCGTCCGACCATTGATGCCATCACACTTTTCGGCGACAAAAACACCAAGAATGTGGTGCTGGAAAAAAGCTACGAAGAGTACATGCAGGGCTTTACCGATGCGGCAACCGGTGAGGCTAAACGAGGTTTTATGGCTGTTGTTTCGGAGCTGGAGCAGCGCTTCCCTGACCCGGCCAGTATCGATAGTGAAAAAGAGAAAAAAGCCTTCGTCAAACTGTTTGGTGAATATCTGCGGGCAGAAAACATCCTTCAAAACTATGATGAATTTGCCACGCTGAAAGCCCTGCAGAAGGTTGATATTAGTGACCCGGAAGCGGTAGAAACCTTTAAAGCAGAGCACTATGTGGATGATGAAAAATTTGCTGAATTACAAACCATTCGCCTCCCTGCCGAACGTAAAGTTCAGGACTATCGCTCAGCTTACAATGATATCCGGGACTGGCAGCGACGCGAAAAAGCATCAAACGACAGGGATAAATCAACCACAGACTGGGATGACGTGGTGTTTGAAATTGACCTGCTGAAGTCGCAGGAAATTAACCTGGATTACATCCTTGGTCTGATTTTCGACCACAATCGTCAGAAAAAAGGTAAAGAAGCCCTGACTGAAGAGGTCAGACGCTTAATCCGCTCAAGTCTGGGCAACCGTGCCAAAGAAGGTCTGATTGTTGACTTTATTCAGCAAACTAACCTTGATGACATGCCCGACAAAGCCAGTATCATTGATGCATTCTTTACCTATGCTCAGCGTGAACAGCAGAGGGAAGCGGAAGCGTTGATTAAGGAAGAAAACCTCAATGAAGAAGCTGCAAGGCGCTACATCCGCACATCACTCAAACGGGAGTATGCTACCGAAAATGGCACTGAGCTAAATGAGACGCTACCAAAGCTCAGTCCGCTGAATCCTCAGTACAAAACGAAAAAGCAGACCGTATTCCAAAAAATTGGTGCCTTTATAGATAAATTCAAAGGTGTAGGCGGAAACATTTAGCATGGGATAATTTGAGATAGTGATATGAAAAAACCAACTTACAATAAAAGTGATCGACTGCCAGTACGCAAAAATAATCCCCATACGCCTGAAGCAAGGGAGCGGGTGATTGATGGGCTGCGAGCCTCTGCTAAAGCTGATTTCGTTTTTATTGTTCGTTGGTTAACTACTGGAAAATCTAACGGTGAACCAATACCACTGGCAAGATGCGACAATCTTCGTAACATCATCAGCAATCTTGAGACGCTAAAAGCCGGTATCCAACCCGACTGGCGTAAAGCGCTTACATTGATGTCTCGAGAAGTACATTCAAGACACAAGGTTATTAATACAGCAAAACCGCCATCAAAAATCGCAGTTGGGGTAATCAGCAATTTGAATGAAATTAGCCAGAAAATTGCATCAGGGAAAGCCACGCATGACATGCCTGCCAGACTCAATTACATGCTACAACTTACTACGAGTCTGGAAGGCGGCGACGAACTGGCCGATAGTATCAGAGAAGTTACAAAAAGTGCCGAAATGGCTTTACGTGGTTATTCCAAATCACCGCAGAAACAAAAAATATTAAAACACATCCAGCACCCAAAAGTACTACGTGACGATAAAGCTTTCCGGGATGAATGTGCACATCTGGCAGGTATCAGCGATATTATTGTCGTAGCAAATTGTCTTATTGCTATGTCAGCACGGCTAGGGGTTTCTCCTGTCAACCTTGCAAACAGAGCCGCAGCCTTAAAAAATGTTATCAAGCCGGAGATACTCCCCGAACTTCTGGATTTGCTTCAGCAGGATGTTGATATAACTGCCTTAGTCCCCCCTCCAAAAGTCAAAGATGATAATAGTCGCAGCGATGGCGGAAAACTTGTAGGACTAACGGGAATAGTTGAAGGAGGCGCATCTATTGGCGTTGAAGCTCAGCGGATTATCACAGCAGAACTGAAGAAACACATCCCCCTCACTGCTGTTCAACGAATTGCTCTCGATACTGCGCGTACGAGCCTTGCACTGGAATGTGACGCATTCAACGTTATCGAAGAAATCAAACGCATCTCAGCTAACTTAAACTTGAGGCCTCTGGCTGTTGCTACCTATGTGGCTCATAAATCACCGGGAATCAGATCAGATATTGCTGGTGATGTAATTACCTTGCTTGCTCAGGATGAGGTTCTTTCATCTAATGAAACATAGGTATCAGACCTCCGAAGCTACACTGTAATAAGCCATACGTACTCAATGGTAGATATCTGGTAGCTTCGAAACGCCTCATTTGGACCTCATTTAAGGCTTATAGCACCCAACTGCAACATTTTTCTTAAGGTAAACCAGTAAAAGGCTGTCAGTTCTAATAGATCGTTTGGTCTTTTTTTAAGGGATTGAAAATCCCCGTGTCCTTGGTTCGATTCCGAGTCCGGGCACCACTTATTTAAAGAAACCAGCCTACGGGCTGGTTTTTTGCTTTCTGAGGTTCCGGTAGATTTCTGGTCGTACTGACTGCAGATGTTACCCCCTGCTTCTGCGATCCAGCATGAGCATTTCCCTCTAGCTACTCCTGCCCCTCCGGTCACAGTGTCAGTATCTACTGGTTCTCAAACTGTCAATAAACACTATTTCCACCTTGTATGCCTATCTGGTGGATTCATCACAGTATGGCAGCATCCGGTCGTTGTCCGGTCAGTGGAAGGAAAGCATCATCCGTTCCCTTCAGATAAGGGCATAATTGCATTTGATCTGGCCCCCCCTTCAACATTTCTGTTGGCTCTATTCCTGATGCAGATTTCAATTTGATTTGTCCCTATGTTTCTCTGGTCCATCAAACAGATCAACTAAAAAGGCATGAAACTCTGGGTCATCACCATCCTTAAGTGTGCTCTCCGGCGATAAGAATGGTGCCCGGCACCAACGAACCTCATCTTCATAATGCAAAGGATGAGGAAATTTCGGTGCCCCTTTTTTAAAGGTAGTTAGCAGTTCATCGACGCCTAGTTTCGTGCCAACAAGAGCCATGCAGTCATCACAATGCTTGCCAGTACTAACCACCTTCATCCTCGTCGCACCATTAAGCTGCGCTTGGCAAATTTGAGAGTATGCCCGCGCAAGCTCCATTACCAAGTGCATAGCCTGGTTGGTGTCGCAGATACTCATCAGAACATCTTTTGCTTCACCATGTTTAAAAGAATATGGCTGAGTAAACTCATAGAGCGATTCCCAGATTTCGCGACATTGCGAATCCTTTGAATGAGGATTTGGCAGCCAATCAAACCTTGAGAAAGCTGGCACTATATCGCTTAGGAAGTCTTCCTTGGTGAGGATATAGCGAGCGGGTTGAATAAACTCAGTTTTAAGTAGTTCACCCGCAGCAGCCTTGTTTAAATTGATGTCAATTTTCTGCTGAATGTCACTAGTGACCTTTGACCATTGTTTAGGTGTAGGTTCGTCACCTAAGGGTAAATAACGTTGAATGCTCCATTCTGCCGACAGATAGTGATCTTCTGCAGTGAACTCTTCTGCAGACTTATTTTCTAGATAAGCTTTCTTTTCTTCAAGCTCAGAAGTGGACCAACGTCGAAACCCCATTTGCACTTCCAAACCAAGAATCTTTTTGATTCTATTGAAAATCCCCATTGCTGCTCACTCGATTAAATTCATATGTTGCTGGCTGACTGGACACGAAAAATAATATTACCCACCTACATAGGGCACAATTCTAAACGAGGTTCTGGTCTTCAAACTGTTCCTGGCTGGTGTGAAAAACACTACCGCGCCGGCTGGCTTGCTCAACCCCTCACAATCCCGGAAAGGTTTCCCGGCCTTGTTCACTGTTCTCAATAAAATCGGTTATGAGTACTCTCAACCAACTGACCCCAACTGGTATAGTCAAAAGTGACAGGACTACAGTTATTCAATTACTGATTAGACTATGGCAAGATTTCCATGACACGATAGCCCCCAATCAACAGTATCGTTCAATTTGGCTTCCGTTTAAGAAGGTTCGCCACTTTATAGAAACCGCCTGCCAATTCTCCGAAAGTAAGCATGGATTGGTAAAAATGTAGCTATATTGGGGGGTATTTAGCCCGCCATCTGGATAAATATTTCAACTGGCACCCCCATCAGGAACGCACCAGCCAGATAGCGCTGCTCAGACAGGTCAGCGAGAACCTGTTCTTTGCTGCTGCGGAATATCTCAGGGCAGTCTGGTAATAGCGACTCAACACCACAAGTCGCCGCAACTGCACAGCAATCGAGCAATCGCGGCAAGGCATCATCATAGGTAATGTCGGCATCATCCCCCCAGTAATCGTCCTGTTTCATAATATATGCTTTCATCTGGTGGGGATCGCTATTCCACGGCAGGACGGCATAGGCCGGATTTCTACCCTCGAAGATCTGCACCAGTTCGCTGATCTTGGCATTCACCAAATACGCGCTTTGGTGCGCCGTTATGTCATGTTTTGCCTGCTGAATTCGCGCATGCCATGCCACACGCTGCAAACCATCCAACAACTCGTTCACGACCGGAATACTGTTTAGCCAAATCTTCCCGTCGCTCTCAGCATCAATCAACTGCTGCATACCTAGCGGAATGCTGTCTTCGATATTATCCATATTCCCTCTCACAGATTTTACTTACCACATTAAGTCGTGATCACGTCTTGTCCTCATTGGCTATCTACCACTGCAGGCGTTTGCTGCAGACGATCAGATAATTAACGCAATAAACCCATATCCAGCGTTTCATGAACGGCCAGAATCGCTTCACGGGTAGCTGCAAAAATACTGTCTGCATCACGCTCACGGAGCTTCGCCCAAACCGCGCCATCATTACCCCAGTCTCGAGGAATACGATTTTTCCCTTGCAGATCGAAACCCCTGCTCCACCATGACCAGTATTCGCTGGATTTACCCTGCGTGTGTGGAAATATCTCTGACATGGCAGCAGCTATTTTTGCAGATTGACCTTCAACCAGACTCACTCCCGAAATGCCAAAAAATAAACCATAATAACCTGAATATTCAAACTCCCAGCACAAAGAGTAATTACCATCCGGGCTTAATGGGATATAAAAATTAGCCCCACGTTTCGATAGGTCCCCATCCGAGGTTTCAATAGAATAAGGATGATTAATGAAACTGGCATTTAAATCAGAAATAAACTCTTTGAATAAATCGTTGCGAACCTCATTCATCTGGTTAAAAATCATAAATGCCGATTCTATAGAGTAGCTATCCTTGCGGATGATTTCTGACAACTCACGACTATTATCCATTATGAACTCACCATTAATTGACTGGTTGATATATTTAATCAATGATTCAACAAATATTTTGACCGCACCTGCCCGAACATGCAATAAACATTCGTTCAGCCATTTGACGACTTCATGCCAGGATATCGTTAGGATATGTTGCTTCAGTGCTTCCGGAGTATTGCCAGGAAGAGTCCACTCTCCCGGATCCTGATTGCATAAATAAATTAACTTCCATGGTCTTTCACATTTGTTCAGCCATAATGCATAATCCCGTAACTGATTTTCCTGATCTGCTGCCCATGGCTTATTTTCGATAGCAATAAAACCCTCTGAAGATGTCATCAACAGGTCTATCTTTCTTCTGTTTTCAATAGTGACTTCATAATCAACCCTGACTTTATGATGGCTACCTCCGGTGGTTATAGGGCTATCGTGCCCACTCTTTTCAATGAGGGAGAGAAATCCCTTTAGAAACAGTGATGACTGACCATGAGTTTCATCAGGAGAAAGCAAAAATCGTAGATAGCGTGAAAGGGCCAGTTCGTCATTCTTCAGCCAGTCCATGAGGCTGAAATCAGGTGCCAGCTCGGCCTGATAGCGTAATTTAGCCAGAGTCGTCACTTCATTCCATCGTGCAACACTATCCAGAAGCGCTGCAGCATGCTGCTGTATGGCATTCATTGTCTAACCCTTTTGGCAAATGATGCTCACCACACTAACGCTGTTCACGGTATGAGCAAGTGCAAACTAGAAAAGATCTGATCAGCATCAACATAGAACCTTTCCCCCGTCCCTTTCCCGCAATATCCCCGTAGTTTTCCCGTCACAGAGATCCACACATCCCTTGCATACCAGCACTTTGCTCCAAATTTCCCGTTTCCCCGTTCGATTTTCAATGGGTGGTACTGAGAATTTACCGCCGAACACAGCACTTATCTTTACCCTATCATCTGGTTGCTTTCAAAAAGTGAAAGTAAATCCGTCCTAAATAAACACCATAAGCTAATTGTTAATAACAGACTACACTGAGAGAGCATTCTTTTCATATTGCACCCTGACTAAACTTGATAGTTTATTAAATATGATTAGTATTATTGAAGCAGGTAAATGTGGAAATTTATCGGTAATGACTCCAACTTATTGATAGTGTTTTATGTTCAGATAATGCCCGATGAC
>ERZ857951.3513-NODE-3513-length-11688-cov-3.645835_pt1 | contig 11688 bp, 13 predicted proteins | sample MGYA00519759_ERZ857951 | MGnify/ENA primary metagenome ERZ857951 (study PRJEB31778, sample SAMEA3449377) | human gut metagenome | biome: human gut; feature: human-associated habitat; material: faeces | place: United Kingdom | collected 2010/2012 ... | reverse complement strand
TTTGGTGATGCTTATGAGTACCTTATGACCATGTATGCATCAAATGCCGGAAAATCTGGTGGAGAGTTCTTTACTCCGGCAGATGTGTCAGAATTGCTCACACGCCTTGGAACTGTAGGAAAAACGGAAATCAACAAAGTATATGATCCGGCTTGTGGTTCAGGTTCATTGCTTCTGAAGGCTGAGAAAATTCTTGGAAAGGATGCTATCCGTAATGGGTTTTATGGACAGGAGATTAATATCACAACCTATAACCTGTGTCGTATCAATATGTTTTTGCATGATGTGGGTTTTGATAAATTTGATATAGCCTGTGAAGACACATTGCTCAGTCCACAGCACTGGGATGATGAACCGTTTGAACTGATTGTGTCTAATCCGCCATATTCTATCAAGTGGGCGGGAGACGAAAATCCTCTGCTCATCAATGATCCTCGTTTTGCTCCGGCTGGAGTTCTGGCACCTAAGAGCAAAGCGGATATGGCATTTATCATGCACAGCTTGTCATGGCTTGCGTCTAACGGAACTGCTGCCATTGTATGTTTTCCGGGAATTATGTATCGTGGCGGTGCAGAACAGAAAATTCGTAAATATCTGGTAGACAATAACTATGTGGATTGCATCATTCAGTTACCGAGTAACCTGTTCTTCGGCACTTCTATCGCAACCTGCATTATGGTGATGAAGAAGAATAAGACGGACAATAAGACGCTGTTTATTGATGCCACAAGCGAGTGTGTAAAGGTGACCAACAATAATAAGCTGACACAAGAGAATATCGACCGTATTGTGGATGTGTTTGCTAAGCGTGAAGAAATCGAACATTTTTCCCATCTGGCAAGTTATGAGGAAGTATCCGAGAACGCTTATAATCTGTCGGTCTCCACTTATGTAGAGGCAGAGGATACCAGAGAAAAAATTGACATTGTGAAGCTGAATGCGGAAATTAAAGAAATTGTTGCCCGTGAACAAGTGCTTCGTGATGAGATTGATAAGATTATCGCAGAAATCGAGGTGGGATGATATGGAAAATAATCTGATGGTGTATCAGTCTGTTATTACAGATATAAAGAATATCATAAATGCAGGGCAGCAAGAGGCGTATGGTGCCGCCAGTAAGGCAATGGTTCTGACTTATTGGAATGTAGGAAAAAGAATCGTTGAGCAGGAGCAAGCGGGAAAAGAGCATGCTGAGTATGGGAAAAAACTATTAGTTGCATTGTCTGATGAATTGACGAAAGAATATGGAAACGGATATTCTGAACGTAATTTGCGATATTTTAGAAAATTCTACCAATATTTTCCAGACAAGGAGATTTGGAACGCATGCGTTCCGAATTTGAATTGGACGCAATTTCGCAGTCTTTTGCGTGTGTCAGATGAAAATGCACGTATTTGGTATATGAACGAAGCGGCAAAAGAAGGTTGGAGCAGCAGAACTCTTGACCGGAATATTTCCACACAATATTATAATCGTCTTTTGCAATCTCCCCAAAAAGAAAATGTGATTGCAGAGATGAAGCAAAAAACAGTAGGCTATCAAAAAAACAGTTTTGAGTTGCTGAAAAATCCAATCATGGCGGAGTTTTTGGGCTTTAAGAATGAAGACAGTTACTTGGAAAGTGATCTTGAAGCGGCAATCATATCTCATATACGTGACTTTCTGATGGAGATGGGACGAGGTTTTGCGTTTGTTGCCCGTCAGCAACACATAGTCACAGAAACGGAAGACTATTATATAGATCTTGTTTTTTATAATATTGTACTCAAGTGTTATGTACTGATTGATTTTGAAAATGGGTAAGATTACGCATCAGGATGTCGGGCAGATTGATATGTATGTGCGGATGTATGATGATTTAAAGTGCAAGCCGGGGGATAATCCGACCATTGGCATTTTGCTCTGTTCAGAAACGGATGAGGATATTGCAAGATATTCTGTATTGCACGATAACGATCATTTGTTTATGTCAAAGTATCTGACCTGTCTTCCGACAAAAGAACAACTGAAAGTCGAGATAGAACGCCAGAAAGAGATTTTCTATATGCAGCATCCGGATGCAGGTGAGAATGATGGTGGGGAGGAGATTGAGGAATGAGCCATTCAGAAATAGTCAATATTGCTGTTTCAATCGTTTCGGTTATCATTGCACTAGTTGCAATATTTCAAACGAAACAACAGATTGCTTTGAGCAACAAACAGCAATTATTCGATAGACGGCTTTCGTGTTTTCTTGAGTTTAATACAATCTACAAATTATATGTATCAAATAAGTTATATTTGAAAGATGAAAGCACATTTTATCACACAAACGATTTGGTTTTTTCTTGGCTAACAAACTGTATTGAGTTAGAAGAAATGACACTCGCTGTATCAAAACCGTTACATCAAGAGGAACAAAAAATGCTGCTCACAAAATATGAGAAGCTAAAAAATTTAGCCATTGAAATTTCAATGATATTTGATGGCGAGACTGCTCGGATAGCAGGCGAATTTGTTTCATCATTTGCGGATTTACTAAAATCTATGTATCAACAGCAGGTATATATTTCTAAGTTAAAAGAACAGGAAACAGTAGATAGAATACCATTGTATCTTGATGACTACGAATCGAAATGTAGAAAAATGGTTGAAAAACTTGGAATATTTGACATGCGTGACAAACTTGAGCATCTGGATCACGAGATGGCTCAAAAATGTGTAACTGACAGTTTAAAAAACAGTGTATGTCTGACGAGGGTGACAAAAAATGAATAAACTTGATAAATTGATTGAAGAATTCTGCCCAGACGGGGTGGAGTATAAAGAATTATCTGAGCTTTTTCATACAAGAAATGGATATACTCTATCTAAGGGAAATAAAGAATTTTGGGAAAATGGGTCGGTTCCATGGTTTAGAATGGAAGATATTAGAGAAAATGGAAATATTCTTTCAAAAGCTATACAGTATGTTTCTGAAAAAGCAGTAAAGGGAAAGCTGTTTCCTGAAAACTCAATTATAGTTGCAACTTCGGCAACTGTTGGAGAATTCATGAAGCTAATCTGGATGTTACAGATATTCATTACGATAAAAAATTTCAGATTTACAGAGACGATTAGATACCCAATATGATAAAATAGATGAAGTGGAGGAGGCAATCGTAGAGGCACTGAGATATTTTCAGATGATTCCAAGTGAATCGTAGGATGATTCGGCTTATAAGAAAGAGAAAATTTAACTAATGCTATAGAGCCTTCGGACATTGGGAATAAAACCTGATGTTCGTAGGCTTTTTGTTTACAGAAAATTTTTTTGTGGATATAATAAACATGACATATAGATGTCGTGTTGTGTTAGATATGATATGTATGGAGAGTGGAATTATGAAGATAGATAGGCTTATTGGGATATTGTCAATCTTACTGCAGGAAGAAAAGACAACGGCTCCTGAACTGGCAGAAAAATTTGAGGTATCCCGCAGGACAATAAACCGGGATATTGAAGACCTTTGCAAAGCAGGCATTCCAATAAGGACGGCACAGGGGACCGGTGGTGGTATTAGTATTATGGACGGATATCGTATGGATAGGACGATTCTGACATCCAAAGATATGCAGATGATCCTTGCGGGGCTGAGAAGTCTTGACAGTGTGAGTGGAAACCGATACTACGGTCAGTTGATGGAGAAAATCCAGACCGGATCATCAGAGTTTATCAGTGAAAGAGACTCTATGTTGATTGATTTGTCTTCATGGTATAAAGGCTCTCTTGTTCCGAAAATCGAAGTAATCCAAAATGCAATAGAAAACAGGCATACTATACAGTTTAAGTATTATGCTCCATCTGGAGACGGCAACCGAAGGATAGAACCGTATTATCTGGTTTTTAGGTGGTCAAGCTGGTATGTATGGGGGTGGTGTTTAGAACGTGAAGATTACAGATTGTTTAAGTTGAACCGTATGGATTGCGTTACAGAATCGGAGCAGTTTTTTATGTGCAGAAATGTACCAATGCCGAATTTGTCAAATGAGAAGATATTTCCGGGCGGGATAAAGGTAAAAGTCCTTTTCGCCCCGGATGTAAAGTGGCGGTTGGTTGAAGAATTTGGACCGCATTGCTTTACCAGGACGGATGATGGAAGGCTGCTTTTTTCGGCGGATTATACAGATATGGAAAACCTTGTGACATGGCTCATGACATTTGGAGCAAAGGCTGAGGTGCTTGAGCCGAAAGAAGCACGGGACATTATCCGCAGGAATGCGGAAGAAACATTAAAAAGCTATGGAGGATTAGGAAAATGACGTTTGATTATAAAAAGGAATACAAAGAGTTTTACATGCCGAAGGGAACACCGTCTATTGTCAGAGTCCCGAAAATGAATTATATAGCGGTGAGGGGAAGCGGCAATCCAAATGATGCAGACGGAGAATACAAGCAGGCTATCGGACTTCTGTATGGAATTGCATTTACGATTAAAATGAGCAAAAAGGAAGATCATCAGATTGATGGATATTTCGATTATGTCGTGCCGCCATTAGAGGGATTCTGGTGGCAAGGGGAGCGGCGTCCGGGGGACGCCATGCTGCGAACCGACCGAGCCGGCAGGCGAGACGGCGTATCCGGAATTGATTATGCTCGTAAGGAAGATTTTAAGTGGATTTCTGTTATTCGCTTGCCAGATTTTGTTACCAGGGAGAATTTCGACTGGGCTGTCAGGAAAGCTACGGCAAAGAAAAAACAGGATTTTTCTAAGGTTGAGTTTTTTTCCTATGAGGAGGGATTATGTGTACAGTGTATGCATATCGGAGCGTATGACGATGAGCCTGCTACGGTAGATGCAATGCACAGATTTATGGAAGAACAGGGATATACACTTGATATAACGGATCAGAGGATGCACCACGAGATTTATCTGAGTGATGCGCGGAGAGTGGCACCTGAGAAATGGAAGACTGTGGTCAGGCATCCGATAAGGAGGGCTTAAAGGTATGGAATATATTAGAGTTACGAAAGAAAATCTTGAAAAGGAGCACATTTGCTGTGCCATTTCCGACAATAAAGATATTCAGGTATCATCAAAGAAGGCATGGCTTGCGGATAGATTTGATGAAGGTCTTGTGTTTCTTAAGAGCGTAGAACGCGGCAAGTGCTTTATTGAGTACATACCTGCGGAGTGTGCATGGAATCCAATCGAAGCACCTGGTTATATGTATATTAATTGTTTGTGGGTGTCCGGTTCTTTCAAAGGTCATGGATATTCAAGTGACTTACTTTCCAAGTGTATTGAGGACAGCAGAGAAAAGGGGAAGGAAGGCCTATGTATTCTTGCGGCAGCAAGGAAAAAGCCATTTCTGGCTGATCCGAAGTTTCTAAAATATAAAGGATTTGAAGCTTGTGATGAGGCTGATAATGGAATCCAGTTATGGTATCTGCCATTTGAAGAGAAAACTGAGCCACCGGTGTTCAAGGAATGTGCAAAACACCCTCATATAAATGAACGTGGCTATGTTCTTTATTATACAAACCAATGTCCTTTCAATGCAAAGTATGTACCAATCTTGGAAGAAACCGCTCAGAAGAATGGCATTCCATTCAAGGCTGTGAAGATCGAAAGTAGGAAGGATGCTCAGAATGTACCAACGCCGATTACGACTTATGCGCTATTTTGTGATGGGGAGTATGTTACGAATGAGCAGATGAATGATAAGAAATTCTTAAAGCTGGTGGGAAGATAGGAGAAAACAACATGGCATATGCTTTACTTTTTTTACGATATGATGTTGTATCGTATTCTATTTTTGAGAAAATGCAGATGGTTTCCATTTCAAAAGAGGTATGGAGATAAAAAGTGTCAGAAATTCGGCATCAGGCATTGCTGACCAAAGACCGTATAGTCCAAACTTCACTGGTAAAATAGTAAGAAATTCTTGCATTTAAGGGAGGCTTGGCAATGAACAAGGATTTTGGATGCTGCTGTGGCTTTCTTGCAGACATGATTATGAAATATGCACCAGAGATAAAAGATGCATACAACATCGACACCTTGCAGCAATGTAGGGTGTTTTTCTATTACAGAAAGTTCATCGGCTCGCCACCGTGCAAGAGGTGGACATACTTCATAACCGTATGCAAGAGGCAGGAATGCAATTTTTGTCATGGGTTATGCACTTAACCTTTGTAACACACATATTTCTGTTGTACCATATAATCAGAATATAGGAAAAGAAGGAATACATATGGCACAGGACAGAGTTCGGATTGCGGATGTTGCAGATTCATTAGGTCTTAGTACTGCAACTGTCTCAAAGGATGATTCACGGAAAAACAGAAAAGATTTCAGATGAGACGGTAAAACGCGTCCAGCAGGAGCTGGAGAGGTCGGGATATATCCCGAATATGGCAGCTATTCTACTTGCCAGGAATAATTCAAGAATCATCGGAGTGGTAGTGAATGATAATGAAAAGTATGAGGGCAGGGTTTTAGAGGATGGATTTGTTATGGCTTCAATAAATGCTCTCTCCCATGAGGTAAATGAAAAAGGATATTTTCTGATGATAAAAACGACATCTGACATCAGTGAGATTCCGGTGTTTGCATCTATGTGGAATATGGATGGGCTGATTCTGATGGGTTTTTGTGAAGCGGATTATGAGAAACTCAGAAATCAGATGCGGATATCGTTTGTAGTGTATGATGGTTATTTTGAAAAATGTTCCAAGGTGGTCAATCTGGTCATCAATCATTATGACGGTGGTTATCAGGCAGGAAGATATTTTAGGGAGCTTGGACATAAAAAAGCGTTGTGCATAACGGACAATTTTATCTGCATGAATAAAGAGCGCATCGAAGGTTTTAGCGAAGCCTTTGGACCGGGAGAAACATTAAGATGGAAAATACCAAGGACAGAAAAGGAGAGAATGCGTTTTTATGAGGATAAATATCAGGCGCTGTTAGAGAAAAATGTTACCGCTGTTTTTGCGGTATCAGATTTCTATGCACTTGAGTTTATGAGGTTTTTACAGGGAAAGAACATTCGGATTCCAAAGGATATCCAGATCATCGGTTTTGATGACAACATGGCAAGCAGGGAAAGCCATCCTTCTCTGACAACCATTCATCAGGAGGCGTCCCTTAGGGCAGAAACTGCAATTAAGTGTCTTGAGGCAATGCGTGATGGAGCAGAATGTGAGACAGAAATCGTGCTTCCGGTTGAGTTAATTAAGAGAGAAAGTACGAGGGAATTATAATGTCGAAGTTTATGAAATCATTGTGTAAAATAGCAATTCCGGTCACCTTGCAAAGTATGCTGCAGGCATCTTTTTCAATTGTAGACCAGATTATGATAGGACAGTTAGGAGAGACTAATATATCGGCAGTCGGACTATGTGGAAACTTTTCGCTGATTTTTTCCGTGGTGATTGGTGCAGTGAGTACGGTTGCGGGGATACTGATCGCACAGTTTATTGGTGCGGAAGATACAAAAGAGGCCTGGAGCAGCTTTGATGTGAGCCTTATTAGCGGAATGGTAATAGCTACGCTGTTTTTATTTGCGGCAGGAGTTTTTCCCTCGCAGATTCTGGGGCTGTACACGAGGGATGTGAGTATTGTAAATACTGGTGCGGTCTATTTCAGGATAGTAGCGTTTTCCTATATTCCAATGGCGGCCGGTAATATTTTATCCTCATGGCTGCGCTGCAGGGAGCATGCCACAATACCTTTTTGGGCGGGCTTTGGGGCAGTCGCTGTAAACACAGGTCTTAATTATCTGCTGATATTTGGAAAATTCGGATTGCCATGTATGGGAATAAAGGGAGCTGCGATCGCGACACTGATTTCGCAGTTGTTTAATCTGGCATTTATTGCTGTTGGATTTGCCTTATGTATCAGAAAGGATGAAGATAAACCGGTATGGTCATTGCGTTTCAGCAAAATTACTATTAAGGATTATCTGATCATGATTATGCCGATTCTGGTCAGCGAATTTTTGTGGAGCCTCGGACAAAATGTAGAGTCTGCCGTCTATGGGCATCTCGGAATGGCAAATCTGGCGGCATACACACTTACCTGTCCGATACAGGGGCTTATTGTAGGAGCACTTAGCGGATTGTCGGCGGCTGCCGGTGTGATTGTCGGCAAGAGACTTGGTAGGAAAGAATACGATGAGGCTTACACAGAATCGAAGAAAATAATGTATGCAGGTTTGGCCGGAGCGGTAGCCGTATCGATATTGCTTATTCTTCTGGCAGGAGTATATACCGGGCTGTATCGTGTAGATGGCAGCGTAAAAGAGCTTGGAAAGATACTGCTTATGGTATTTGCCCTGTATGCACCGGTCAAGGTTGAAAATATGATACTTGGAGGAGGTATCATAAGAAGCGGCGGCAATACAAAGATTATCATGGTGATTGATATTGTTGGCACATGGTGCATCGGAATCCCACTGTGTCTGCTTGCAGCGTATGTATTTAAGTGGGACATAGTTGGTGTGTACACATTGCTTACCACCGAAGAAATATTCAGGCTGGTTGTATCGCTTGTTATTTTTAAGAGGCGTAAGTGGATGATCAGTTTATCGTAGAGTGAGGTGTTGGATATGGATTATATAAAAGAAAATTATATCAGCAGCTGGCAATTGACTATTGCTGTCAGGTTTCGGATATAAAGGATGATAAAAATTATTTTATGGAATATGAAAAACTGGAAGGCAGGTGGCGTGGGTGGAACTGATCACAGAAAGAATGGAATATCGAGGAGAAATATATAGTTATGAAAAAATATAAGATTGCAGCAATACTTATGATTATTCATGGTGGTTTTATTGAACTTGGTGGAATTTTGGGGATGATACCAGCATTATTCATAGGAACTGATAAATATGACATAAGTAAATACTTTGAATTTAAGCTTCAATATTTTCAAGATAACCTCTATATGATGATGATTATGGGAGCATTATATGGAGTGTTTAGACTTATTGGAGCAATAGGATTGTTGAAAAATAGGATGTGGGGCTTAGTGCTATCTGTAATTAACTGTGTTATTACAATTACATTGATGATGTTTTTACTGCCAGCTGGAATTATGGATGGAATATTTGCAGGAAGCGCTCTGATATTAATTTTGATGCAGTATTTTGGTGATAAAAAAATAGAAGAATAGTTCTGACAAAAAATATATTAATTCTTGTTTTATTCATTCCTGTCATCTTCTTCAGCTGATACCAGATTAGGACAGGATGGTTAGAAGAGACTAATATATCGGCAGTTGGATTATGTAGAAACTTTTTGCTGATTTTTTCCGTGGTAATCGGTTCGGTAAGCACGGTTGTGGGGATGCGGATGAATCACTTTTTTATAAAATAAGATGATAACCGATTGACAGAAAAATATAGGGAAGAAGAACTAGAAAACAAAGAAAATCCGAAAATTAATCGAAAAGAACTGGCAAATTGCATAAAAAACGATTGTAAAAATTGAACTCATTCTACAAATCGTATGTTAAGCGGTTGACACACTGCGGCACAGGTGCTACAGTGTACATACAGCAGGGAGCAAGACACAACACCTGCTATGGATGGGATTAATGGGAAACGGGAGAAACATTTTATAGAAAAGTGGAGGAGAAGGTAACATGAGAGCAAAAAAAGCAATGGCGCTGCTTCTGACAGCAGCAATGACAGCAGGCATGCTGGCAGGATGTGGGGACACAGCAGACACGGCAAGCGGGACGAAGACAGAGAGCGCTGCGGCGGCAGACGCACAGGGCACGGAGACAGATGCTGCAACAGAGAGCCAGACATCGGATCTGGCGGGAACCCAGATTACACTGTTGAACAGTAAAGCCGAGATTCAGACGGCGTTAGAGGAAATGGCGGAAGTATTCACCGAGGATACCGGTATTGAACTTGAGGTACAGGGCTGTGCAACCGGAGAATCCCCGTACACGAAGGTGACAAGCGCTTACAATTCCGGAGCGGCGCCGACCATGGCAATCCTGGATACCACGGACGTGGAGGCACTCGCAACAGAGTATGCGCTGGATCTTTCTGATGAGAAGTGGACACAGGAGTGTGTCGGACAGCTCACGACAGTGGACGGAAAAATCTACAGCTTCCCGTTCTGCATTGAGGGACGCGGGCTGATCTACAATAAGACAGCGATTGAGGACACACTGGGTACTTCCTTTGATCCTTCGACGATCAATTCCTACGACGCCTTAAAGGAGCTGCTGGAATCCTTAAGAAGCGCCGGCATGGAGAACCCGGTCGTGCTCTCCAAGGAAGACTGGTCGCTGGGAAATCATCAGCTTGGTTTTATCTATGATACCTACGACGGAACAACTTCCGGAAGTGCGGAGCTGATCGATCAGTTAAAGAGCGGCGAGTTAAAGGTAGAGGATTATGAGCGTTTTGACCAGTTCATCGATACCTTCGATTTACTCTGTGAGTACAACATCAACGGAGAGGATCCGCTCGGCGCACTCTACGATCAGGACCCGATCTTTCTGGCAGACGGGGATGCGGCGATCTGGGCAAACGGTTCCTGGGCATGGCCGAACCTGGCAGAGGCAGGAGCGGACACCGGGGATGAATACGGATTCCTTCCGTTCGTACTCGGCAATGACACCTCTGATTTTGCAAACAACGGCATTGAGGCGGCAGCAACCAAGCAGCTGATGATCGATGCGGAGCAGTCTACAGAGGAGCAGCAGGCAGCAGCGAAAGAATTCCTGAACTGGCTGGTATATTCCGATAACGGACAGAGAATGCTCGTGGAGGATGCGGCTGTTATTCCGGCATGCAGCAACAATACATACGAAGCGTTAGATCCGTTAAGCAAGGACATTCAGACGAAGATGGGAACCGGAAAGACATACTCATCCTGCTTTATCGCACCGGCAGATCACTGGAGCGTACTGGGAGCATCCATGCAGAAGTACCTCGGCGGAGAGAGCACTAAGGACGAGCTGGCGGCAGAGATCGATGCATATTGGACTTCACAGGAATAAAAAGCGGATGCAGCAGTCTGCATAAGATGCCTTCGGGCAAACGGGGCGTGCCGTAAGACACGCCCATATAGAAAGGAATCGGAGTCATGGGTAGAAAAACGGGAGAAAAAATCAAGAATCTGTGCATCTTTGCACTGCCGGGATGCTTCATATTCTGTGCAGTAGTGATACTGCCATTCCTGTATGGGTTTTATCTGACACTGACCGACTGGGACGGTGTCAAAAAAGTAAAGAATCTGGTCGGCGTGCAGAATTATATTGCGGTCTTTCATGACACGGCATTCTGGTCGTCCATGGGACTGACGTTAAAATATGTATTGTTTTCCGTATTGCTGGTAAATGTAGTCGCGTTTCTTCTGGCATATGCGCTTACCAACGGCTTGAAAGGACAGAAATTTTTCCGCGCGGGCTTTTTTACCCCGAATCTGATCGGCGGAGTCGTGCTGGGATTTATCTGGCAGTTTGTATTCTCAAGAGTGCTTGTGAATTTTGGAAAGAGTGCAGGGTGGGGACTGTTTAAAAGCTCCTGGCTGGCGGATCCCGACAAGGCATTCTGGTCTCTGGTCATTGTTACGGTATGGCAATTATCCGGCTATATGATGTTGATTTATATCGCCGGTTTCACTGGGCTGTCTTCGGATGTGCTTGAGGCAGCCAGCATAGATGGGGCGACCGGTTTTCAGAAAATGAAATCCATCA
>ERZ857951.3505-NODE-3505-length-11717-cov-2.336563_pt1 | contig 11717 bp, 10 predicted proteins | sample MGYA00519759_ERZ857951 | MGnify/ENA primary metagenome ERZ857951 (study PRJEB31778, sample SAMEA3449377) | human gut metagenome | biome: human gut; feature: human-associated habitat; material: faeces | place: United Kingdom | collected 2010/2012 ... | reverse complement strand
TAATATCGGGAAAGGTAAAAGTTTACTAGATTCCACTTCAGCTTTTGGAAATATTGAAAATCAGATGAAGGATATTTCGTCTGCTGCAGATGCAGTTACAAAAAATGTTAATGATTCCGTTAAGTCAATTGAAAAATTGATGAATATGAAATGGGATATTAAGCATGTTAATAAAAATTTAAAAGACACTGACGCAGACAAAACTTTTACTGATAGAAGCAAAAACAAATTAAATGCTTCTCTTAATTTAACTTTAAGTGAAGATAAAAATGCTCTTTCTGCCTTAGAAAACGAAGTAACATCTTTAACAAATCGTCTTCGTGAAGTAGATGAAATGGCAGATAGAATCTCAAAAAATTCCTCTATAGATAAAAATACTTCTCTTGATGGTCTTGCAAATGCTTATCAAGAAATTGATTCGCGATTAAAAGACTTGAATAATCAGTACAAACTTTCTACAGCCGAACTCGAAGAATATATAACTCTTCAGGTAAAAGCAGAGAAAATAATTAATGAAGTTGCAAAAAGTTATGGTGGAGTTAGAGGTTCTGGGGCTAAAGGGAAAGAAGAATTAAGGACTTGGATTGAACAGAGTTTTGCTACCAGGCTGGGTAAAGATGATGTTTCAAAACTATTTGTAAATATAGTAGACTCACAGTATTCGTCAAAGTTCATGACATTATTTGATGAATATGATAATTATAAAAAGAAAACATTAACAACTCTTGCTGGTGATATTTTAGATTATCAGGGTACAGAATTATCTGGTGGTTTTGGTGCAAAAGAAGATATCGAAAAACTAAAAGAATATAATTCCGTTCTTAATTATATAAAAAAGAACATAGAGGAAATTAAAAATACAGACTTTTCTTCTGAGATAAAAGAAATCGAAAAGGACATAGAATTATGTCAAAATAGATTACTCGCAGATAGTAATAATGACTTTTGGAAAAAACATTTGGAAGAAAATAAACAACGACTGCAAGAATTAATTGAACTGCAAGAACGTTTAAATGTAGCCCAAAATGAATCTGTACCTAATGAGACAAATACGGACGTAGTGAGTGATTCTTCTAATGTTATAAAACAACAAGAGAAAGCTCAAGAAGCTCTAAAAGAGATTCAAGAGCAAGCAGATAAAACTGAACAGGCTTTAAAGGAATCTGCCTCTTCTACTTCTGACAAATCTGAATTAGACAAGGTTGCAACATCTGCTGATGAAGCGGCGAAAGCAAAACAGGAATTCGTTGATGCGAATGAGAAAGTTCAGTCTTCTGTTGATGGATCAAAATCAAAACTTGAATTAGAAACAGAATTGATGGAACGTCTTGCTACCGCTGCTCGTACTGCTGCTGATGCAAAAAAAGAGTTTGTTGATGCCAATAAGCAGGTTCAGGATAGTGTTGACAAAACAACAGGTAAAACAGCAGATAAAACGGATCTTTCATCCGGTGGAAGTAAATCCGCTTCTGCTACTCAAAATATAACTAATTCATATAAAGAAGTTATTAAAAATGCTAAAGAAGCTACAAAATCAACAAAAGAGTACAGTAAAGTAATTTCTCAAGTCGGACAATTTGAATTAGATAACCGCGTCAGTGCCGTTTTTAAAGAAAATGAAGGACAATTAAGAGCGGTAACGTGGAAAGCGAAACGCGATAAAAAAACTGGTGGTTTCCAGTATGACGAAGATGGTAATAAGATTTATGAAGGTACGTCAACTATTATTTCTAAATATTCCGATCTCGAAAAAGCTATTGTAAAAGCCGATGATGAGTTACGTGATTTGCAGATTGATTTAGCTCAATTAGAAGTATATGCACAATATGATTCTAATGTTTCTACAAAAGGAATAGAAGAAAAAATTGCTGCACAAAGAGAATATATTAAATTATTAGAGCAAACTGCGTTAATAATGTCTGATCTGAATGACGAAGATTATGATGGCGGATTTATAATGTCTCCGCAACAAATTGTTGATGCTAGACAAAAAGCTTCTGATGAGTATTATGCCAAAAGAAATGTAAAACATGACAAAAATTCTGTATCAAGAGAATCAACAATCACAAAGACAGGATATAAAGTAGATGCTGCAGAAGCTGAAATGAAAAAGTTAGCAACGGTTACAGATGAGGCTTCTGTAAAATTTGATGAATTAAAAGGAAAATTTAAATTATTAAATGAAGATTTTAGAAATGGTAATATAAGTGCAGAAATGTACAATAGTAAAATGAATGAACTTTTGCATACATTTTCTGAATATATCAAACTTCAAAAATCTTCACAGTCTACAGATAACAAATCTAAATCAAATGCAGAATATTTAAAAAATGTTCAAACTGCCTTAACAGAAACCCAAAAACGTTTAAGTGAATTAAAAGGGCGTGATTTAACTGATTTAGAAAAACCATTTTCTGATATTAGTTCTAAAGTTACAGAGCTAAATGAAAAGTTACAAAATGGTGAAATCACTTTGAAACAATATCAGTCTGCTGTAGATTCAGCATTCTCTGGATATGATAAAGAATTAAGCAATGTAACTTCTAATATTGGAAAAATGGTTAAAAAGTCTTCCAATCTTGTTAGCAAAATTGATACTAAGAAAAATAATATGTTTCCAAGTGAAGAATATAAAATTCTGATTAAAGAATCAAATGATCTTCTGGATAAAATGAAAAATATTCAGAAAGAGATTAAAAATCAGGATGGTATTGCTTCTCAGGAACAGTTAGATCGGCTTGGACAATATAATAAAAGAATTGAAGAGATTTACGATACAATAAAGAAAATGCCGGCTGCTGAAAAAGGTTCTACTAATGAAAAAGCAACTAAGGAAATCAAAAAGATTTATGAGGCACTTGAAAAAAATAGTAGGATGTCTTCTAAAGCAAAAGCTCAGTTACATGGCTATATCACTGAACTGAAGAATAATCCGTCTGCTAACGTAGAAGAAATTGCTACCGCATGGAAGAGAGTTGTAATTGCTGAAAAAGAAGCTGGACGAGGTGGCAAATCACTCTTGTCTGCTGTTGGAGAAAAGGCATTCTATGGATTAGCGGGACAGATTGCAGGTATGGTAAGTCTGTTGGACGTAATTAATGTAATTAAGCAAGCCGCTTCTGAAGTAACTCAGTTAAATACAGATATCACAGATTTAGCAAAAGTATCAGAACAAAGTGTAAAACAGATTTATTCTGACTTTAGTTCCTATGCAGATATTGCAAAAGAAATGGGTGGAACAATTAGTGATACTATTTCTGCTACTACTGCTTCGCTACTCTCCTATTCTAAACAGGAAGAAGATTCAGTCCGACCTCATACTATAATCTAAAAATGAAATGTGAGAGATAGCAAGAAATTACTATCCGCCGTAATTATGTAATTATGGTCAGTACCATTTTATAAGGATGGGAAAGTAACAGATGTGAATATGTGGAAGACGGTTTCCGCACGTATTAGGGGTAGATTGTGCCCATCTATAGCGAAAGCTGTAGTCTATGCGCGTGTTGAAATAAGCATAGCATAACAACTATATAAGTCAAAGGATGACGGGACATCAGAGACTTAGGAAAGATTTGTATAAAATAATTAATATTTATGAATAATCGATTTTTATCGGTTATTTTTTTATTATGCTTTACAAAAATCCTCAGAGACTGCGGGGCTTATATGTGATAAAAAAGCATATTTGCTGAAGTTGTTTTACTCTTCTCATTATAAAATGAGTAAGTAATGATATACAGTCCAATCTTACACTATAATCCCAATTAAATGAAATGTAAGAAGCAGCCAGATAATGACTGCTCGCCATAGTGTTTTACTATGGTCGGTAGCTGAATCGCCCCAGTGAAAGTAATAGTATGGCAAAGTCTGAATTAACGGACATGGGCGAAGACACTGACGGAATGGTGGAATCCACTTCTAAACTTAGAGATATTATCAAAGGCATGACAGGCTTTGATATCCTCGAATCGGACGGGAAAACATTTAAAGATATGTATACAATCATATCTGGCATTGCTGATAAGTGGCAAGATTTAAACGACGTGGATCGTGCTTCTTTATTGGAACAATTAGCAGGGAAGAATCAGTCTAACGCTTTGGCAGCCGCGCTCTCATCTCCTGATATCCTCAAGAAATCATATGAGGAAGCTACAAATGCAGCTGGATCAGCGGAGAGAGAACAGCAAAAATACTCTCAAAGCGTACAGTACTCCATCGATCAAAGTAAGGCAAAATTAGAAGAATTGGCGAATGACTTTATCTCGTCAGATTTTCTGAAAGGCTTAATTGATGTTGGTGGACAGGCTATCACGGTTATTGATACACTTATTAACAAATTAGGTGTAATTCCGACAATCGGTGTCGGTGCTGGAATATTTGGATTTGTTAAAAAGTTTGATTATCCCCAGTAGGGAATACTAAAGACTCTCCTACAGTTTTTAGTTGGTCAATCATAGTCAAGGAAACAACATAATGGCGTTGTGGACAAGTCTATGGATACATGGAGTTTTTAACAATCAAAAATTACAGCACTTAAATATAAAACAAAAATCTCTGGAACACAACGGAGAATAAACTTATTACATGGAGGAGTAAATGCTTGAAATCTGGTGAATTCAACTTCACCCTCGGATCACATTACAAACCGACAACTCTATATCCTTATACATTAATAATGTCTGTAGTATAAGGATTGCAGAATAGGTTACGAAAGTAGAAAAAATTGTTAATGTGGGTATATGGTAATATCAGAGAGATCTGATAGGTGCCTAAGTATCATAAACAACGGACAACGAGCAGGACGGCACTCTTAATGACTATATATAGAAATGAAAAGTCAGATACAGAGAATACCTGTATTGAGAGCAATCCCCACAGACATACCGATCCTCTACGTAGGTCACTGCCATAAATGTGACATCTGCGTATAATGCATAGTGTGCATTGCGATTTTAGTGAGATTTCAGTAATGCATTTGGATATGTGTTTTATCCAACGACAACCTGATTAGCAATTTTTGTTATTCAGGAAAATCCACAAACTAAACAGACAAACATTATAATAATGTTGAACCACTCCGTCCTAGTGGTAATAAGAAAGGACGGAAATAAAACTTGGTTATAATCTCATATTAAAGAGAATATAATAAATGTGGGACTGTCATAAGACAGCCCCAATTAAAAAAAGGAATAAAAGGATTAATGATTCTAAACTAAAACTCTATTGGTTTTTGCGGAATGGAAACCACTTGGAAGAAAACATCTCAGTTATATATTTTACTTTCTTGTCGGACAAGTTTGGTTTTGCAATTATTATAATTGTAACGACAAACTGTAATATGTTATGAAATATATAACATATGCCAACAAGACCCAAAACGTTCCACAAGTGTAGTAGAACTTCCACAGTCCACCTCCTTTCTTTGTAGATTTCATAAGAAAGGGAATTTTGTTTTGCCCAGAACGGGCTAGAATTATTATCCCATACGAGTCATACTACAAAATCGGCTCTCCCACATGATAGAATAGAAAACTACCAGGCACTTACCGTGTAATGGAATAGCGATGTGGTAACGCTATTCGCAGTTTGCTTGGTACTATTCTATCATACTAAATGTGTAATTTACAGATGGAACATTTGTTTCTATATTTACATCTATTACATTTGTATGATAAAATAGTTCATGCGAACAGATATCATAATATCAAAAGAGCCGTTAGAAAAATGTCTCTAATGGCTCTTTTGATATCCAGCGATAAATAATACATCCGGACAGTGTTGTATTATTTTTGGATATAAATATTATATCATATCGTTACTAATTTGCAAACCATATTAATTTATAGTCAATCTTGCACAAAATTTTATCTCTAAATCAGTTATTTTACCGCTATCATTTTTGTGATGGTTGTGTATAATATAATTAAGGAATCAGAAATGATTTCTATATTAAATTATGTACTGTGACCGTATATATCAGTAACCATAAAAAGAAGGTACGGGTTCAAATTATTTCCGCTACCCAGTATGCGGCTAATAAAAGGCTGGGGTTCAAATTATTACCCTACTGATAACCAGTAGGGTACTTTTGTACATAGGAGAAAAATGGAACAAGGAAAGCTGTATTTTGTTAAAGATGAATTTTATGATAGATTCAAAGACTGTGGCTTGTTAGAAAATAAAGAAATCATTAATGGTGAGCAACATGGTAGACCTTGCTGTTATCTATTCAAATTTACTAAAGAAGATACTGATATATATTGGATGATACCAATTTCGTCAAAAATCGACAAATACAAATCTGAATATCAGAAATCAATGAATAAATACAATATGTGTGATAATATTAGTTTTGGATATGTACTTGGAAACGAAAGAGCATTCCTTCCGCAAAATCTATTTCCGATAACAGAAAATTACATTGATAATATTTATATTGACAAAAATACGTCCTTACCTATTGCAATACCTGCTGATCTAATGTCTGAATTAAATAAGAAAGCAAGGAAAAAGATTAGATATAATCAGCAAGGTAAAATTTTTGGTATGTCAAATATTACAAAAATATATAATGAATTACAAAATGATATTAATAAAGGAGATACCAATTAAGGTGTCTCCTTTATATTTTTGAAATGAAACCATTTGTCTGATATTTAACAATGCAATATTTTTCGTTTTGTTCGTATTACTATACTCTCCTACCACTTATATCCGCAATTCTTACACTTCATAGTCTTACCAACATCACTACTTGCCAAACCGAATAAGCCTGTAGATAGCCAGCGTTTTGTACCGGGTTGAGTAGAGAATTATATAGTGTACCACATTTATATCCCATACAAATTTGAATAAAAGGAGAACTTTAAACATGAATAATACTGAAATAAAAATCCCATACACAGAAGATAATAAATTTATGTGGCTATTAAATAGATATAATACAGAAAAATGCGATAACTTTATTTTTTTTGAAGCAATTCATATTTTAGCCACCACATCTGATAATATGGTAAAACTTAAAACATTAGAATTGCTTCATAAATTGAATTATTAACGTAATGTAATAATAGCATCGTCAATATTCATATTGACTTCACATTTTAAATCAACGGCATTATTATCCTGTAAAAATTTTGTTATTACATGTCCTTCATCTTCTGATACATTATCTTTATAACCAACAGAAAATGTATTGGTGTATAACATGATTTTATATGATTCATTCATACCGGTTGTTCTTGGTGCATGTTTGTAAGAATACATTAATGTTGTAGTGAGACCCTGATCTTTTGCAATTTGGAACATGTGTTTAAAAATTTCAAAATCTTTAGTTGTCATTTGTAATACCTCCAATATTTATATACTGGAATTATATCACTAATCAGATTATTTGCATAGTTGGAACAAATGTTTGCATTCTTAGAAAGTAGGTGTTAATATGTTCGAAAATGGTTTTCAAAAACAAGCAATAAACACTGCGCAGAATTTTAAAATTGCGGATATTGCTACATACATTCACAAACAATTACTTCGTGAAAATTGTACGCAGAATGAGTATTACAAAATTTTAAAGATAATTGAGCAACGTTTGCTTGATAGATCAGTTTACGATCCGCTTATTTTTGAAGAGAATGATTAATTAAAAATCACTCTTACAATTATTACAGTGCCATTGTTTACCTACCTTTTTACTGCCTAGTCCAAAGAAACTAACTGATGCCATACGTGATATGGTTGATACTTTCTTTACGTTGACTGATCCGCAGTAAGGGCAGGTAACTTTGCGCATTGCTTCTGCTAATTTATTCTGTTAGAAGAACTTATATACAACAACTTTCACTACAAAAGTAATTGCTATAAATATTATGCATACAAGAGATGTTTTAATAAATTCTTCGATTATTGATAAAACTATTGTAAACAATTATATAAAAGATTTTGATGAGGTGATAATATGATTACAAGAGAACAACTTGAACGAATTGCTAATAATTGTGGTGTAAAAGTTTCATATTCAAAACCGGGTGACGGTGGATTTATTATTGAATCTAGTGGAATTAAATATAAATCCATGACAGATGAATTTATGAAGGGGGTACAGATTAAATGGAAAAAGAAAATTTTGAAAACTATAGCGTAGAAGCTGCTACTACGGTATGTGGGTTCAAATGTAGCAATGGCAGTTTAACGCAAGCTGTAAAGAAAATTGAGAAAATCGTCGGTGTTGTTGACATCGATAAGCAACTTACGAAATTACATTCAGAAGAGTAACCTTTACGGCTACTCCTCTTCTATTATTTCATCACTCACGTAGAGAATGATATAAATATACCCAACATACTTAGTAAAAATGTATATTTTTCTGTAAAATTGAAAAATATGTGATATAATTATTTTACGATATCTATGATGTAGTTATGATTAGAGGTGATTTTTATGACTTATACTGATCAAGATAGAAACAATGATTTTCAATGGTTTTTGAGTATTTATGATGATTTATATAAAAAATACGGACATAAAATATTTGCTATACAAAACAAAAAAATTCTTGGCATTTACGATGACAAAAATGACGCAATTGATATAACTGAAAAAACATATAAACTAGGAACATTTATTGTGCAAGAATGTACGGGCGATGAAACAGGATATATGTGCTATATTACATCATGGGAATTAGTTTAAAATAATTGAGGCACTACATAAGATGGACAAATATGCTTTTACAACATATTATAAAGGACTTTCAAATAAATTAATAAATTCTGCTGTTTTAATATTTGGAGATAAAGAGTTTAAAACAGATTATGCGCAATGGGATACCGGAGCAACTAATACATGTATTTCTAAAAACGTAGTAGAAAAACTCGGATTAATACCATCTGGTCAAAGACCAATTCAAACACCATCTGGCAAAAAAATTGTAAACGAATATCGCATTGATATTAAACTGCAAAATGAAGACGTACATTTACCAAATATGTTTGTACTGGATTCTGAAATAGGCGAACAGGGAATAGATATTTTAATCGGTATGGATATTATTAATCGGGGAGACTTTTCAGTTAGTAATTTTGAAAATAAAACAACATTTACTTTCAGAATACCATCAAATAGTATGACTGATTACGTTAAATTAATGGAATCAAGTAAACCAATTAAGAAGGCGACGAAAATTCACCCAAATGATTTATGTCCATGCGGAAGCGGCAAGAAATATAAAAGATGTTGTGGGAAGAAATAACACAATGACAATTAGAGGAGCAATCACTACGATTACTCCTCTTCTACTATCCTCTCTTAAAACTTACTTCCACAATTTTTACACTTCCACGTTTTACCCAAATCACCGGCACCAAATATTCCAAAGAATCCTACTTTTGCCGCCTTACCTACATTTGAAAGTTTTGTAAGGTTTGTGGAACCACATATCGGGCAGGTAGGCTTGCGCATAGCTTCTGCTGCTTTAGCTTCCCGAATTGGATCTGGATCAGGTAAAACAGGTTCTCTGTTAAGAACATTATCCATTACTATTCTAGCTTCATCAAAACCACAATCGAAGTGTTCCATAAGCATTTGGATACATTTTAGTTTATCTTTTGTATCTGTTGTTGCGCTTAGTTCTTTGTAAAATTCAGTACCTTTATCACTTTCTTCAACGATTTTTCCCATTAATTCATAAGCCGTCATTATATCTTCTCCTTTATAAATTATTTTAGTTTATCATAGCACAAATCATTAATAAACGCAATTAAAGACAATAGGAGAGTCTTTAAAAGTCGGAGAAATTTTAAATGATTTAAAAAATGTAAGAAATACAACTGAAAATTTGGGCGATGGCTTTATGACTGTTGCCACGCAAGAATATAAACTAATTTCTTCAACTAAAGGTTTTTCTTTAGAAGCAGTCAAAGCAGCACTCTCTCAAACTGATTTAAATGAAAATGTTATTAGAGGTGTACTTGCACAGCAAGGTCTTAAAGATGAATTATTAGAGACTACCACAAAGGAAGTTATGGCAGCTGCGTCTGCAAAGAAACTTGCTGAATCCGAAGGTGTTGCCACTGTTTTCACAAAAGGTTTAAAAAATGCTCTTAGAGGACTTGGAACGACATTAAAATCAGTTTTTGTATTTCTCGCAACTAATCCAATCGGGTGGATTATTGATGGTATTGCAGCTGTCATTGCATTTACGAAGTTGTATTCTAAATTTACTACTTCTGCTAATGAAGCAAACGAGGCGGTTTCTGAATCATTAGAGACTTCACAGAATAATGTAAAAACAGTTCGTGAGCAGAAAGATAGCGTAGACAAACTTACAGAATCATACGAAAAGTTATCCAAAGGTGTTAATACTGCTACAAATGAAAACTTAACATTATCTACTGATGATTATAAGGAATACTTAGATACCTGTAATCAAATTGCAGATATGTACCCTGAACTGGTTACAGGTTACGATGCTCAGGGTAATGCAATTTTGTCTCTGAAAGGTAATGTACAGGGATTAACAGATGCTTATAAAGAAGCTCAACAGGAAGCGTATAAGACGGCATTCGTTGGTGTAACAGATGATAAAGGTAAAACTACTGGCGGAATAAAGTCTATTGAAGATCAGTTCAAACTTGCTACAAATAAACCTGATCCTGGTAAAAATTGGTGGAATGCCGAAAGTTTATCAACTAATGGTTATATTGATACATACAAAAAAATGATCAATATGAGTGATAAACAGTTAAAAGATCTGCGTCTTGAATCTCTTAAAAATGGTACTTGGGAAGTATACAAAGCCGCATTAAAGAAAATGGATATTAAATGGTCTGATATTTCTAAAGCATCTGAGGAAGAACTTGCTAAGTATAGAGCACAGATGGAACAACAGACACAGAGTTTCGTCCAGACACAAGAAGATGCTGTCTCTAACGCAAAATCTTCCATCGAAGGTTATATGAAAGGTGTTACAGATGCCAGCGGTAATGTTCTCGCATCCGGATACGATAAACTGACAGAAAAGCAACAGAACTTAGCCACATCGTTGCTTTCTTCTATTAATTTAAATACGTTACAAGAGTTTGAAAATTCTGGAGATTTTGAGGGTGCTGCAAAGAAATGGGTAGATGATATTGTATCTTCTGTATCTAATATGTCAGCAGAGGCAAAAAACGCTTATGACAAATTACAAGATTCGATTGCAGATCCTAATAATTTAACAAGCACAAATATTGATGAAATCAATAATTATTTGAGTACTTTAGCATCTGAACTGAAAATTTCTAAGTACAAGCTCAAAGAGATTTTTAATTTGGATGATATTTTTGACACACGAGAATCTTTTAATAATATTGTAGAACAATATCTGGGCACTGATACATTTAATGAATTATCTAGTGGTGCAGAAAAGGCTGCTAATTCTGTAGATGAATACGGCAATTCTGTTAAAGAAGCTGGCAAATCCAGTGCTGAACTGTTTGCTTCACAGCAGGCGCATCAGGAAGCTATGGTAACTGTCAATGAACGACTTCGTAAACGAAACGAAGAGAATATAAAAGCAGAACAGAAACAGGCTGAGGAATCTAAAAAGACTCATGAGGATGCCATGGTTGTTGTTAACGAGCATTTGAAGAAAATCAGACAACAAGCCGAACAGATATCTGACGAGACTTCTTCTTCCCATAAACAGGTAGCATCTAATATTCAAAAAGTATATG